>JABAOH010162364.1_pt1 | contig 19886 bp, 20 predicted proteins | sample 7062181 | NCBI WGS metagenome assembly JABAOH01 (sample SAMN14538630, study PRJNA623070) | marine sediment metagenome | biome: marine biome [ENVO:00000428]; feature: marine pelagic biome [ENVO:01000023]; material: deep marine sediment [ENVO:00002113]; isolation source: pool of 5 deep marine... | reverse complement strand
CTCCAGTCCTCCTGTCGGTATCCCTTTTTGCCCTGGAATCCTCACCTTGCCCCTTTATCTTAGCTTCGACACCGTGGACACGCTTTGATTATCAGTAAAGGGTCTCGGTAGGGAGGTTGAGAGTCATTGCTGATTATCGAAGGACAACACTTTTATATTGAACATAGTGTTGCTATGTCCATAGCGTCTCGATAGGAAAAGGGTCGCTATGTAAGAGGTGAGCNNGGCAACCGTGAGCGCCCTGCTGGCCCTACTCCTCTTGGCCTCCCCCCTGGCGGTCCTAGGGGTCGCCCAGGAGGACGAGCCCGAGATCGTGCGGGACCTGCAGGTAGAAGTGACGACCGGCTCTACTGAGCGGTTCGGAGGCGGTGATTGGATACGAATCGACGTCGGTTCAACGACCTTCGCCGTCCTCTATGGAAACGAGAGCAACCCGAACAACCCCAAGATGGTAGCGGAGTACGACCGGTACCTAGGTGCCGCAGAGGTCTACAATGAGTCAGGCGGAGTGGTCCACGACCGTACGCCCCTGCCAGTCCGGACTATTCTGGTCCAGAGCTTCGACTTCATGTTGGAGTTCAAGGACGCAGACGACGACGGCCTTGTACACATTCCTCACGAATTGAGCCCCATGGACATCCTCATGGACAGCGTCGATCTACCCCGGAAGATCTTGTCCTTGAGACAGACCTGGGAGCTTGAGGGACTAGTGATTGACGAGGATGAGACCCTGACGACAGTGGATTTCAACATCACAGCGACGAACCTCGACTACACCCTTCCCGTTGACGAAGCAGGCAATGTACTCGACAGGATTACCCTCAGCTTCCACATCCGCGTGGAGCTCGTGGAATCCACCCTCGACGTCCCTCTTTACAGTTTCACCGTCACTGAGACCGGTGAAATTGTCGCTTTCACCAAGCAGACAGAAACAGTCACCGGCATGACTGTCAATGGGACCTTCAAGTACGACCACTACATCGAAGGCTGGGACTGGGCTGACGAGGACTCTCGCCTGGCCTTAGTGACGCACGTGTTTGCGGGCAGTTTCGTCCCTCAACTGACGGCGAAGTTCCTCAGGCTGGAGTTTGCCCTCCGAGCTCTCGAGGACGGCCGCCTGCACGATGAGACCACTGTAGGAGACAGGCCACTTCTGATCACCGCGGACTCAATGCAGTTCGAGGATGAATGGGAGCGCGTTGGCCGCATTTTCTGGGTCTCCGACGTAGTTGTCGACGGTCAGGACATGAAGATGGCCTTCCAGCTCTTCCGGGCTGAGAAGATCTTCGAATTCAGAGGATTGAAGCCGGGGATCTTCAAGGGAGTCGCCTTCTGGGGTGCATTCGTCTACCCCCAGGGTAACGAGATCTTCCACGACCCAGGCATGGAAGCGGTCCTCTTCGTGCCCGGAGGCCCGGGTGAGGTCATCCCAGGATTGGGACCGTACTTCATCCAGGCCGCGGTCGTCGGAATAGCCGTTCTAGGGTTGGTGCTCTTCCAGGTCTACCGGAGGAGACCCAAACTCTAGGTCCCCCCCTGCCCTCCGGGCCGACCATTCATATAGGCCCGGAGGGTTCTTCCATTTTATTTATGGCAGAGATCGCACCTGAGTGGATAGCGGAGCTGAAGAAGGGTTCAGTCCAGCTGCTGTTGTTAGCGATTCTAAAGGATTCACCCAAGTACGGTTTTCAAATTATCAGAGAGCTTCGGGAGGTCACAGACGGCTTCTTCGACCTCAAGGAAGGAACGCTCTACCCAGCACTTCGGAAGCTGGAGGCCAAGAAGTACCTCGAGGGAAAGTGGCACACTGAAGAGGAGGGCGGCCCCAGGAGGTATTATCAGATCACAGAACTGGGACGCAACGCATTAAAGGAGGCCACCCAGGTCTGGGAAAGGCTAACATGGAGCTGCAAACGCGTCCTGGAGGGGACCGAGTGACCGAACTGGACAGATACTTAAGTCAGGTGTCCAGGCACCTGGCTGGGATGTCCGCAAAGGTTCGACGGGACGTTTTGCAGGAGCTAAGGTCCAACATCGAGGCCCAGGCCATGGAGGAGGGAGGAAACATCGACTCAATCATTCAGAGGATGGGGTCTCCACGCGAGGCAGCATACTCATACAAGCAGTTATACGGGTACGGACTCGGCGTCAAGGTTCTCTCTATGATCGGGGCAGCAGTGCTAGCCTTCCTTAGCTTACCCTTCACCCTGATTGCGGCTCCCGCCCTGGGGACTGTGTGGCTCTCTAACGCAGCCCTCGTCATTCTCATCCTCCTTCTTGTGGGCGTCGGGGTCAGGATCGGGAGGAAGACTTCCCTCACTGCGGGCATTGGGGCGGCCGCAGTCCGCTTCGTCGGATTAGGTGCGGGCTATGCGCTTATGGCTACGGGTCTCTCCTACGATCCCGTCGCCAGCGTGGCCTTCGCAGTGACGACGGTGGCCATAGCTATCGTTGGATATGTGGTGTCTCCGAGGGGGCGCACTCAGGAAGCATCGCCTTGAGTCAACCCTCCAGCCATTTGACATAATCCGCCACGATGTCTCGATGGTCGAAGCCCATTTCCGGTAGGTCTCGCAGATCCAGGAGGCCGATTTCCCGCGCATCGGCCCCGGCCCCTAGTTCGCCTCCCACGACTTCAAGTGCATAGGCAAGGGAGATCACATGGCCCCGGGGGTCTCGGTCCGGATCGGAGTGGACGCCGGTGAGGGCCACCACCTCCGTATCCAGGCCGGTTTCCTCTCTCACTTCCCTGACTACTGCCTCTTCCACCGTCTCCCCGTACTCAACCATGCCCCCAGGCAATGAGAAGAGCCCCTGATGCGGGAAGTATCTCCGCCTAATGGCTACCAGCTTCCCTTCGTACATCACCAAGCCGTCGACAGCCAAGAGAGGGGCCCTGAACCCTGAGGCCATACGGACCCTCAGGGCGGCTTCACTTCGCTGGAACTCCTGCAAGAGGTCCCTTCCGTAGGGCGAGGGTTTCAGGCCGCGCCCCCTCCTCTCCAAGGGGTCCTTTCCAGTTCGTCCACGCAACTCGCGGCGCCACCTCCCGACGGCGGCGGACGTGAGGGAAGCCTCAGCGAGGGCCTCCCTCATGCTTCGTCCCCCCTCGAGGGCCTTTAGAAGTCTGGCCAGATTCTCATCTAGGAGGATCCCGCCCTCCTCCTCAAGCCGCGAGCGCACGACGAAGTCCGACATGCTACGGGATGGCGAAGGGCAGCCGTCTGGGACTGGGAAGCCGTGCCTCAGAGAAGATCATCTTGTAGTCTTCTCCGTGGACCTCCGGTTCGTAGGCGATTCTCAGCGCCGCGTTGATCTCGAGCCTGGAGAGCCGCCTGCCGGCCCTCCGAATTCGGCGGCAGATGGCGGCCAGCAGGAAGATGTTGTCATAGGGATGAAATTGAGGGTCCTTCCGGGCCGTCTTGTATATGGTGGACAGGTGGGACCGCCTACGGCGGAGCCTCATGGTCATGTCCCTTAAGTCCGTTAGATCGTAGGATCGCGGCAGGTGGCGGTACCGTTCGACGGTCTCCAGGGAGACTTGGAGCTTCTCCGCCACCTCCTCATTCTCTAGTCCTTCCTCAAAGGCCCTGAAGTAATCGTAGACCCTCGACCTGCCTCGGATCATCGCTTTGACCCCCGAAGCCGCCCCTCCCGAAGGCGACTCGGTTCCGACCCAGAATGGGACGGAACTCCTCCGACGAGAGGGATGGTCAGAGCCCCATAAATAAGTCTCGGAGGACGTGGACACATCTCGCGGGTCATGAGCCGTGGGTGAGCCAACCTGCAACCTGGGAAGGTTTTAAGCCGGGCGCCGCCTACGCACGACAACGCCTGGGAGGAGATTGGATGGACACCGACCTGATAGATTCTGCAGTGGATCTCGCCCTGCAGGGCGGAGCAGCTTATGCCGAGGCCCGGCACGAGCAACAGAGGCAGGAGGTGCAGCTCCTGAAGAACGGAGTCTTGGACGCCGTCTACTCGGGGGAGAGCCGCGGCGTCGGCGTGCGTGTCCTCTACAACGGAGCCCTGGGATTTGCGGCCACGAACGACATGTCCCGAGGAAGCATCCGCAGAGCGGCGGAGGAGGCGTTGAAGGTCGCCAGGACCGGCGCGAGGAAGGATCCCATTATCTTCGTCGAGGAGGAGGCGGTGGAGGCATCCTGGTCCGTGCCCGAAAACAAGCCCATCTTCGAGACTCCGCTGGAGGAGAAGCTGGAGACCTTGACGCACGTGGACAGGGAGCTCATGGACCTGGGATTCGACATCCCGGCCCGAGTCTTCACCTGGAACGGGAAGGCTATCGACAAGTACTTCGTCAACAGCGAGGGCACGAAGATCCGGTCCTACTCACCTAGATGTCGGTTGAGCATCATCTTGACGGTGGCACACGATGGGGAGGCGGAGCAGACCTTCCGGCAGTACGGATACGGCGGGGGTTGGGAGGCCCACGAAGCCTGGAACACCTTGGACAAGGTGCTGGAGGAGGCCCTAGCGATGCACTACCGTCTGGAGAAGGGGAAGAAGGCCCCAGAGGGGAAGATGGACCTGGTGGCGGGCCCCCAGGTGGCTGGAATCGCGAGCCACGAGTCGTGCGGCCACCCGACGGAGGCCGACCGGGTCCTTGGCCGCGAGGCCTCTCAGGCAGGGAAGTCGTTCATCACCCCCGAGTCCCTGGGCGAGAGGGTGGGAAGCGATGTCGTAAATGTCGTCGACGACCCAACGGTGCCCAACACTATCGCATACTACGAGTACGATGATGAGGGAGTGAAGGCCAGGCGACGTTACCTCTTCAAGGAGGGGTTCATCAACGAGCTGCTGCAGAATCGGGAGACGGCAGCAGTCATGGGGACGAGGAGCAACGGGGCCGCCCGCGCTGTGGACTACGACGTGGAAGCCATCGTACGCATGGCCAACACCTTCGTCGAGCCACAGGATTGGTCCATCGAGGAGATGATCGAGGGCGTGAAGAAGGGCGTATACATGAAGTCCTTCACGGAGTGGAACATCGACGATCGCCGCTACAACGCCAAGTACGCCGGCGGGGAGGCCTACATCATCGAGAACGGGGAGGTGAAGGACCCCGTTCGCGGCACCGTGGTCGAGATTACTACACCCGCCTTCTGGTCCGCTGTGGACGCCGTGGGAAAGGACCTCGAGTTCGAGGGTGGCTACTGCGGCAAGTCCGACCCAACCCAGAGCCTCGACGCGATGCTAGGTGGGCCGACCATTCGCCTGAGGAACATAATGGTCAGGTGATTCGATGACGGACTACGCTGAACTCGCTGAGAGGATCGTCAAGCGGGGACTGAAATCGGGGGCCCAGGACGTTGTAGCCAGCGTGAATGCGAACAGGTCTTCTCAGATTCGCTTTGCTCAGAATCAGCCCGTCATAAGCAACCACTGGCGGGAGCGCTCCGCCAACGTCGGGCTGGTGGTGGACAAGCGCGTTGTTGCCACGCAAATCCAAGACTTAGAGAAAGTGGACAGCGCCGTCGATGACCTGGTGGCCCTGGCAAGGAAGTCTCAGGAAAATCCTCTCTACGGTGGCCTGGCTGAGGGCCCCTTCAAGTACAAGAACTTCTCGCCGGACAAGCCGATTCTCGACTTGGAGAGAGGTGGGGAGTACATTGAGGCGGCCGTCAACGCTGCTTTGTATGAGGGCGCGGTGGAGACGGCAGGCAGCTTCTGGAAGCACGACCGCGAGACCTTTCTCCACACCTCCAGCGGCGCCGTGGGCCACGATCGGCGGGCGAGCGTTTACATATCCCTACGTGCCCTGGCGGGCTCGGAGTCGACTGGACACGGAGTCTCTTGCGCCACACGTCTAAGAGACTTCTCACCGGAAGCTGCTGGCCATAAGGCCGGCATGATTGCCGCCATGGCCAAGGAGCCGAAGGCGGGCGAACCTGGCAACTATGACATCATCTTCGACCCCCTCATCCTAGGAGCCCTAGTCTACGAGGCTGGGGTCCGGGCGTCCGCCTATGCCGTCCTAGCCGGGTTGTCCCCCTTCAAGGACAAGTTGGGGGAAAAGGTGGCGTCGGAGGCAGTGACACTCGTCGATGACGGAAGTGCGAGTTCCCTGAATAGGAGACGATTCGACGAGGAGGGTGTGCCGACCCAACGCAACGTCTTCATCGATAGCGGGGTGCTGAAGACTTACCTTCACAACACCTCCACCGCGAAGCTCTTCAAGGTGAAGACCACCGCCAACGCCGGTCTCATCGAGCCCCTGCCCCACGCACTCTTCTTGCAGCCGGGTGATCGGAGCCGCGAGGAGCTCTTCGACGATGTCAAGGACGGACTGTGGCTGACCAACACTTGGTACACCCGGTATCAGTCCTACGTCTCGGGTGATTTCAGCACAATTCCAAGGGACGGCATCTTCCACATCAAGGATGGGGAGGTGGCGGAGGCGTGGAGGGGCATCCGGTTGACGGATAACCTCCTCCATCTATGGCAGCAGATCGAGGCGCTGGGGAAGGAGGCCGAACAGGTCCAGTGGTGGTACGAGATCCCTGAGCCGGTTCACACGCCCTATGCCCTCGCTCGAGGCATAGGGATTACGCGGTCGGCCATGTAGCCCGGATCCGCTCCTATTCTTCAGGTTTCATCGGCAGCCGCAGGCCGGCCGAGGCAGCGAACCTAACCGCCTCCTCGTACCCCGCGTCTGCGTGTCGAATGACGCCTATCCCAGGATCGCAGGCGAAGACCCTTTGGATGCGCCACTTCGCCTCTTCAGTGCCATCCGCCACTACAGTCATGCCGGCGTGGACTGAGTAACCTATGCCCACGCCGCCGCCGCTGTGGACGGCCACGAGATCTGCTGCGGAAGCGGTGTTCAGAAGGGCGTTCAGGATGGGCCAATCCGCTATCGCGTCGGAGCCGTCCACCATGCCCTCCGTCTCCCTCGTCGGCGATGCTACTGAGCCGCTGTCGAGGTGGTCCCTCGTGATGACAATGGGGCCACTGACGTGGCCCTCTGCCACGAGTTGGTTAATCTTTGAGGCGAACCGGGCCCTCTCGCCGTAGCCCAGCCAGCAGACGCGGGCGGGCAGGCCCTCCCAGGGCAGGTGCTTCTCTGCCAACTTGATCCATCGAGTGAGCTGCTCGTTGTCCGGGAAGAGCTCCAACACGACTTCATCAGTGGCCAGGATGTCCTCGGGCCTGCCGGAGATTGCCACCCAGCGGAAGGGCCCCCTTCCCTCACAGAACATGGGCCGAATGTAGAGCTTCACAAAGCCCTCGAAGCCGAAGGCATCCGTTAGTCCCGCATCGCGGGCCTGGCCCCTGATGTTGTTGCCGTACTCGAAGACCACCGATCCGCGACGCTTGAACTCCAGCATGGCCTTGACGTGGTCCACGATGGAGCTTCTCGACCGGCGCAGGTACTTCTCCGGGTCGGAGGACCGCAGCTGGACTGCCTCTTCAAGCGCAAGGCCCGCGGGAATGTAGCCCTCCAGCGGGTCGTGGGCCGAAGTCTGGTCGGTAACGACGTCGGGCCGGAAGCCTCGTTTAACGAGCTGCGGGTGTATCTCCGCACAGTTCCCCAGCAGGGCGACAGATTGCGGCTCCCCCTCCTTCGTCGCTATCTCCACCAGCTCCAAAGCGTCATCCAAGTCATCGGTAGTCTCCCTGCAGTATCCGGCCTTAACTCGTCGCTTTATCCGGGCCTCATCCACCTCCACAACGAGGCAGACGCCCTCGTTCATAGTCACAGCCAGGGGCTGGGCGCCCCCCATCCCCCCGAGGCCACCAGTCAGGACCACCCGTCCTTTCAGGGATCCGCCGAAGTGCTGTCTCGCGCACGCGGCGAAGGTCTCGTAGGTGCCCTGGATGATGCCCTGAGTCCCGATGTAGGCCCAGGAGCCGGCCGTCATCTGGCCGAACATCGTCAGCCCCTTCTCCTCCAAGCGCCAGAACTCCTCCCAGTTGGCCCAGCGAGGGACGATATTCGCGTTGGCCATGAGCACGCGTGGGGCCCTGCTGTGGGTGGTGAATATGCCCACGGGCTTGCCTGATTGTATCAGGAGGGTCTCATCATCCCCCAGGTCCTGCATCACCTCCGTGATGCGCCTGAGGGCCTCCCAGCTGCGGGCAACCTTCCCGGTCCCCCCGTAGATGATGAGCTCATCCGGTCTCTCGGCATTCTCCAGATTGTTCTCCATCATCCTCAGCAGGGCTTCCTGCCGCCAGCCTCTGCAGCGAAGCTCGTCGCCTCGGGCTGCCTTCACATCTGGCATGATACCATCCCGCACAGCTGGTAGGGTGGGCGGCGATAAATGGGTTTCCTCAGGGGGGTCAGTGCCTCATTTCGAGCGCCAGGAGCACGTCGGCGTGGGCCTGCATGGCCTCCCACTCTACCTTCTCCAGTTCTTCCCTAACCCGGTCCACAAAGGCCTCGTCCTTGATGGAAGCAAGGTTCACCTCAACGTTGAGCCGCGCGCTGTGGAAGCCGGCGATGGAAAGATGGGCGGCGACCCCGACGTCGGAGAGGGCGTTCACGTTCCCCCTCTCGGATACCAGCTTGACGACCGAGAGGAGGTCTCGACACCTTTCTCCTGTCTCCAAGGGGACTTGCGCGGCTCCCATCATGGCCTGCTGGATGGCCTGGGTCCTCGCCTCTTTCGCCTCAGGCGTCGACCTATCCGACCTGAAGGCCTTCACTACCTCGTCGTAGGCCGCTGCGTCCTCCCCTACCAGCTCCTGGAGCCTCTCCCGGAGTGACTCCGACTCCCCCAGCAACCTCTCCATCTCCTCCTGGACCTCCTCATAACCCTTCTTGCCCAGGGTCAAACGGCATACCATGCTCGTCAAACCTGCGGCCATTGCTCCGGCGAGGGCGGCGACGCTCCCTCCACCCGGAGTGGGTCTCTCTGAGGCTACGTCTTCGAGGAATGCGCTCACAGAGGCTTCAAGGTCTACTCCCATAGCCTTCTCTCCAGGATCTGGTTCCTGTCAAATCCGTGCAGCTGCAGGTAGAACTCGGCGCAGTCTAGAAGGGCGTCGAGGGGTATGAGGCCCACCACCTCGCTTCGTTCGATAGGGACACCTGCCTCGCTAGCGCCCTTTCTAATGGCCTCGAAGACCCGAGGGATTGGGGTCTCTCGGAAGTTGAGAAGGTTCATGGAGACCTGTACCATTCCCTTCTCCTCGAGCCGGAATCCGGCTGCTTGGACTGCCGGGAAGCCACCACTGCTGGTGCGGATAGTCTTGGCGATGGACTTCGCCAGGTCCAGGTCGTCCGTGCAGAGGTCCACGTTGTAGGCGATAAGCGGGCCGCGGGCTCCGACCACTGTGGCCCCCGCCGTCGGGTGAATCTTCGCCTCGCCCACGTCGGGGTCTCTCTCCGGATTCACGCCCATCTCCTCCTTCAAGGCCTCGAATTGACCCTTCCGTATCTTGGGTAGGAGTCTTCTCGCCTCCTTGAGGGCAGCCTCGGCGTAGTAGTATACGGGTACCCCCAGTTCCTCGTTGATCCTCCTCCCGAGGCCGTGGGCCAGCTTCACACACTCCTCGATGGAGACCTCCGAGATCGGGATAAATGGGACGACGTCAGCAGCGCCGATGCGAGGGTGCTCTCCTTCGTGGGCGTTAAGGTCGATGAGTTCCACCGCCTTCGCCACAACCTGGAAGGCTGCCTCCTGTACGGCACCCGGCTCGCCCACAAAAGTAAGGACCGCCCGGTTGTGACTGGCGTCCATCTCGACGTTCAGGATACGGACACCCTCGACTTCCCTGGCCGCGTTGGCGATAGCCTTCACAACGTCCTTCCGCCTTCCCTCGCTGACGTTGGGAACGCACTCTACGATTCGGGCCATGTTTCTGCATCAAGAGTGAGGGATACTTAAGCATGCCCGGCCGGGCAAAGGGGCTGGCAGGAACAGCCCGACTTGACTCTACGCCCGTCAGCACATCTCGACTTGTGTTCTAGGTCCGGCAAACCTCTATTATAGAGTCTGGATTATCGTCTCCGTTCCAATGAAGAAGGAGACGGACTTCGCCGAGTGGTACCTACAGGTCATCGACGATGCTGACTTGGTGGACAAGAGGTACCCGATCAAGGGCATGAACGTCTGGACTCCCTACGGCATGCGGGTCATGCGGTTGATGAACCGCTTCATGCACGAGGAGATGGCCCGTACGGGTCACGAGGAGGTCCAATTCCCTGTCCTAGTCCCCGAAGAGCAGTTCAAGAAGGAAGCGGATCACATCAAGGGATTTGAGCAGCACGTCTATTGGGTAACCCACGGCGGCCTTAGCCCTCTGGACGTCCGACTCCTCCTGCGGCCGACGAGCGAGACGGCCATGTACGACCTCTTCTCCCTGTGGATACGCTCCCATACGGACCTGCCACTCAAGGTCTACCAGATCGTTCCAACCTTCCGATACGAGACAGAACAGACTCGGACTTTCATGCGGGTACGGGAACTCTCCTTCTTCTTCGAGTCTCACACCTGCCACGAGGACTTCGACGGGGCCACGCGTCAGGTGGAGGAGGACATCAAGATATGGGCCAACCTCGCCCGAAGGTACGCCCTCCCCGTCTTGATTAGCAAGAGGCCAGACTGGGACAAATTCCCCGGAGCCCACTATTCAGTCGTGCCTGACGCCTACGTCGCCGCAGCGGGACGATCTCTCCAGGTTGCCAGTATGCACCACTACCAGGACAACTTCTCCAAGGTCTACGGCATCGACTTCGAGAACGCCAAGGGAGAGCGTCGCTACGTTCACCAGACGACCTACGGCATGAGCGAGCGCATCCTCGGTGCCATCGTGGCCATTCACGGAGACGACAACGGCATAGTCCTCCCACCAGACATCGCTCCCGTCCAGGTGATCGTCGTCCCCATACTGGCGAAGGGTGAGAAGGCCACGGTCACGCGGGAAGCGAAAGCCCTCCACAAGGACCTGCGGGCCCGAGTCCGTACGGAACTTGACCTCAGAAACCTCAGGCCAGGGGCCAAGTTCTACGAATGGGAGCGGAAAGGTGTCCCCCTTCGCGTGGAGATTGGCCTCGAAGAGATGAAGGGCCGCTACGTCACACTCGTGAGAAGGGATACCGGCAGGCGAAGAAAGGTGCAGAGAAAGGACGCCGCGAAACGAGTTGAGGGGGCCCTACGGACAATTCAGAGAGATATGTTCTCTCGGGCTAAAGAAGAGCTTGCTAAGAGTATCCATACAGCGACGTCGTATGAAGGCGCCCCAACCAGGGGCATCATCCGCGCGGGGTGGTGCGGTAAGGAGAGTTGCGGTCTCAGGATGGAGGAAAAGCTCGATCGCAACGTTCTGGGAACACCCTTCGTCGATGAGAAGTTCCGGGGCTCCTGTCTGGAGTGTGGTGAGAAGGCCACGACGGTGGCCTACGCCGCTCATGCCTTCTAGTCGCGGGAGTAAAGGAGCATTCCCGCAACTCCGAAGACGACCATCACAATGACGAGGGCGTAGATTCCGATATTCTGAGCCACGAAGATGTTCCAGGATCCAAAGGCGATGCCCCAGATGATGTAGAGGGCGACGCCTAGGGAGAGCAGGAACGCATAAGCGTAGAAGATGATCGTCTTGCTGGAAGGGAGGTTGACCACGCCGTTGCTATTCTCAGTCACGTCTTTAAGGTTTGGAGTCGCCGCCCCGCTCTCGACGGTAGTAGTAGACATAGAGCCCGAAGGCCGCCACTGACCCACCCAGGATAGCGTAGAAGGGCCACAGAGATAGGGGATCCTTCACGCCGAAAGTCGTGTCCGGCAGGATCCCATCGATGCTGTCTAGTCCCAGCCTCTCCCCCAGGTAGGTGTAGTTGGCGAAGCCGACGTAGCGGTAGGTGGCCATCTCCTCCGGCGTCGCGTCCCGCAGCGCGTAGGCCAACTCCTCTCCGTCGTAGAACCCGGGGGAGACCATCACCGCGTGTTGCCCCTGAGGGTAGTCGAACTCCAGGCGGAATCGGACTTGGTAGGATCCTTGGGAGAACACCGATCCGCGAGGCGTATCCAATTCCGTCACGACAGTAAGCTCGATGCGGCTTGACGATCCGGGATCCAATGACCCCAAGTCAAGCACGCCTCGCACCCCATCTTCAAGACCCTGGGCTACGGGGAACCTCAGGATCGGGGCCGAGGCTAGCTCGCCGACTGGAATGGTCCTCGAGGACGTACTGAACGCATAAATCTCGACGAGGAGGGAGGTGGCGTTCATGGCCCACGTGTAGGGGTTGGTGATGTCAAAGGTCAGGGGTCCCTCGTCTCCTGGAGCCAGCTGCGGTGTCTCGAAGTCACCTAGAATGAGGATAGTCCTGGCAGGATCGCTCACTTCCTGCGCGGCCGCGAATCCCAAGAGCGGGAGAGTCAGCAGGACGGCGACGAATAGGACCTTCACTCCTCCGTGTAGAGCAGGGCCTTTAATAGAATTTATCCAGTCCAGTAGCGCGTGGACTCACCCAGGCAGCACCTGGCCTTGAGAGTGCCTAGAAGCTCAGGAGAGCACGCCCGCTCCAGACTTCTTGAGTTGGGTCTTCTCGACCGCTCGCGGAAGATCGTCGAGGCCGGCGACAGTTTGGAGATTCCCGTGTTGGCGGCTGTGGAGCTCGACGCCTTGGGCGAAGTGGTACCCCAGAGCGCTCCGACCTTCTTCAGGATAAAACGGATTCCCCACGACTTGGTGCAGGAGAGGGCGGAAATCCCCGACGAACTCAAGCCGCTGCTACCACGGCGGTGGGAGAAGATAGGGGATGTGCTGCTGTTGAAGCTCCCGGAGGAACTGGAGGACTACTCCGGAGAGGTCTGTGATGCCTACGCTGATGTCCTCAAGGTAAAGTCGATATTCGAGGCCAGTGGCGGCGTGAAGGGAGTCTGGCGTGTGCCCCGCCTGCGGCCTCTCTGGGGTAGCGAGAGCATCACTACGCACACAGAGAACGGAATACGGTTCACCCTTGATGTCACTAAGATAATGTTCGCCTCTGGAAACGTCAGCGAGAGGATCCGGATGTCGATGGTGTGCACGCCTGGAGAAGTCGTCGTCGACCTGTTCGCCGGAATAGGCTACTTCGCCCTCCCCATAGCCGTCCACGGAAAGGCTCGGCGGGTTTACGCCTGCGAGGTCAATCCTACCGCATTTCAGTACCTCGTGGAGAACGTGCGCCTTAACAGGTCAGATGTCGTCATCCCCATATTGGGCGATTGCAGAGAAGTGGCGCCTGAGGGCGTGGCAGACAGAGTCGTCTTGGGATATCTTCGGGAGACCCGCCTTTACCTGCCCAAGGCTCTGAGGTGCCTGAGGGCCGGAGGCTGGATTCACTATCACGAGGCCTGTCCCGATACAGAAGTTTCACGTCTTGCGGACAACCTCCGGGACGCTGCGAAGTTCGAGGGCATGGCCGTTAAGAAAGAGGCACTCCGCAAAGTGAAATCCTATTCTCCCGGCGTATCTCATTGGGTCCAGGACGCCTTCGTCATCTAGGCAGCTTCTCGCCCGAACCAGAGGCGGTGAGGAGCCTCTGGAGAGTCTCGACGTACTCCTGTCCCTCGGTGGTTAGGAGGTCCCGGACCATTGGTGTGAGGAAGTCGGCGAGCTGCCTCTCCTCCTTTCTGAACATCCACTCCTTACCGGAGGCCGCCTCCAAGCCCTGTAGCAGAGCTAGAGAGAGGACCTTCCGGGTGCTCTCTCCCTGTAAGCCTCTGCTTGCCGCGAGGGCAGCTTCCTCCTTGCCCTTGGTCCTATAGGTTCTGGCCACTCCGTCCGCTAGAGTGGCCAGCGGTGGCAGTGTGTCCCACGCGGGCAGGGTCGAGAGGGCTGTGATGTCCCTCCTAGTCTCCAGGGCTTCAGCCAGCACGTCGTCCATGGACTTTCCTTCCGCCTCGGCCGCCTTCATCATCTCCTCTCCCATCTCCTCATCCTCGAGCAGGGCCCCAAGGAGACGGGACTTCTGCCCACGATCCAAGGCGTCGACAAGCTTTGAAACGCTAGCCTCCTTCACAACGAGGCCGCTTTCCAGGTCTTCCTTCAGCGCCTGGAAGGCAGGGAGTATCTCTTCAGACACCTTCATGGCCTTGAGAAAAGGGTCGTAGTCCTCCTCGAAGCACTGATTTCCGACGACGAAAAGCCGCTCGGCCTTTGCCTTCTCGTTTATGAGATCCGCCACTGCTTTCTCAATTAGCTGGGCCTCGCTCATTCGCCCGGAAAGGTATGAGGTCGTGTCCGAGCCCTTGAGGCGGTGGGCCCCGCCGAATGTGCACTTGTCATGAATGCACCGAAGGTTTGGCCAAAGGTGAAGGTCGAAGGAGTCTGGAAGGTTTGGCACGATCATCCTCTGGCCGAGGAAGGTCGGCATGTTCTCCTTCGGAGGACCGCATCGTTTGCAGAAACCAAGCTTCACCCCGGCACCTTTCCAATGAAGCAACACCGCCGGGTCCTCCTCAGCGTGCGGACAGAAGTACCCGTCTTCTCGTCGACGGAAGGCAATCTGGGCCCTCTGAAGGCTCTCCTGAACGAACTCCTCCGGCGGCCTGTCCTCTCGACAGGTAGTCACCATCCGGTCGGCGAGGGAGTACACGTGGAGCCTCCTTTTTCGGGCGAAGTCGCCGACGGCGAGGAGTCGGAGTTCAGGAACGTCGTAATACTGAACGCCAACCAGCTTCTCCCTGTCCGCCTTCCCCCTTAGGGCGTAGTGGACGGTACCGTAGGGGGTCTTCGCCGGGGCTAGGTAGGGGGCCTTGCCCTGGAGGCCTATGAGTAGGGTCGCAGCGTAAGCTTTCACGAGCGGATGGCCTCGTCGAGCCAGACGCTCCAGCACTCTCTCATCCTCGGAGGCCTGAGAGACACGGACAAGCCTCTCCCGGAGCGCGTCGAAGGGACAACGGGGACAGTATTCGTCAACACACTCTGGGACGAGAACCTCGGGGCGCTTCCGTAGTTCCTTCCCCTTCCTCACCAGCTCCTGCTCTTGGACCTTGGGGGCGGCTCTTATTCCCGTCTTGAGTTTCCTCCCCACGCCGCCTCATCTACAGCGTCAGATAATAAAGCTGCGATGGTTGGGCCTTGAGCTGGCTTGGGTCCTTCGTTGTCAGATCCTCCCTCCGCCCGCATGACCTGATGGACCAGAGAAAGCTTTTATCGAGCCTTCCTCTTGCTTGAGCGATGGACGTCGGGGAGAGGTTCGACCTCGTAGGCAGAAACGCTGTGGAGGTTGTAACTCCCAACGAGCTAAAGGACCTGCTCTCGCGTGAGGGCCGCCCAAAGGCGTACCTCGGTCTGGAACCCAGCGGTCTCGTTCACCTTGGGACCGGACCCCTGCTGGCGGGGAAGATCATCGATCTTGAGAACGCCGGCTTCGAAGTGACAGTCCTCCTCGCTGACTGGCATGCGTACATCAACGACAAGCTCGGAGGAGACTGGGATGTCATCAATGCGGCCGCGGATTATCTGGCCGAAGCCTACCGTTCCTTGGGCGTCCCCGAGAGCGTCAGGTCCCTCCGTGGCAGCGAGCTGGTGTCAGGCAGCGATTACTGGAGGTCCGTCCTTCGAGTGTCCAAGGCGTCGACAGTGGCCCGCATGAGGCGAGCTCTAAGCATAATGGGCAGGAAGGAGGAGGAAGCGGAGCTAGACGCTTCGAGGCTCATCTACCCCGCCATGCAGGTAGCTGACATACACCAGCTGGATCTCGATCTGGCCCTCGGCGGCATGGACCAGCGCCATGCCCACATGCTGTATCGTGACCTGGCACCGAAGCTCGGCTGGAAGCAGGTGGTGGCCTTGCACACGCCGATGCTCGCGAGCCTCCAGGGAGGCGGCCGCATGGACTCGTGGGATCTTAAGATGAGCAAGTCGAAGCCCGAGACCTGCATATTCATCCACGACTCCCCGGGCGAGATAGAGGAGAAGATCCGGAAGGCCTACTGCCCACCACGGGAGGTGGAGAGAAACCCAATCCTGCAGTTCTGCCAGTACATTGTCTTTCCTCACTTCTCCTCCATGAGGGTCGAGAGAAAGGCAGCCCATGGAGGCGATGTGGAGTACGCTAGCTACGAAGCCTTGGAGGGAGCATACAGAGAGGATAAACTACACCCGCAAGACATCAAGGCAGCCGTTGTGCGCTACCTCGTGGAGTTGTTCGCACCCTCTCGTGACTACTTCGAGAGCCACCCAGAGACGTTGAGGCGTGTCACGGCAGCCCTGGACCTCTGAGGCGCGGACATGCGCGAACGGAGGCGGAGATCGGCAGCCCTGTTATCGATCCTGGCAGGTGCGCTATTGGCCGCTGGTCATTTCTCTGGAGCGCCCCACTGGGTCTCCTTCCTCGAGCTTGTGGCGCGCTTCGTCCCGATGAATCTCGTCCTACGTGGGGTATTTGTCGCGGTCCTCGTCGTAGCCTCCTTCGGTGGCATCGCGGTAATCCTTGGAGGCCTTCTGATCCTCGGGCGTCGTGACCTCCTAGCCAAGTTGTTAATCCTCCTCGGAACCGGCTTCGGCCTGGTCTCGTTCGTTGTGGCAATCTCCCTGGCTGTCTACAGGGGGGACCTGCCGGTCTACGGGGGCAACGCCCTCATAGTGATCGCCATAGGCATGTCAGTGGCGGCTCGTGTAATCCTCAGGGAGCCACGTACCAGCCGCAAGCGTAGGTGATGCTGGGAAGCCAGGTCTGGACGGCCGCATACCTTTATGAAGCCCTCCCAGCTTGATTGCGGGGATTCACATGGTCACGCTGCAGGACATATCGGCTCAGCTTTGGCAGCAGATAGTTGGGTTCCTGGACACTGTTCTGTGGGGAAACATAACAGTCGCCGCTGTGCTCATCTCCCTCGGCATCCTCGTTGCGGGCGTAGTCGTCATCCGGTTCCTGGCGAAGGCCCTGAGGGCGGTCCTCGGACGACTAGCAATCCCTCCCCTGGTGGGCAACTTCCTCGTTCGAGTAGCGCGCTTCTTACTTTACATAGTCCTACTCGGTCTGGTCCTTGCGCCGTTGGGGGTTGACCTCACCAGCCTCGTCCTCAGCTTTGGGGTCCTCGGGATAGTGATCGGCCTCGCCCTCAGAGACTTCCTATCAAACCTCATAGCGGGAATCACCCTCATCACGATTCGTCCCTTCCAGATTGGGAACCTGGTCGAGGCAGCCGGCGTTACTGGCTTCGTTCAAGACGTCTCGATTACTGCCACAACACTCAAGACCTTCGACGGAAAGAAGGTGGTGGTCTCCAGCTCGCAAGTCTGGGGCGGACCCATCGTGAACTACCACCACTGGCCGATTCGACGAATTGACCTGGTGGTGGGAGTTTCTTATGAGGACGATGTCCCCCGAGCGCTCAACGTGATAAAGCAGGTCCTGAAGTCGGAGAAGCGCGTCCTGAGAGAACCTGAAGCCGTTACAAATGTCGCCGCTCTCGCTGACAGCAGTGTCAACCTCAACATCTTCGCCTGGGCCAAGCAGGAGGACTGGGGTGACGTCAGGACGAGCTTGCTGGTGAGCGTCAAAGAGGCCTTCGAGAAGGAGGGTATCACCATACCATATCCCACCAGAACCCTATTCATTAAGGATGAGGAGGAGCAAGAGAGCGCTCACTAGGCGGTGGACAACGGGGTCTAGAGACGGCCAGCATCCCAGATTGCTTGGGCCCTCCCTTGAGAGTCGCCGAGCGATGTCATGGCCTCTTGCTAGTCACCACACCCTTCCGGCGAGAAGGATTCCAGTTACTTGAAGTGCCTTCTTACGGACATGAGGTAGCCAAGGAACAGCAGTAGGATGACGAGCCCAGGACAGATGATAGGAGCGCCGTGAGGGCTACTGCAGCCACGCCGCTGACAAAGGCGAATATCGATCGCACGAGTCCGATGACGGTAACGATCAGTGCCAACCATCACGCCCAGGGGCTGAGGTTCAAGAGGCCGTTACCGGTGCCCAGCATTACGATGCCGACGATCAGGTTCAGCACCAAGCTCACTAGGAATGCGTCCCTCGGCGTATCAGCAGGGAGTTCGAATCCCATGAGGCCAATGTAGGCGAGGAGGTTGATGAAGGCAAAGATCAGGAGGATTAGCCCGCCAACCACTGCCAGGCTTCCTAGGATGGTCACTCCCAGAGGTCTTTTTGCCATAGACCGCCAGAGCCGCTGGCGGTACTGAACGCCTCTTATGGCCCCTGCCTTGTGGGATTCCGTCGAGCCTCAGAGCCACCCCTTCCTCCTGAAGAACGCCACCATTGTCAACGCCAGGGCGGCCATGATGCCCAGAGCCATGAAATATCCCCAGGGGGTCTGGAGTTCTGGCATGTTTACGAAGTTCATGCCGTAGAGCCCTGCGACGAAACTGAGGGGTATGAATATCGTCGCGATAATGGTCAGCACCTTCATGACCTCATTCATCTTGTTGCTGAGGCTTGACAGGTATGTGTCCAGCATGCCCGAGACCAACTCTCGATGGACTTCGACCGAGTCAATAACCTGGATCGTGTGGTCGTAGACGTCTCGAAGGAAGACCATCGTCTCGGGCTGAATGAGGGCAGATTCACCGCGTTCCAGCCGGTTGGTGACTTCACGAAGGGGCCAGATGGACTTCCGCAATCCAATGAGGTCGCGTTTGAGGTTGTAGATCTCCCGCAGGGTGTCCGATGTCGGTTCGGAGATGAGTTCCTCTTCAAGCGCTTCCGTTCGCTCCCCCAGGCTCTCCAGGATCGGGAAGTACTCGTCCACCACTGCATCCAGGAGTGCATAGGCAAGGTAGTCCGGCCCCATCCGCCTGATCCGACCCCTCCCGCTCCTGATCCTCTCCCTTACGCCCTCAAATACGTCACCTTCCCGTTCCTGGAAGGAGAGGACGTAGTGAGGCCCCACGACGAGGCTGACCTGCTCATCCACGATGTCATTCTGAACCGTATCGTAGCCTAGCATGCGGATCACAATGAAGAGGTGATCCGCATAGTCCTCCACTTTGGGCCGTTGAAAGGTGTTAAGCACGTCCTCGAGGACGAGCGGATGCAAGCCGTACTGATCCCCCAATGCCTTGATGACCTCAACACGGTGCAAGCCGTCGACGTTAATCCAGGTCACTGTGTCTCGATCCCTGTAGGGGAAACCCTCGGCGGGATCCGCGAGAACCCGCTCCTCCACCCGGTCGGCGTCGTAGTCCATGAGGGAGACCTTGACCTCCTCTTCGTGCCTTTCACCTACGTGGGCAAGGGTTCCTGGAGGCTGGCCAGCCTTGCGGGAGGCCCTTCCTGGCGATTCAACCAAAGCAACACACCCGAGCCTACCATTAGAGTGGATATCATAAAGGAATCGGGAGCCGGACTCGTAATCCCTCCACCTTCGGGGCGGGTCATGCTAACTGGGAGAACACGATTGCCAGGACAAGGAATATCAGTAAGAGTATCCAGACTAGGAGCGCCGCGCGCGTGCCTCTCTTGGCCCTCTCCTCCTCCCACCACGTCTTGGGACGGATTCCCTGCGCAATGAAGGTCACGATTCCAGCAAGGTTTATCCCAACAAGAAAGACCATCAGTAGGAGAAGGTTCTGGAAGGCAAGCTCCCAGTGTCCGGATCCCAGAAGCATCCCGAGGGTGACGGAAGGTGGGAGCAGGGCCACGGCCACCATGACACCGATGAGGACGGCAGGGAGGGCCACCGTAAAGGCGATGGCCGCTGCTCCACCTGCGACAAGGGCGAGGGTGACGTCCCCCAAGGTCACCTGAGTCCTGGCCGCAATCTCCTGAGCAGTCGGATCGATGGGGAAGGTGAGTCCGAAGATTGCGCCGATGAACACAGTGAGGAGCAATCCTGCGGCACTGGCGGCGAAGGCGTGCCTCGCCAGACTGATGTCACCGAGGGTGGCAGAGAGAACCAATGCAACATTGGGTCCCAGCAATGGCGCGATAACCATGGCGCCGATTATGATGATGAGGT
>JABAOH010020642.1_pt1 | contig 19894 bp, 18 predicted proteins | sample 7062181 | NCBI WGS metagenome assembly JABAOH01 (sample SAMN14538630, study PRJNA623070) | marine sediment metagenome | biome: marine biome [ENVO:00000428]; feature: marine pelagic biome [ENVO:01000023]; material: deep marine sediment [ENVO:00002113]; isolation source: pool of 5 deep marine... | reverse complement strand
TCTAATACCTTCCTGGTGATCAGGAATACTCCATAACCTGCTGATTTCAGTTTTGATACCTACATTAGGCGGTGGATTTTGGGCCCACAATTCCCTTGACTCGGTTAACAAACGTGATAGATTGAAAGCGGTTTTCGTATGAGGGGCGACTCCGAATCTCATGGGGTTGCCCTTGTGGGTCGAATAGGACGATGGAAAAGCTCTATTCCGCTCAGGACATACAGGGGTTGTTAGGGTTCAAAGTAGGGAGAATCCGATATTGGGATAAGATTGGATTCTTGACCCCGAGCGTCAAGATCGGGGTGAGAAAATATTATACATCGCAAGATCTCATCGGATTGAGAACCGCCAAGGGACTTTTGGATGCTGGCCTATCATTTGAGCAGGTGAGGCGCACCGTTATCGACGTAAAGAAGATCTCCTCCACAATGAGGACCCCCCCTTCCCAGCTCCTCATCCATGGAGACGGAAAAGGGGTATTCCTCAACGGGGGGACCGTCCCTTTTATCCCCAGTAGGCAACTTCTCATCGGGTTTTCACAAAGGGACCTCGGGAGGGGGATGAAATCCACCAATATCCAACTCGAGCCGGATGTTAAACCCGAGATCGAAGAAAGCAGAACCGCCCGGGAAACCCGTACAAGAGTTCGAGGATCGACGAAGCCCAAGGACCTTTAGGTCGCTTGTCTGCGGAGCCATGGGAAGGACCAAGGTCAAAATTCGGGGTATTTATACCACAGGCCTCACGAAGCTTCTCTTGGACTCTCGATGTTCCATCGTATATCCCTCCCGAGAGGTATTATCTCGGTTCGGAATCAAAGATTCGGGATCCCCATCCATAGACGTCTCCGTACTGGATAGATCGGATAGACAGGGTGTAATCCTTGAAGGGAGTCCCGACCGAACCGGGGAGGTCATGGAGACGTTGAGAAATGGTCTGTTCGATGTGGTCTCGAGAAGGGTTACTCCTCCCGAAAATAAGGACACTGCCGTCTATGAGGTGGAATTCCCCTATCTTTCCAAGGCTTCCCTTGATCGGATGAGGGGGGAAGTCGTTCCTACCATGGAGGGACACCACCGTTTTCGAATCATTGCTTCGGAGTACGTTGATCTCGTTGAGAGGGAGGTGGAGAAATACCCCTTTAAGATGGGGAAGATGGGGGAGGCCGTCAAAAAGAGGTTGATCCTCGACCCGTTGGAGAGGGAAGGGGTTCTGAAGATCGAACACGTAAAACCCGAGGGAAAGCTCATTCAACTTCAAGGGGGTGAGATCACCTCCCTATCCGATGATAAGAAAGAGATGCTCATCCGCCGCGCCCTTAAGGGGGGAAGATACGATGGGCTGGGCCTGGCCATCGAGAAGGGGGATTATGCCATCACGCGCGTTAGGGAGGGCGATTGGTCCGTCAAACACTCCTATTATTCGGCTAAAGGGGAATTGAAGGGGGAATATTGGAATATCAATACTCCCGTGGAGTTCTACCCCGGGAAGATCCGGTATGTCGACCTTCACGTGGATGTGGTTATGAAAGGAGGGGGAAGACCTGAAATAATCGACAGGGAAGAACTTGAACGTCTGGTAGAGAAGGGATATATCAAAGGGGAGTTGGCACTCAAAGCGCTCCAGGTAGCCGAAACCCTCACGCTATCCCCACACCTCCATGCGTGAGGGCGAGCCTTTTTTTTCCCTTTACAAATGGCTCTTTTTCGACTATCTTCCTCATAACCATGCAGAAGGAGGTCCCTCCCATGGCCCTATCCGCAAATAATAAGAGGTGGTGTCTTGTCAGAGCTGTAGAGATTGCAAAGGAATTTGGAAGAGGGGGATCTGACAAAACGCCCGTGCGTATCTTAAAGGATACCTATAAGGTACTAAAGGAGCTCCTCGAAGATGTGCACCAGGAAGAGGTGGCCGAAGGGCCCGAAGAATCCATGGTGCAAGAGCCCGAAGAAACGAGCGAGCAGTAAGCCCCTACTGTTTCACCTCTACCTTGATGTGTTTTTCCTTTACCTCGAGAAGGGGAACCTCTATCTTTAAAAGGCCGTTTTTGTATTTGGCCGTTGCCTTTTGGGGGTCAACGGGGCAACAGGTCGCATAGTTGGCCACATAGAGGACATTTTCCCTGGGCGCGCTTAGATAGAAACTATCATCGTGAATTTTCAGATCGATATCCTTCCTCTCAGCACCGGGAAGCTCAATTTCGATGTGCAATTTCTTGTGTTCATCGTCCGAATATGCCCGGATGGTCGGGCTGATTTTGATTCTCTCCTCATCACGCATTTTCCTTCCCTCCTTATAATAAAGATACATTCCTTCTTCTTTATTCCCTACTTCCCCATTCTTGTTTCACCACGCAATATATCCGGCAACCCGCTCTTGAGGCTCGCTTCATCCATGGGGGATCCGCTTCTTGATCCACCAGGCCGTTTGTGACGCTCGGCAGAGCATCCTTCCCCAGAAAGGTGAGCTCGTCTTGCGGGCGTTAGGGTGTATGAAACAGAGATGGCGACACTTAAATCGTTGAATCCGATGGGCAAAGGAGTTGCCTTCGGTGGTGGCCTTCTCAAAATAATCGGGGATTGTATACCCCAATGGGGCGAAGGGGTCATGGCCCTCGTCGGCGTGATGGCGCATGTAATCCTCAAAACGATGCAAGGAGCCCTCGATTCCGTAGGCATCGGGGTTCGTATGCCACGGTGCTCCTGGCTCCATCTCCACGGAAAAGGCACGGATTGCCCTCACGTTGGGAAATCGTTTTACCCTCCTGATCAAATCCAGAGTTTCTCGGAGATCCCGTTCGGTCTCCCAGGCCACCCCATAGGTGAAGAAGAGGTCGGCATATACCCCCTCTTTCCGCATCAGATCCAGGGTCTCCATCAGTTGTCCATTGGTGTAAAAATATCCCTTGTTGGCCTTTCTCACCCTCTCGGAACCCACTTCCGGGGAGAGGCCCATAAGCGATTTGGGTCCCGGGAAGGTCTTGGCGAATTCCCGTATCAATTCCGCGGCCGGCAATCCGAAGGATTCGTAGAAGCATTCCACCTTGAAACCCTTGGCCCGGATTCTGGAGAACAGATCGAGATAGTAGTCGGGTTTTTGGGGAAAGGGATCGAAACAGAGGTGCATGGTCTCATATCCATAGGAGAGGGCCTCCTCTATCGATTGAAGGACCCTCTCGGGGTTTCGGAAAATCACCCGCTGCCTACCTGAAATGCTTTGTTGAGATGAGTGGCTCCCCGCGCACCAGGTGCAATTTACCGGGCATCCCCTTCCCACCTCCAGGTCGAACATGGGGGATTTGAGGGAGTACATCCAGAAGTTCTTCTCCTTCGATACCCCCTTGACGTAAAAGGGGAACCCCATGTAACGGATAAAGGTCGGGTAATTCTTCAGGAGATCGAAATGGGTGAAGTTGAGATCATCAAGGATCTCCTGGGATGCGACATAGCTCAAGGGGTTTATGACGACATCGGATCCCTTTCTCCAGCTTAGGTTGGGAATATCACCGAAGTTCTTACGCCCGTCCCGAAGTGCTTTCATGAGGGCCGAGCTTGGGACCTCCCCCTCGCCCCGAATAATAGCGTCAACGACGTCATAATTTGCCAATATCTCCTGATGGTAAAAGCTGGCCGTCATCCCGCCCAGCAGGAGGAAGATCTCAGGAAAGGTCTTTTTAATTTGTCGGGCCGTTTGGATGACATCGTAAGACTGGTGATGCCAGTGGAGGTCCATGGCGACAACCCGGGGTCGCACCTCGTTAAGGTAGTCCGACAGGGAAAATGCCTTGTCCTCGATCCATTCCACCCCCAGGTGGATGATACGAGAGGGAAATCCCTTTCGGCAGAGGAGGTCGCAGAGGGCAAACATCCCCATGGGGATAAGGGTAATAAACATATGATCATCGATGGGCTTGTATTGGTTATTGCGCTTGGGGCAGTGAATGAAAAGGCAATCGATTCGCTGACTCATATCCCGTTTTCCCTTTTCTCTGAGAATTTCTTCATTTTACCGCTCATTCGGTTGGGATTCAATGGATAAAGAGGAGGAATTGCGACACGGCACCGCCGTACCAATGGTGCGGGAGAGGTCTAACATGAGAAAGCTTGACCGTGGGGTCAGGGGGAAAGTCACGGGTCTCGGTGCCGGGACCTTTGAACTTTTCAAAGTTGGCATTGCCGGTTTTCTCAGTAGCTGGATTGGCGACGGAGACGGGTAATTCGGCTTTATTAACATCAAAGATAATGATACAGGTCGCTATGATTGGAAGGCATTTTTTTAATAAACAATGAGCAGCTCATGCAGGAAGGCCCCCGGATAAAATGAATTTTCAGGAAAAATTGATGTAAGGAAGGTAGGCGGAGAGGAAGAACCTCTCTCTTCCCTCCGCCTAGCGAGGAAGGATGAAGTTACTTGGGCTCGGTAAAAATCCAGTCTTTGGCTTTCTGCACCCCATGGCACTTGATGCAGCCTTCCACTTTGCCAGAAGCAAGGGTTTTGCCGTCGGCACCATACTTGGCCCAGAACCAGTCACCCGCCCCGGGGTTATATCCCTTCACCTTGTACATGGGTGTAATGGCCATCAGGGTCTTTTTATCCTTTCCATAGTTCTCCTTGACCAGAATGGCCCCTTCGGGCATGGACCTTCCCTCCCGGGCAGCCTTCAAAGCGGTTCCATTGGCGTACAGTTTCAGGAACGCGCCATGAGGGGTTTTCCCGGGATAGATCCCATAATGACCCGGCCAGTACCCCCACCCCAAGTAAGGGTTGGTTTCGGTAATATAGGTCCAAAACTTCGCCCCATCAGGGGAGGGTAACTTCCCCCCAGCACCCAAAATGACCGGCACTAAAACCAGGACCACCAATAACGGAAAAACCAACATAAGAAACCTTTTCATCTTCTTACCTCCTGTAATGTTTGATGTAAAAGGCTCCTTCGAGCCCGTGGAGCACTGCGGTTTTCTTCCTCGGGAATGGTTCTTGAGTCCCCAAGGTCCTCACATCAGCCATTTCTTGGTCACTTTGCAGGATCTTTGTTCGAAGCTTTGTTAGGATCTATTCAATATGATAACCTTACTACTCGGCGGGCAATAAATGGGGTGAATTATGTATTTTATGGGGGGAAAGACCGTATTTCTTGGATTGGGTAAAAGATCACTGGGGATTTCGGAGGGTATTCTTCTCCGTATTCCCCCATTTTTGTTCTTTCCAGCGCAAAGTGAAAGCCCGGTAGACTGTCACTCAGCATTGGATTGACTTATAACAGTGTTCCAGAGTATTTTTAAATATCTCACCATCCTGGCTTTCAGTCACTTAACCAGGAGGCATCATGAGTATTATCTTACTTCTCATCAATCCTGGTGTGAAGGGTATTAAAGCCTTTTGGGGCTCGGTTAACAAGATAAGGTCTCTTATTATTTCGGGAGTCATACAACGTGAAAACAGGAGAAAGACCATGAGGGAGCACAAAAGAGTCCTTTTATTAATTTTGATCATGGCAACTTCCTCTCTGATTGTCGCCGGGATTGCGATCTTCATGCTCTATCACGCGGCGTTTGAGGAAGAACGGGCTCGACTGGTGGAAACCGCTCAAAGTCAGGCGCGTCTTATCGAAGCAGTCGCTCGTTTTGAAGCTGAGTACAGCAGTGATTACCCGGGAGGATGGGTACAAGCCACTCTGAGCCAGATCGTCGATGCGCACAAACACTACCGGGGGTTTGGCGAGACGGGGGAGTTTACCCTCGCCAGGCGGGAAGCGGATTCCATCGTTTTCCTGCTCAGTCGCCGGCACTATGACCTGGAGACCCTAAAGCCAGTTCCCTTCGACTCGGAGCTGGCTGAGCCGATGCGGCGGGCGCTCTCGGGAATGTCGGGTACCGTAGTTGGGTTTGACTATCGGGGTGAGGTGGTTCTCGCGGCGTATGAGCCGGTGGCGGGGATAAACTGTGGCATTGTGGCCAAGATCGACCTAGCTGAGATACGTATGCCCTTCGTGAGAGCTGGCGTAATAGCCGTGGCCTTCACGGTCTTGGTTGTTCTGGCCGGGGCGACACTGTTCCTTCGGATTAGCAACCCTATTATTAAGGGTCTGGAAAAGCAAACCGCCGAACTAGCGAAGGCAAACGAACAACTCAAGCAGGAAATAGACGAGCGCAGGCGGGTGGAAAAGGCGCTGCGGGAGTCAGAAGGGGAATACCGCAACTTGTTTGAGCATGCTAACGATTCGATCTTTATTATAGACCCGTCAACTCATCGCTTCTTGGACGTCAATGAAAATGCGGCCAAGCGATTGGGTTACGTCAGAGATGAGCTCCTGGGGCTTACGCTTGACGACATAGATACGCCAATGGCAGCTCAACGCAACGATACTATTATTCGGGAATTATTGGACACCGGCAGCGTCACCTTTGAGCACGCCCATTTGCGCAAAGACGGCACGAATATGCCAGTCGAGATCAGCAGCCGGGTCACAGAGTACGGCGGTCGACGGGTCTTTGAAAACATTGTGCGCGACATCACCGAGCGCAAGCGGGCGGAGAAGATACTTCAGACCTCCCATCGCCTTCTCGAAATTGCGAACCGACACATGGAGATGACCCTTCTGCTCAAAGAATTTCTCGCGGAAATCCGGAACTTCACCGGCTGCGCCGCAGTAGGACTCCGCATATTGAATGACGAAGGTAACATCCCTTACCAGGTCTACGAGGGTTTCGGTCAGAGATTCTACGAATCAGAAAATCCTCTTTCGATCAATTCAGACCAATGCATGTGTATCAATGTCATTAAGGGATCGACCGACCCGAAGCTACCGTTTTACACAGAGGGCGGCTCCTTCTATATGAATGGCACCACGAGTTTCCTGGCCACGGTTTCGGAAGGGGAAAAAGGACAGACCCGCAACGTCTGTAACCAATTCGGATACGAGTCCGTAGCACTGGCTCCGATCCGTGTGGAGAATCGCCTTCTTGGCCTGGTTCATGTGGCCGATCCTCGGGAAAATATGGTCCCCCTGGAGATGGTGGAGGTGCTGGAGGGCGCAGCGATGCAACTGGGCGTGGCCATCCAGCGGGTGCGGGTGGAGGAGGCGCTTAAAAAAGCTCACGACGAGCTGGAGCAAAAGGTGGAGGATCGAACTGCCGAGCTCAAGCGAGAAATAAAAGAGCGCAAGCAGGCCGAAGAGTTGCTGCGGGAGTCGGAGAACCATCTCAGACATCTCTCCTCCCAGCTCCTTACGGCTCAGGAAAACGAAAGGAAGCGAATTGCACTGGAACTTCATGATGGCATTGGGCAAAGTTTGAGCGCCTTAAAATTTGGCGTGGAGAATAGCCTTAAACAGATGGATAAAGGAACGGCACGGCCAATTATCAAACCATTGGAGGCTGTCATCCCCATTATCCAGGAATCCATCGAGGAAGTTCGAAAAATCGCGATGGACTTGCGGCCAGCCACCCTGGATGACCTGGGCATTTTAGCAACCATTTCCTGGTTTTGTCGGGAGTTTGAGACGATTTATTCGGGAATCCGTATCGAACAGCAAATCGATATACAGGAGAATGAAGTACCAGAACTTCAGAAAACAGTGATCTATAGGGTCATGCAGGAGGCCATGAACAATATAGCTAAACACAGCAAAGCAGATCTCGTCCGCCTCTCCCTGAGGAAAACTGACAGTGTGATAGAATTGGTTGTCGAGGATAACGGCCTGGGCTTCGATCTGGCGGATGCGCTCTCTGTAGAGAGTTCTAGGAAGAGGATTAGGGCTTTCCAGCATGAAGGAGCGATCTGAACTTTCAGGTGGATCTTTTGCCATCGAGTCCGTCAAGGGAAAAGGAACCATTGTCCGGTCGACGTGGAAGCAATCAAGAAGTAGGGAGTAGGCAGTAAGCAGTGGGGTTTACCTGTTGACTAACCCCTTTTCCATGGCAAAAGCTGTTAAGGAAGAGGTACTATGGAGGTCCAACTTCTTCATGAGGTTGGCCCGGTGTTTCTCTACGGTTTTTACACTGATATAGAGGTAATCGGCAATCTCCTTGTTCTTATACCCCTCGGCAATCAGCTTCAGGACCTCTCGCTCGCGTTGGGTGAGGGTATCCCATGGAGTGCTGGATCTCAAGGTTTTTCGCCCTTCTAAGTATCCCTCTATCACCTTCTCCGAAACTCCAGGGCTAAGATAACGCTTCCCCATTAAAACACTTTTTATTGCCATCAATAGTTCGGCGTGGGTAGCATCCTTTAAGACATACCCATTGGCGCCGGCCCGAAGGGTAGCGAGAATGTATTCCTCAGTTCTGTGAACCGTTAAGACCAAAATCTTTGTCTCTGGGCATTGTTTCTTTATCTCCTTGATAGCCTCCATGCCATTCATCCTCGGCATGGAGAGATCCAACAAGATAAGGTCGGGTACGAGTGTTTCAACGCATCGAATGGCATCCCGGCCGTCTTCTGCCTCGCCTACAATATCAAAATCCGGATTCGAAGAGATCATTGCCCGCAACCCCTCCCTGAGGATCGTATGGTCTTCTGCTATGACGATTCGCTGTTTTTCTTTCATCATAATACCATGAAGTGATGAGGCTGATGGTTCTCAAGAAGAATACACCCAACGGAGGTAATTATCGCTTTTTCTCCATGCCGTCGCCCCCCCTACCTCCTCTTCCGTGAAAAATACCGTTAGATTTCGAACTTTATACAGTATTCACCCTATTTACCACGTCGATGATCATTAGTAAAGTTAAAGTTGTAAATCGGATCTCATTTCTTGACCCCAAAAAGATGAAGTTGATGATGGAAACCCAAGAAAAACGGTCTTCAACCCCCCGGCCCTCGAAGCAAAGAGCGTTTCAAAACTGCTATGGTCCTTGTTTAGTGCTTCGATTCGCAATCACGGTGACGTATTTTGGCGAATTATTTCAATAATATTGCTCACTCAGCACTAACTCCTGAGGGCTTCGAGTGAGCTCAGCCGAAGTCTGAATAAGTTGGCGTTCGAACTTATGAATCGAAGGACTTAGGATAAATCAACATGCCGAAAACATTAATTGTCGAGGACAACGCCACCTTTCGGCAATCACTCAAGGAGGTCCTTTGTACCCGATTTCCCCTTATGGTCATCCGGGAGGCGGCGGACGGGGAGGAAGGCTTACGGGAAGTCGATGCCTTTGTTCCCGATATGATCTTCATGGACATCAAATTGCCCGGGGAAAACGGCCTCGAAGTGACCAAGAAAGTGAAAAAGAAATATCCCGAGATGATCGTTATCATTCTTACCTATCATGATTCACCGGAACACCGCGAGGCTGCGGTTCAATGCGGAGCTAATTACTTTCTCCCAAAGTCTACGTCGACCGAGGAGGTTTTGGAATTAGTTCAATCTGTATTGTCCGAGAGGGATCTTGATTCTCATGATTATCGCGAGGAAGGAGCATCCTAAAGGCTGGAGGGAAGGTTTTCGTATTGGCCTGATCAAGATTTGCGGCCTGACGATACAATGGTAAGAGGTGAAAAATACGGTAATTCTCCATTCAAAATGGGTAATATACCCCATTTACTTCTCCTACCACCATTATAGGATTTGAATAAGGAAGTTGGGGATCCACGAAATCCATAACAAGAAACAAGATGGGAAGACGAGGGGGAAGATGGGGGGAAATATATGGATGGCATTCATCCAACAGGAGATTGCATCGAGGGCCAGCAACCACTATCTCTTAGCATGGTTAGCGAGATAGAAGGGGAAAAGTACAAACTTCTACTCGTAGACGACAACCCTTCCATCCTCAAGGCACTTGGTGGGGCCATTTCAGATCAGGGCTATTGCGTAAAGACCTCATCAAGCGCCGAGGCTGCAGTTGAGGCCATGAATACTGAGGATTATGACCTGGTAATCACTGACCGTAATGTGTCTGGGAGAGATGAAATGGATATTGGGGAAACATTAACTGAAATATTGCTGGATATTCTTCCTGAGGAGATTAGGAAAAGCGGAAGAGGAAGAGAATACTTTGAAGAGAGAATGTTGAGAAATTGGTTCCCGGACTTAACCGAGGATGAAAAAGTCCTCGTGATTTCATTGACAAAGGCAGTCCTGGATAGGTCATTTCCGACGTAATCCATTTTCTCACTTTTAAACTCTTCGACTGACCTTTCTCTTCGGTCTTTATCTTGGAAACATAAATTGCGTTGGGGTTGTGGCCCAGGACGAAATTTTCAAATCCTTCAATCGCATCCAAATTGCGCTTTTATCAATGGAAGGCGAGGAGCAAATGAGGAAAGAGAGAATCCGTGAACAGGAGGTGATGGCTTATGGCGTTTGAATTGAGATCTTTGGAACCATTGAAAAAACTTACCACCTTTCGGGAAGAAGCGAAGGATGGTCACTATGTGACAGAAGCGAAAAAGGTCAACCAAAAGGATGTCCTCGAACGTGACGGGAACATCGCTGGAATCTATCTCAAGGAGATGAACAGAATTCCTCTCCTTACGAGGGAGAGGGAGATTGAACTGGCCAAGCGTATTCGGCTTGGTGAGTGGAAAATGCGCATCCTCTTTGTGAAATGTTCAGCCGCTGTGGAGAAAATTGACCGCTTGGGCCCCCAATTGGAGAATGACGCGATCAAACCCTGGGATGGCGCACGATACAGAGAGGAGATCACCCCCAAGGTGATTCGAAAGCTCGAGGAACTGGCCAAGCATTCTGGAGATGACGGGAACGGATTCCGAGATCTGCTGGCAGATCTGAAAAAAACAGAGGCCGATGTGAAGGAAGCAAAGTCGGAGATGATTCAGTCTAACTTGAGGCTGGTGGTGAGAATTGCCAAAGGTTATATCAACAGGGGGCTTTCCTTCCTCGATCTCCTTCAGGAAGGAAATCTGGGGTTAATGAAGGCTGTAACAAGGTATGATTACCGAAAGGGGTTTAAGTTTAGCACGTATGCTTCCTGGTGGATCAAGCAGGCTATTAGCAGAGCATTGGCTGACAAATCCAGGACCATACGGATTCCCAACCACCTCTTGGAAAGGAAGGGGAAAATTTCCAAGATTTTTCACCGGTTTGTCAAGGAGTGGGGCAGGGAGCCCCTTCCTGAGGAAATCGCCTCAGAAGCGGGAATCGATTTAACCAATGTTCAGAAGGTCATGGACCTGATTGAGGAGCCGGTTTCCCTTGAAACTCCGGTAGGGGAAGATGGTAAACTAGAGGATCTTATTGAGAGCGGGGAGAGTTTGAGTTTATTTGACGATCTGATCAAATGTATGGATCAGGAAAGAAAAACCCGTGACCTTCTTTCTCTTCTCAATTCGAGGGAGGAGCAGATTCTGCGTCTTCGGTTCGGTATCGGTGAGCCTACGAGCTATACATTGGAAGAGGTTGGAAAGCGTTTTGGGATATCGCGGGAAAGGGTTCGGCAAATCGAGCACAGGGCAATTAAGAAACTTCAGGCCCAACCCAGAGCCAGGGAAATTTATGGAGGCCTTCTGAGGGATTCGTCGGCTTGATGTTCCTCTTATCCCCTTTGTGATGAGATGAGCGGGGGTGTTCTTGACGTCACCTTTGGGCAAGGCAATATGAATGGAGTGTATCAATCCGCAACCAGGTTGGTGCGCTACAAAGTGTCAATAATCTCAGAAAAGGCGTAGGGTCGTTCAAGGTCGATGAGCCTCAAAGGTGATTCGGCTGACCGTCAACGCATTTGCAAGGATTGCAAAGCAGCAATGGAGATGGGCCTCAAACTTCTTTATGGTAACAGGTCTTGAAAAATCTTCACCCGGTGGGTTAAAGGGTTCCTCCCGATAGAGTTGGATCAGTAGATTTCAAGAAAACCGTCGTCAAACACCGCCTATTTCGGACTAATCTTTGAGTTGACTCATCCACCTTGATCCTGCTATTTAACATCAAGGCAAGTGTGTCCCTTGAGTCCAATGTAAAGAAGACCATTGAAAGAAATAATAGGATTTCGGCAATGCTTTTCTTAACAAAGTCTATTCTCGCATTGATTTTGATTGGATTGGCCATTGTCAACCTGGTGGTTATGCTGGAACTTCTTGGTCGAACGGGGGAAAGGCGGTTCAATCCAAAGAAGTTACGTCAAATCCACCGGGTGAACGGCTATTTTTTCATCCTTCTCTTTCTTTTCATCTCCTACTTTTGCATAAAAATTATGAGGGGAATGGGGCAGGATCTCTCTGCCAGGGCGGCCCTTCATGGCCTTTTGGCCGTCGCAACCTTTTTCTTGCTCTGCCTCAAGATCACACTCGTCCGGTTCTACAAAAAGTATTACGCTATGGCGGTCCCAATGGGCCTCGGCGTTCTTATATTACTATTAACCACAACGGCGACATCTGCCGGTTACTATTTCACGATGCGGGGAGTAAGCTCTTTCCGGATCACCGCGGATTTACATGAGGAGGTCGCCCGGGAAGGAGCCGGCCTCTTTAGTGAAAAGGGCTGCGCTGGCTGTCACTATACGGATAGAACCGACACCAAAATCGGCCCAGGGCTCAAGGAGCTTTTCAAACGGAATAAACTGCCGATGAGTGGCTGGGCAGCAACAGAGGATAACGTCCGAAAACAGCTAAAAACACCTTTCCGTGCGATGCCGTCCTTTGCTGGACTGCCGGAGGAAGAGGTCAAGGCCTTGCTGGTATTTCTTAAGACGCTCTAGCGAGGAGGCGCGGCCTAACAGGGCAAGGGGAAACTATGGTTAAAAGAGCATCCTGTTTTTTTGTGATCATCGTTGCTGTTATCTCTTGGATGGCTGACAACCGTGCATTTTCTCGTGTGATAAGGGAAGACGGCAAGGCGTTTATCGTAGATGCTACCGGGGAACGCTGGGACGTGACCCAGGCCGAGTCGATCGGGTTTAAGCCTGAAGGGTTTCAGTTTGGATTGGGAAGGAACGCCTTTACCCCTCTGGACGATTCCTATCTGAGTGATGACATCGGTCACGTTCGTCAGGACCTTCGTGTCCTCGGCGTTGTAGAGAATCTTCAGGCACAAGCCTATTCAATCCCGCGACTCCGGGGACACGAGATCGCCAATAGCAAGATAGGACCAAAACCGATCGCGGTGGGTTTCTGACCCCTGGTCAATTTAGCGGCTGTGTACAGCCGCCAGATAGACGGTCAGACATTAACCATTGTACCATCCGGGTGGACCTACAAGAGCACTTTTGTGTTATACGACAGAGAGACGGGTAGCCTCTGGTATCCTTATAGAAAGGGCCTCATGAGTATCCAGGGGAGATACTTCAAGAGATGGCTCCCCAAGATTCCCTCGGAGGACACCAAGTGGAGCAAGTGGATTAAGAAATATCCAGCTTCCAAGATAGTGAAATAATATGAAGTTATCGCATTCTGCCGTTACAAAGTCTTCTTCAGAAGGCATCTCTTCTTCCGTTTCAGGTTCCGAGGTTGCTCCATACACATAGTCACTTCGAATTTACCATCTTTTTTGATCAGGGAGTCTGACTTTTCCAGGAGTTCCAACGTATGAGTCGGGAATAAAGAGTATTTGGGCGCTGAACGATTTACGCTGATTGATTGCCTTCACGGAATTCAACTACCGTGTTGAAGAAATAAGAATGGAAAGTTGTAACCCATTGTTTTAGCGTGCACGTCATTTTACCCCGCTTTTTCCTCTGATGTAATATTTCCGATGCAAGATAAACTACCCAGATGATCACCTTTAACTATTCTGCTTCATTGCGATTTCATGTGGTATGTACCGAGACTCGGAGAAGCTTCAATCACTCCATTTTTGTCTTGACAGAGACCGTTTTTCGAAGGCACCATTCTTGATGATCTCGTAAAGAGTCAAAATTCGATGGCAAAGTAAAAAGCTCCAAATTCAAGGCGCGCAAATCCTGAGGAATGNNGCGCAACGCAGCCCTTCGGCTTTGCTCAGGGCCGTGAGCATGTCGAACGGCCCTTCGGCTTTTCTCAGGGCCATGAGCCTGTCGAATGGCAGTTGGACTTTTTACGACCCCGTCATTCTTAATGGATGATCCCTTAACAATGATCTCCTTACAATGGAAAGATGTGATCTACGGACATCCCAGATTTTGTGGGTGCAATGAGCTGAAGAGATGGTCGGGAGAGTCGATCCGGGAGTGTTGGACAAAGGATCCCCGAAGCAGTGTTTGAAGTCTCATGCTCATAGCTGAAGTTGAGGAATGTACCAATTATGGATGAGAAGGGGGCTAGATACCTTTGAAAAAAATATACGAAGGGAGGAAAATGAAAAAGAGACATATCATGATTGAGCATGGAACAATAATAACTTTGGACAAGGAACGGAGAATCATCAAGAATGGCGCCGTAGCTGTGGAAGGGAGCGATATCTCCTATGTAGGAAAAATGTCCGGATTGAGAGGGAGTGCGAGGAAAGAGCGCGTGATAAACGCTGAAGGCAAATTGGTTTTACCAGGGTTTATAAACACGCATACGCATCTGGAGTATTCCGGTGTAGATCGTGGGATCGCTGATGACCTCCCGCTTACCGTTTTTTTAAGTGAGAGGTTGCGCCCGATTGAAGCAGTCACCCGACCTGAAGATATTTACGTTTCCACGATGTTGTGTTGTCTCGAGATGATAAAGACGGGAACAACCTGCGTCTGCGATACGGGTGGATTCCACCCGGAAAGCGTCGCCAAAGCGGTTGAGGATGCCGGGATGAGGGCCACCGTTGCCTATGGAAGTATGGATATTGCTCCCCCCGAGAGGCCTCTGGCGGGTGATCAACAGGCGAGCACGGAGGAGAACCTGAGAAGGTCTGAGAGCCTCATCAAGAAATGGCATGGGGCAGCGGGAGATAGGATAAGGGCACGGTGCAGTATCCGCGTACTTCCGAACGTCTCGGAGGAGCTCATTTTCGGCCTGAATGAAATCGCCCAAAAATACGACATCGGGGTGAACGCCCATCTGTCCGACACGGAGGAAGTGGTTGAAGCGGCGAAGAGGATGAGAGGCTGTAGAGAAATTGAATACTTGGATCGCCTGGGAGTACTGGGTCCGCGGTGGATGGGAGTCCACATGGTCTGGCTCAGTGACGATGATGTGGAGATTGTCAGGAAACGCGACATGAAGGTTTCCCACTGTCCGGGTGGAGCACTTCACTTGGGGTTCGGATGTACGCAGGCGGGCAAATTCGTGGAGCTGGTCAAAAAGGGAGTTACGGTCTCGCTGAGCCAGGACTCAACAACGGCGAATAACAGCCTCGATATGTTCAGGTCTATGTATCTTCTTTCGATTCACAAGGACGCCAAGATGGATCCAGCCGTCTTTCCTCCTGAAAAGGCCTTGGAGATGGCGACCATCGACGGCGCAAAGGCTCTCCTGTGGGAGGACAAGATCGGTTCGCTGGAACTCGGCAAAAAGGCTGACATCATACTCGTGGATACGAGAAGATCGAACTGGGTTCCGATACACGAATTCTCGATCGTACCAAACCTCGTTTACAGCGGTGACGGTGCGGACGTAGATACCGTCATAATAGACGGCAACGTAATGATGGAAAACAGGCAGATCAAGACAATGGATGAACACTCCATCCTCGAGAAGGCTCAAAGGGCATCCGAAGAAATACTAAAAAGGGCTGATGTTCGAATTCACCCGCGCTGGAGGGTGGAGTGAGATTCTATTGCCAAAATATTTGGGTAAAATAGTAGACGCCCTCTGGATTTTTAGCGACACCGATGCCTGTTAATCCGTAATTCCCTCTAATATTTTTCCGATGTTTCGTATTTCTTAACCAGGCCTTAACAGCTTGTTGTGCACAATCGGAATATCCTTTATTATACGCAACATTTTCCGCAGCGATTTTATATGGAAGAAATCTTGAAATTCTTTCAACTCTTTTACCAAATCCATCATGACTGAATGTTACCTTCTTTTTTGCCATTGATCTACTATGCATTCGTGCTTGTTGGGTTATTTTGTCGTTGGTAGTCAGGGGAGGCAGGTTTTTAGCAATACGGTATTGATTGATCAGGTGATGAACTTTTTGCTCCAATTGCAGTAGTTCTGTCGATATTGCTTTCTGTCCTGTGATCTTATCTGAAATGCTACAACCAAAAAGGGCAATGAAAACAAGGATGAGAGTGCTACGTTTCAAGTTATTCATGGAGACGATCGAGAGTTTTGATACCATGGGGCCGACTTTTTTGTACGGGAGAATCGGGTTATTACAGAGCAGTTTCGTTAAAGAGCGATTAGCAACAAATGTGCCAGTTACCAGTGGTTAGGAACCAATGGGGTGCTTTCTTCATCATGAAATTTGATATCGGCTCTACGTGATGTTTTTGTTTAATTGTTTTTCAAATATCGTATGCATCGAGACTCGGGGAATTTGCATACCTGAATGAGAAACCCCTTTTTTTAGAGAGACCCTATCCAGTTACGGGTGAAATCTTCACATAATTCCTTTCAGCTCCAAACAACCCCACCCTCAGATCCATCTCAGCCAGATTTTGTGAGATTGTGGGAAAACAAGAGATTTTCCAGGGACATTTCAGATTCCATGGGATTCTTTAGACTTAGAATGCTTACGATGGTTTCACATTCAGCTATGGTAATGAAGAGCGCAAAAAAAGTTTGACATTATTGGTTTTATGTGGTTAAAATAGTTCAATTGAAATACTTGAATAATCGGTGAATTCGGCGATGGCGTTTTAATCCAGTCGCTACTTGTGGCGAACTACAGTGCCGCCAGACCAGTTAACAGGGAGGTTACCATGTTTGCATTCGGACATGTGTTAAACAGGGAGTCCTTGCTGTTCTTGCTGAACCTGGAGACAAAAAGGGCACGACGATACCAAAACCACCTGAGTTTATTGTCCCTCACCTTCGGTCACCTCGACCCCTCACTTGAGGAGAATACAAGCATCTCCCTAAAAACCCTTGCTAGTCTCCTCAGGGGTGGGCTGAGAGATACAGATATGGTCGGGCAGGATGGGGGAAACCGGCTTCTGTTTATGCTGCCTTATGCCGATATGGAGAGGGTTCACAAGGTGAGGGAAAGATCGGAGAAAATCCTTCACGAGTATGGATTTGGGAGAAAAGGGTTCACGATCGAAATCGATGAGGTGTGCTTTCCAACCCATGCCAAAAACGTCGATGACCTTCTCCGAATGGCTGGAATTCCTCCATTGGAAAAAGCAAAAACCGAGCGCAAGTCGGCAAAGGAGGCGTTCCGACAATCGGAGGAAAGGTGGCGTTCCCTGGCCAAGAACATTCCCGATATCATTCTGGTCGTGGCACGGGATGGTACAATTCTGGCAGCTAATCGCACCGTGTCAGGTGCAACCGTGGAAGAGACGATCGGGAAGAGTGTCTACGAAAATGTTGCACCCGAGCATTGTGACACGATAAGGAAATCCTTGGAACGGGCCTTCCAAACAGGGAAACCCGACACCTACGAGATCCTTGGGGTAGGACCTCATGGATTAAACACTGCATGGTATGAAACCCGCGTCGTGCCCAAGGAGCGCGATAGACAAGTTATCGCCGTGACACTCATTAGCACGGACATCACCGCTCGCAAGCGGGCGGAGGAGAGGGTGCGGGAACGTGGAGAACGCCTCAACCGACTGGTTGAGGACCTCAACAATATCGTCTACCGATATCGTTTCACCCCCACCAGCGGATTTGAATACATCAGCTCAGCGGCTGCGGATATTACCGGCTATACCCCTGAAGAACTCTATGCTGATCCTAATCTGGGCTTCAAACTCGTGCATCCCGACGATCGGCACCTACTAGAAGCTGTGGAAAAAGGGGATAGAGCTCCAGGGACGCTTCTCAGCCTGCGATGGGTGCGAAAGGACGGAGCAATCATTTGGATCGAACAGCAGAACGTTCCGATCTACGACGAAATGGGTAACGTGGTGGCGGTCGAGGGCATAGCCCGTGACATCACCGAACGCAAGCGGGGGGCGGAAGAATTAGAGCGAGCCATGGCGGAGTTGGCCCGTTCCAATGCCGAGCTGGAACAACTTACCTGTGTCACCTCGCACGAATTGCAGGAACCACTACATATGGTTGCAAGATGTGTGAATCTGTTGCAGCGCCGTTACAAGGACAAAATCGATTCCCATACCGAAAAGATCATCGGTTATGCCCTTGACGGGGCCAGTCGCATGCAGAGGCTGATCAACGACCTGTTGGTTTATTCGCGCGTGGATTCGGAGGGCAAGGATTTCGCACCGAATAACTGCGAGGCCATTTTTGACCGTGCCCTCGCCAATCTGAAGGCGATGGTTGAGGAGAGCGGTGCGGTGGTGAGCCACGATGCCTTGCCGACCGTGATGGGCGATGACTCGCAGTTGACTCAGCTGTTTCAGAACCTGATAGGCAACGCTATCAAGTTCCACGGCGAGGAGCCACCGGGCGTTCATGTCTCGGCCCAAAAAAAGGAAAATGAGTGGCTCCTCTCCGTGCAAGACAATGGCATTGGCATTGATCCAGAGCACTCCGAACGNNGACTCTGAGCCCGGAAAGGGTTCGACATTCTACTTTACCATTCCGATGACGATGATAGGAGGAACAAATAACCATGAGGAGTCGGATTATTGGGAGGCCTGATGAGATTCTGTTAAACATGGTTCTGCCCTGCTGATAGAGCCCCATGACGTGGCCTAGCCGCAAGATCTTCCCACCCCTTCTTGTCCCTTCCAGGAAACTCTAACGGGATGCCAAAAGGGCAGCGTCAGTAATGGCCTCGTTTATTGAAGATGAATTGAACCGTCGAGGCCCTCTGCCGATTATCCCATATTTGAAACCGAAATCGTTAGTTATAGACGAGATTAGTGGCCTTTAGTTCTCGGTTCATCCTTTACGGATGTAGTNNTCATCCTTTACGGATGTAGTACATGCGGGTTATATTTTCAACGGATCCTTAACCATGATTCATGTAAATTGGTGGAATTGACAGAGACAATAAAAATGGCCGCCCGGATCCAAATAGAGGCCCATGAAGGGATAGACAAGGACTTCTTCACTCAGATCCGGACGTGGGCCGGCGAGGTCTTGGAAAGGACAGGGTCTCCAGTTCCTCATCTTTGCATAACGATATGGAAAACCATGGGGGAATTGCAGGCATTTTATCGGAAAGAGAAGGAGACGCTCGGTGTCATCACAGGAGAGGAAATGGACTTCTTTGCCACCCATGATGCATGGAGAGGCTATCCAAGGATCCACGTCTGCCAAGAAAGGCTGCAGGGAATCCCAGGTGACATTGTCCAGGGAGTAATACACCATGAGATGAGCCATGCCCTGCACCATGGGACCCCAGAGTTCTACACCTTCCGGTTCTCAAACAGGCTCCAGCAGGTTGGACGTACCCACGGCCTCGATCTACCTCATCTCCAGCAATGTGTCTACTTCCTCTCCGTGGCCATCAAGGATCGGGAGGCGGTTCAACAGCTTGCCGAAAAGGGACTTGCTTTCAGCCAGGTGGCCCTTCTCGAGCACCTCGTTTCCGATACTGACGAAGAGCGCCAAGTCTGGGATGTGGTTCGCGGGTCTCCTGTCCTGGGGAAGATAGCTCTTGCGGCTTTCCTCAAGGTCCTTCTCCCCATCCAGGCCATGATTTCGGTCGGAATCGAAGAGGCCCAAACCCTTAGGGATCAATGGAATGAAGCCTACGGTTGGCTTTCTGAAAAGGAACAGGAGGATCTTCTGCGATTGGCCGGACGTACCATGAACCTTGAGGGAGGGACTTTTCAGGAGCGATTAGAGCAGGCAGTCCTTCAGTTTATCACCTCATTTTGAAAAGCGACCAAAAACATCACTGGATTTAATGCCGGGTGAATTCTTGCGCGAGAAGGTGATCAATAAGTATTGAGTCGAGTAGGCCGGGGGAACTTCCCCCCCAGCCCCTCACAGATCCGGACGTGAGCCTCTC
>JABAOH010001910.1_pt6 | contig 19895 bp, 18 predicted proteins | sample 7062181 | NCBI WGS metagenome assembly JABAOH01 (sample SAMN14538630, study PRJNA623070) | marine sediment metagenome | biome: marine biome [ENVO:00000428]; feature: marine pelagic biome [ENVO:01000023]; material: deep marine sediment [ENVO:00002113]; isolation source: pool of 5 deep marine... | reverse complement strand
TCATTCCTTTCACTACCATTTTCTGAGTGATCTAAAACAGCCGCACGCAACACTTAATCCTATAGTTTAGAACAGCATGTTCTACTGTTCAGAACAGTCTGAGACCATGAAGGCCTACGAGAGCGATGTTATGAGAACTCGAAAGCTTGCACTGAGCGTTGTGTGAATATTCCTAATACAAAGCTAAGCGAAAAAAAGGGGGTTTTGCGGGGAGACGTGTCAGGAGATATCTCCACGCCATGGAGGATTTGGTTGTTGGGTTGTCTGCTGGGGCCACGGGATCGAGGAAGGTAAAAATCTCAAAAACAAAACGCCTCACCACGCGCCTCAACGTGGAAGATCCCGCAGGCCCTCTCAGCCTTACGTTTAAGTCCACAACCACTTCTCAACTTCAGTTGTCGTTACCTCTTTCATATTGAAAAAAAGAGGGGGGTTGAAGGGTTTATTTTCGTAGTCTTCTGTGATCTAAGAGGCTAATTATGCCTATGACGATGGCTACGGCAACAGCGACTATTGTGCCATAGAGTATTGGTGTAAGACTACTGTTGAGTTTGTCGATCGCTTGATTGACGTCTTCTTGTACTTCTGGCTCCGTTACTGGCGTTGGCGGCTCTTCCGGTGCTTCCGTTACGCCTACTGCGGTTTCTGCGTAACTGCTGCCGTAAGAGTCGTCTCCCATAAACGTGGCGATGACTGTGAATTTGCCTGGAATCTCTGGAGTCCACATGTAGCTGAACATGCCACTCATGTCAGTAGTAACGTCGCCAATGTGGATGAAGTTGCCGTTCGGATCAAGGGTGTCTAACGAGACTGGAACTCCAGTTACGTCCGCGGGAATCGGTCTCTGCATGTGCAGGTATTCCATCCATCCAGACATAGATTCTTTAGATACGCATGGAGTGCCTGGCTGCGCAGGAGACATATCCAACACCGTGCCCTTTATCACGATGCTCTCCCCTAGCGGTATAGCTGTCATAGGTGCTTCAATTGTTGTGGTGCTTTTGCCCTTGCCGTAGACATACATGTACCCGTCATCCATGTTGGCGGCTACGAGATAGCCATCAGCGATAGCACCTGGTATCTGAGATCCCGTTATGTTCCATATGCCCTCGCCTGTAGTAGCGTTGATGCAGTGGAGCTTCCACCCTCGTGTGCGGGGCCAAGTAGTCGTGTGCTCACTATTGTATGTGTAGAGTTTTCCGTCAGCAACCATGGCACCACTGTTGAAGGAAGTGTCCCCGGAATAGGGAGTTTCATACGGGACACTAGGTGCTTTGTAGTGCCAGACTATGCTTCCGTCATCCCAATCAAAGGCGTAGACACCATCGTAGCTTTGCCGGTAAAACATGCCGTAGGCTGACTGCACCGCGTAAGCCCCGAAGCTAGGTTGTCCCCAAGGATAGTCCATCAACTCACTCTTCCATAGGAAATTTCCTGAAAGGGAATCCCAGCACATCCAATAACCGTTCTCCATCAATACTGCGACTTTGCCGTGGTCAGCGATCAAACAGCTTGTGCTGTATCTGGTGTCGGGTACTGTTATGTTCCACAGCAGTGCACCTGTTTTCAGGTTGATCGCCTGCATCCAGGTTCCATAATATGCTCCGGTTCCACCAACAGCGATACCAACCATCCAAACAGCTACGCCCACTTCGAAATCGTAAACTGTACCAGTAAAGCCTAAACAACCACCAGGCCAAATTGGCATACCCCACGGCAAGCTTATGTTGCCTACTACCCTCTGGGTGAAGTTGTCGGTGTTTCCAGCTGTGGTCCAGTTAATCAAATGATAATCAGGGTTGAAAAAGCTGCCAAGGTTCTGCATGCTCAAGACATAGGGGTCATCGTGAAAGGCACCTTGGTCTCCTGCATCGAACCCCCCGCCTATTGTGGTTGGACTCATTCCTGGCACGCTCGTGGTCACAGCTCCAGTATATGGATTAATCTTGCTTAGAGTCGAGCCTAGCGACAAAAGACTCACTGAATAAGTGTTGGATTCAGTGGCTCCAGGCACGGCCTCACCCGTTCCCCTGGTATATGAGATGACTGTGGGTGTGACACCACCTTCCGCCGTTGGTATTTCGTAGTATATCTCTCCGGTGCGTAGGTCATAGCACGCAGCAACGCTTCCCACACCTGGCTTTGTATAGGTCTGGTAACATCTTCCAGCATAGATTACGCTTGGATTGCCAGGACTACTCATTGTGCCGTATTGCCCCGCTGTACCTCCGATTAGACCTGCTAAGGCGCCCAGTCGTTTCCATACGATGTGTGCAGTGTTTGGCGCTTGGACATATGGAATGAAATGATAGTTGCTCATGTATCTGTTCGTGTCAGCGGGCCAGTAGGGCCCTCCTCCTACAATGCCATAAGGCGGGTAGTTTCCTGCAATGGGCCACCACTCTCTATTCTCTAAAGATACTGGTCGTGTCCAGTAGTCAGTTGGTAGAGGAGACGGAGGCCAAGAAAGCACCTGTTCCTCCTGTACCACAAGTTCTTGTTCTGCGGTGGAGGCGGGCTTATAGTAGGCTGAGTCAAGCACATTCCCCGGCGGATCCGGTACAACATATCCATCCCGGTAGCGTCCTGCTGGGAAATATGTTCCAGCGAAGTCGAACTTGAGTGTCCATGTACCCACCTGGTCAACCACGTACTCAAACCAGGCCGTCGCGTCAGCACAATATGAATCCATCGTTATGACATCCTCGTTTCCGTCAGGATCCGTGATTGTCACCTTATAATCTGGATGAAATCGCTCCGGATTAAGTGGAGGTGTAACCCAAAAGTTAACCAAGATGGTCTGGCCAACTCCCACGGGGTTAGGCCTGAAGCTAAGGTAGGCTACTACATCAACAGTCACACTGGGAGTAACGCCGGCTGGTAACGGTCCACTAACTGGTTGTTCGGGCTCTTGAGCTTGGACTGGAGTATATACTGTCAGCAATACAGAAGCCATCAATAGAACTAAAGCGATTGTAGTGATTTTCTTATTTCTTATGATTGTTTTCATTTTTTTCTTCCTCAATTCGTTGAGGCGAAAAATTCTTTTATTTTTCTTTACTTAAGTATTTTTCTGTAATTATTAAATCGATAATATAAATATATGCACGCGTAATTGTATAATTGATGCGCAATTTCAAGCTCTAGACATCTTTCTTATCTAAAGCATGCGTTGAAGAAATGTATATACAATTAATAATTGATCAAATAATTCAAAAGAGCATTAAATAATATGTGTGTAAACTACATGTATGCGTGTTTCGCAAACCGATCTGGGGACCCTTCAAAAACAAAAAAAGAGGGAGTTTGCGGGGGATATCTCCACTTTAGCCGAAGCTACCTCACCTCGGCCACTTTTTGCATGACCTCGGTTGCTTTTTGTCGTCTTCAACTTGACATTTTAGTTTGTGTTTATATCAAAAAAAGAGGGGGTTGGACGACAGCTTTTCTGTGTCGTCCCTGTCAGTAAACGTTATACCCAGTCAAGAAGGCATACAGAAGAAAACATACTGCGTAATGCATGCATCTTATATCAACTCCTCTCTCGCGCGCGCATCTAATTACACTAGCCATAATGTTTGTTGTTCTAATCACCGCAACAATGTTTTGGTCTTACGCTGTTGCACAGAGATGAAAAAATCTGAGACATGAAAGACTTGCATACATTCATGCCAGAGCAACAATTACAGGATACTTTCCTTATCGTATCCGATCTTTTGTTACAAAAAAAGAAAAGGCATTTAGGAGAATAGCTTTAGATTTGCTTTGTCATAGACTTCTTTGAGTTTCTTAGGAGAGTAGTCGGTATAATGTCTACCAATGCGCGCGCCAAAGAAGTCAAGTTTGGATTTATTTTCCTCGGATTCATGCTTATATTAAGCAACCAAGTTTTGGTTTCCACCTGTTATGAGTTTAAACACCAGTCTCCACCTCATTCTGTAGCTTTCAATGGTTTAGCCCGGGATTATTGGCCCACTGAAGGTTGGCAAGTCTCATCTCCTGCTGCCCGAGATATGAAAAAGACACGATTAGACGAAATGTCTGCATATATTCAGAAAGAAGGATTTGCTATTGATAGCGTCCTCATAGTTCGAAATGGGTACATGGTCTTTGAACAGTATTTTAAACCTGATCGCCGCCAGAGCACCTGGCCTCGCGGGCGCGCGAGCGCGGGCTCCCTCCATCCTATCTTTTCCTGTACCAAAAGTGTTCTCTCAGCCCTCATAGGTATTGCGATTGACAAAGGGTATATTGAGAGTGTTGACCAAAAGATTCTTGATTTTTTCCCCAACCAAACGTTTGCAAATCCTGATCCCCGGAAAGAGAATATCAAAATTAAACATCTCCTAACCATGACCTCAGGGCTTGATTGGCAAGAGTTAGATGTCTCCTACGATGATCCAAACAACAATTTCGCCCAACTTGTGAACAGCACTAATTGGGTTCAATATGTTCTAGACAGACCTATGGTTGCAGATCCTGGAGAGAGATGGAACTACAACACTGGTGACTTTCATCTCTTATCTGCCCTTCTACAGAACGCTACTGGTTTTCCAACTGGAGATTTTGCCCTTAACACTCTTGCTATCCCCATGGGTGTCACAGATGCCTTCTGGCCGACCGATCCCCAAGGGATAAATTTTGGTGGAAGTGGGCTAGAATTGACACCACGTTCAATGGCAAAGTTTGGGTTTCTTTATCTGAATAATGGCACTTGGGACAACCAACAACTTGTACCTAAAGATTGGGTTGTCTCATCGACCTCAAGCTACTCTTCCGTTGATGCTACTACAGATTACTGCTACGGCTGGTGGAGAAAACCAGATCTAAATACGTATTATGCATCAGGGTATGCTGGTCAGCTCATTTTTGTTGTTCCGCAATATGATCTGGTGGTTGTCTTCACTTCGTTCGAAGAAACACATTGGCCCTATAATGACCTATTGGTTCAATATGTTTATTCCTCGTTACAAAAGGGCGCTGACCTACCTTTCAACAGCTATATAATTATTCTTGCAGTTGGGGTGGTTGCTCTTATCTTGGTGCTAGGAATTGTCATTATTCGCAGAAAACGATTCAAATAACCTAAAATGCATATTTCTACTCGCGCGCGCGCTCGGTCACTCGGTAGCTCGGACACACAAAAAACAATGTATCAGAAAGTCCAAATTTCTCCTTTGAACAGCCACTCGGGTACCTTGTAAGATTTTGTTCTAGGGTAGTTTGCGAGGATAAGTCTCAGCGTTCTAATCGCAGAATACGCTTCGACCATCAATTCTCTTTGTTTCTTAAAATATTCTTGTTCAAAATTGTCTTCTTCGACTTTATGAGCGGGTTTCATTCTCATTCTGCGCGCGCGCTAGGTTTATGGAAACTTTGTGGGTTGCATTAACATTGGTTCCTCGTGGTATTGAAGGGATGAAGGTTTCGGACTTGTCTAGTATTTTTCCATCGGGGTCTGTGACGCAGGTTGTCAGGTTTAAATCCGCTAGTTCATAGTAGCCGTCATTGTTTATGGAGAAGGGTAAGGAAAAAGTGATGCCTTGGCTGGAGGGAAGCATTTTAACCTCTCCAAGGCTTACAACTAACTTCGTAATGCGCGCGCGCATTGATAATTTCGTAAGCTACCATGTATGGTTTCCATGTTACATGGACATCCACACTTGCTTTCGGTGCGCGCGCGCGCGCGCCACGCGCATTGGCTATCTCGCGCGCAGTTTGGAAAAAAGGGGCTGGGGCATTCCCATAAGCCGAGGGAATATTCTAGCTGGTGAGATCTCTTACCGTCGCCTTCGGCGCGTTTTTCATAACCGATTGTATTCCGTTGTTGCATCCTGTTTTTGTTTCATAAGCTTCGCTTGCCGCTATTATCTGGTTGTTTGCGGCTCTCAGCCTGAATCTGAATTTTCCGCTCGTGTCTCTGAAAATCTCGAATTTTGGTGTGGGTTTAGCTCGCTGTTCGGTGCTTACGATTGTTTGGGTCTCCATTGTTGATTTGATAGGAAAGTCGATCTTTTTTAGGGCGTTAGATAAAGCCTTTACACTTGGTGCCTCAAACTCAACTACCACTTTTCCCTCTTCTCCACAACAATAACATCGTATGGCCTCTACGTCCGTAATCCCTGCGTTCCTCAACATTGTTGGGATACCCATGGAACAAGCTACCGGATCTATATCTTCAGGTAAGATTTCCGACTCAACGATGAATCTTTTCGTTTCCAACACTGTCACTTCCGTTTGAAATCATCACACTCATGATTAGGGAGGAACTCTTCTAGGTGAGATCCTGTATTATCGCCTTTGGAGCGTTCTCCTTAATTGAAGCCACTCCGTTCTCACATCCGTCTTTTGACTCGTATGCTTCACTCACCGCTATTATCTCATTGTTCGCAGCTCTCAATCGAAATCTGAATTTTCCCGAGGCATCCTTGTAGATTTCAAATCTTGGTTCAGGCATGTCTTTCAGCTCCCTTGTGCAAGCTAGGACTATGTGCTATGGCTTTTAAACTTATGTGACTGGTGTGCTACAGCCACACACGCTTTTGCGCGCGCGCACATCTGTTAAAGATGTGCCCATCTCTTCGTTTGTTTCAACCATAGTATTGATTGTATGCATGTGTGTAATTATAGAAATTTTGAACTTATTTTCTATATAAAATGCCGTATAATTTGGAAAAAAAGTTATATCTAGATATATTGTTATATGTTAAACTTAGAGTTGCACCCAGAAGGTCAAGGACAATAAAAAAAGTTTCTAGAAACGATTCTCTCGTAAAGATGTTAGAGAAGGAAGCTTTCCATCTTCAAGGGGAAATTTTGAAAGTGCATGACTCAAGGAAAAGGGAAATAGTGCAGCGAGCGTATAACAAGGTGATTTCGAGAATAGAAGAAATTAGGAATCCTTCTCCATTGCGACTAACACGATATGAATAAACACGCGCGCGCATTTTGAAATAAATTGGATTTATTTAACAATTGTTTATTTTCGACGAAGGCGTTTTCCGCTTATTTGAATGAATGCCCTCATTAATTTGCCGTTTTTCAGCAATTCATGGAATTGATTTCCATTTCTAGTCATTCGATAAAAATAATGATTGCCTTCCTTCCTTTCTTGGATGAATTTTTCTTTGATCAAAAAATTTTCTATCCAATGGATGAATTGACTCCCAGTCCCGAGGATTTTTATCAAATCCCATTTAGTGGATTCACCCTTTTTTTCTATACAATCAAATATTTCAAGGGTAATTTCAGACGCTCTACGTCTTCTTGAAGGCACTCTCAAATGCACCTATAACCTATCTTTTAGCTCGAACAAGCGAGAATATTTCTTCTTCAAGCCAATTCCTCTGATTATCAGAATTGCTCCAATTATTATTTGTGCAACCATCAGGAATAACGGTATCAGGTCCCAATTCGAAATGTAAGTTCTATTATACCATCCAGTTTGCAGTCCAAACAGAACAGTCAAAATTCCCGCAAAATAATACAGATATATGCTTGATGTAATATCTTTAGCGAAAGTTTCGGCGTCGTCTATTAATTCCTTGAATATACTGTTGAGTTCATCTACTCTTTTTATGTTTTCCTCATCAACCATGCTTATGACCCGTTCCTTAGATAGGTTACAGAACAAAAAAAGATTATTCTAGAAACATTGATGGAAATTCTTCAAGTCACAATAACATACCTCATCACAATTTTGATTGTGAATTTGGTTTTTTGAAGAACACATCTTTTGTGTGTGGGGGGTTAAATTTTAATGCGCGCGCAAAGTAATCTGTCACCTCTACAACATAAGAATAATGTAGAGGTTCTTCACAAAAAGGTGAGAGTATAAAAAAAGTGTGTGTAGGCAAGTAGCCTAACTATTTTAGCTTTAAAATGATCTTGACTTCTAATCCTACAACTTCAGCGTTTTCAGGAGTCAATAAGAGTCATTTAGAGTAGTCTTCTTCAAATTCGGTTATTTCAATTTGTTTTCTCTTCAAGCGCGCGCGCGTTCCAATCTGGAATATACATGCTCTCCAGCCTCCCACAATCGGCGCACTTCACCAACTCCTTCGCCTCACATTGACTGCACGTGCGGGTTTTCCTCATTCAGCTTTTTACTTGCTTTTCGAGTTTCTCTATTCTGCGAAGGAGCTCTTGCACCTGGTCGCTGGATAGGGTGTGAGCGTTTAACCTTTGTCTGAGTTCTAAATTTTCTTGTCGGAGTTCATCAACCTTCTTTTCCAAGCGCCTTATTGTTTGCTCTGTTTCTAGAGCTGAAGGTTCAAAAATTCTTAGGTTAGGCATAGCTTTTTCCCCGTAGATTTTCCGGTGATGTTCAACGTCGCGGCTGAAATAATGATCGTCTACACCCAAAGTGTGACCCATCCAAAAGTTCACGTAATCTTGACCAGCAGACCCCGCGAATTTTCTAAAGTATTTCCGCAAACAATAAAGTCTTAAAGGCTGTGGTTTTCCTTCTTGCCTCATATTCTCGGGTCTTATTAATTCTAAACTTCGCACGGCATAGCCAAACCTCATTGAAAAGGCATTGGGAGTTTTCACGCCTTTGAAAATCCTCTCATTGTCTTTGGGAACCCCTCTTTCTGCAAAGTATGCTTTAAGGGCCTCCACCGCATCTTCACCTATGAACGTAAAATGATCTACATATTCGCCCTTTGTTTTGATTCGGGAAACTTTTATACAACACGGAATTTTGTCCGCTTCAAAATCCTCTCGGATTTGTTCAAAAGTCAACTGCATCAACGTCACAGGTCTCAAACCGCTTTGCGCCATCATTAGAAAGAAAGCCCTGTCTCTTGGATTTACGTTGTTGAGAATCCGCTTAAATTCTTCTTTGGTAATGTCGCGGTTGTGATATTTCGGGTGTGCTCTAAAAAGTTCAATTTTTGCGGGAATCCTCATATACTTAAAGAAACTTGCTATCCCCGCCAGGTAGGTGGATATTGAGTTCTTGCATAAATCTTGTTTTCCCAGATAATTCTCGTAGAACTCTATTTTTTCTAACATTTCGTCGATGTATTGCTCTCGCGTTTTAAGATCATACTTCGCTTTTTTCCATTCTTCGACTATCTGATCTGGTGTCATATTGACAAAACTGCAGAATTTTTCTAGAGTTGCTTGATAGAGGCGCGTGGTATTTTGGTTTCTACTGTGACGTTTCTCCATTTTGCTGAGCCAAATCTCAACTGGGTCGGCTTCCATCATTATCACATTTTTCTTATGTCTTACACTAAAAGTAAGCTAAAACTATTATATAAAGGTAACGTTTATATTATCTATGTGTATTAAACTAAGCTTTACCAGTTTCGCTGATTAAAACATTCTTCGATGGAGATATGCGAGCATGGGCGCGATAGCAGCTGCTGTGAACAAGAAGGAAAAAAATTCTGTTCCGGAGGTAGTTGCCATGCTCAAGGAGCTAACGCATAGAGGAGCTGATGCTCATGGAGTTGCTACACCGAACTCAGTAACAACAGCTAAATCAATTAAGAAACTAGACCTCACGGACATTAGCTCTAGCGTTGTCTTGGGGCATAATCTTTCTCGCATCCTCTCAGGAGACCAACCGCAGCCAGTTCAAGGAGACGGTTTCACACTTGTTTTCGAAGGTCGATTGTTTACTTCCTCAAACCTATCAGATGTTGACAAAATCGTTGAAAAACTTGGAAACAATCCCCAGAGAAACGTCAACCATGTTATTGAGAAACTTGAGGGGTCTTATGCCTTTGCCCTCGCGGTTCCAAACAAGATATTTGCTGGTCGAGACATGTTTGGAACGAACCCGTTTTATTATGGAGAAAATGATACAATGTGCGCTGTAGCGTCTGAACGCAAGGCTTTGTGGATTCTTGGGATGAGGAATGTTAAGTCTTTTCCTCCAGGACATATAGCACGGGTCGACACTCAAGGTTTCTCCTTCAAAACAATAAAAACCATAGCGCAGCCAACCACAGAAGAGATGAACATGGAGTACGCAGCTAAATACCTCCACAACCTTCTTCTAGAATCAATGAAGAAGAGGGTTTCAGACATCAAGAAAGTAGCCGTAGCCTTCTCAGGCGGCTTAGACAGCAGCGTCATCGCTGTTCTAGCCAAAAATTGTGGCATAAATGTTCAGCTAGTTTCGGTTGGTCTAGAAAATCAGCCTGAGGTCGCGTTTGCAGAAGAAGCCGCTGAAGCTTTGGGATTACCTCTCCATCTTCAGACATACACAACAAGTGATATTGAACAGATTCTTCCAAAGGTTTTGTGGCTAATCGAGGAGTCCAATTCAGTCAAAACCAGTATAGCTATCCCATTTTATTGGACAGCTGAGAACACTTCGAAACTGGAATCCACGATTCTCCTGGCGGGGCAGGGAGGCGACGAACTTTTCGGAGGTTATCAGAAGTATCTTGGAGAGTATGCACAATTTGGTGTTGAAGCGGTACAGAATATCATGTTCCGCGACGTAGCTAAGTCTTACGAGATTAACTTTCAAAGGGATGACCAAGTTTGCTCCTTCCATAAGGTAGAACTGCGACTTCCATTTGTGGATCGTGATGTTGTGCATTTCTCATTAGCCTTGCCTCTGCGTTTGAAGATCGAGTCTGCTGAAGATAGGCTTCGGAAAAAAGTCTTGCGAGAGGTAGCTCAATACCTCGATATACCTCTATTCATTGCCAACAAAACCAAAAAGGCGGTTCAATACACAACTGGAGTGAATAGAGCTCTTCAAAGATTGGCGAAAAGGAAGGGATTGTCCTTGCGAGAATATGTTGAAAATAATTTCAGAGAAGTATACCCTTTATCTTGAATAAGATTGGATGACACAAGGTCTCGGCTACTAGATGGAATAACTTTCTATTTAAATTAGATTGGCGTAGATGTTACAACAAGTATGAATGATTCCGCATCTACAAAAGAATATGGATCAAGTGGTTCTGACCTTCCATTGATGAGCACAGAGAAATAAAAATTTGGAAACAGACTTTTCACAAACAACAACTGTCGATCAAAGCGTACTGTGCAGATTTGATGGACCTACTAAAAACTCCACAATCATCTCTTTGTTCTTTCATCTAAGTTTTTTTCTCCACATTTTGGGCATTCTCTGACCTCGAAGCAATTCCAACGCCAACCACAAGATTGGCAAACATACAAGTGCATGCCATTATAGATCCTCTGAGTCACGAATAAACCTCTTCTTCTGCGATAATAGAGATCTTGTGTAAGAGATCTTGGTTTAAGGTTAGCTACGATGAAAAAGTATACCACAATAGTATGCTTATCTCTTGTAGTCAAAAACTCTATGTTGGTAGCACAATAGAAGTAACAGATGAAGAAATAGAGAACTTTACACACGTAAACAACTAGAAAGTCAAAGGAATAACCATAGGCATACGGAGATCTTAAACAAACAAGGAAAGAACCAGTTGACAAATGAAATTTTTCTTCCCCTACGGAAGCCTATTCACTGCAGTTAAACTCATGCAAACTCGTGTTAATTTTGTCAATGACTCTAATTTAACGAAAATTTAAATTGTAGAGAGGGACAAACTAAGCCTCTTTAGTGGAAAGGTAAATTCTTAGTTATCCATCATTGGAAGCATCAAGATGACAGAAACCGTAGTCGTGTTTACTCCTAGGTATTTGGATCATAAAACCGGGTTAGGCCATCCGGAATCTCCTGCCCGCCTCAGAGTAATAATGAGAAAGTTGAATGAGAGCGCTCTTTTTGAAACTGGAAAATGTTCTCTAGTTAAACCTAATGTTGCGAACATCAAGGATGTTGAGCTTGTTCACGAAATCGACTATATCCAGCTTGTTCAGCGGGTTTGCACCTCTGGTGGAGGGCTTATAGATCTCGGCGACACAGTTGTTTCTTCTGAAAGTTTTGAGGTGGCTCTTTTAGCTGTCGGAGGAGCAATGAAGGCAGTTGATTTGGTTATGGCTGGAAAGTTTCGAAATGCCTTCGCCTTTGTTAGACCTCCTGGGCATCACGCTGGTCCGGACTACGCTTTAGGCTTTTGCGTCTTTAACAACACTGCAATCGCTGCAGCTCACCTCCTTCGCCATTTCAACCTCGAACGCATCCTAGTCTTGGATGTAGATGCTCATCATGGAAATGGGACGCAAGAGATCTTTTATGACAGCGGTAACGTTCTCTACGTTAGTCTGCATCAAGACCCCATTGAGTTTCCTGGAACCGGGTTCGTAGATGAGGTGGGCGAGGGAAAGGGCTTAGGTTATACTGTGAATATTCCCTTTCCTTTTCAAATTAACGACCAAATCTACTTGAAAGCTTTCAACCAAATCGTGGTTCCCATAATCCAGCAGTATGAACCACAATTTATCCTTGTTTCCGCAGGCTTTGACAATCATTACACAGATCCGGTTGCCAGCCTTTCTTTATCCGCCTCAAGTTACGGTAAAATCTTTGGGAAGATTATGGAATTAGCGTCCAACTTTTGTGCAGGAAAGCTTGTGGCGATTCTAGAAGGCGGATACAGCTTAAGATTTCTTGGAAGAATGGCGGTTTCGGTTATCGCAAGGATGGTTGAAGTTCAATATTTAATTAAAGACAGGCGCCCTGTGGCGGGTTTGGGATTACGGAAACGGGCTGAAAGAATAATAGAAGAAGTGAAGAGGGTTCAATCGTCCTTTTGGGATATTTAAACAGAATTCTTTCATGAAATAGAGTAGATTTGGAAAGAAAGAACGCTCTCGTAGGTTGTACGGTTGAATTGAAAAATGCTAGGGCTACTCGATGACTTCGATGGCACCCTCGGGACATTGCACTTCGCAAGCTCTGCAAACGAGGCATTCGTCGTTATTCACAACAACAGATTTCTCATCTTTCATTTCAAAAACCTCAACGGGGCAAGTGTCGACGCATGTTCCGCATCCAGTGCATTTTTCAACATCGACTTTGACTTCTACCATGTAATACTCAACTCCATTTTTTAGATTTTAATGAAGTAGATGCTTTGGCATAAAAACGTTTTGCACTTAACGTATTTCCTCTTTTAGTCTCAAAAGAACGCCGTCAATCGTTGTCCTAGCTTTTTCCATTCTGCTATGGTATTCTTCAACGAGTTTGCCGTATGCTCCCTTAGATATTTCTCCGCGTCTATACCGAGCTTCAACCCGCCGAATGTCCTTTTCTACACCATCAAAGATTGTTTCAGCTACCTCAATCTGCCTCATTATATTTGCGTATTTGGACCCAACTCCTCGTATCTTTCCTCCAAGATTAGATAAATCTCGAGAAAGCGTGGAAAGACGTCCTTCCAACATTCTTTTCCGAACCTTATATCGGCGTCTACGAATCCTTCCCTTCCGTAACTTCTCTTCCATAGATTCGCGCTCCGCCAGAATCCTAGTTTTTTCTTCATACTTTTCAACGAAACTTCTAAGATCTTCTGGTGGAACAGAAACCATTGGAAACGTGGTGACCTTGGGTGCTCGCCAGAGAAAGGCTATTACGGAAGCAATAATTATCAAAATTCCTATCCACAGCGTAGGATAGAAAGAGGCCCAAAACACAAGGTATGAATATTTGATGTTAAACTCAAGATTTTCGAGCGATGTTACATTGGAGAAAGTAAAGGTTACGGTTTCTTGAAAGGTGCCTTTTTCGAAGTTGTGGGGATTCAAAGGAGTGGATGATTGGAACTCGGCGCCTTTGGGGAGGGTTATTGAGACAATTAACTTTCCTATTGTGAAATTGAATCGTTCAAAGAATGTAAAATCCAAGTTATAGTTGAGGCCATTCTGTTGAGTAATGTATTTTTGCCACGGAATACGATAACTTAGATAGAACTTTTCCGTTTCAGTTGTATACAAGACCTCTCTGAGAGTTAACGTCACCATTTCGTTTTCCGTTGACTCTTCAATCCTACCCATTTCGTCTCGCGCTGCGAAGGCGTAGGCACCCTCAGGGAAACCAACTTTTACATCGCTTGTTTTGTTTCCTATGTTGGTTATGTAGTAAGCGTTTGTAACATAAATGCTTCCCCACTGATCTAAGACTATCTCTCGTTTTATTTCGTTAAACTTTATTTCAACGGGCGGACGCTCGAACTCGATGTAGAAATATTCACTTGACAAGGAGACATCATACAACTCATCAATTATTTCGTCGTATTCATCGTAGAGAAAAATGCTAGAGACGGTGAAGGGATTGACCTCTGAAGCGTAAATCCTTGTGCCATCTAGGGAGATGTAAACAACCTGAATGCCATCCTCAAGGTACGTGGAATTCTCATTCGAAACGCTAATGTAATTGTATTCTGAATCATAGAGTCCAGATGCATCCACCCGGAAGGTTCCTGGAGTGGCGACGGTTACCTCTATCCCCAGCTCAAGGTAATCAAAGATTTCATCCTCGTCCGTATCCACTCCCCTATCCGAGATTGTGCCGGTAAACCTTGCGGGTGGAGGATCGAATTCGGTGTAGGAATATTCCTTTGACAAGGAGACATCATGCAACTCATCGATTGCGTTGTCGTTTTCATCGTAGAGAAAAATGCCAGAGATTATGGAGGGATTGAACCCTGAAACATAGATGCTTGTGCCTTCTAGGGAGATGTAGACAACCTGAATGCCATCCTCAAGGTACGTGGAATTCTCATTCGAAACGCTGATGTAATTGTATTCTGAATCATAGAGTCCAGATATCTCTACCTTAAGGGTTTCTGCGTTGGAAACGTTAATCTCCACTCCGATCTTTAAGAAATCGAAGTTTCCATCGTTGTCAGTATCAACTCCACTGTCATAGATAGTGCCTGTAAGATTTGCCGCTGGGCTTTGGGCACTAACTTGGGGCAACTGCACCCAAAAAACTGACAAAATTGTAAAGACCAGAATAGAAACTGCAAGGGTTGGCACAAGTCTTTTGTGCGCATAGGTATTCTTCAAGCCACTCACCATCTGGGGAAACACTTCTTTTAATTTGCTTGCCTAACTATCAGTAAATCCCTTTATTTACTTTTAGAAAAGTAAGGGAAATCTCAAGTAAATAAGAGTACTCGTATGCTATTTCCGTTTTCTGAACAGAATTCCTTCACTTCCAAAGTCGCAGTGGACCCTGAATTCAACTTCCACTAGTTTCTGGTCTTCCACATCATCAACGGGCGCTTGCGCGCGCGCAAGCGCTTTGGGCGCATTCGTTTTTGAATTGAGTTTTGAGAGGAGTTTTGATATTATATACATTTTTCGTGGGTATAATCTCGTACATAGGAACTACGCTTAGATCCTATTTGACGCTTAAACTTGAGAATTCCATTTATTTCTCCTTTTTATGGATCTAGATCTCTCTATCAAAAGCGAAACATTATGTCTTAGCTAAAGAAATTTTAGTTTTTGGGTTTAAAATCCATCTTGTTTAAGATAGTAGTCGTCTTCCTTTTTGGACCCGAAGCTTCTTACGCCTTTCTCTTTTAGTTGTTTCTTAAGTCTTTTAGCATAATCGCAGCTGATTTCTCCCTTTTTTTCCAGATAGCGGATTATTTCTTCTGCTTGTTGCTCGGTGTCGCATCTGCGAAAGAAATCGATTACGTCAGGCATATAATTTGCAAATTTCCTCGATGCCGCTTTCTCTCCGGTTTGAGGGTCGGACCGAACAGAGGTTATCGCTATTCTGCAATCTCCAACTTCCAGTTCTTGAGCCAAGTGCGGAAAGGTTTTCCTGAACTTTTTGTTGTCGATGGCCATTTTTTTGCCTGGGCACTCTCCGTCGTTTGTGTAGCCTCGTTGAGGATAGTCGTTTCTTTGGTGCTCAATTTTTTCTATGTTATGAGACATATTTAAGGTTGATTCAAGTATTCCCCTGACTCCAGATGGGTTACTCTGTGGGTAGAAACTTTTCAAGCGGGTTCTTTTTGAGAACCTTTAGGAGCCGAGGAGAACTTAGACCGATTACGGCATCTCCATATATCTCGCATCTCTCTGAATGCCCTAATTTCTCAAGGTCTCTAACCGTAATTTCTGCTTCATCACCAGAAGAGAGAACGAGATGGATGTGAAACGAAGATTCTTTTTTACCTTCCTTAGTCACTGAACGCCATTCGGAACTCGCAATCCTGTATCCATACTTTTTAAGTTGATCTATAACAGGTTTTGGATCTTCGGAAAATGTGAGTATGTCTATGTCGCTGTTTTTATGGGCTGTTCCCCTCCAAACGCTTCCAACAAGTTTTGCATTGAAATCCTCCAGCGTCTTCATTATTTGGAGAGCCTCTTTTCGCATTCGCAAAAGCCTTTGTCTTCTTGAAGAACCTTCTTTCTCTTCAGCGATTTTATCAAGTTCCTCTGCAACTTCTAGGTTGCTTGGAAGAACTCGAGCGCTCAACATTTTTGCAGCTCGTTTCTTCGCTTGCTTGTACTCTTTCTCCTGGGATGAGTAGAGTAGAGTAGCAGCTTCTTGAGCAACTCTTTTTCTTAAGCTCGTTAGACGGTTACCTTTCAAGACTTCTCCTCTAATGACTTAATTTCAAGTGAAAAACTTGAGTTTTGCTACGAAGCTGTTGCTGGTTGAAGGGTAAGCTTTGACTTTCGGATGCCCACATGGCGTAGAGGAGTTATTTTTTTAGCATCGTTGTAGACGTCGGAAGCAATCTTCCCCAAGACGAGTTCTTGAACAAACTGGTCGAAAGTGAGTGATGACGCCTTTTCTTCAACATTTTTTCTCATAACATCACGTATTTCCTGTTCTTGGGAGGTCTTAATGCGCGCAAGAGAGAAAACGGAAACAGCCAGTCTTAGCCCATAACCATCCGTAGTTTTGACGCTGAAGATTCCATCCACTCGCGTTGTTCTTCTTCTAACCAAGCTCCTTAGATAATCGCGGGAGTATTCATGCCCTTTGAAAATCGTGCGGGCAGTTTTTCCTTCAACATCTGTAACTTTAAAATACATCTTCAGATATTGATGCGCAAAGTCGTTGGTGATATCGTAGAGGGTGGCGTCCACTACTCTTCCAACAAGTTTTGAGGGGTCGTCTGAAGGTACGGCTCCCAACTCAACTCCGCCAAAGTATGGTGGAGACAATACCCTGTACCAAACCTTGCCGCGCCACTTGTCTTTTACTCGTCCCTTCTTCTTTGACACCTTGGACCCTCATTGCGACTGGAAAGATTTCGTATGGCACTATTAAAAGCTTTAGCGCTTTCACACCTCATTCAAGTTTTTTAATTCCACCCATCAATGCTCTCAGAACTTCCGGAATTATGACGGTCCCATTCTTCTGTTGGAATTGCTCTAGAATAGCAATAATTGTTCGGCTGGTTGCGAGGGCGGTGTTATTTAAAGTGTGCACGAAACCAGCTGGGGCTTGCCCTGCCTTTTCTCTGAACCTTATGTTTAGTCTTCTTGCTTGATAGCTTGTGCAATTGGAGTTTGATCCAGCCTCTCTGTAGGTGCCATCAGCCATCCATACTTCTATATCGTATTTCTTAGCTGCTATTATTCCAATGTCTCCAGTGCAGACGTTAACAACCCTAAAGTGTAGCCCTAAGCTTTCGTAGAGGGCCTCAGAATTGTTTTGAAGTTCTTCATGGAACTTCCATGAATCTTCTGGTAAACAAAAAATGAATTGTTCAATTTTATTGAAGTGGTGCACCCTAAATAAACCCTTGGTGTATTTGCCATGGGCACCAACTTCTTTTCTAAAGCAAGGGCTGACCCCTACGAATTTTATCGGTAAATCTTTTTTGTCGATCGTCTCATCCATGAAGGTTGCAGCCATGGGATGCTCGCTTGTCGCTATTAAGTAAAGATCTTCATTCTGTAGTTTATACAGTTGATCTCCAAAGAATTCTAGGTCTGTAACGCCCAAATATGGCTTCTTACGCATCATGAAGGGAGGTTCTATCAAAGTGTATCCCCTTTTTCGAAGAAAGTCTATCGTATAGTTCATGATTGCGTAGTCCAGTCGAGCTAAGTCCCCTTTTAAATAGTAGAACCCGTGACCAGCAACTTTGGCAGCCCTGTCGAAATCTATTAAACTCAGATTCAAAGCAATTTCAACGTGGCTTTTCGGTTTAAAATCAAATTGAGGAGGCTTGCCAACGATTTTCACAACCACGTTTTCGCTTTCATCTTTACCGAAAGGAACCGATTCGTGTAGAAGGTTGGGAAGTCTTAGTAGAATGAGATCAACTTTTTCTTTGTATTTCTCGACTTGCTTTTCTATTTTCTTTATGTCTTGCGGTATCTTTTTTGCCTTTTCCATCTGTCTGCTGGCATTTTCTCTCCTTTTCTTTAAGCTTGCAATTTCGGCGGTTAGTACCTTTCGGCTATGCCTCAGCTCGTTTACTTTCGTCAATAACCTTCTCCACTGTTCGTCATACTTGATTAAATCGTCGAGCATCTTGATTTTTTCAAGGTCTCCCCTCTTCTTTAGGTTGTTTCTGACGATTTCTGGATGTTCTCGGATAAATTTAATATCTAACACTAAGCGCAGCCTCTGAAAACATTTGCTTCTAAGTTTACATAAAACTCGAATATTTAACCTATGCGACAGAGCTGAACGCGTAACTTAGGACTCCAAATTGTTTCGGTGCGTCTTGAATCTTTTTGCAACAGAAAAAGCTTTTTCCGAGACAGAGACGCAGGATAGGAGGTCGTCAATTGTGGCTATGAACGTCTGCAGATTTGTTTGACACTTTACTGTTGTGAAAACTTGGGATCCACTACTCACTGTTTTGACGGAGAGGCCCGGCGGGACTTCCACGTTATCCGGAGAAACGGCTTTTGCCACGGCTTCTGCCTCTCTCTCATTTCTGTAGGAAAGCTTGATCTTAGCTTCCAAGTTGTGCATCCTCCAACTGTTTCTTGACGAGTTGATCCACAAGTTTAATGAAGGATTCTATATTTTTAATCGGTATCTGGGCTCCAGCGGCTACGTCGTGTCCTCCTCCTCTACCCGAATATTTTTCAGATGCAATACGTAGGACTTCTCCAAGGTTTAGACCCTTTCTTCTTAGAGGTTCCAATGCCCTAGCCGACACCTTTACTAGATCTTCTCCTGAGATTGCGGAGTAGATAATTATAGGTTTTTCAAGTTTGGAAAGAGATATCGAGAGTATGGAGGAGACTGGGCTGATTACCTTTTCGTCTATGACACCGTCTCCTCTCACAACGTAGATGCTCTTCAATTCTTCGAGTCGCTCAGGTTTTTCGGTTACCCAGGATAGATATTTGGTAATGGTTCGCCGATATTCTTGCATTACCTCGGTTGCTTCTTCAAAACATTTTCCTCGATCTCCCATGCAAATGGCTATACCAAGGCCAGTCTTGTCCATGCGTCCTGTAGCATTAAGCATAACAGTGAACTCTCGAGCGTCTCTTAGAGGGGTCCAAGGTTCTTCACGAGTTAGCGTATAAACGTTTCCGATCAAATTGAATGCAACATCACTTGCGAAACCTTTCGACACTAAGTAGTCAGTGAGGGCGGAGAAAAGTTTCTTCTTCTCCTCTTCTGAAAGGTCTCTTAAAGCGCGCCACTTGTCTCCTTGTTTGGGTTTGATTCCCAGACTTGCTAGGAAAGCTAGACTTTTGTCTTCTTCTCCGCTTATCCCCGGAATGAAGGGATTTGTGGTGCGGGCTATTGCCTGATGAATTGGGCGCGTTTCCCTTCCGAAAAACAAAAGGTCGGTTTCTACATTGAGGCAACCTGCTTCCACAGCGTCTTCCACTATGTTTTCGTTGGCACCTCCCAATTTTCGCTGGCCAGATTTATCTTCATATTTGTCTTGCAGGTCTCCTAAAGCTCCTATCACCGCGAGATAAGCTAGGTCGATGTTGGTTTTATCTAGAGACTTGGCAACGAGGTATGCTACTCCAGCCCCGCTGATATCACGAGAACCGTCGATTCCGTGAAAATGAGGATTCACATGGAT
>JABAOH010099214.1_pt1 | contig 19901 bp, 10 predicted proteins | sample 7062181 | NCBI WGS metagenome assembly JABAOH01 (sample SAMN14538630, study PRJNA623070) | marine sediment metagenome | biome: marine biome [ENVO:00000428]; feature: marine pelagic biome [ENVO:01000023]; material: deep marine sediment [ENVO:00002113]; isolation source: pool of 5 deep marine... | reverse complement strand
CTCGGTCTGACCATATACATTTGCCAAGGTGGTATGGGGAAAATACCTTCTAAATAACTCCACTTCATACTGGCGTACCGGTTCACCCCCCAGCAGGATATAACGAAGAGATGGAAAAATTTCACTGCCGCTTAGACTATTGGCAAAATAAGTAAACAGCGAGGGCACGGAATGCCAGATGGTAATCTGCTCCCGCTGCAAATACGCCGACACCTCAATGGTGCTTTCCCGGTCTTTCATATTAAAGGGGTAAAGCGCGGCACCGCTGTGCAGCGCACTGTACATATCCTGTACGGACCCGTCATGACAAAAGGAGGAAAAAAGAGTCATNNCTTTGGGTCTGCCGGTGGAACCGGAGGTGTACAATATATAAGCTATTTTATCAGCGGGTATCTCCCTGGCAGGGTTCTCATCCGTTCCTTCCACCTCACCCGACGAGATAACCAGCAGGGGAATGTCCATGGACCGTGCCAATTCCCGGGCGAACGCTTCATGGGAGAGGCCGGCAAGAAGTAAAGAAGATTCCGAATCGGACAGCATATAAGAGAGCCTGTTTTGGGGATAATCTACAGAGAGAGGAACATAGGTTTTACCGGCTTTCAAGGCTCCTAATACAGCGGCAATCATGTGAACTCCGTGGTCAAACAGCAGCCCCACGGTCTGACCTGCTGCCATTCCCGATATTTGCCCGGCAATACCATTGGCATACTTGTTCAATTCTTTATATGTATACGTCTCCTCCACTGTTTTTACTGCAACTTTATCCGGCGTTCTTTTTACCTGTGCTTCAAACTTCTCTGCCAGGATATTCGAATACTCCTTCACATACCTCGTACTCACCGGGGCCCATGATGCTATTTCCTGGCTAATCACCCGGCTTTTTTGCTTCTTTTCTTCTTCTAGATGATCTCTAATGCTTCGAAAAGAATCCCGGGCAAAAAATCCCAGCAGCTTGATATATAGATTGATGATATATTCGATGGTAGCAGGCTCAAAAAGGGATTTCCGGTAAACCCACCACATCCAGATACCATTTTCATATTCGCTGATGTAAGGTTCCAGGTCAAACTTAACATCCTGGACAGCGGCAACATGGGAAGCCTCGAAAGACTCCAACTGCCGCCCACCGGTGATATCCTGCATATTCAACATATTAAAGGATACGGAAACATCGGGAAACCTCATATTCAACGCTTCAAATACCGGTTCCAGGGGATAGGCCTGGTAACGGAGAGCCTGCATCACCTCATCATTCACTCGTTGTAAAAAACGTTCAAAAGCCTCATCGCTGTCGATGTGCACGTTAAATAAAATAGAATTCACGAACAATCCGACGATGTCCTGGAGCGCAATATGTTCTCTACCGGCTGCAATGACAGAACAGCCAATATCTTCCTGGTTGGATATCTTGAATAACATCAACAAATACACAGAAAACATTACAGTAAATAAGGTGGTATGATACTGTTCTGCCAGTCGGTTGAGTTGTTGTTTCAGGTCTTCTCCGATCATACACTGGTACCCGGCACCTGCGGGCGATTCGCCGCCTTCGGTGAAATCCACAGGGAGCTGCAGCGTGGGAATTCCACCTGCTAATTTTTGCTTCCAGAATTTTGCAGAAGGATTATTACCATTAGAGTTGTACTCTAACTGCCGGTTGTGCCACCAGGAAAAATCCCTATACTGAAATGGCAGCGGCTCCAGTCGCAGGGGACTGCCCAAACTGTACTCCCCATACAAGTAAAAAAATTCTTTTTTCAGTATCTCAAGCGACCAGCCATCCGAAATGATATGATGTACACTGAACATAAACTCATATTGCTGGCTCCCCAACCTTACCAGGACTGTACGAAAAAGAGGCAAGGTTTCCAGGTCAAAAGGAACAGAGGCAAGATCAGTAAAAACCTCCTCACATCTCCTCTGCTTCTCTTCTCCTGACATGGCTGAAATATCCACCACCTGAAGGGGCAGCTCAATCGTTTCAACCACAAACTGAACCGTTTCATGGTTAACGGTCTTAAAGCCGGTTCGAAGACTGGCATGCCGTTCCACCAGTATTTTCAATGCGTCTTTCACTATCTTTTCATCAACCTCCCCGTTTAACAAAAACCGTTTGGATATGTTATAAGCAGAACTTGCGGGATTCAATTGCTGGAGAATGTACAGCCGCTGCTGGTTGTAAGAGAGAGGATAAAATTCCCTCTTTTCCGCCGATTCTATGGCAGCATACTCTTCCTTTGCCGCGTCTTTTATATAGGCTGACAGCTGCCTGATGGTGGGATTTCTCATCACTTCCGGCAGTGGTACTTTTACTTTCAATTCCTGGCGTATCTTCGAGACCAACACCGCTGCTTTTAATGAATGCCCCCCCAAATCAAAAAAATTATCATCTATTCCCAGCGATGCCTGTAATGCATTCCTGCCTAATACCTGGAACCATATTTCTACCAATTTTTTCTCTTTCTCATCCCGTGGAGCTGCATATTGCTCTCCACCCTTCATAATGGGTTCGGGTAAGGCTTTTCGATCCACTTTACCGTTTGGATTCATGGGTATCTTATCTATTTGAACAAAATAAGAGGGAATCATGTAACCGGGAAGGTTTCTTGATAAATATTCCTTTAATCCATCTGCACTCCCCTCTTTCGAAACGATATACGCACATAAATATTTCTCCCCATCCTCTCCTCTCCTGTCTATCACTATCGCTTCCTTTATTACTTCATGATCCAGTAACTGCTTCTCTATTTCTCCTAATTCGATCCGGAACCCCCGAATTTTTACCTGGTAGTCTATCCTTCCCAGGAATTCAATATTCCCATCTACCAACCACCGCGCCAGGTCACCAGTTCTGTAAAGCCTCCGGCGGCCAGGGGGGCTTTTTTGTAAAATCGCCCCCCTGGACCCCCCAAAAAACTTTTGATAATTTTCTTTGTTTTTCCCATCCCGGTAATCCTGATAATCCCATAAATCCTGGTCAAATCTCTCAGCGGTCAACTCCGGGTTGTTTAAATAGCCGCGAACCACACCAGTACCAGTGATACAAAGTTCCCCAGGCACCCCAATAGGTTGTAACCCGTCATTCCTATCCAGAATAAAGACCCGGTAATCAGTGATAGGTTTACCAATGGGCACATTGACAGAAATTTGTTCCCGGCATTTATAATAAGTGGCGCATACTGTAGCTTCCGTAGGGCCATACGTATTGTAAACCATCCCTGTTTCTAAAAGGTTATCAATATAATCCCACCTTAATACATCAGCACCACTAATATAAATCCGAAGACAAGGAAATTGATTGATCTTATTTAATTCATTTAATAACAATGGAGAAGCCGTAATCAATGTGACACCATGCTTAACAATAACATCTGATAAACGGTATATATCATTTACCTCAGCCTCTGATGGAATGACCAGCTTTCCACCCTTTAACAAGATAGGATAAAGTTCTTCCACAAACGCATCAAACGCAAACGAGACCTGCTGTATCACTACATCTTCTGCCTGGAGATCAAACTCATTCTCAAAGGCATTGAGGTAAGCCATCAGATTTCGATGTTCCACCAGGGTTCCCTTGGGCCTGCCGGTGGAACCGGAAGTGTAGATCACATATGCAAGATTGGAAGGCTCCGCCTTTCCACTCTTGAAATTCGAAGCACGAAATTCGAAATCCGAAACAATTTCAAAATCCAAATGTTCAAAATTCAAAACAATGCTTGTGGTTATCTCGTTTTGGTCATTTGAATTTTGGTCATTTGGATTTGTTTCGAATTTCGATATTCGAATTTCTGATTTTTTCAATAACACTCTGGCTTTGCTGTCGGCTAAAATATAATCGATTCGTTCTTCCGGGTACTCCAGGTCAATGGGGAGGTAAGCACCACCGGCTTTTAATATTCCCAATATTCCAATAATCATTTCCAAAGACGGCTCCACCACGATGCCTACAATAGAATCAGGTCGAATCCCTTTTTGTCGTAACATGTGCGCTAATTGATTGGATTTTCGGTTTAATTCCCCATAGGTTAGGTGAGACACCCTGCCCGTGGCGCTATGCGCTGCCCCCTGTCCCCTGCAAATGATGGCAATGCCGTCACCGTTCTTCTCCACCTGGCCTTCAAATAATTGATGAACAAGCTTATCTCCTGGAAAAATAGACTCCCCTACAGTGTCATTAAATTGGTAAAGAATTTGTTCTTTTTCTTCGTTTGACAACAATTCAATTTCCCATAATTGCTTTTCAGGGTGGTCCAGGGCATCCTTAAGAATATTGACCAAACATCGATGCATGAGTTGGATATCTTCCTTAGAAAATCGCTGAATTTGATAATCCCACTCCATCTCAAGGATCCCGTGAATATCCCGATTATTAGCGTTAGTGTGAATGGAAAGAGGCGTGGGTTCATCACCGGGGAAATAATGATGAACGTTAAATCTCTCCTCCTTTGGGTCTCCATGGCCGATGAGATTCACTTCCAGCAAATAGTCAGGTTCCTGACGGATCTTGTCCCTGATTTCATCCATCAGGATATCAAAGGGATATTTTTGATGATTTTTGATAACCCGGTTAACGTCATGATTGATTTTCTCCACGAAATCCACGAAGGGAAGCTCTTTCTCCAGCTTGATCCGGAAAGGAATGGTACTGACAAACATCCCTACCATTTGTTTGTGCACAAGAGTAGAGCGGTTATGGCTGGCACTGCTGATAACGATGTCGTCAATGTCCAGGGCCCTGGAGATATAAAGGGAAAGACCGGCAAAAATGAGTCTAAAAAGTGAGCTCCTGCGCTCCCGGCAATAAAGGTGCATCCGTTCCCGTAATTCATCTGGGAAGGCCAGTACCGCTGCTTCCCCACTGATATCCTGGGAATTACCCCCCTGGTATGAAAGGGAAGCTTTCTCCGGCAAAGGCAGCAGCATTCGGTGCCAGAACTCCCTGTCTTCTGCACAACGGTGTGAATGCAGATAGGCCTTCTCATCCCGGATGTATTGAAGATAAGAGGGATTCGAGGTAAGGTTATCGTCATGGTCAAAGTTAATAGGTACCGGTTCCCGGGCTTTCAATTGCCTGTATAAAGCATCAATCTCGTTAAAAAGAAGAAACGTGGTCCAACCGTCAGAAATGATATGGTGCAGCTTCATAAAGTAACCGGACTCGCTGTTGTTATATTTAATATAAGCGAAATAGAACAAGGGTTTATTCAACAATGGAAACGGTTTCCGGGCTTCTCGATCCGCCCATTCATGGATTTCCTTTTCTTTTCTCCTGGAAAAATCCAGGTAATCCAGGGGGGCTTTTTCATAGGTACCGACATATTGACAGGTCTCGATTGCGGAATCGAATTCCAGTATTCGCAAACGAAGTCCCTCATTCCTGGAAATAACTGTATGAATAGAATCTTCAAGGCACGATTTATCCAGTATCTCTTTATACCGCACGGTAAAGGCCAGGGAGTTACAACTGGTTCCGGCGTAGGTTTTCTCCGTATAATAGATTCGTTTCTGCGCATGAGTTAACGGATAACAACGGGCAGCCCCGCCGATTAATTCCTGTTTTTCTTCCGGGGCAATCATATCAATTTCCCATAACTGCAAGCGAGGATTCTCTATTATTTCCCGCAGCACCTGACGAAAACGGGCAGCAAATCGCTCCATACTCTCCCGCCTAAATATCGCCGTGCTGTACTCTATGACACAGGGAATCACACCAGTGCTGCCGGTTTCCAGGACACTTATGGTAATATCCACTTTGGAGGTTTTATGAAAATAAGCCTCATGGGGCGCAGGCCTGGGATCATCACTCTCCCGGCTAAAGACAGCTGTTGTTCCCGGATCAAACATATTTAGCACATTCAATGCCACATCCGTGATGGGCGTGCGACCGGGACTTTTTTTATAATCCAGCTTTTTCAACAATTCCTCAAGCGGATATACCTGGTGCTCAAAAGCTTCCGATACGGTTTGCCTGACCTCCTGTAAAAAATCAGAGACGGTCTTTTCTTCCGATGGATAAGTCCGCATCATAATTGAATTCATCACCAGGCCCACGGTATTTTCCATCAGTGAATGGGGCCTCCCCGCCATCGGCGAACCGATAATAATGTCCGTCTGACCGCACATCTTGTGCAGCAAAACGGTGTAGGCGGTTAATACTACCATATAAAGTGTGGTCCCGGTCTCCCTCATCAATCGATGAATACCTGCGCTTAACTCCATGTCCAGGTCAAAACTAAAACTGTCTCCTTCATAACTCCTTTGAGCAGGCCTGGGAAAATCAGTAGGCAGGTCCAGTACAGGAAGTTGGCCCGACAACTTCTCCAGCCAATAGTCTTCATGTTTCCGCATCTTCCCGGTTTCCAACAGCCGTTTCTGCCACTGCACAAAATCCCTGAATTGAACCGCCACCGGAGTTAATACACCTCCACTCTCACCGCTGTAAAGGGCCATAAAATCCCGTACCAGGATATTCCCGGATGCGCCATCCGTAACAAGATGATGCATATCTATAATCAGCAGGTATTTGTTTTCTTCTACCTTCACCAATCCCACCCGCAGCAGCGGCGCTTTTGATAAATCAAAAGGCCGAACGAACGCCTTAACAATCCCCTCTTGAGAGGGGTGGCCGTAGGTCGGGGTGTGTTGCTCAATCCCAAATTCCACCTCATCATGTATTCTTTGCACAGGGTCGTCATTCACTATTATAAAAGACGTTCGCAAACTGTCATGGCGTTGAATCAAATATTTAAAAACCGCTTCTACCTTTTCCCGTTCCACATCGCCGTCCAGGGGAAAGACCAGGGGAACATTGAAGAGCGTGCCCACTTCACTGTACTGGTGAAGCATATAAAAGGCTTGTTGATTAGCAGACAATGGATAGTATTCCTTCTCTTCTACCGGTTCCAGGTCCGCATAGAGGTCAGGCCCGGCAGTATGAGTATCCTGGATGTAACGCGCCAATCCCCGGATGTTAGGCGTTTTAAATATGGTATCCAACGGCACCTTGACATCCAGGGTTTTATGAATTTGCGACGCCAGGGACATGACCTTCAATGAATGTCCTCCCAGATGAAAAAAATTATCATCGATGCCGATACTTTTATTCTCTATGGACAGCACGTCTCCCCATATATCTACAAGTTTTACTTGTAATTCATTTCCCGGTGCCGCATAGGTCGTCCCTACCCTACCCAACCGGGGTTCGGGTAATGCCTTCCGGTTGACCTTCCCACTTGTGGTGAGAGGTATTTTTTCCAACGTGAGAAAATAGGGGGGTATCATATAATCCGGCAATTTTTTTGAAAGATACTCCCTGATACCGGTTATTTCTATTTCCCCACTGACAACGATATAAGCACACAGGTATTTTTCGCCGGCACTGTCTCTCCTTTCACAAACGACAGCCTCTTTTAAAGAAGAGTGCTGCAGTAGTTGATTCTCAATTTCTCCCAATTCAATCCTGAACCCCCGAATCTTTACCTGGAAATCTACCCTTCCCAGGAATTCAATATCTCCATCCGGCAACCACCTCGCCAGGTCACCGGTTTTGTAAAGACAACTCATAGCTGATAGCTCATAGCTCATAGGGAGCTTCTCAGAAATGCCATCTTTGTTCTCCCTCCTATCAGCTATGAGCCATGAGCTATGAGCTAAAACAAACTTTTCTGCTGTTAACTTCGGGTTGTTTAAATATCCCCTGGCTAAACCTGCGCCTGCTAGACATAACTCACCGGGTATCCCTACGGGTTGTAATTGATCGTTTTTATCTAAGATATACACCCGTATATTGGATACCGGTTTGCCCAATGTAACCGACCCTTCATTACATTCTCCGGCCAAGACTTCTATGGTGGTTTCCGTGGGGCCATAGTGATTATATAATGCATATCCCTTTGCAATGATTTGATCTTTAAGGGAATCATCCAGCTTTTCCCCCCCGGAAATAACAACGCGTAAACTCTTTAAACAAGGCTTATTCACCAACAGTTCCCTTAACATCACCGGTACAAAATTAACGATTTGCACCTGGTGTTCCTCGATATATTGACGCAATTTATCAATATCGGCTCGCAGTTCACTGTCAACCACATAAAGAGTAGCTCCATGGATCAATGTACCAAAAATCTGTTCCACGGCTGGATCAAAGGTATAATCTGTCGCCTGCATGACATGGATACCGCTTTGCAACTGGTATACCTGTCCAAACCAGCTTAACACATTGACAACATTACCATGCTCTACCATAACTCCCTTAGGTCTGCCAGTAGAACCAGAGGTGTAGATGACGTAACATAGGTGAGTCGGGTGAGTAAGGTGAGTAAGGTGAGTAGGTTCCTTACTCACCCCACTTAACTCACTCAACTCACTCAACAAAATTTTTGCGCCGCTGTCGGCTAAAATATAATTAATACGCTCTTCGGGGTATTCCGGATCAATAGGTAAATAGGCGCCACCTGCTTTCAATATTCCCAATATGCCAATAATCATTTCCACAGAGCGTTCCATCATAATGCCCACAATAGAATCAGGTTGAACTCCTTTTTGCCGTAACATGTATGCCAACTGATCAGACCTTTGATTTAATTCGTTATATGTGATGGAAACATTCCCTGGGAATTTGGGATTTGTAATTTGCCCCACCAGGGCTGTATGATCCGGTGTTTTTTCTACTTGTTCTGCGAATATTTCATGGACGGTTGTATTCCGGGGATAATCTGCGGCAGTATCGTTAAAATCACCCAACAACTGCCTTTTTTCTTCTGCCGTCAGCATTTCTATATCTGCCACTTTTTTATGGGGATTCTCCAACAACTCCTCGACAATACGCAAGAAATGACCGGCTAACCTCCGCACAGCATCATCATCCAATACCGCTTTCCTGTATAGAAACTGACATTCGATTTCATTAAAAATCGTTATCCCCAGGGTCAAATCATAGTGGGTCATTTCTTTCAGCGAATAAGATTGAATGGATAAGTTGCCTTTCTCGTTTCTATCTTTGTTTTCCGGAGTCAATACCGCATCCAGGGGATAATTCTCCAATACCACAATGGAATCGAAAAGGGATTCATCATTTGTTACACCGCTGTATTCTTTTATTTTCACCAGGGACGAATGTTCATACGCTTCCCTGGTTTGCAAAGAATGGTGAATTCTATGCAGCAAGTCCCCTGAATTTTCTCCGGAAAAAACTTGTATTCTTAAAGGCACTGTGTTGATAAATAATCCCACCATTTCTTCAATGCCTTTCAATTTTAAAGACCTGCCGGATACCGTGGTGCCGAAAACCACATCATCGCTGTTATTGTACTTTTGCAGCAATATCCCCCAGGCACTGTACAACACCCCTGCCACTGTTAACCGGCGCCGCCTTACAAACCGCTCCCACCGGCTTTTAAGATCCCCGGCAAATAAAATCCCAACACTCCCGGAAGCGGATGGTGCATCAACTGCTAACTTTGTTTTTATTGAAAGCTCAAAAACTTCCACTTCCTTTAGATACTCCCGCCAAAATTTTCTCTCCTCACCCGTATCCCGGTTGCGGTACCATTTAATAAATTCCCTGAACCTGGTCTTTTGGGGAAGTAGAGGTGCCTTTCCATTTGAAAAATCATTGTAAACCGCCAAAAATTCTTGCAGGATGATGCCATTGCTCCAGCCGTCGTACAAAATATGATGATGACTGACAATCATAAGATATCTATCTTGTGCGGTTTTGCATAAGGTTACCCTGAATGGAACCTCACTCAGGTCAAATTGCTTTTGCCGGTCTTTGGTTATTATTTCTTCCAGGTAATTTTCTCTTTGATCGGCATCGATGCCGGAAAAGTCATAGTAACACCAATAAACTGGATGCTCTTTTAGAACTAACTGCGAAGGTTCTTTTATTTTCTCCCAGCGAAAAACAGTACGCAGCACCTCATTGCTTTGAACAACAAAATTCCAGGCTTTTTCAAATAGTTCATTATCGATTTCAGTGGATATATCCAGGCATAATTGTTCAAAATAGTAATCGCTGCCCGGGTCTTTCAAATAATGAAAGAGCATCCCTTCCTGCATTGGCGTCAAGGCAAGAATTTCTTCTACATTTTTTCTATCCAATTTCGTCATAATCTTTACTCCTATTTTTTCGGGGTACTTGCACTTGTAAAAGTCGACTTGAATGTTTCAACGCTGTAATGAGTGTTAACAATGTTAAGTGTTAGCTGTTAATAATTAATGTTCCTTAATTTGATTTTTTAAGTTAGTTTTTTTTTATGTTCGAATACGCTCCCGACTTCAAATCTAAATAGATATCCTTATTTTTAGTTCAAATTATTTTATATCATAATAAAAGCCACCTGTAAATATGTAAATATCTTACCTTTCTACCCATATAAAGTTTTTAATATTAATCGATTACGCGGGCATATATAAAAATGTAACCTGAAGGATATTTTCACCAATATGATCTTTTTATTGAAAAAGTAGAATATTCACCTTTATACTCTTCAGTTTCAACTTCCACGTCTTTAACGTGGGCACCACTGGGACCCTGGTGACACCATTGAATTACTTTTTCCACGTCATCTGCTTCACCTTCAAAAACTGCTTCTACATTGCCGTCGTTAGTGTTTTTTACCCAACCGGTCACATGATGTGCCAGAGCTTGTTCCTGGGTGGTGGCACGAAACCATACCCCCTGCACGAACCCTTTAATTATCACATGTTTTCTTACTTTAGCCAAACTCAGACCTCCTATTATGTCAATATCGAACTCTATAAATTAATTCTTATTCTTGTAAAAGTCAATATCCAATTACAAAAAATTACCGCACTGTAAGTGCCTTAACTGTTCCTAATCTTGTTAAGCAAACGCTTGAACTGTGCTCCGGTGGAAAGACGTTCTTCTCTATCTTTGGCCATCATTTTATCGATCAATGGTTGATACTGACTTAACTCTTGGGACAAAATAGGCACCGGTTCCTCAATGTGCTGATGGAGAACCGAAATCCAGGTTTTACCTTTATAAGGCTTTTCCCCCGTGAGCATCTCAAAAAGAACCACCCCTAATGAGTAAATATCACTTCGGCCGTCCACCTCTACAGCTTTGCACTGTTCAGGACTCATATAGTGGATAGTCCCCATAATCGAGTCACTTCCGGTTAATTGCACGGAAGAATCATATACCCGGGCAATACCGAAATCCACCAATACCGGAGTACTATCCTGTCTGAACATAATGTTTTCCGGCTTGATGTCTCTATGGCAAACCCCTCTAAGATGTGCGTAATCCAGCGCGCTCGAAATCACTTCAATAATATACAATGCAGTTCCCGAACGTATTTTATGTTGCGGTTCCAGTTTCATTCGTTCTCTTAATGATTCTTCCATATATTCCATGGCAATATAATGATAATCCCCAGCTTTTCCAGTATCAAAAATTTGAATAATATTAGAATGGGACAAACTGGCTGCAGTCTCTGCTTCCCTTTCAAAACGTGAGGCTACCACTTTATCTTTTAAAAAGAACGGGTTCAGTAATTTAATGGCTACTTTCCGTTTCAATTTTTCCTGTATGCCCAGGTAAACTTTGGCTACCCCACCTTCACCTAATAAACTTATAATTTTATAGCCTGCAATCACAGGAAATTCAGCCATATTTTGCTCCTTAATTGTGAACTTAAATTATCCCATTTTTTGAGTTGATTTTCAAGAAACTGATTTATCACAGAAATTTTATTTTTGGAGAGATCCTCTTGCCTGGGGACTTTTCCAATTACTTGCATTTATTCTGATTTTCAACTAAAATGGAATTTGAAACGTTCAAAACATTGTAAAAATATCTCAATCACTTTGTTCACCTGTGTGGGAGGCTCGATAGCCGCTGCCCTCATACACCGTGAATCAATGAGACCCAATAAACAAAGGAGGCAACTGATGTTCTTAGAGAGAAAGATGTCCATTTATAAACTATTTTCAATCCTTATGTTGGTTTTCCTTTTGGGCGATTTTAATGGAAGTATAATTGAAGCAGCAAATGTAAAAAGTAAATCAAATCCACTGGTATTGGTTTCTAAAGGTAAAGCCAAACGGATATTGAAATTTAAAAAAGAGGCATTCCAGCAAATCGACCAATTTTCAGAAGAGTTAATCCGTACAGCCCGACAGATTTGGGAATTTGCTGAGATTGCTATGGAAGAATACAAATCTTCTAAATTGTTGGCTCAATTGTTGAAGGACAATGGATTCAATGTTGAGTTTGGTGCAGGCGGTCTTCCAGTTGCGTTTGTGGCTACTTATGGTCAAGGGCGTCCTGTTATTGGAATTCTTGGGGAATTTGACGCGCTTCCGGGGTTATCTCAAAAAGCGGATTCTGTGACGCAGGAGCCGATTACCCGTGGAGAACCGGGTCATGGCTGCGGGCACAATCTGTTTGGCACAGCCAGTGCCGGAGCAGCTATTGCCATTAAAACCATCATGCAGCAGCACAAACTAAAGGGTACCATTAAATTTTTTGGCTGCCCGGCTGAAGAGACGGTTGAGGGCAAAACCTATATGGCCAGGGACGGAGTTTTTTCAGGACTGGATGTTTGTCTGGATTGGCATCCTTCCAGTAAGAACCAGGTTAGCCTGAAAACCAGCAATGCGTTGAACAGTTTTGAAGTTATTTTTTTTGGAAAGACCTCTCATGCCGCAGGGGATCCTTGGAATGGGCGCAGTGCACTGGATGCGGTTGAACTCATGAATCATGGGGTCAACTGTTTACGGGAACATGTCCCCCCCACGGTGCGAATTCATTATGTGATCCCGGAAGCGGGGAAGGCTCCCAATGTGGTGCCGGATTATGCCAAAGTGTGGTACTATGTACGGGGCAAAGATCGACAGGAAGTGGAAGAGGTCTACGCACGAGTACTAAAAATTACCGAAGGTGCGGTCCTGATGACCGAAACCAGTCACCGGATTCATGTGATAACCGGTGTTTACAACTACTTAAAAAACAAAGTGGTGGCAACAGTGCTGCATCACAATCTCCAGTTGGTGGGACTGCCCTCATTTACTCCGGAAGAACAAGAATTTGCCCGTCAATTGCAGCGTAACTTTGGCAAAAAAGAAGAGGGAATGAGTACGGTTATTGAACCTTTTTCAGAGCCGAAAGAGTACATTGGAGGCGGCTCCACAGACGCTGCCGACGTAAGCTGGCTGGTGCCCACTGCCTCATTTAATGTGGCCTGTTGGCCCCTTCATACCCCGGGTCACAGTTGGGGTGTGGTCTCCTGCTCCGGTTCCCCTGTGGGATTCAAAGGCATGGTAACCGCAGCAAAAGTTTTCTCCGGGGCTGCCATCGACTTCTTATTAAACCCCAAACTAATCCAAGAGGCTCAAAAGGAGTTCAAGGAAAAAACAAAAGATTTTGTTTATAAATGTGCCATCCCTGAAAATCAAAAACCCCGTATAGGAGATAAAAGATAAAAAAGAAAAGGGCCGGAATGCGGCCGGAATACCAAAATCTCCAAAATTTCCATCATAGGTCTTGAAATATTTTCCCGGTTGTGGTAGGGTGGTAGAGTAACATTTAAAAAAAACATACTAAGAATAGGGAATAGTTGAATACAGGAGGGACAAAATGAAACTATTTCGGATGTTTCGGATAATATTAGCGGTTTTATCACTATTAATCCTCATGCCCTTTTGCAATCAGTTTAAGGGGGATGGCAGTGACAACACTGAGATTGCAAAGGCATCGCGTCATCTTGAGTATTTGATTCCCCTGTTAACATTCAAAGGGAGACCGGAAAACCTGGACATGGAGAACAAGGTGACGGTGCTGGTGAATCATGGTTATGTGGTGGGTTATTCGGCCAAGCATAAGCAGCCGCTGTGGTCGGCTTACCGGGTGAGTTCCAGCGATGTCGTACTGCTGAATGCAAGGGAAGAAGATAAATATTCTGAAGACAAAACCGTCAGACGGGTGGTAACGTTTGACCGGTCCCCGAGTTTTTATAAGGACCTTCGTTTACCGAAAAAGGCGCGGTCGTACTCTTCAGATTATACCAAATCCGGCTATGACCGGGGGCATATGACTCCGAACTTTGCGATCAATTCGCAGTATGGTAAGTTGCCTCAACTAGAAACCTTTTTAATGTCCAACATTTGTCCTCAGACCCCCAACTTGAACCGGGGGCCATGGATGAGGTTAGAGGGCATGATTTATAAATATTATGCCCCTTTAAGAGAACAGGTGTGGGTGATTGCAGGGCCGATTTTTGCTGAGTCCGGTAAAAAACTGAAAAATGATGTAGATATTCCTGTTCCCGCTGAATGCTATATGATTATTGCGGATCATTATTATCAAAGGGGAGCAGGTCTCAAAGCCAACATCATGGCGTTCAAGATGCCGCAGACCATCGAGCGAAAAGCCAAAGTTACAGAAGAGTATTTATTTTCGGTGGATGATATTGAGAAATTGACCGGTCTTAATTTTTTCCCGCAGTTTACAGCGCAGGAAGAAGAGGAGTACGAGAGAAAAAAGGCAGCGAAATTGTGGAAAACAAAATAATAGACTCTATCTATGATATTGCTGTTAATGAGCAATTTACCACAGGGATATTACTTAAACCTTTTTCCCGGGTCTGGAGAATTAGGCAAGAAACCGGTTATCTACTGAACCTTCCCATTAATTCCGTTTTAGCCAGGATGTGATTCTCCATGGCCTTCATGATCTCTCTCTTTGCAGCACCTGGTTTCAGGTCCAGGGCAATATCCAACGCATAGAACTTAAAAAAGTATCGATGGGTTCCTCCCGGTGGACAGGGGCCACCGTAATCATTCCTTCCCCAACTGTTCCTCCCATGCCGGGCACCATAAGAAAGTTCCGGTTGGGAGGGAATCCCTTCCGGGAGTTCGGAAACAGAAGCAGGAATATTAAACAGCAGCCAGTGATCCCAGGTGCCCACCGGCGCATCCGGATCATCACAGATCAGGACAAAACTTTTGGTTCCGGCAGGCGCATTTACCCATATTAGCGGAGGGGAAATATCCTGCCCCTTACAACTATATTTGTCGGGAATCTTGCCTTCATGTTGGAAGGCTGAACTGGTTAGTTCCATTGGACTCCTCCTTTCATTTGATTTTATGCCATATACGTTTGGTGCAACCACCAAAAAACACAGCAGAATTGAAATCATCTTTACAACCATTCTCATTTCTCCAGGAGCTAGTATACACCAAAAAGCATATTTTTTGCAAGCATTGGTTGCTCCTTGACTTTAATTATAAATGGGTTATAATAGCGTTTAACCAATGAAAGGAGATTGCTAATGATTAACCCACATGGTTCAGACCAATTGAAGCCATTGTATGTGATGGATGATACGGAGCGTAATGAATTGTTAAAGGAGGCTGAAACCCTTCCGTCTGTTATTGTCAGTTCGGCGGCAGCGGCCAATGCGGTCATGCTGGGAAGCGGTTACTTTACTCCCCTTAGCGGGTATATGAACCTGTCAGACTCCCTTGGTGCGGCTGAAAAAATGGTTACCACTGACGGCCTTTTCTGGCCTGTGCCTATCGTTAACTTACTGAAAGNNGGTACCCGATACTGGCTGTTCAGGATGTAGAAATTATCGAAGAAGTTTCCCACCATCAGATTCAGTTAATGGTTGAAAAGGTTTTCCGCACCACGGATCCCGCTCACCCCGGTGTGGCTGCCTTTACCTCTATGGGTAATTACCTGGTTTCCGGGCCGATAAAGGTATTAAATTTTTCTTATTTTGAAAGGGATTTCCCGGAGACTTTCCGTACAGCTTACCAGATTCGGGAAGAGATTTCAAAAATGGGTTGGGAAAAGGTGGTGGCCTTCCAGACCCGGAATCCCATGCACCGGGCCCATGAAGAGTTATGCAAGATGGCAAAGGAAGGTACCGGTGCCGATGGTATCCTGATTCATATGCTGCTGGGAAAATTGAAAAAAGGTGATATCCCGGCAGACGTACGGGATGCAGCCATCCGCAAGATGGTGGAGCTTTATTTCCCCCCCAATACTGTATTGATTACCGGTTATGGTTTTGACATGCTCTATGCGGGTCCCAGGGAAGCGGTGCTGCATGCGATATTCCGCCAGAACAGCGGCTGTACCCATTTAATTGTCGGGCGTGACCATGCCGGAGTGGGCAGTTATTATGGTCCATTTGATGCCCAGGCTATCTTTGAAGAGGAAGTTCCTGAAGGTGCCCTGGAAATTGATATTTTCAAGGCAGACCATACCGCCTGGTCCAAAAAATTGAATAAAGTAGTGATGATGAGCCGGGTAGAAAATCACAGCAAAGATGATTTCATATTCCTGTCCGGCACCAAAGTGCGGGAGATGCTGTCCAATGGTGAACCATTACCGGAAGAGTTTTCCCGTCCTGAAGTGGCGGAAATTTTAGGAAACTATTACAGGTCTGAGGCCAATACATAAACTGAGTAAGTGGAAGAGGACAAGCAAAGAAACCAAAGGAGTGTATAAATATATATGAAATTGAAAAAACTTACCAGTCGCTCTTTCTTTTTCTTCTTTTTTCTATTCATGATGTGGCTTTTAACGGCTGAGGATAAACCTGCTGAGATCAATGGCAGCATCCATGTGAATGGCAGTCTTCGGTTTTCCCTAACGGTTATCCAATCAGAAACCAATGGTATTGGTCAAAAAATCACCCGGTATTTTGATAAAACCGGGCAACTGAGATTGGAAGAAAAAGAAATATTTCACACCGATTCTCTTGATTTAATCCGTTTCAATTTGAAGGATTTTAAATCCGGGCGTGAGGAAGAATTTTTTAAACAGCAGGATCAAATCGTGGTTCGATATAAAAAGGATTCCCAAACCTCTTTTAAAGAAAAAATTAGAGATCAATATCGTCATTTACTACGCGGTTCCATGATTGTTCTCTATATTAAAAAGAACTTTAAACAACTAGAGAATAATAAGAAAGTATCTCTCAAGCTCCTGGTGCCCAAATATTTAAGGGCCTATGGTTTTCTATTGAAAAAAATCAACGAGACCCGTATTGACGGTCAAAACTGTTATGTGATTAAAATGTATCCGTTTTCGTGGTTTCTACGGGGATTTGTCAAACCCACTTATTTTTATATTGAAACGGATTCTCCGCATCAGCTTCGCAAATATGAAGGTATTATCACTCCCAAAGCCGATAATGGGAAGAGTTTTCGGGGGATTGTTACGTTTACGTTTAAAAGGTAATGCGGTGTGAGTAAATTAACCCGCAGCCTGTTCTGAAGCAACAACTTTTTATTATCTTGATTTTTTTTCCCTGGTTTTATAGAATCCTATTCATAAAAATTTTTGATTTTAAAGGATAGTGAAAATGAATATTAAAAGGGCATTTAATTGGAAAAGATACCCTGAAGCATGGCAGTGGGTGACGGCTCAATTAGATAATTTCAGCCAGGCAAACCAGGATATTGCCATGATGTCGGACCAATTAAGAGTAAAAGTCGGTGCACGGTTGATTGATTTCGTGGACTACCTGGCGGTGGATGATTTCGGCAGCTTGGCCTCACAGCTTGAAGGTTATGGGTACGAATACAACGATAATGATAATGTTTGGAAGCATCCCGGCGCTATTTTGCCGTGGGTTGTTATACAGGCACGTTCGAATATCTGTGCTCCTGTCGAGGTTGCATTAAAGGTAGACAGCATCGCCCAATTTTTAATGGTACAAGGATTGGATTTACCCATTGAAGGTTCTCCTTACAGTGGATTCCGAAGATGTGAAGTTTCTACCTTGAATGGGATTAGTTTATGGGTGGTGGAACGTCGTACCTCCAGGGGTGTAGAACCGGTAACCGAAAATTCAGATTATCTTAATATATACTTTAAAACCCTTGAAAAGTGGCAGACTCGTTCCAGGGGAACGGAGGACAGCGCTGCAACTGTGGAACAGATGTTGGACCTGGCAAAAAAACAGGTAGAGACCGCAGGCGCAGACCTGGCGGCATACCTCTTTTTTGAAGCAGAACGCCGCTTCTGGCAATCCAGGAACCGTGCGGCAGGAATACAGAAAAAAAACCTGGACGCTGTAGGGATGGGATGGGCAAACCATGATCATCACACCTATCGCAGTTCCAGGGAGCATTTTCAAAAATTGGTAGAGTTTTTTCAAATCCTGGGTTTCCATCCCCGGGAGAAATTCTATGCCGGTAAAGAAGCCGGTTGGGGCGCTCAAGTAGTGGAAAATCCAATTATCAATGTAACCCTGTTCCTGGATGTGGACCTCTCAGCAGATGAATTGGACATCGATTTTGTACAGGAAGGTTTACCCATCAGGGATACTCTTGGTACAGTTGGTCTGTGGTGTGCGCTTCATGGTGATTCGCTGCTGCAAGCCGGTCTTCATCATTTGGCAGTCCGGTCCAATTTTGACCGCTTGACTGAAATTCTTAAAAACGAACAGGTTAAAATGATGAATCCTTTCAGCACATTTCCTTACCTTAAACAGGCTTTTACCTATGGAGAACCGTGGCCGGTAAAGGAGAAACGGGTGCAAAGACTGCTGAAAGATGGATTTATTACTGCTGAATCAGCGGAGCAATTTATCCAAAAAGGTGCGTTAGGCAGTCACATGGAAAATATTCAGCGATCCAGCGGTTACAAAGGATTCAGCCAGAAAGAGGTTTCGGCGATTATCCAGGAGACCGATCCCCAGCAATATAGTCTTGATTAATAAAAGGAGGAAATGATGAATAAAAAAATGCTTAATATAGATATAACTAAGCTTTTCAAAATGCTTGGTATTGCTGAAACCAATGACGGTGCGTTTAACGGTCAATGGTTGAAAACCGGGGGCAAACCCATTGAGTCGGTCACGCCTATTAATGGCAGTGTACTGGCTGCGGTTAACGCGGCTGAGGCAGAGGATTATGAGAAGGTAATGTCATCAGCGCAGGAAGCGTTTAAAACCTGGCGCATGGTACCTGCTCCTAAACGGGGAGACGTAATCCAAAGCCTGGGGAATGAACTGCGAAAACACAAAGATAATCTAGGTACACTGGTTTCGCTGGAAATGGGTAAGATCAAAGTAGAGGGTGATGGTGAAGTCCAGGAAATGATTGACATCTGTGATTTTGCAGTGGGCCTGTCGCGGCAGTTGTATGGGAAAACCATGCACAGTGAACGGCTGCAGAACCGGATGTATGAGCAATGGCATCCATTGGGTATCCTGGGATTAATCACATCGTTTAATTTTCCCACTGCGGTGTGGGCCTGGAATTTTGCGGTGGGCAGTGTTTGCGGAGATGTGACTATATGGAAGCCGTCTTCTCAGGTGCCTTTATGTGCCATTGCCACCACCAGGATCGTCCATAAGGTTTTGAAGGAACACGGGTATCCTGGTGCGGTGGCATCGCTGTTGATTGGCAGTGGCAGTGTGATTGGTGAGCGGATGATTGCGGATCGGCGTATTCCCTTGATTTCTGCCACTGGTTCCACGCGGATGGGGAAACGTATCGGTGAAGTGGTGGGCAGCCGTTTGGGACGTACCATACTGGAATTGGGAGGCAATAATGCAGTGATTATCAGTCACCGCTCCAATCTCCAAATGGCGCTGCAGGCCACGCTGTTTGGTGCAGTGGGTACGGCCGGGCAGCGCTGTACCAGCACCCGCCGGCTGATTATCCACGAAAATGTCTATGATACGTTTGTCAATTGCCTCATCGACGCATACAAACAGGTTCGCATCGGAAATCCCCTGGATGCCAATGTTCTTATGGGACCGCTGATCGACCCCTATGCCGTGGATAATATGCAGATTGCCCTCCAACGTCTTAAAAAAGAAGGTGGTCGTGTGCTTTACGGCGGCGACGTTCTGGAAGGTCCTACATATCCTGGCGGAACCTATGTTAAACCCTGCATTGCCGAA
>JABAOH010020516.1_pt1 | contig 19901 bp, 20 predicted proteins | sample 7062181 | NCBI WGS metagenome assembly JABAOH01 (sample SAMN14538630, study PRJNA623070) | marine sediment metagenome | biome: marine biome [ENVO:00000428]; feature: marine pelagic biome [ENVO:01000023]; material: deep marine sediment [ENVO:00002113]; isolation source: pool of 5 deep marine... | reverse complement strand
TCGAAGCCAAGGGTCAAGATGAGGCAATAGACGCATTGGAAGCCTGCCTCCGTTAAGGTATCTGCGTCTACAGCGCAGATATGCTCGGGGGCTTTGTTCTGAGCGAGTGCATTGTTTGCTTAGGTTGGTGACTTGTAGTAGTCCGCGTTTTGGGTTCCTCCGACAGTTGCCACGTTGATATGGTATACAGAGTCTTTGTTCCAGCTGTAGACGATACCCAAGTGAGTATGTTCCTTTGGAGCCAGCTCAACCGAGGAAAACGATTGTGCCACATGGTTCACGTAGACTGCAACAATCTCAATTGGTGTTTTGCCTATGTTGCGGACGTAGATGACGATTTCGGCATCTCTGAACCACACATCTTCGACGACAAAGCGTTCGCCCATAATGTCGTGAAGATTACCTGTGATGACGTACGTCGCCGTGATGGCAATCGACATAGCTGAAACTGCGATGACCATCAGTAGGAGATTGCTCAGCACGGGGGTGATAGCCCTCTTGTTCCCGCAAAAACCCATTCTCATTTCCGCCACCACTACGCTAGAAATTTAAATATCAAATACCCGCAAGTTAGTAGAATCACACAATGCTTCAAGCCGGCACTGAGAGTTCCCTCTCCCATTTTTCCAGCCACAAGTCCTCCAAAGAAAGCCTGAATGGCGCTCATGTGAAACAAGATCTTTCTGATTTCTTCAGGCGTTGATATGGCGAATCCCATGAGACGAAAATCCACTGTTTGGGTGAAGAAAGTTCTCAAGAGCAGCACAACTGTGAAGAGGAACACAAAAAAGGCCACGTAGACGATGGCAACATAGGGTCTCGTCTGAGTTTGACGCTCTTTGTCCAACATCATGGTTGTCTCCATAAATTTGCCCATTGGATCAAAGACCTTCTCAATTTGCCCTCCAGCTCGACTCGCCTCTGTAATAAGTGGCACACTTCGGCGAACAAGGGTTGTGTTGACTCGTTTGCCCAAGGATCTAAGGGCTTTTTCGAAGGACAAGCCCCAGGACATTTGAACAACCATTTTCTTCAGCTCCCTAGATAGCGGTCCGTAGCTTCGTTTGGACGCTTCTTCTATAGCTTGGGGAAGAGTCATGCCCGTCTGTTGGGCTTGAACAACACTACGGAATAGGCCTGGAAGATGCTCATCTATTGACCTTTTCCAGCGATAGTCCACATAGTCCAGGACAGCTGGAGGAAAGATGGTGACTGCAACGGCTAGCAATATGTGTTCGTCAAAAGCGGGTTTTTCCCAAAGAGTTAGGGCAGCGGTCAAGAGAATGGCGGCGCCTAAGATACCTGAAATGACCCAGGCAATCCTTTTTTCATGCTTCGCGATTCTGGGCACTTTCACCACCTTGGCGATACGACGTCCAAGATTATTAGGAATACAGCAGATCCAATTGGTATGCCGAGGTAAGTCAGTAGCACTAACAACAGGCGAGGATCAAACAGTCCAGCGTCTCCTCCGCCTAACATGGCCATGACTGCAAGCATGACTACTAGGATAAGCGGTCCAGCGACTAGGAGCGAGACATAGAACTCTGCCAAGATTGTTAGACTATCTGAGAAGCTGCGTAAAGCGATCCGCTTCAACTTCATATACCTGTGGGATCGGCTTGCGAGATACTTTTTCAAGTTGCCTCCTGAATGAATCGTGGCAATCAGACCTTGGAGGAATTGCTTGAACCTTTCGGAGGGGCTTCTTTTTGAGGCAGATTCCAGCGCCGAAAGAACATCATCCCCAAAGAGTTTCAGATCCCTTGTTATGGTTCTGGATTCCTTGGAAATGGCCAGTGATGGGTCCGCCTTGGCCAAAGACATAAAGATATGCTCAGGCGTTACCCCAGCGCCTGCCAATATGCTCATATATCCAACCGTGAAAGAGAGACCGTCCTCTAACTCTCTTTTCGAAACATCTGCACGGTAAATCGGATAGACGTAGAGAACGATTACCGTCGAGGCTCCCGCAAGCAGGCTCATCGCTATCCCAAAGAGGAGAGCGGAAAAAACGGACAGGTGGAGGCCCAGAATCAAGAGAGAAGGAACCAGCGCCAAGACACAAATGGGAACCAGAATACTGGCGAGAACGACCAAACTAACATACGCCTTGAAACTGACGTTCATTCCTGACTTGCGTAAGTTGATATCCATATCCTTGAATAGAGGCAAGAATCTCACGGTTTTTCTCCCGACAACTCGATAGGCAAAAATCTGAGGTTTTGTGACTCCTAGCCTGACACGCGCAACCCAAGGATGAAAGCGCTCAATGATCGTAGATGCGACGGGGTGAAATGTTTCTCGGGCGTGGCGATATACGTTTTTAAGGCTCTTTCGAATCTTGAAGAGTTTCATAGCCTTCCTAACCTTGCCTTTCGGTAAATGCGGGCTGGGTCAGCATAGTATTCTCTGATGACCGTGGCGACGTCAGTGTATCTTCGGATCTTGTTCTCTACCATCCATTCAAGCACCATTTTTCTTCGACGGAGTTCTTCGTGAACTTCGTTCCCAGCAAGTCCCAGCTTTTTCGCGCTGTTTTCTAGTACGTGACTGTTTCCAGAGTACGCGAAGCTGTCACCCTTGGCTGCCCACTGATATACGTCACTAGTAAGGATCTCCTTGGTATTGGGGTCCAAACCTAGAATCTCGGTGACTGCAAGAGCCCTTCTGGCCGGTGCTCCGTCGATTTCAGTCCGCAACTGAATCATTACGACATCGATCATGGTGACGAGAATTCTTGGAATATTCATGGGCTCTGACTCCAAACGGTGAACAACCGCTCTCGCGGATTCACCATGAATAGTGCTCATCCCCAAGTGACCGGTGGCTAGGGCTTGGAAAAGAGTGTACGCTTCTTCACCACGAATCTCCCCCACGATTATGTAATCTGGTCTCTGTCGGACTGCTGCTTTCAGGAGATCAAACAGCGTAATGCTGCCAGATCCTTTTTCGTATTGCCCAGAACTCGGGCGTACTATAGAGGGAATCCAGTTCTCGTGTGGCAAATTCAGTTCTGCTGTGTCCTCTACACTGACTATTTTGAGTTCAGGTTTTATGAACATGGAGAGACAATTGAGCGTTGTTGTTTTCCCTGCGGCAACACCGCCGGCTACGAGTATGGATGCCCTGTTCTCGATGGCGTACCAGAAGTACGCTGCCATCTCGGAGGATATCGTATTGAAAGCAATCAAGTCAGAGATGGTGAGGGGGTCGACCCGAAAGCGGCGAACCGTGAAGGTTGATCCTCTTCTGGTGATTTCATTTCCATATGTTAGTTGGATTCGACTTCCGTCAGGAAGTGCTGCATCAAGAATAGGCTTAGCTATGGAGATGTTCTTTTTTGTTAAATAGGCTAGTCTGATTACAAACGAGTTGAGCTCGTCAACATCCTCGTAAATAATGTTGGTGGGGAGGGATTCGTAGACTCGGTGCCAAATGTAGATTGGAATGTTGACGCCATCCGCGGAGATATCTTCGATGAGGTGATCTTTCATAAGGGGGTCTATTTTCCCATAGCCAATGAAGTCCCGTATGACGTAGTAAACGAGTTTGTCGATGGCTTCTCCAGCGGTCTTGAAGTCGTATTCCTTGATGACTTCTCTAACCTTATGTTCCAAGTATTCTTCAGCTTTCTTTCGTGTTTCAATATCTTTCGAGTTAACGTCTATCTCGTCAACTAGGATGTCCATGATCTCTTGGAGTTGTTCGCTTTCTTCTTTTAGAAGGGTAGGTTCTATCACTTCGTACCTTGTCGTCTGGGTGATTGGATCACTCACGACTGCTGCGTAGACGTAGGGCTCATCTATGGGGTAAACTTCACGGAAAGCTGAGGGTCTTTTTGTCCTTTTCCGCTTGAGGTTGATCTCCATCGATGTCACTCCCCTTGTCTGCAATCTTCGCGAAGGGCCTCCCGAGAGGAAGCGACTCATGGTAAGGCGTTAAGAAAATATTGTATAGCAAGACTTAATAAATACTGCGTACGAGAGATCACTGTATCCTATTGCAGTGCTTCTTGGGGGAAGATGAGTCTTTATACGGCCCAGAAGGGGTTCTTGCGTCTCTTGATCTCCACGAGTTCGCTTAATGCTTGGAGTTCGTCTTGGGTTAGGAGGTCTTGAAACTTCGTCATCAAGGCTTTTGCTTGCTCCTCTGGCACCGCGACGTAGAGGATGTCTTTCTCGTGGATTTGTCTCCCCACTGTTGGTTTGTTCAGGGAGATGGCTACCTGCATTCCGGTGTTTGCTTCTGAAACGGCTTCGCCGCGGTCTTGGATTTGCATCATGTCGCCTACGCTACTCCCGTCCTCTTTGACGAGTTCATATCGTGGTTTGATCCGTCCAGCCAGGACTTCGACGCCGACTATTGCTGGCTTCGCTTTTCTGAAGACGTAGTTCGGGAGAAGTTGGATCTTCCCTGGTTTCACCAATCTCTGGAATTCCTCTTGGAGGCGAGTTTGTTTTTCGCTCTTCATCCATTTCGTGTATTCGTCGATTAGATGATAGATGATGTTGTGTTGGAAGATGGGCACCCTACGATCTTTTGCTTCTTTTTCTGCGTCTGGGAGAATTTTCACGTTGAAAGCCAGTACGACGCCGTAGAGTGGCTCGTCTTCTTTGACCACGACGGCTTCGGTTATGTCCCTTTTTGACACGTCGCCGACGTCTGCGAGCCTTATCGGGACGTCGTTTCCCTTCAAGCTTTCAGCGATTGCTTCGAGAGAGCCCAACGTATCTGTCTTGAGGACAATGCCATCTAGATCAGTGGTGACCCTGATCTTCTCGATCTCTTCAGAGACAAGCTTGACAAAATCTGGGAGGCGATCCTCGTTGGGAACCGCATAGAGAGGGGCGCCTGCCAAGGCATCATCTAGATTTGGTGCTGCTATCTTGATTCCAGCGGCAGCCGACACTTGACTGACGGAGGAAAATCGGTCTCGGGGATCCCGGATCTCGTCAAGAGGCTTTGGTAGGAGTACGGCACGCGTGTTGGTGACGATGGGGTTCTCAATAGCTCCCACGACGATGATGTCGCCTTTTCGGAGGATTCCGTCATAGATGAGGGCGTTTAAGGTTACTCCGAGTCCCGGTTCTTCCTTGACTTCTAAGACGGTTCCCTTGGCTGGACCCCTGGTGGTTTTGAGGCGGGGGCGTAGGTACTGTTGTGCTAGGCCAATGAGGACTGCTAGGAGTTCCGGTACGCCTTCGCCTGTTTTGGCACTGGTTGGGACTATCGCGGCAGTCTTTGTGAAGTCGGCTATTTTGTCGAATCGATCTGTTCGGAAGTCGAGTCTTGAGAAGGTGCCCATGATTGTGTATAACCGTTCGTCCAAGTCTTTGCGGACGTATGGATCTTGGCTTTGGTGTGTTGCCAGAAAAGACTCATCGGGGTTGGATTTCCAGCCTGGTATGCGGTCAATCTTGTTTGCTGCTACGATGAATGGGGTTTTCCTGGTTTTCAGGATGTCGATGGACTCGTACGTCTGGGTTTCGAAGCCCTTCAAAATATCGATTACTAGAATTGCCATGTCTGCGACGGCGCCTCCTCTCTTTCTTAGGTTTGCGAAGACTTCGTGTCCTGGCGTGTCGATAACGAGAAGCCCAGGAATTTGTACTCTGCCCTTCAATCCCTTGAGAAGAGGTCCGCAGATTTTCTTGAGTGTCTCGACTGGAAAGAAGCTTGCGCCTATATGTTGGGTGATTCCCCCCGCTTCCCGAGCTTGAACACTCGTTTTTCTGATTTTATCCAATAGTAGAGTCTTTCCAGTATCGATGTGTCCAAGTACGCACACGATGGGTTGCCTTAGGGGCATAAGACTTCATTCCAGTTGAAACGTTGGCTAGCTAGCTTCTTCAAGAATGACAACGCAGCATTATAAACCATTTCTCTGTTGAAGCGTAGATGCGCGCGTTATCCCGCTTGGGTCACACGATTTTTCTTCCTTTAGCTTGGTTGAACCACGGCTGATAGAAAATTCTAGATGTTGAGTAGTACTGTTTCTCGTGCAACCCCAAGGCGATCTGCACTAGCTCGGGGAGCGTCGCATGTGTGAACTCCTGCGTCGGGTTTCCCCATCTTATTCCCTCGCATGCCGGATCTGCGTAGATGAAAAGGGTTTTGTCTCTGTATCCATAGGAAGCTGATCTTGGTCTGCCATATTTCGGCTGGTCTAGGATTTTGAAGGGCCACAGTTTGCAGGCCTTGGGTTTCATGTGCTGTAGTCCGCAGAGCCACGTGTCGTAGAGCTTGTGTAGGAAAATACAGGTGCCATCGCTTCTCCTCTTGAGATAGAATTTGTTTAGACCTGGACTCGTGACGCTGACCCCGTAGGCTTGCACGATCTTCGTCCACTCGTTGAATTTAATGGCTACACGGAAGCCTCTGCAACAGAGGCCGCATGTAGTGCAGTTCCATGAAGCGATGTGTTTCCATGGAATGGGTATCATCATTCTTCGCCGTGCTGAGGCTTCCAACTTAAGAGGTCTGAATCATTGGAGAGAGCGATGCCTTATAAATCATAAGTTCAGTGATAGGCAAGATTCCAGTCTGTTTTGCAAGTCGCGTTATGTCATGTCTTTTGCGCGTGCAATCTTGAGTTTGACTCTTGACGTGACCTCCTCCAAGATTGCATTTCTTGCTTCATCTAGCTCTTTGGTTTTTTCTTCTAAGTCTTGGATCTCCTTTTCCAGTTCCGCAACTTGTCTCTTCTTTAGCGTTTTCTGTCGGAGGAGGTCTCCTCTTTCCTTTTCTATGCTCATTAGAGATTCTGTTTCGGAGTCCGAGACACTTTCAAGTAGAAGTTGACTGAGTGGCGGGGTCGTACGTTTTTTGCTCTTCGACATGATCTTTCTCACATTCTCTTCAGACCTGTTTAACGTGTCTTATGTGTGTCGTTCTGCACTTTCCACGCAGGAGCACATTTGATCTGAGCAGATTTATATGTTCGGCGTAGAAATCACTGTTGGCTTAGGCGTCCGCGATATTGAGGAGTGGTTGTGATGTTGACGGTGAAAAGTGGTATTTACTTGTGGTCGAAGGACGACGAGATTTTCGTGGTTGAACGCATGGACCCAGCAGCGACCATTGGAAACGGAAAGAGCAAGATGACATTCCATGCAGTAGGTCTTGAAAATAAGAAGAAGTGGAAGGTCGCTGCTGAAATGGACTCAAATCTTCTGCGCAGTCTCGCCGAGTTTCGCGAGTCCCGCAGCCGGGATGTTTTCCTAATTAAACAAATCGAAAAAGGAAAGTTTGTCTACGGAACCTATCCAGAAGATGAGTGGAAATCCCGTCTGAAGAGGGTTCTGGCAAAGAAAGACCAGTAGGTTTTCAAAGCTAGACAGCCTTTCTCGGCAAGCTCTATCGGCACACATGTTTAAAGTATCTGAAACATGTATAGTCTTTGAGTTGTCTTGGGTGCCTTTCAGAGGGATATTAGGTGAAGAAGAATCCTGTAATCCAAACTCTGCTTGATCATAGGTCAATTCGGAGATACAGTGGTGAGATTCCGTCGGACGAGGTGATAAAGGCTATTGTCAGGGCTGGTCAACAAGCACCGTTCGCTTTTCAGTGCTACAGCGTGTTGTTGTCACGAAAAGTGGAGCAGAACCCGTACAAAGCACCGCTTTTATTTACAATCTGTCTAGATCCACACAAGTTCGAATTGATAATGGCCAAAAGAGACTGGAAGCTGATCCTGAACGATCTGGGGTTCTTGGTTCTAGGGATTCAAGATGCAGCCTTAATGGCTGAGAACATGGTTGTGGCAGGCAGAAGTCTGGGACTTGGAAGTTGTTTCCTTGGCAGCGCACCCTATCGCGCTGAGGAAATCGCCAAAGAATACAGTTTGCCCAAGAGGGTGTTTCCTCTTGTACAGTTGGTCATGGGGTATCCCGCGGAGGATCCGCCGGCAAGACCGAGGTATCCGCTGGAATACACCCTTTTTGAGGACAAATATCCTGCGCTAGATCAAGGCATGGTTTCCGAGGCGATGCGGATAATGGACGAGGGATATCTTGCCCAAGACTACTACCGGAACTTGAAAGCGAAGTTACGGTTGGAAGGCGACCGTGAGGAAACATTCTCTTACGATGACTACAGTTGGACCGAGCACATCTGCAGGAAGTTGGGGCAATGGGACCCAGACCCAACGGAACTGCTAGAGCAATTCGAGAAACGTGGGTTTCTCATCAACAGAAGACGACAACCGCAATAACTTGGGTTCCACAAGAGCCTGTAAACCTAGAGCCAACATGCTACCTCGTAACGTTGCGTGTCGGCTTCTGGGTCGGCGTGAAAAGAAAGCGGCGCTGTTATCACGTTTCCACTAATCTAGTGCCACGTTTGGGGCAACTCAGGCCCGAGCAAGGCTTGCCTCGCTCATGACCAAACTGATATCCGCAGCTGAGGCATCTGCAAAATTCGGGACCGCCAACACCTTGCCTAGGTCCTCCTTCTCCTCTTCCGTAACCTCCCCCTCGTCTCAAAAGCAACCTCCCCATCTGGTGGGTGCATTTGGGGCTTCACCGTTTGTAAACGTAAAGCGTATGGGATGGATAGCCCAATCGCGGATTCTCACAGAAATTGTCGATTCTGGAGGGTTTCCATCCAAGAACTTCGTAGTCATGAGAGACTATTCGGGTGCCGTCTTTAAGCTCTGTTTCCAGCTTAGGTCTGATCTTTTCGTTTGCACTGGTTGTGAGATACAAGAAAATGACATCTGCAGAGTTAATGTCCACCTCGAACATGTCACTGTGAACGATCTTCACTTTCTTCTCGAGGCCCAGTTCGGAAACCGAGTTGAGCGCCCGCTTCACGAGGTCTTCTCTTAGCTCCACACCAGTGGCGCTGGCGCCAAAATCTTTGGCAGCCATTATTACTGCTCGGCCGTCCCCCGCGCCGAGATCGAACAGCATGTCTTCAGGTTTGAGTTCTGCTAGCAAAAGCATTTGACGGACTACTGGAAGCGGTGAGGCGACATACGGTGCGATGAACATGTCAGCGTTCCCTTGAATCTGTGATTAGTGGTAGTACGAGTTTTTATTGTTTTCTTAGGGGTTGCGCGTCAGGACACGTAGGTGACTTTCTTGGGTTGCACCGTTGGAGGTCTTCGTGACTGGCCGCACTTGAGGCAGCTCTGGGTGCACACTTTTAGGTATTCTTGTTCATTGGCTAGAGCTGCTTGGGCTGCCCCTTGGCAAAGTTCACTTTGTCCTGTGCATCCTGCTTCCTTGCACAGCTTGGATATGTACGTGCACATTTCATGAACGTCTTTTGGGTTGAGAGCAACTCTATTGGTGCGTACGAGCAGGCACAGTTCTCGTGCCAGTATGCAGGTCCTTATGTACTTGAACTGCTTCACTGTGCGGTCTCGTATTTTTTGGCGAGTAATTTCCATCGAGTGTTCTCCAATTGTTGATGGTGTTAGTTTGAACTATGTGTATTAGGCTTTTGCGAATTATGAATAAGTGCTAGTGTTCAGCAGAGGTTCCTTTGGTGGAAGAGCAGAGATTCATCACTTCAGATTCCAAAGAGGTTTTGAGAAAGCACCTGTTTTCCACTAGTAACCTGCCTACGGGTTGCTGCTACCAGAACCTCCTCTTCAATGCTTTGCGTTCAGCATCAGTTATCAACTCAAAGAATCTGTCTGAGAGCTGTCTTTCTTGACGCAAAAGGCTCTCCACCTCAGCGGCCTTCAGCTTTCTCCCACAAAGGCCAACAGCAGCCGGCTTCCCATATTTGGCAATCAAACGGGCAGTGCTCAACGCCCTTCGCTTCATCTTCTCTTCGCTTTGTGTCAGGCCCTCACCTCTTTTCTCTACAAGTGAGAGGACTCTCTCTCGCTCTCGTCCAAGTAGTCCCAGCGCCGTGGAATCACACCTAGGGCACTTCGGCTTGTCAGGCAAGTCCCTTATGCGAATCATCTCCGAATAGTTCCAGCACTTCGTGCAGATGAAAGTGCGCACTTCATCCAGCAGTCGAACCTTCGCGGACTCGAGAATTATGAGTTTCATCCGTTCAGGAGGAATCAGATCGGTCTTCATGCTGACCCGTTCAATGCCAACGCGAGCAACTGGGGTTGCCGCACCCCCCGTGTTCAGTTGCACAACTTCAACTTCGTCCTTTCGAACCATGTCAAAGACGTGAATCAAGTGGTCCAGATCCAAGTCCCTTGAAAAGGTCTCCTTCAAAGCTTCGTCGTAGATCGCTGTTCCTTCAAAGCTCTTCACGAGCTTGCTGAGACTCACACGACTGAAGTCAGCCCATTTCCTTAGGGCGCCAAACCTGCGAGCAACGTGGACCATCCGACGTTTGAAGAGGCCAGTCTTCACAGTCGCCTTTGTTAGTATATCGCGGATTCCCAAATCATGCGATTTCTTCAGTTCGTTGAACAAGGCAATGACGCGATTGGCGTTGGTTGCACCCATTCCTTGTATAAAAATCCTGTAAGGGTCATGCTGGACAGCAACAGCGGAACCGGTCTCATCCGACAGAATGTGGCCAAGCAACTGCGCCAAAGCCCTGTTGGTCAGAGAGCCGAAATTGGCGTGTATGATGACGAAGTCTTTCCAATCTTCCACAACCACCCGCCTGTGAGTTGGAACAAGCAAACCCTTTTTCACTTGNNCCAGCCAACTCGTCTGCAAGCTTTTCAGGCTCCGCGCCCTCGTTTATCCTTTTTTCTGTAAATCCACGGAGCCAACCAACCTCTTGGGCGACTGCGAAGGGTACGGGAATCTCTTCTCCAACCCAGCTTGGAATGGCTCCTGTCGGATCATCGACACTTTTGACATAGATGTTGTCGCCGTAAACACTCGAAATCTGCCATGGACTTCCACGGATGATGAACTTGACGCTCGGCTTCCCATACTCAGCCACAAACGCCTCGTCGAGAACGCCTATGGCCGACTCCTTGTGCTCGTCGACCACCAAATACTTCTTCTCGTCAGGAATCATAGACAAATTCTCGAAGTAGTACTCATACATCGCTTTGGTTCTACGAGGTTTGATCGCGAGCATATCTTCAAAGGACACCCAAGCAAACCTTGGAAACCGGGAGTGCATGTAGGTCAAGACCTTCTGGACATCCTCGACTGTAAGACCAGCGTACGGGTAGGCTTTCCTAAAGAAGTCGTAAATCTCGTAGAAATACCAACGTCTCTTCTTCATGAGCAATCCGATAATCTGATGGGCCAAGGCATCATACGGCTTACTTGGGACATCCACGGGTTCAAGATTCTCCACATAAGCTCTCCGGGCAATGGCCATAGCTTCCAATGTATCATCGGAATCCATGGTGATGATTATCCCTTGAGCGGTGCGTCCGATCCTGTGACCACTCCGTCCCACCCGCTGGATCAAACGGGTAACCTGCCTTGGACTCATGTACTGAACTACCATGTCTATCCGACCGACATCAATCCCCAACTCCAACGAAGAAGTGGCAACCAAGCCTTTCAGCTCACCGTTCTTCAGACCACGCTCCGCCGCGATCCGCGAAGGTTTCGCTAGCGATCCGTGATGGATTGAAACCGGAAAGTCTATGTCCCAAACTTTGAATCTGCTGGCCAGAACCTCGGAGACTGCGCGCGTATTCGTAAACAACAGAACTGACTTGTGTTTCTCGATGAAATCTCGGATTATGCGGAGTCTTGCAGCCACCTCCGGATGGGTGAAGAGTCTTGACGCAAGCTCAGCGTCTGCAGGTTTAGGCTTGGGAAAAAGAACCTTCAAGCTCATGAGACGCGCGACCGGAACCCTGACGATCTCGACTTCACGTTCACTGCCCACAAGGAATTGAGCAACCCGCTGCGGACTGCCAATCGTAGCCGAAAGGCCAATCAACTGGAACTCTCTTCCTGTGATCCACCGGAGTCTTTCAAGAGCCAACGATAGCTGACTTCCACGCTTACTGTCAGCCATCTCATGGACTTCATCGACTATCACCCACTGAACTTGTTGTAGGTGTCGGCGTAGGCGTCTTCCAGGCATTATGGCCTGTAGGGTTTCAGGTGTGGTGATCAGCATGTCAGGTGGACTCAAAGATTGTCGTGTACGTTCTCTAGTGGTCGTGTCACCATGCCTCACTGCCAGCTTGATGTCAAGATTGTTGCACCACCATTGTAGGCGTTCTAGAAGATCTCGGTTCAAAGCTCTGAGGGGCGTTATGTAGAGAATCTTTATGCCTCGTTGTCTTTGAGTCGTTTTGACTAGTACGTTGAGAACAGGAAGAACCGCGGCCTCAGTCTTGCCGGTGGCTGTGGGGGATATCAGAAGGACATTCTTTCCCTCTAGGATTTTGGGTATCGCTTTTTCTTGGGGCTCTGTTGGCGTCTTGAAGCCCCGCCGCTCGACAAGCTTGCGCACGGGCTTAACAAGTAAGTCAAAAATATTCCTTTGGCGTTTCTCCAAGGCCAACATGCCCCAAAGCAGAGAGAATACTGCCGAAAGCGCTGTAAAAGCATTTTGGAAATCTGTGAGATTCTCTGTTCTGGGCATCGAAACGTCGACCAGCGTGAAAACGCACAGATCGCGGCTATCGACCGTAGGACGTATTTCTATGCATACGCACACTTTTAAGCAACGGCAGCCTACGTAGAGTGAGAAGGTCACGGAAGTGGCAGAGTGCAAGCTTTGTGGAAAGAATGGTGAAGACCTAACTCTGGTTTCAGCTGACCACAAGGACCTAGGGCGAATCATGGTCTGCGAGAAGTGCTGGAAAAAACTCTGGAATGAAAACCGTATGGTGTGCAGCACCTCCGGTTCAGGTAGCACATGTACAAGCTGCAGATGAAAAACACCAGGGATAGACCAACTGCTACCTCACCCATCCTGCTAAGCCCACCAGCACCAAACACCTGATACTCCGCGCGCATGCTTCGGGTTTTCAGCAACACCCAGAAGAAAAGCGGGATTCTACCGGTCCTGAATTGTGCTTTGCCGTATTATAATAAAAAATCTGGCATATTAACGGTTCAATTTTAATGCTTTGCTTACAAGACCTTGAGAATCAAAGATCAAGGGCAACCATTAAGCTTATATTCATTATCAACGAAAACTTGATGTTTGATCATTAATGGAGGAAGAAGCATGGCTAAGTGTCCGAAATGTGGAAGAGACGTAGCCAACCCACGGAAGAGTTGGAAGATGGCTGGACGAGCGGACAAACAAGGCAAGAAGACAGAATTGACCATCGGACTTTTCGATTGCCCCACGTGTGGCGCATTCAGGAAGGTCCTTGGTAAACGAAAGATTTAGATCAACGCACCGCGGAAACTGAGACGCTGCAATCACGATCAGGGAACCTTGAACCAGATGTAGATCAATGGTTCCAAACATTCCCCCTCCTTTTTGTTCAGGAAACATCAAGTTTTTAAATGCAAAAGAATAAGGCTACCCCAAAGCTGGCATTGCTACTGAGAGCCATCGAGTGTGAAAACGACGATAGAAGTCCCTAGTATACTGAAAAACGAGAAGGTCCAGACTGCTATCATGCTTGCAGTTGCAGTCGTTGGCTTCATAGCATTCTGGTATGGCTTGCGAGCCGCTTTCCGTACAGAACATCCGTTGATGGCAGTCGCCTCAGGAAGCATGAGGGACACGCTGGAAGTAGGAGATCTCATTGTGGTGCAAGGAGGGCTAAACGGGAGTGAGATCCAAGCTGCTCCAAGGGACGCCGATCCTCCTGGCGACATAATCGTGTTTCCTGGAGGACGCTTGGGAAGACCTGGAGAACTGATCGTCCACAGGGCCGTAAATAGCGAGTTTGTAGACGGTTTGTGGTATTTCAAAACGAAAGGGGATGCCAATCAGGCAACCGATCCTGGAGAGGTCGTGGAGCATGCGATAGTTGGCAAAGTCGCATATAGAGTACCATTCTTGGGATGGCCAAATCTGTTTCTCCAGACAAATCAAGGAAAATTACTGATTGTCATCATCTTGGCGATTTTGGTAGTTGTGGAGTTTGTTCCCTTCCCCAAGAAGAAAGAGGATGAGCAGAATCGAACCAAGCCTTTATAAGCACCGCGTAAGAACATCACTGTGTTTTCCAAGGAGAATGCTTCATTGCCAAAAACCAAGGCCTCAATCAACATAGAAAACGTCGTCGCTTCAGCAACTCTGAATCAACGAGTGGATCTAAACGCCGTGGTCAAGGGCTATCCGGGAGTGGAGTATCGACCAGAGCAATTCCCAGGATTAGTCTTCCGTCTCAAAAGACCGAAAACAGCCACCCTCATCTTCAATTCGGGGAAAATGGTCTGCACCGGCGCTAAATCAGAGAAAGAAGCCAGAAGAGCTGTAATGAAGGTCATCAGAGAACTCAAGAAAGGCGGCATAATCATCATCGGCAAACCTGAACTGAAAATACAAAACATCGTGGCCTCTGCCGCTCTTGGAGGGCTGATCGATCTTGAAAAGTCAGCTTACGAGCTCGGTAGAACCATGTATGAACCAGAGCAATTTCCAGGGCTCATTTACCGAATGGATGTGCCGAAAGTGGTGATTCTCCTCTTCGCCAGTGGAAAGCTGGTTTGCACAGGGGCCAAACAGGAAGAAGACGTTTACGAAGCTGTCAGTAAACTTCACCAGAAACTCGAAGATGAAGAACTGATATACTACGAATAGGCATGCAAAAACTGGGCGCGCAGTTTCTTCATCTATCTAGAATTTTCCCGATAAGATGCGACCCGTCGCTGCATCCATTGTTATTTTGCGCTTGACTTTCCTTTCCTTATGCCTTACCTTCAAGGTCCAGACAGGCAATAGTATAATCTCCCCCGANNCCCATCTTTATCGCGGGGCGATCCTCCATTTCATATGGCAACTTCGGCAAGAAGGTAATGTCCTCATCATCATCGAAGCCTTTCAGCTTCTCAGGTTCTTTCTTGATCAGTTTGTGGAAGATTATCTCCTTTTTCTCAAGCGAGACTATCGCACCTGTTTGTGCGCTTATGTAGTAAGTATCAATATCCTCCCTTTTGAAAAAGAATAATCTTTTCGCCTCTCGCGTAGCCAGTACTCTCCAAATGGGAACATGGAAGAACTCGGCGTCATAGATTTCTTCCTTCTTGCCGAAGAGTCCCCCTTCAAGCTCAGATTTTACCCTTTTGGAAGCTTCCACTTGAGTGATTCTCATAGGAATCGTCAGAAATTCTCCAACAATGTTCTTGGAAGGTTTGAAGCCGAATTTCGACAGCCAATACAGATTCTCAGGGTCGCCCTTGGCGCGTCCCTTTTCTACAACTTTAGTCTTGACGAGATTTTCCAGCGCCACCTTCAAGTCTCCAATGCTAACATCCAAGTTCTTCGCAATTGAATTCAGTGAGACCGCTTGTCTCGTAGAATTGAGATATATCCGAATTCGCCGTTCAAGCGATTTCGATTGAAGTGCGGGTTCAAGAGCGCGAGCCTGCTCCAATACTTCTCTGTGCAGGTATTCTTCGAAGAACATCTTTGATTCGGATGAAAGAGATGGAGGAAGATCTTTCTCATCCAAGGTCAAATGATCGGTCACCAGCCATCGAACTCGGAAATCCACCACGTCATCATAGAAGTCAGGAGACAACACGAGGAATTCCCCAGTTTGGAGACTTGGAAGCCTCCGCAGAACTCTGTCAGCTTGCATAGGATCTATTGATTGGATGATCTTCTGCACCCTCGCAATGTCTTGTTTCGTCATCATCCGCCCCAAGCACCAGGTGTTCACTTGCGCAAGAGCCTTGTAGTCTATATCGGTCACGTTTTGGGTGGCCGCCACAAGCCCAATTCCATACTTTCTCGCTTGCTTGAAAAGAAGAGCATACGCCTCCTTTGGAGGAGGATTCCTAGGATACGGTGGAATATAGGGCGCGATTTCATCAACATAGAATAATAGCTGAACATCTTCTGAAGGGTTCTTGAGCATCCAGCAATAGAGCTCCCTAAGCAGTGTGGCCAAGAAGAACTGCTTGTCGCCTGTAGAGCTGAGCGTGTTCAGATAGATGATGTTGAGGGGCACCTTTCCATCGCTTCGATCCATAAACATGTCGATGTCGATCTGAACTCCCATCTGAAACATGAGGGAAGCAGTGCCCACCGTAAGGAAACGGAGTTTTCTTGCAATCTCTTCGGGCTCCTTTTTTGTAACGAGATCATAAAGAGTTCCCGTGATTTTTGTCGAAGGTCGCAAAACTACGTCAGCTAGCTGTCCCATATCTCTGATCGTCTGTCCTTCTTGCCAGAAATGTTCCAGAATCGTGAACAGGTATGCTTTGGCTCCTTTTCCTGCGTCTGAGTCTAAGTCGTATCCCAAAAAGCTCGTGAGTGATGTGGCTGTCATGTCAAGAGCTAGAATGGATTCTTCGCTCGGAGTGTCTCTTGACGGAAACTCCAATGGGTTGACGCTGATAGGGATACCCTTGCTGCTGGCGGGAGTGAATATGGCCACTCTCGCCTTTTCGAAAAACTCTTCCTGAATTGCTGAAGTGGTTCCGTGTTTCTCGAGTTCCTTTGGATCTCCCTTCAGAGCGAGAGAGGCGATGTCCCCTTGAGGATCAACGATTATCACAGGGATGTCGTTTCTGACTGCTTCCTCGACTACACATTTACAGAGCACCGTTTTGCCTGATCCGCTGGCTCCAAGAGCCACAAGGTGGCGATGTAGCGCTTTGACGGGTAACTCAACCGGCGATTCATTCGCAACTTCTCGGCCTAAGAAGAGAGAAATAGTCCTCCCCCCGAGAGTAGCTTAATTCTGCTTCCTTATTTGTTTTGGTGCATGTATGCGCGCGTAGGCGGATGCAGGAGCTAAGAGGGGCATATAAAGTGAAGTTGTATATTATGCCTAGGTTTCTCGACGAATGGGAGGGAGAAGGCGATTTCGCAGACTAAGCTGGAAGGGATATTTGTGCCTCATGTGACACCCTTCAAACGTGATGGGAGAATCGATGAAGACGGACTTAGAGCCTGCGTACGATTTTGGGTAGAAGGTGGACTTCAAGGGCTGGTCACGCTTGGCAGCAACGGTGAAGCCCCCTACCTTTCTAGGGACGAAAGAAAGAATGTTATCGAGGCTGTGATAGATGAAGCCAATGGGACGGTTCCGGTCATCGCTGGGACGGGCAGTATGAGCACGTGGGAGACTATACAATTTACCAGAGACGCGAAAGACCTGGGAGCGGACGCTGCTCTTGTAGTAACTCCATTCTACTACAGGCTTTCACGTCAGGAAATCAACGAACATTACACAGCTGTCTTGGAGGCTGTTGACCTTCCAATTGTTCTATATAGTGTGCCAAAATTCACAAGCTATCACTTGGACCTAGATGTGATTTGTCAACTCGCCGCTGAACACGAAAATGTGGTGGGAGTGAAAGATAGCGGTGGAAATCTTGGTCGAATAGCCGAGACCGCAAGGTTGGTCGGTGCCGAAATCTCGGTTTTGGCTGGAACAGCCGATCTGACTCTTCCCACTTTGATGCTTGGAGGAAAGGGTGCTGTAATAGCAGTTGCGAATGCATTCCCCAAGCTGTGCAGCAACCTCTACGAGGCTTTCAGGGCAGGAAACTATGAAGCGGCCAGCAGCATACAACAGTCTATAACTCACATAAATGAAGTCTTGACGAAACGGCACAATCAGTTGTCGGCCATCAAAACAGCATTGAATCTGTTGGGCTTGCCAGGTGGCTGTCCACGAAAACCAGCATTACCATTAGACGGAGAAAGCAGAAAGGAAATCGAAATCCTGATACAGGCCATGGCAAAGCTTTCCTAAATCGTATGCATGCCTGTCAGATCAGACTTGAAGCTTGCCCTCGATCAGAATCGGGTCTCGGTCGACTCTCACTGTTGGGCTTACGCTTATGAGGTCCAAATGCAGCGTGCTATCATTCTCTCCCCCAAACGATTTGTTGTCACCGACAGCCACGTGGATTGTGCCCATTGCTTTCTCCTCCAGAATGAGTGGAGCATTCAATTCCGCGTCTACATTAATCCCGATCCCGAATTCGGCAAACCGGTCTTTATCGCCCGTATTGGCGTCCAAAATTTCTCTGAAGACCTCTTCTCCCTCTGCTGCCTTGAAATTCACTAATCTTCCATTCTTGAATCTCAACTCTAGCCCTGCTATCCTCAGACCCTTGTAGAATCGCGGCGTATCCATTACGAAGACGCCGTTGACGCTATCTTCAACTGGGGCGGTGAAAACCTCGCCCGTCGGCAAGTTCAAAATGGTATCTCCCCTCTCGACATCTTCATCGCTGATAACGCCGTCGTCGATAAGCCACCGTCTCTCAGCCACACTAAATCTGAGATCGGTCCCTGACGTAGAAGAAACCTCGACTTCTCTCGAGTCTTCAAGAACTCTCGCCAATCGTTGACCGATTTGGAGCATCTTCTTGTAGTCCGTGTCCAACGCTTTCATAATCTTCCTGTCCAACCCCTCATAGGTAAGGTTGAAGAGCCGCGCCAAGCCTGGGGTTGCCAGCATCAAACCCCCACTCTTGATCTTGTGGGTAGTCATTTTCTCTTGGATAGGTTTGTTTGCCTGAACGAGGGCTTTCATTTTCTCAGAAGAGATATCTTGAAGAAGAGCTGGATCGCTCGGAGCCGATAGGCTCATATAGACATCCAGCGCATCACACGCTGCCAGGATGTGGCTAGGCGTTTGAGACAGCGTTTCAACGCTTGCAGCTTTGAAGCTAGAAGACGCATATTCGGAAGAAGTCACAAGGATTTCGGGTCTTGCCCCGACTCGAAAGCATTCAATGCCTACCGCCATGGCCAGGTCAAGAATGTTTCCGTCAGTTGAAACAAAGACCATATCCCCTCTCTTGATTCTATAGCAGTCACGGACAACTTTTCTAGCGAGGCTTTTCCGTCGAGCTTCCAAAATTCTGCCTCCAAATATCTCTGCAGAAAACATGAAGGCTAAGAAGTTTTCGCTTGTTCTAGAATAATTTGCAGTTGATCTTCACTGATGGCGCCTATCTCATAGAGCTTGTCGGCGGCCTCGCTGGCTTTCATCAAGTAATGTAGCGAAACGTTCTCTTTTGCCAATCTTTCTTTTCCCCCTTCCTCTCTATCCAGCAGAACCACGGCATCATCGACGACGCCTCCCTCGGTCCTTACTGCTGCTACTGCCTTTCCAATTGACTTCCCAGTCGTTATGAGGTCATCTATAAGCAAGACGCGATCGCCCGACATGACAATACCTTCGATTTGTCGTTGGCGACCATGAAGTTTGATGTGTGGGCGAATGTATAGAAAAGGTTTCTTGAGTCGATAGGAGACTAGCGATCCGAAGGGAAGGCCGGCTAGGGGGATTCCGGCGATTCTCTTGAAATCCATGATTTTCTGATCTGTTTCTATGAGTTTTACAAAGAGGTCGCATATTCTTGCGAAGGCATCAGGAAAACTTGGTATGATCCTAAGGTCAATGTAGTATGGGCTAGTCTTGCCGCTTGTGAGTTTGAAGGTTCCAAATTTGAATGCGCCAATCTTGTGCAGGATTCGGCATAAGTCAGTCTTCATTTTTTCTTTTTGCTTTGATGGTGACAATGACGTTGCCCTTGTCTAAGAGGGAGATAGTTGGATTTTAATGCTTGTGTCGACATTGTCCGCTATGTTTAAATGATACTCGATGGGAAACTTGTATCCAATTGGAAGAACTCTCTATGGTTGATGTATGGCTTCCTTACGGAGCGACCGAAGTCTGCGCTAGGATACCGACCAGGAATTATCTAGGTTCTATCAAGCCTCGCGACGAGCTTGCCATTGAAGACCCAAGAGCCGAGATCGAGAGAGCACTAAGAAATCCCATTGGTACCAAACCTTTGCAGGAGCTAGTGAAATCCAATGATCAGATCGCGATAGTTGTTGACGACGCGACTCGTGCGACGCCGAGTCACTTGCTGGTTCCTCCG
>JABAOH010007497.1_pt1 | contig 19903 bp, 24 predicted proteins | sample 7062181 | NCBI WGS metagenome assembly JABAOH01 (sample SAMN14538630, study PRJNA623070) | marine sediment metagenome | biome: marine biome [ENVO:00000428]; feature: marine pelagic biome [ENVO:01000023]; material: deep marine sediment [ENVO:00002113]; isolation source: pool of 5 deep marine... | reverse complement strand
CTTGGATCAGTGGCACCATCAAGGCGAGGCGAACTGACAGTGCCCGGTGAAGCTCAATGGAGAAAAGAAGGTCGCCGGACCGACCTGCGTGAAGAGAAAAGGTGGGGTATTTCGGACTAAGAGAGCCTCACTGCCTGTATGAAGTAGGCGATAGACCGTCATCTCGGGATAGGCTGAATTTGAAGCTTACGGAGTTGCACAGCAGCTAGCGTTTGGTAAGTAGGGACATTACCATCCATTTTTTCGGAGACAATAGAGGGACAGGGGTTGTTTTTCTCCGCCCTTATTCACGTATCATAAGATGACTCATACCACCACCCCTTTCGAATCGCGGCTCGCCAAGTCCGTTCGATTCAAATCGATCCCTTTCTTCATTACCCTGTCCGTCTTTCTCCTCTCCTGTCAGTATCGGTCCCCCCTGTCCATCAAAAGACACCGCATTTTAATGGGAACACTCGTCGAGATCACCGTCATTGGAAGGGATATGGATAGGGCGGAAGCCGCTATTCGTGATGCCTTCGACGAAATGCAACGGATAGAGGAATTGATGAGCAGGAGGATCCCCGGAAGCGACGTCTCAAGAATTAACGAATGGGCGGGCATCAAGGCGGTTCCTGTCTCTCCGGAAGTCCTCAGGGTGATTTGGAGGGCGGGGGAGATTTCAAGGGCATCGGAGGGGTATTTCGACATCACCATTGCAGCGGTCTTGGATCTATGGGGGTTCGAGGACAATGGAAATCGCCTTCCGGCGAAACGAGAACTTGATAAAGCGCTTGATGCCGTCGGTTACCAAGCGATCCATATGGATGAGAGGGCATCCACTGTTCATATCAAGCAGAAGGGGATGCGTATCGACCTGGGGGGAATTGCCAAGGGATATGCCGTTGATCGTGCCATCTATGTGCTCAAATCAAGGGGATATCGGAATATGATCGTCAATGCCGGGGGAGATATACGCGTGAGTGGAAGGAAAACGCATGGACCCTGGGTCATCGGCATTCAGGATCCAAGAGATCGTTCGCAGATCTTGGCCACTATCAATGCCGAGGACATTTCAGTCGCCACCTCTGGGGATTATGAGCGCTACTTCGTGAGAGAAGGAAAGCGTTATCATCATTTGCTCAATCCCTTCACGGGGTTTCCCGCCCGGGAGTGTCGGAGCGTCACCATTCTCACCGTGGATGCCCTCAGTGCGGATGGATTGGCCACTGCCGTCTTCGTGCTGGGTCCACGAAAGGGGCTGCATCTCATCGAGGCGATGGAAGGGGTGGAGGGGTTGATCGTCTCGTCCGAGGGCGAGATCATCCAATCGGAAGGCCTCAAGGGCAAGGTTCGGTTGTCGGATTGAAAGACAAGATATATTTTTTTCTTGACACCATGGTTGGTTTTGGTATGATTTGTTCGGCACTTTGTGACAAAAGGAATAAGAGAGAAAGGAGGTTAGGGTTTCATGGACAAAAAATTCGTTTCTATTGCTGCGGCGATTCTGTTCCTTGGATCCTTGTTCGTGGTGCAGGGAGTTTCCGGGCAACAGGACCTAATCACCATCGACAATCCTGGGCTTCACACAACGGATACGTACCAGGGAGTTCAGTTCACGCACAAAAAGCATGTCGATTCGGTGAAGGATTGCAAGAAGTGCCATCACACCTATAAGGAAGGGGAGACGCCTCAGAAGTGCGGGAGCTGCCATACCAAGGACTCGAAGGTTACCGCGAAAACGGCCTATCACAATACCTGCAGGAAATGTCACAGTGATTTGAAAAAAGCGGGCCAGGCAACGGGCCCGACCCTCTGCACGAAGTGTCACGCCAAGAAATAAATNNGATGGTCCCATCCTCTTTCACCCAGTGAAACGATCCATACCATTCCCCTCCCCTGAGGAATCGGCACAATTCGGCACATCGGTCCCAAGAGAAGATCTTTGTTTTCACCCCGTTTTTTGGTATGATGACCTTACCTCTTAACGATTATATCCGTAATGGGCCTTCGCGGTGATAAGGCCAAAGACCATGATGACGGGCGCAAGGTAAACCGACCAGGAGGAGAGATCTTGGAGAAAAAGGCCGAAAGGATCCTCCGGGATAAGCCCGAAAGGCTCTGTCTGGACCCTCGGGAGCTCGAATCCATTGTGGCCTCCTTTTCCAATAAAATGGTAGCCATTGCCGAGTTGGCAGGGCGGGATAGCATTGCCGCGGCCATGAAAGTCATGAAGGAGAAGGAGGTAGAAATGCTTTTACCCGTCTATACGTATACGGGTACGGAATATGGCTCCTTCGGCTATTTGGAGAATGCCGTGGAATGGCTGAAGGGGCGATTGGGAAGCGGCAGAGTAGGGAACCTCGTGCTATTGGGATCCCCGAAATTCTGGCACGCCCTCAATGGTCGGTGGGTAAGAGAGCTCATCCTGAGATATGGCTTCTATACCCCCTGTATCGGCTGCCACGTCTACCTGCATGCCTCCCGGATTCCGTTGGCCAAGGCCCTGGGGGTGAAGAGTATAATTTCGGGGGAGAGGGAATATCATGATGGGAGAGAAAAGATCAATCAGATCTCCCTGGCCATATCGGCCTATCGGTTTCTCCTTGCGCGTTTCGATGTGACCCTCTTGACGCCCCTCGTCAAGATAAAATCGACGGTCCAAATCGATGAAATGATCGGCACGAATTGGAGTGAGATGGGGGATCAACTCCAATGCGTTTTGAGCGCCAATTATCGGGATGCGACGGGTAATCTCCATTTCGACCCCAACCATTTTGACCGGGATCGCATTTTGGGGTACTTGAGCGAATTCGCCCTTCCCGTATCATCCCGGATTATCGAAGGGATTTTACGGGGAGAATGGGTGGATTATCCTCGAATCGCCCGGGAGGTGTTGGAGGAGAGGCCCCGTCTGGTTTGGGAGATCGCGGGGGAAATATGGCCATCGTATTCTTGATCCTCGATGGGGTTGGGGATAGACCTCAAAGGGCACTGGGTTCGAAGACGCCCCTCGAGGTAGCAGAAACGCCTAATCTGGATCAATTGGCAACCCTGGGATCCAACGGACTCCTCGATCCCCTCGAACCGGGGGTCCCCATGGGGAGCGAGACAGCGCATTTCCTCATATTCGGTTATCCCTTGGAGGATTTTCCCGGCAGGGCCGTGATCGAGGCCATGGGAAAAAATATCCCCATGAATCAAGGGGACGTCTTATGCCTGGCAAGCTTTGCTTGGGTCGTCCCCGACGGAAGGCGTTTGATCCGGAAACGGCTTGCTTATGAGCATCCCGAATCCATCGATGAGGAAGCCTTAGTCTCCTTATCCAAGGACATATCTGCCTTTGAGTGTGAAGGGATGACGATGGAGTTTAGATATACGGGAAGGGCCGAGGGTATCCTCTTTTTGCGGGGAGGACTCAGTCCGCATTTCACCGATTCGGATCCCCTCAGAGACGAACGGCCGATCCTGAAGGTTCAACCTTTAGAGGGTACCGAGAAGGACCCCGCCCAAAGGGCATCCGATGCTCTCAACCGTTATCTCTTATGGGCGTACGAACGGTTGAAGGAACATCCCGTCAACCGGGACCGTGGGGAACCCATCAATTTTCTCGTCACGAAATGGTCGGGGCGTTTTCCGGGAAAACCCCCGCTCCCCTTTCCGGCTAAATATGGGCTCAAGGGGGTGGTCATTGAAAACGGCCCCCTCTATGTGGGATTGGCTCGATTTCTGGGGCTCGAACCCGTTGAAGTTCCCCCCGAACAGGATGTTACCCGTGATATGAGCCAAAAGGTCAAATGTGCCCTGGAAGCCTTTGACAGGGGATACGATTTCGCCTACCTCCATACGAAGGCTCCGGATGTCGAGGGCCACAAGGGGGAGCCTCTCCTGAAGGCGAAAGCCATCGAGGCCATCGACCGATCGTTGGATCCCCTAGTCATGAGGGTTCGCGAAGATCCGAGCTTTCTGCTGGTCATTACCGGCGACCACGGGACCCCTAGTTCGGGGAACATGCTTCACTCGGGGGATTCCCTTCCCATCCTCTTTGTGGGGATGAATGTCCTGCAGGACGAAGCCGTTCACTTCAACGAAAGGGATGCAGCAACGGGTGGTATGGGTCGCCTTCGGGGTCTGGATGTCATGAATATAGCCCTGAATTTAACCGATAGGGCTAATCTTTATGGGACCCGGCACAGTGTTCTTCCAGTTCCCTCGATACCTCGTGAACCGGTCCCCTTGGAGATTACCTCAAACCATTGAAGGGGGGGAAAACCTACGCTTTGCCCTCTCCTCTCCATTTACTCACTTTCGGATCAAACCCGGCAAGAGCCCTTCTAACCCCTTTGCCTTACCCTCAGCCGGAGTTTCAGATTTACCCGTTTTGGATGCCACAATGCCGCTGAGAAGATCGATCTTTCCCTGAACGAGCGACTCATCTGATCCAAACTGGTTTAATATGTCCAGTTTGCCCTGAGAGAGGGCATCGGAAAACCCCTTCATTTCCTCTCCCGAAGCACCATCGATCTGCGCCCCGAGGGAGGCCTTCAATGCATTCACTTTTTTGCCAGCAAAGCTCTTGAGTTGTCGGGCAAAGAGCCGGTCGATATCGGAAGAGATGGACAGTTGGGGATTCTCCCGCGCTCCCTTAGCCGCCACATTGATCCTCAGGGCAGGAGCCGTCTTCATGGCCTCCTTTACCATGTTCACCATGAGGTTTTCCGTACCTTTTTCGGAGAAATTGAGGGTGAGATTTTTCAGCGTGGTCATGGTCATCAAGTCGATGGAGTCGCCCTCCAATGTCAGGTTCGCCTTGAGGTCTACGAGGCCTCGGGTGATGTTCGACAGCGAAAGCGGATTTTCCCCAAAGGCAAACCCGTCCAAAGGATACCCCCTAAGGTCCAGGGATACGGTGTCGATGGGTGTCCCGCCGGTATGATCCAAAATCCCGTTGAGCACCAACTTGGGACGTTTTCCTTGGATGTCGATCCGCGTGGGTTTTCCGTAGGAAGCGGGATCGGAGGTGACCCCTCGGATGGTTCCCCTGAGGGACAACTTCTCCTGTTCCATGGAAAGCCTCGCTTCCCTCAAGAGGAAATCGGGGCCTTTCTTGAAGCTCGGAAATATGACATCGCGGCCCTTGGCCCGTATTCTCGTCTGCAACGGTTTGTCCTTTTCCGCTTTCGGCATGGCGGTTCGAATCTTGTCCATATTGTTCCAGATGAAGTTTAGCGCCTTACCAAGGGAGGGACAGAGAAAGGCTTCCGCCAAACGGACGTTAGTAAACTGCTCAAGACCTAACTCCTTGAGAATATTCTGTAGATCCGCCTCTCTTAACTTCTTCATTTCCTCCTTGAGCGACTTTTCCAGCGTTGCAAACTGTTTATTGAAGGNNCGGAGATTTTTCAGATCGCCCTGTAATTTCAGCAAATCGGCAGGACCCGTGATTTCTGCCTTCTGGAGGGATTCGAGACTTCCCTGTACCTTGGTCATGATCTCGTCCACCTTCGCTTTCATGTCCAGATCCTTGAGTTCCGATTCCCATTTAGATCTCATCTTGGAGACGTCTTCGCTGAGCTGTTTGGCCCTCTTCACCGATTCCAATCGGGTGATATCGACCAACTCCTTGACGTCGAATTTCTTCTTGAACACCTCCAGGTTGGGTAATTTCACACAGGGAACCTCGACAGGTTTCTCCTCCATTTCCTCGGCTTTCAGCCTCTTCCTCAGGCGTCGGGGAAGTTCGCCGGAAGTCTTCCTTTGGGTATTGAGCCGCACGTTCTCCATTACCACCTCGTCGATGATGACCTTCTTGGAGAAGAGGGGGAGGACGGAGACCGAAATCCCAATATCCCCCACCTCAACCATATTCCTCCAGGGATTATCGGCATTGGCTAGGGCTAACCCCCGAATCTTTACCCCCGGCCTGAAGAAGCCGATGTGGAGATCCTCGATTTCGACCTTCGCCCTATTGAGGAGGCTCGCCCTTTCCTCCATGACGGACTCGACGATGCCATCCAGGAAGAAAGTGACGAAGGCAACGATGATCAAAACGAACACCAAAAAAGGAACGATAAATTTCCAACGCATCTCTCCCTCCTATCCCATGATATTCCTGTAGGTTTGATAGTATTTATAGATCCGGCTCATCTTTACCGCCTTGACGATTCTCCACTGTTGAAATTTGGCCGCGAGGTCTGATCGGTACCTCTCAACGCCGTATTTCGTTGCGTAAAATACCGGGACCAGGAGGATCAGCGAGATGATGAGGCTTCCCATGACGATGGTATTGTTGAAGCGGGTGAAAGGAACGATTGCGGCGTTGTACGCCTCAATCCAAAGCGGCCTTAAGGCAGTGGAGGTGAGAATTGCATGGCCAAGCCAATCGGAGAGGGGATCCACTCCATAGCCGATCAAATCGAAGGCGAACATCGACAGGATGGCTGCGGTGAGGTTCACCTTGATGACCAGGATGAGGAAGACCACAACGATATTGTGAAGGCTGAACGTGGGCGTTAACCCGATGATCATTCCCAGTGCCATGGCTCCAGCAATCTGTTTGGGCGTCGCTTCGGCGTTCAAAATACGGAAGACCTTGCCGATAATCTTTAACCAAATCATAATTGAACCCCCCTTACCTTAGGACATTGACCGGGTGACCACGATGACCAAACTCCGTTATTATCAGATCGGGAAACCCCCGTTTCAGCGTCTTTTTCCCCGCTGGAGTTTCCCATCTCGCGAAGGGAACATTCTCTCTATTCTTTATTATATAAAAGCCGTTTGTTAAATACCACCTAGTCTTCTAGGTATATCAACGTGTATCAACACAAGCTCGCCCAAAAAGGCGAAATACTGTACATTAAGTATGAGTCCGGTTACACGAACCAGGCATCTCCTCTCTGGTCTCAACGATCATCTGGTTTGGGCTTTCTGCGGAAATCTAGGAAACGCCAGCCTTACTCACATTGACTTTTTGCCCATCCTTTCCATACACTAAGAAGATGACCCAAACGAGGTGGATCAATGGCGGCTGAAGTTACCGAGGAGGAATCCCTCCGGAATAAGACCCGCATCTTCAGGAATCGACTGGAGGCCGGGGATCATCTTGCGCGGAGACTCGAAAAATACAGGCATAAGGAGGGTTTGGTCCTTGCCATCCCTTCGGGTGGGATTCCAATCGGGCTCAGAATCTCCCAACATCTGGAGCTTCCTCTCGACCTCGTAATCTCCCGGAAGATCCCCATTCCCGGAAATCCGGAGGCTGGATTTGGGGCCGTGTCCTTCGAGAGGAGTCTCTTTCTCAACGAACCGTTGGTGAGGGAGCTCCAGCTTACACCAGATGAGATTCAAAAGCTCAGCACCCTGGTAGTCCAGGAAATCCAGCATCGAAACGCGGTGTTTCGGGGTGGACGTCCATTTCCGGATCTTCGGAGAAAGATCGTCATCGTGGTGGACGATGGTTTGGCCTCGGGGTATACCATGATGGCATCTATTAACTTCATCAAGAAGAGAAGCCCGAGCCGCGTTGTCGTGGCCATTCCCACCGCGCCCGAGAGCTCTGTCCAGCTCATTTCAGCCCAGGTGGAGGAAATCCTCTGCCTGAATATCCGGAGGGGCTTCTTTTTCGCGGTGGCTGATGCCTACCATGAATGGCATGACCTCTCCGAGGAGGAGGTCATGGAGTTTCTCAAGCAGCCTCGGTCACCTTGATCGCCGACAAACTTCCCAAAGAGGTATCCTCATCGTGAGGTCAATTTCTGACAGAATCGACAGGATTCTCGAGTTTTTTCCCGAGATGAGGTGGTATAGGCCGTTAACGCCCTTCGAGAGGCTCGTTTCTACTATCCTTTCCCAGAAAACCTCCCGAGAGGCCGCGATAAAGGGGTTCGAAAACCTGAGGAGAAGATTCAGGGTTGCCCCGCAGGTTTTAGCCGAAGCGAAGGTCGAAGAGATCAAGGAATGTATTAAACCATCAGGTCTCTATAACACAAAGGCACCCAGGATCAGAGAGATTGCTCGAATTGTGGTCGGGGAATATGGGGGAGACTTGAATACCCTCTCCCGTTTATCCCTCGACAGGGCCAGGGAGAGGTTGTTAAGGATCCCCGGGGTAGGATATAAGACCGCGGATGTATTCTTATCGCAGGTGTGCGGAAAAGGAAGTTTTGCCGTCGATACCCACATTAGTCGCGTTGCCAAACGCTGGAAGATGGTAAGCGGAAACGCCGGTTATGAGGAGATCAGATTGGCCTTCGAGGCCGTGATTCCCCACGGGAAGAGGAGAAGGACCCATCTCGCCCTCATCGAATTCGGCAGGGAGATCTGTAAGGCGAGGGGGCCGCGATGCGATATCTGTGCTGTTTATCGGGAATGTGAATGGGAGGGAAAACGAAAATGTAAGGAGGAGGTCTAGCGACTCCTAACAAAATCCTCGTAAATCATCTGGGCCATCAATTCCGAAGCCGCCGGTTCTTCCTCATGGAGGTGGATTAAACCATCGGCAAGGGTTTGGGAGGTGATTCCTCCATCCCCTCCGATTTCTTCTCCGTCTTCATGGGAAATGAGCTTTATCGACATCCGGGTCCTCCAATCAAAAAAATTGAAGCACGCCAAATCCCAAATGTCAATACTGAGAATCCATTCTCGCGAGCTCTTCGAGATGCCTTACCCCTTTTAGTCACCGGTGATGTTTCCGGCATTTTCGAGCAAGGGATACATACCGAGTGTTGTTCTCCAGGAGCTTGGAAAACCCCCGTTTTTATTTCCTTTCCCGAGCGATCTGTGGTTAAATATTATTTGCAATCTCTACGCCTTTTTCGAGGATACCCGTGGGAAGGAAAAAACGACCCAAATCTCGTGAGCTTGATCCGGGGATGGTTCTGGAGTTGTTGAAGAGAGAGAATCATCCGCTCGTGTTGCGCGATCTTGTGCGCCGACTCGACCTCACCCATGAGGAAAAAAGAAGCCTGAAAGCCCTCCTCAAGGAGATGATATTCGAGGGTCAAATCAGCAGAATGAAGGGGCGAAGGTATGGGCTCCCTTCGAAGGTGAATGTGGTGGCCGGTCGCCTCCAGTGTCACCCCGATGGGTACGGTTTCGTCATCCTGGAGGAGGCAGGCCAGCCCGATATCTTTGTCAGGCCCACGGGTCTTCGGGAGGCGATGCATGGCGATAAGGTCGCCGTTCGAGTAGAACACCTGAGGAAGCGAAGGGGAAAGCTGAGCGAGGGTCGGATCGTCCGAATCCTGGAAAGAGGAACCAATAGGATCGTGGGGAGGTTCATACCGAGTAACGGCTTTGGCCGGGTGGTGCCGAATGACGACCGGTACCTTTTTGATGTCATCATTCGCAAGGACCAAGCTGTGAAGGCCAAGCAGGATCAGGTTGTTGTCGCCGAGATCACCCAATACCCGACTATTGCCAAGAACCCGGAGGGAAAGATTACGCGCATCCTGGGTTATCCTGGAGACCCGGACGTTCTTCCGGGGATCGTCATCCAGAAATACGATTTGCCTGATGGCTTTCCGCAACCGGCACTCCGGGAGGCGAAGGCCCTCTTCCGAATGGTACGCGATGAGGAAACGGTGGGACGGGCCGACTTGAGGGGAAAGGCGACCGTTACCATAGATGGGGAAAACGCCAAAGATTTCGACGATGCCGTCTCCATCGAGGAAACGGATGGAGGGTATACCCTTTGGGTTTCCATATCTGACGTGGGTCACTACGTCAAGCCCGGAACTCATCTGGATAGGGAGGCTTACCGCAGGGGAACGAGCGTCTATTTCCCCGACCGGGTTATCCCGATGTTTCCCCACGAGCTTTCCAATGGAATCTGCTGTCTTCATCCTCACATGGATCGGCTGACTCTCACGACGGCTTTGCGTTTCGACAAGGAGGGGAATTTAGCGATTTGTGACGTTTTCAAAAGCGTTATCACAAGCGATGCCCGCCTCACCTACAGGACCGTGAAGAGAATTTTGGTGGACCGGGACACGGAGGAGATAGAGAGGCATGAGGAGCTGACCCCATCGTTGGAGGCAATGGGCAGGCTCTGCCGCCTCTTAATGGAAAAGAGGCGTAAAAGGGGCAGCCTGGATTTCGACCTTCCCGAACCGGAGATCATCCTCAACCTTCAAGGAGAAGCTCAGGAAATCATTAAGACCGAGCGGAATTTCGCCCATCAGATCATCGAGGAGTTTATGATCGCCGCAAATGAGGCCATTGCCGTCAAACTGACCCAAGCCCGATACCCCTTTCTGTACCGAGTCCATGAGGAGCCCGATATCGATAAAATCCGGGATTTTAGGCGATTTGTAGCCCTTCTCGGGTATCGGTTAGAAAAGAGGCGACGACATGGCCCTCAAGAGTTTCAGCATCTGTTGGAGGAGGTAAGGGGAAAGCCCGAGGAAAGGCTTGTCAATACTGCCTTGTTGAGGTCGATGAAACAGGCCCAGTATTCGGATAAAAACCTCTCTCACTATGGGCTTGCTTTGCACTGTTACACCCACTTCACCTCGCCCATACGGAGGTATCCCGACCTCCTCGTGCATCGTCAGCTAAGAAAGATGATCGAGGAAAAGGAATGCTCAAGGGAGGATTTCTCCCAAAAAGCACAACACCTTTCCTACCGGGAAAGGGTGGGGATGGAGGCGGAAAGGGAGATCCTCAAGAGGTATCAGGCAAAATTCATGGCGGAAAGGGTAGGCCAGGAATTTGACGGGTTCATCAGTGGGGTCACTTCCTTCGGGTTTTTCGTGGAGCTTCAGGAGCTTTTCGTCGAGGGCTTAGTGCCCATCACCAGCCTGCCTGATGACTACTTTCTCTATGATGAAAAGGGGTACCGCCTCATCGGGAAGCACTCCAAGAAGATCTTTCGGGTCGGCGATCGGGTGAGGATCACCGTTGACCGGGCGGATCCGGAGCGGCAGCAGATCGATTTTCGACTGATCGGCTGAGGAGGTTTTCGATGGGACCTCTGGAATCGCCCGCAAATTTCCTTGTGTGTTTGTTTAGAGAATATTCACCTAATCCAACTCATGACCCAGGTGAGAACGGGACTTTCGCTAAACCTCCAACCTCTTAACCTCAACCGGCTAGGGGTGATGAATCCCAAAGCACAAGGCCGAGTGAAAATCTCGGGGGATTATGGTATGTTTTAAGAAAAAATCCGGAGGTTGACATGAAGCCCGTGTACGTCGAGGTTATTACCAAAGTGCTGACAACCTATGATCACTGTTATCGATGCGAACTGATCTTCGACCAGGTGGGTATCAACAGGAAGTTCCACCGTCGCGACGTTAACGAGTATCCTGAGCAGGCCAAGGAGGAATTTCTCCGCCTCTCCGACTGGATCAGGGAATTGGCAAAGCTCTATAAACATCGGATTCTTATCAGGGTTATTGATGCACAGTCGCCCATGGGGATCCTCAAATCCCTTTGGCACAGGGTATGGAAATGCCCGGCATTTATCGTGGACGGCAAGGATAAGTACGTGGGATGGGATACGGAAAGGCTTGAGGCCCTGATCGATCGGCATCTCTAGGGTGGGGAAGGCAGTATGATACACCCCCTTGGGAGGACAAAATACCCGGGCATTCAATAGGCAGAGGATCAATCGATATGAGAAGGGAAGCTCCATATGCAGTATTCCTATAGAACTCCATTTTCCATCGGTGGGCCGTTGACGCCTCGGGTTAAATTCCTGATGGGGGCCTGTGTTGTGGGTTTCCTCTTGCAGATGGCCATCGGGGCCAAGCTGTACTACTACCTCGGGCTCGTCCCGGTACTATTCTGGGGTAAGTTCTTCGTCTGGCAATTGGTGACTTATATCTTCCTGCACGGAGGGTTGTTTCACCTCCTGTTTAACCTCTTCGCACTCTGGATATTTGGCGGCGAAATCGAACGGTACATGGGATCGAGCCGGTTCATCCAGTACTTCTTCATAACGGCCATTGGCGCGGGAATTTCCACGGTGCTCTTTACCCCCGGTCTGCGTGTGCCCGTTGTGGGGGCCTCGGGGGGTATTTACGGGTTGTTGCTGGCCTACGCCTGGTTTTTTCCGGAGCGATATATCTATGTTTGGTTTATGTTCCCCATGAAGGCCAAACACTTCGTCCTCCTGTTTGGGGCCATCGAATTCTGGTCTTCTCTGGGGGGTACTGGGTCAGGCATCGCCCATTTTGCTCACCTGGGTGGGATTCTCTTTGGTCTTCTCTACTTCAACTATTACCGGATAGGGAAATGGTTGCGCCTCGCCTACCTGAAATTCAAGTACTGGTCCAAGGGAGGAGGTCCCAGGGATTCGGATGAGGACAGGTGGGATGGGTGGGGCCGGGCCTGAGGGTGGCCTTCTGAGGTTACCACAACATTCCCTTTTCCCCTTTAGTGTTTCCTCCTAAACCCTATCTGATAACTTCCCATTTTCCCTGATATCTGTCGAGCAAACGGGTAGTGTGATCATCCAGGGGGTGATCCCTCTCGGGTACTACAACCGATCCGTCGACCCCGCAGAGTACCCTGGAGAAAGAGCGATACCCATGGTCAGGGAGACCCGTTACAATGAGCTTTGCCCCGGGGTATCTCCTAGCAACCTTGATGGCAGCGGCAACGGTGCAGCCTGGGGCTGAAAAATTCACATTTAGCCGCGATGAGAGGCTCCATCCCCTGAGTTACCAGAGTCAGCCTGAGCAGAGGCGCATTCCCAAGGGTTTCCGAAAGGATGTTCTCTAAAGCCGTCTGTGCCTCCCGGATGGTGCTGTTCATTCCCCTTTGAACATGATTATCCCGTTGTCATGGCAATAAAAAGTCGATACATTTAAAAAGTTCTCAATCAAAGGGGAATATCTCTATAAAAACGATCCAAGGAGAAAAGAAATCGAAAAACGCCGCTGTGCTGGGCTATGGAGCCATCTTCTTATCCGCCCTGTTTTTCAGCACCATGGGTCTTTTTGCCAGGATGGTCCAGGGGGCGTATTCTTCTTCTCTCTTCAACATGATCAGGGGTATTCTCGGAATTTTGATCCTCCTGGGCCTTTCACGATTTCACCTCTTCCCCTTGAAGGGAAAACATTTCAAACTCCTGGCAGCGAGGGGAATATCCGGCAGTTTTGCCAGCATCTGTCTCTATAAAGCCATCATCGGAGGAGTTCCCCTTGCAACCTCGACGGTTCTGCTCTACACCTTCCCCATATTCGGTGCCATCTTCTCATGGATTTTGCTGAAGGAAAAACTCAATGCGGGGGAGGTGGCTGCCGTTATCGGCGCCTTTATCGGCGTGTATATCGTCCTCAACCCGGCATATCAACCCCCCTCCCTCATATTGATCTTCGCCTTGCTGGCTGGATTTCTCTCTGGTATTACGATGGTAATCATCCGGATTCTCCGAAGAGAGGAGAATCCCTTCGTAATCTACTTCTATTTCTGCCTGTTCCTGGTCGTAACCTGCCTTCCCGGAGTGATCAACCCATTGCAGGTGCCTCACTTGAGGGACATACCATACGTGCTCGCCTTCGGGGTGGCCGGACTCCTTGGTCAGGTTCTCATCACCTATGGACTCAAGTACTGTAGGGTAGCGACTGCCGGGATCGTCGCCATGACGGAAGTATTTTGTGCCGGGCTCTGGGGAGTCCTCTTTTTCCATGAGCTGGTCAGTTGGGCCTTGCTATGGGGCGGCGGAATTGTCCTGGCAAGCGGTATCTATTTGACCTTATCGGAATACACGAGAAGGAAAGATCCTTCTAAATTCGAGGGCTATGTCACCGTATAGCGGATTGCTGTCATGTCGGGGGAATGAAGAGCGGGCTGGCGGTCATCCCTTTCCCCTCCCCAAAGCTCTTTTGCGGTAGAGCCTTTTGTGATCCCCTTTTACCCCCTGCATCTTCAGGAGGGCTAGACGGCTACCCCAAAGGTCAAAATGGGGGATTCCCGATCGGCTCATATGGGGCCTGGTGAGCCCGAATTTTCTTCCCCAATCCAGCAAGTCGCCGAGGCTATCAGCGACGACTTTGCAGATCTGCTGTCCCTTTTTCACCCGTAACCAAGGGTAATCCTTATGCGCCCTGTGGGATAGGAAATAGACCATATGCACCTCCAATGACCGAAGATATCACGGGCCGACACGGTTATACCATCCCGGTTACGTATTTTCAAGGGGATCCCCTTCTTTCTTAACATTGGCTTGTGATTTTCCGTGGAGGTAGCCATCGATGGTGGCGGGGCGGGCTCCAAATGGCTAAGAAAGGATAAACGCGGCATCCAGAATGGCGCAGGCCTTTTGGAAAGGCAAATCAGCGTCAAGTTGCGGCAAATATCCTGTTGAATGGAGGTCTTATGGGTTTAAAGAAAATGCCTTCTTGAGGAGGTAGGAATCAGAAATTCCAATGGTTCATCCAGCCATTTCCTTTTACTATTCTGTTCACTATGAGCTTACTTCCACATTTCCTATGACGGGTCATGCGTCCATTTCTATGCACAAAAAACTCGATGTCGGCCTCGCAGAGCTCTGGGTTATAGCTCGTGAGCGCGATGGTCTTGTGACCATCTTGGCACTTGAGTAACCTGACTTTCATCGACCTTTCTTTCATCCCCACCCCTCCCATATAGATTACTTTGCCAAGTAGATATACAAATTTCATGCCAATTATTGGCTTTCTCTCTTTTTTTGAATTTCCATTGTCATTTCAAACCATTACAAATCCATGGGTTGATCGAAAGGGTTTTGTCCCCCGCTTGCTATGCATTTTTTTCAGAGCCTCCCGTACAACGACTCGGTATTGACCGTGGAACATCATCGCATGGCTGCGCATTCCGGAAAANNCGGAGGAATTTCGAGAGAAATTAGATGAAAAGATCTACTCTCATCATAATTCTTATCCTTGTCGCATTGGGGATCGCCGTATGGATCAATTCAACGGAGAGAAAGGCGGAGAAGATCTTCTCCTGGGAGGAAATACAGCTTCGGGTTTTGGATGCGGAAGCCAAGGAGGGACTCACGAAAATCGTCGAGCCTAACGGGGAATTGAGCCTTTTCAGCGATGCGGTTAAGAGGAAGGAGTTGTCGAGGATTGCGGGAAAACAGAAGACCTTCATGTGCAAGGTGGATTATTTCTACCACCGGATAAAACGGTTTATAAAAAGGAAGCTTACCCATTAGGCGAATAGATTCTCAATCCCATTCGTTTAACCTTTGGCAAGAAGTATCTGGGATAATACCATCACCTCTGTACCTTTCTGGCGCCGGGGGGCGAAGATGGGAAATGAACGGATGACCTGAAGCCATACCCGGAGACACCTAAGGTATGAAGATGTGGCTGCGGAGGGCTTTGCCCCTCATTTTAGTTCTGCTGTACATCCTGAGTCCCTTGGACCTGGTTCCCGATTTTTTGGTAGGTCCGGGATGGGTGGATGATCTCCTCTTGATCGGGGCCCTTATCTGGTTTTTGACGGCCAGGCGGCCGGGAGAGTCTCCGGGTGATTTCTACCGAAGGTACAGGCAATATAAGAGACCATCATCTGGTCAAGGGGAGGGTCGGTACGAAGGGCAACGGGATAGGGATGCTTCCAGCGGCCATGAAGAAGAAGATCCCTTTAAGATTCTCGGGATAGAGCCGGGGGCCTCCCCCGATGAGATCAAGGCGGCGTACCGAAGGGCAGTAACGAAATATCACCCAGATAAGGTCACCCATCTGGGGAAGGAATTTCAGGAAATGGCCCACAGGAAGCTGCTGGCCATTCGCAGGGCCTACGAGACCCTTATGAAAAAGTGAGATCCAAGGGAGCACTGGGTAGGAAATCATTACCTCAATTACCCTGACCTCATCCCCTTCCCTTTTCCCGATAGCGGGTTACTCCTCCAGAAAGGGCAACATATCCTTTTTGCGATAGACTAATGCTTGGCAGGTAGCGATGAGCCTATCCCCTCCTTCTGTGACGTTAATGAGGTAGGTGGCGGTCCGCGGAGTGAGGTTGATTTCCCTTGCCTCGGCTTGTAAAACCGCACTCGGAGATGGAGGGGCCATAAAGGTGACATTCATGTTGAGCGCAACGGCAATAGTCCCATGGGAATTCGAAGCTGTTTCGAAGGCTTCGTCGATAAGGGAAAAAATGGCCCCGCCATGGGTACTTCCCATGATGTTTTTCATTTCCTCTCGGATCGTCATTTCCACGAGGGAATACCCCTCATCCACCTTCTTGAGCTTCAATCCCAGGAGTTGAGCATAGGGCTCCCATTCTACCCTTTTGGAGAGAGCATCGAATACCTTCTTTTCCATTGGGGCCTCCTTTGAAGTTTCCATCCAGCTTCTTAAGCCATTCATCGGAATTTTTCAACACCAAAATCTAACAAAATCAATGGAACCAAACGAATACAAAAAGGGCTGGAGTTCCCCACTTTTGAAGAATTCATGGAAAGGGATTGTCTCTCAATCCCAATTATGGTAATGAAAGAGAGTCTCGATTCCTGCCGGGCGAAGCTCTGGACCCAGAGAGAGGGACGACGATGGGTGAGACCGTTGAGGTCATCATATCAATTCTCATTTTCGGTGGATTTCTTTTCTTCCTCAGTTGGGCCTGGGGGAGGGTGGGTCATAAGCTGGGTTACTCCTTTTGGGCCTTTGCCCTCACCTTTTGGGTGATTGTGTTAGCAATCCTCTCCATCCTCCTGTTGGGTTTAAAGATCCGTGCAGGTAGCGAAACCCTTGAGCTTATCATCGGGGTTTCATACTACGGAGGGTTCTTCTTACTGTGTGGTTGGTTATGGGGTAGGAAAGCAAGGAGATTGGGCCATTCCTTTTGGATCCATGCCTTTACATTCTGGCTGGGACCCATCACTATATTGCTATTGCTGGTCTGGGCTCACGCCATCATATTTTTCCTGGTACCCTTTACCCTTTTAATGCCAGCAATTTCACTTTTGTACCTGGGGTTCACGCGGAAAAGACGGCAACTCCCAGCAGTGTCTCCTCCTGGGGTCCCTTCCAGCGATTCTCCCTGAAAAATCTAAGCGACGTTTTTTGAAATCCCCGACCAAAGGGTTGAGGGAGTCGATCGACGGGATCAGGTATCTTTCAAGTATCTTGCCTTCACCCTGTCGCTACAGCCCCTGAAATCCAGGAGTTGCATGGTCTCCCGATTTTTTCCATCGGCGAAGATCAAATACTTCCCCCAGGCAGCGGAATAGATCTGACCTCTTTTATCCCTCACCTCGCCTTCCACTTCAACAATCCTCTTCTTTTCCTTGATCACCTTCGCGGTCAACTCATAGTCCAAGTCACTGGAGGCCGGCTTGAGGTATTTGACGTTCATCTCTACCGTGACACAGGAAGCGGCCCTCTTCCAACTTGCGGCCCACCACATCACTTCATCAACCACTGAGGCCAAGATGCCGCCATGAACTATTCCCGGGAAACCACAGAGGAAATCCCGGGGCCTAAAAGTCCCCCTCACGACGTGTTGGTCGGCGAATAATTGGAGGCGCAGCCCGTGTCTGTTTTCCTTGCCGCAAGCAAAGCAACCCTTGTACGAAGGTAGCGGTTCCATAACGTCACCCCTCAGCGCTTTTCTCGGAATAGCGTGATCCTCCCGCCTCTCTCTCCGGCGTCCTTCCCCTGATCCCGCAAGATCAGGGCCCGAACGGCATCCCTAAAAGGGCGCAGCAGCCGAATAGTAGCAGAATGTTTCCTCAGCTCTTAAGACGAGCCTATGGAACAGCGAGACGATGAACAATCGAAGGAATAAACCACGGGTGGCATATCGTATCGTGCCCTCCCATAGTTCGGCGATTCGGCCGGAAAAATCATGAGGGAGGGTTAAGGTTTGTCTCGATATCTGCAAAATCCCTCTCTTGGGAAGGCTGGGGGGCTCGATCCCCCCATTAAGCCGAGGATGTTTTTCTCATGGTCAAACGGTCCTGCAGTAGGATATCGATTCGAAGTCCACGGGAACGGATAATACCCTTGGGTATGTATCGAGCGCGGTGGTGATACGCGGCAAAGATCAGTACGTAAGAATCGATGAGGGTTCACCTGAGTAATCGGCTCCACTTCCTGAGCTTATCAGCCTTCTCCTTTATCTCTTTTATGTCTTTTGCCACGGGTTTGATGTCATCAAGCAGGCCTTCCTTCCCCTCATCCTTCTCAGGGAGATCAGTCCCTTTTTCTCCTTGCTTCCCCTTTTTCTCCCCATGCTCCCTCATCTCCCTCGATATCCCCTTGATCTCTTTTGCCGTCTTCCCCAGGCCCTTTCCGATCTCCGGAAGCCTTTTCGCACCAAAGATCAATAAGATAATAATCCCGATGACGATCATCTCGGGCAGCCCAAGACCAAACATTTTCCTCCCCTCCGTTATGTTGCCTTCACTTCAACCAGTTCCGGTTTCCGCCGTCCGAGTTCATCGAAACTGTACTTAACTTCTTGGTATTGCGACCTGAACCGATTAACCTCCTCAACTACCGATTTCTTCTCAATGATACACTCCTTGATGAGCTCGGCGATGCGGACCATCTCCTCCTCTCCCATCCCCAATCTCGTCATCTCCTGGACCCCGATTCTCACTCCCTCCGGGTGGTCATGGGCGCTTAAGGGTTCATGGGGCAGCATATTCATATTGAGGATGATGTCGTTCATCTCAAGGGTTCTGGAAACCTTCTCCCCACCGCCAAATGCTTTCACGTTGACCGCGACCTGATGGCTTTCGGTATACCCAAACTCCTTTGCCTGAACGTCAAACCCGAACCGATCCATAGCCGAGGCAAGGGCCTTGGCATTCTTGATGGTGTCCTCGGCGTATTGGTCGCCGTATTCCATCATCTCGTACGTGCAGATGGCCATTTGAGCGAGGGTATCAAGGTGGTGATTGCTGGAGGATCCCGGAAAGGCGCCTCTATCGATCTTGCGCCAATACTCTCCCTCCATATTGCTCAAGATGATTCCGCGTTGGCTGCCAAAGAAAGTCTTATGGGTGCTGGCCGTCATCAAAAACGCCCCCTCCTTCAAGGGATTTTGAAAACGTTTGCCCGCAATTAAGCCCAACACGTGAGCCGCATCGTAGATGATTCGAGCATCATGTGCCTGGCAAACCTCGGAAAGCTCTCGGACAGGTTCTGGGAAGAGAAAGAGGCTTTTTCCCATGACAAGGATTTTCGGCTTAACCTTTTCGATTAAATATATCGTCTTCTCCACATCGATATGGTAACCGTCCTCCGTCATCGGGAAATCGATGATGTTCTGGGTAAATTTCCCGAGGGATCCCTCCTTGTGATGGCTGATGTGCCCACCTCCGGGAGTGGAGTTGACCATCGCCACGTCACCTGGCCTGCCAAAGCGGCTGAAGACTGCCTCATTGGCGTTCGTGCCGCTGATGGGCCTGACCTCGCAGTGATCGCATTCGAAAAGACGCTTCAAATTATTCTTCAGCCGACTTTCGATTTCGTCAATATACGAGGTTCCCCGGTAATACCGTTCCCCCGGATGTCCCTCGGCATACCTGTGGGCGAAATCCGAACCAGCCTGAGACCTTGCCCTTTGACTCATCACATTTTCGCTGGCGATAAGGTTGATGCATGTGTCCCGCCATCGGTTCTGTTCTTGGATTAGGTGCTCGATTTCAGCTACTTCCTTCTCGTACATGGAAAAGTATTCCTCCTTTTCGTGGGTATTGAATTCTTACTACATTGTCACCCGATTTGCAAGTCGAACATGAGGAGAATCCACTGGGGAACGATGAACAAAGTGACAAAAAATGTCATATATTATGCAAAATTTTCATATTGAGGGGCCTAATGTACCCTTATGCACCATTCTGGTCTTTCCTTTATGAAAGGCTTGGTGGGGAGTTCGTTGTATCCCCCGTGTCCATGGGGGTATTCCGTTTTCGCCGAGCACAATCTCTCAACCTCCAACCTCCTAACCTCAACCTGCTGAATTGGGA
>JABAOH010043895.1_pt1 | contig 19936 bp, 20 predicted proteins | sample 7062181 | NCBI WGS metagenome assembly JABAOH01 (sample SAMN14538630, study PRJNA623070) | marine sediment metagenome | biome: marine biome [ENVO:00000428]; feature: marine pelagic biome [ENVO:01000023]; material: deep marine sediment [ENVO:00002113]; isolation source: pool of 5 deep marine... | reverse complement strand
CAAGAGCTCCCATTTTACGTTCTTTTTGCCCGATGGGGCCCAGCCGATACCAGTATTAACGGTTTTTCCCATTTAGTCAATAATTTTATTGAGCTTTGTCCCGTCAGAGACTCTGTCCTTCGGCGCCATAAGGTGTCCCCAAGGAAGTCTCTAACGGTGTTTGCGTTATCAAAGCAGCACTGCGTGCCTCAGAATTGTGCTTCGCAGAGTAGTGCAAATTTGTTTGGGGGTGTTGAAAATAACCTATTTGCGCCTTTCGTTCTCGTATAACTAAATTTACGAAGACGGAGGTCTTCACAACGCAAGCAGTTATGCTCTGAGTACAATTTTAACGGTAGTATGAGATGTATCAGGGTCAAGGAATAGGAATTTTGTCTCCGATAAAAGCAAGGTTGTCAAAATCAGCGGCAACTGTTTTGGGATTAAATTATCAAACCGTCCTAAATAAATAGTGTCCTCAGCTTTAAGAAAGCAGCATTTTTTCCCGGCGGGATTTGCTCAAACTGGGCGTTTTTTATGACCTATTTTTACCTTAACCCGTTTATAAAGGGAAAGTTATATCGCATTTCAAAGTTGGAGACATCCTGTTTTACAATGCAACGAAGTGCGACTTCTTAGTATCGTTGATTTATAAGATTTAAGTAAATTATTGCTGCCGGTTGTCCGAGAAAATGTATCAGTTTGAGCATTTGCTATTGCCAATAAACTAAAACGAACCATTTTTTTGTTTTAGGTGGTTTTTGTTTTATATTTTAAATAAAAAGGTGATTTATTAAGTGATATGACTTGGAGAGGGTGGGCTCCCTAACCACATTTTCGAGATCCCTACCCTTATTAGGCCGGGCACAGTCCGTCCCGGCGAATAGTGGTGTTGTTTGCGGTTTATGGAGATTGAAAGCTGGTAAGCAGAAGTATTTAGGTGGAGGCAATAATAATCGAATGGGCTCTACCCAAAATATCTTCAACGTCCCTAAAATAGAAGCCAATCATCCTTTCGGCGAGCTGCTGGTTTCCAAAGGCCTGTTAAGCCGCGAAGATTTGGCCAAAGTGCTGAACGAGCAGCGTGAGAAAGGTGGCCGGCTCGGTGAGATATTGCTTCGACTTGAGATGCTGAATAATGAGGAGGTTACGCGGACCTTGGCTGAGCATCTCTCGATGGAATACATCCGTTTCGATGATATCGAAAAGGTAGATGTGAGTCTCGCTCGAACCTTGCCTGAGAGCATCGCCAAGCGATTCTGTCTTGTGATTGTCGGCGAGGCGGACAACAAGCTTGTCATTGCAATGGCGGATCCGCTCAATGTTATCGCGATAGATACAGTCACACTGAAAATGAAGCGTCAGATTAAGCCGGCGATTAGTTCGCCGCGGGAGATTTGCCGGGCGATAGAGTTGATTTATCACGGTTCGGATATCGAAGAACAGCAGCTTCGCGACCTGGTAGAGCTCGAAGTTGGTGAAGAAGAGGAACACGCCGAGGATGCACTTTTAGAAGATATCGCCGAGACAGAGGCCGGCAGCGCAGCAGATGCAAACAAAGCACCTGTGGTTCGGTTTGTTGACTTGCTCCTGAGCCAGGCGGTAAAAAGCAGAGCAAGTGATGTTCATATCGAGCCGCAGGAACAGTCAACGGTGGTTCGTATGCGAATTGACGGCATGCTTCGGGATATGGTTCCGCCGGCCAGAAAAATGCAGGCTGCGGTAGTTGCCAGAATTAAGATTCTCGCAGGAATGAATATTGCCGAGCGCAGATTGCCCCAGGACGGTCGATTCAAGATGGATCTCTCCGGTCGAGCTATAGACGTCCGCGTATCGGTAATTCCACTAATATATGGTGAAAAAGTAGTGATGCGAATCCTGGATGCATCAGCGGTAAACCACGACCTAGACCAGCTTGGGTTTGAACCTGAAGCTCTTGAAGAGTTTAAGGCCGTGTTGTCGCAGCCCCATGGCATAATAATTGTCACCGGGCCGACTGGCAGTGGTAAAAGTACCACGTTATACTCAGCGCTACGTTACCTAAAGGACCCGGCGAAAAATATTACAACGGTTGAGGACCCTGTCGAATACCGTCTTGCCGGAATTAACCAGATTCAGGTCAAGCCGGAAATCGACCTCGACTTTGCAGCGTGCTTGCGGGCAATTTTAAGACAGGACCCGGACATAATTCTGATAGGTGAAATTCGAGACAAAGAAACGGTCGAAATTGCAATAAAAGCATCTTTGACCGGCCATCTGGTCTTGAGCACGTTCCATACCAACGATGCGCCCAGCGCGATAAGCAGATTGGTCTATATGGGAATTGAGCGGTATCTGCTGGCTTCCACGCTGAATTTAGTCATTGCTCAGCGACTGGTCAGAAAAATCTGTAACCACTGCAAAGAGCCTGTAACCATAAGTGAAGAAGTACTTAAGCGTTTGAGAATCGACCACGAGCAGGTTAAGGACTCCATTTTTTATCACGGCCGAGGCTGCACAGTCTGCGGAGGGACAGGTTATTTGGACCGGATACCCATATTTGAGTTCTTAGTTGTGGATAACGATATGGCTGAAAAGATAGTTGCCGGTGCCAGCGAGGCCCGGATAAAAGCAGCATCGCATCAAAAAGGATACGGTGACTTGCTTGAAAGTGGCGTAAGTAAGATGTTGCAGGGTTTAACGACCGCCGAAGAGGTCATTAGCGCAGCTTTTACAGGAAAGGTTTAACAATCTGTAGTTATGGGTTTGGGTTCATTGTTCATAGACAACGAACAATGAACAACGAACTTAACAGGGTTCGGTAAATGAAAAGCTACAGGTATATCGCTCGGGATTTGGCAGGGGCACGGCGGAAAGGCCTTACAGAGGCGGTTTCCTCAAATGACGTACTGAACTGGCTTCGTGAGCAGGGTTTCACACCTATCTCTATCAATGAAATATCAGGGCACACCGCGCAAAACTGGCGAAAAATTCACCAAAAACGCATCAAATCAGCAGACCTGGCAGCACTTTGTTGGCAGTTGGCTACAATGCTTGATGGAGGAATTCCCATTACCACAGCCTTTGACACCATTGCCGAAGACATAGAAAACCCACGGCTTCAGCAGGTTCTCCAGCAGCTCTCGGAGAAAGTCAAGAAAGGTCAATCCTTCTCGGAAAGTGTTGCGGAATTTCCAAAGGTTTTCAACCGACTTTCCTGTGCAATAATCTTGGCTGGTGAAACCAGTGGTAATCTCGCAGAAGCGATGAACAAGCTGGCAGAATATTTTGACAGTCGTGATAAATTGGCCAAAAAGGTTAAAGGGGCAATGGCTTATCCGATATTTGTATTCACATTTATTGTTCTGATAGTCGTATTCATAATGGCTTTTATTATTCCGCGATTCCGCACTATATTTGACCAGATCGGCGGCGAGCTGCCTGCTTTAACCAGGGGATTTATGCAGTTTTACGATATACTCCGCTACAATCTCCACTTCATCATAGGTTTTGTTCTTCTTCTGATAGTTTTTGCGGTTCTTGTCTCCAAAACCAAAAAAGGCCATTATTTATTCAGCAGAATCATCCTGGTCGCCCCTTTGTTTGGCAAGGTATTCAACCAGGCCTTCGTTGCAACGTTTTGTAGAACGATGTCAACTTTACTTGCTTCGGGCGTTTCAGTGCTTGATGCTCTTGATATTCTCACCGGAATGACCGGTAACGATATTATAAAGTCGGCCGTAGTGGAAACCAGAAAGAATATTGTCGACGGCTCAAACATCTCTTTGAGTATGGCCACAGCCGGCTTTTTCCCTAATATGGTCGTTAAAATGATGCAGGTCGGTGAAGAAAGTGGCTCACTGCCCATAGTGCTCGAAAAAACCAGCAACCATTACGAACGAAAGGTCGATTCTACGATAACCACCATGATGGGTCTTCTTGAGCCGATAATGATTGTAACGGTTGGCGCGATTGTATTGGTGGTAGTTCTTGCGCTGTATATGCCGATTTTCACGATGTCGAACATAGCAGGATAGTAAAAAAAGGTGAAAAACGAAGAGCTAAAAATCGGTCGGCCCGTCTTGGCTCGGCCAAGCCAAGACAAGCAGCGGCAGGCTAAAATACGAAGGTTTTTCGGTTTTAGTTCTCGGTTTTGGTTACAGCCGCTTATTGATTTTGCCGATTGTAGTGAAGTGTAAGGGGCGCGGTCTTAGAACATTTTTATGAAGCAGTTAAAACGTATGAAGCGCAGAAAAGGCTTTACAATAAATGAGCTGATGGTGGTTATTTTCATCATTGGCATCCTGGCTGCAGCGGTAGTTCCGCTTATGCGCGGCCGAATTGATTCGGCGAAATGGTCGGAAGCCAGGGCCACAGCCGGAACCATCAAAACAGCAGTCCGTTCCCTTGTTACCACAATGGACCCAAATTACACAGACTACACTGTAATAGAAAATTCACTCGGAAACGTCTTGCTTGCATTATTGTTAGGCTTCACCAACACATCCCTTGAAGGCTCTTATTTCAAACAGGCCGATTATACGATATCGGATGTCAATGGTGTGGATGGCACCTGTGTCGTTAGGGTTAGTTCTACACACCCTAAAGGACCGTCCGGGATTGGAATACTGGCTGCAAACGGTTCTTGGTTAGTGATTAACAAGGGCATTGCCGTCGACGCCGGTGCTGCAGACCCTAATGATGGTGCTGATGGTGGCCGCCGAATATGGTGGTGGTGGCGATAAGCAATGTAATTTCAATCAATTTTGAGAAAAGTTGAAAATGAAAAGTAAAGGAGGTTTTACACTAATTGAGCTGATGGTGGTTATTTTCATCGTCGGCATCCTGGCTGCGGTGGCGGTTCCGCTTATGCGAGGCCGTATCGATGCCGCCAGATGGTCGGAAGGAAAGTCGATTATGGGTACCATTGCCACTGCGCTGCGTGCTCACGTCGCCGAGAAAGGCAGTAATTTTACAGCCATTCCAAAGCTGGTGCAATTGGGTTTTGCAAAAAATGATTTGAATGGCACCTATTTCAAAGGTGGTGAGTCCGGTAAAGGCAGTTTCTCATGGGTGATAAATGAAAATGAGCCAATCGATTTCCTGGTTACGGCTACCGCACCTGCCCAGATTAGCACCCCTTCTAAGGTTACGCTGGATCATAACGGTAAATGGGTCGAAACGCCGTAAAGGCCGGGCCCCCTTGTACGTGGTTGAGCAGGCAATGATAGCAATGACTGATAACTAAGGTAAATTTCACTGATAAGCGATGTAATTTCAAAGTACTTTTTAGGAGAAGTTGAAAATGGAAAGCAGAAAAGGTTTTACACTAATTGAACTGATGGTGGTTATTTTCATCGTCGGCATCTTAGCCGCGGTGGCAGTTCCTCTTATGCGAGGCCGTATCGATGCCGCCAAATGGTCGGAAGGAAGGGCAATTATGGGTACCATCGCGACTGGGCTGCGTGCCCATGTCGCCGAGGAAGGCAGTGCTTTTTCATCTATTCCGACGCTGGCGCAATTGGGTTTTGCAGCTAATGATTTGGATGGCACCTATTTCACGGGTGGGGAGTCTGGAGTTGGCAATTTCTCATGGGTGATAAATGACGATGAGCCACTGGATTTCCTGATTACGGCTACCGCACCTGCGGAGATTAGCACGCCTTCTAAGGTTACGCTGGATCACGCTGGTAATTGGGTCGAAACCCCGTAAAAACCATGCCCCCCGTTTCCGCTTTCGCAGAAAGCATGGGGTTGGCGGGGGCAGGCGCGGGGGCTAATTACAGTCAGGGTCTCTATATTGTATTAAACTTTTGAGAACAGGTAAGGAGGTGGGGTTTGAACGCAAAGCGACCAAAATTCGCCGCGGCGGTTACTTTAATTGAAATAATGGTGGCTATGGTCATTCTGACCATAGCCGCCTTAGGCGCCTTGAGCTATCAATACCATGCCGCCGGACACGCCCGAATAGCCCGTGCACAAAGTGCTGCTACGCATGTTGCACAGTTACTGCTCGAAGACTGGAAGAGTACCGGTGGCTCGGAAAAGTATGCCCCAGACATCCTGACCCTGGGCTTTTCATCCCCCTTGCCTATCCCCGCCAAGTGGGCGGACGTTAAAGCTATGGTGTTGGCCGAGCCGCTAAATAAAGCAGTATACGCTGTCACAATTGATGATTTACCGATGTTGGTAATGCTCAGTTGGGAAGATGTTGCTTACGATACCACAGCAGGAGTAAAACTGCGGCAACTTGGTGTTACGGTCAAATTTGGAGTGGTTAATCAGTTAGAGGATATTCCACCTGTCGCTCTAGCCACGTATGTCCGCCTTGATGCATCAGGCGGCTAAAAATAAGAAATACGAAATTCGGCATTCGGATTTATACAAGATGCGAGATATGAAATATCGATTCCGTCCCGGTTTTACTTTGTTAGAGCTGGTTGTTACTATGCTCATCAGCCCGACGCTTGCATTAGTGGTTGGGATCCTGCTTGTCAGCGGCAATCGGGCCTGGCTGCGGACCTTCGATTCTGCCCACAAGAAAATAAAACAGGATGCCCAGGTCATTACGATAACATTCGAGAATATGGCAAGAAAGACCAACCGTCTTGATTACACAATCTATGAGGTATATGGTAACGTCTTTGCCCCTGCTGTGCCGAAAACGTCGAACCCGCAGGAAGTGGTCTCCGGCGATGCGGTGGAATTTAGATATTGGAATGTTGCTCTCGACGAAACCGACAGCTACAACGTGATGGATGTTACAAAGACGGCAACGGCTTATGCCCTTTTTTATCTCGATGGTAACCAGTTGAAGCTTGACTATGGCCCGTATCCGCCCGGGGCGGTACCAGCCGGTGGCGGCGGCAGGAATACCTTCGGTGTAACCACAAAAGTTCTTGCGGACAATGTGTCAACTGGCAGCAATACTATGGGCGCTTTTAGCCACACGACCTTAAACGGTGTAGGCACCGGATGCGTCAGAATTAATATTATCCTTACGGACCCTGAAGATAATGAGAGTGTCAAGGTGATGACAGCCGGATTGGTGAGAAGTATGTGGCCACGGTAAAAAAAAGAAATTTGAAAATCGCAAATTGAAAATGACCTGTGCGAGGTACAAGATGCGTAATACTCAATACGCAATACGATATACGCGATACGGAAAGCATGGCTCAGTACTTGTTCTGGTCGTTGTCTCACTGGTTGTCCTGGCTGCTTTGGGACTGGGATTGTTAACGGTCGCTCGTGGAGTCAGACACAGAGCAATAGGGGTGAAAAACGACGCAGCCGCAATCTTCGCTGCTGATGCCGGCTATGAAAAGGCCGTTTTCTGGATGAGTCAGCAACAAGATATGTTAAGTGCACTGCAAAAAGGTGTGCCTGGGAACAGCGGCACAATAAATCTTCCACACGGAGATTGTGACTATCAAATTGGGCTTTTTACATTCGTTCGGGCTCGTCCCGTTTACAGGATTATATCCAACGGCCATTGTGGTATGTCTAACACAACGGTGGATGTCCTGGTACTTCAGGCGATGAGCGGCTGGGATATGGGAATGTGCAGAGTCCCACTTGGAAGTGCTACAACTTCCGAAGCATACTTCGCCGATGGGGAAATAATTGCTATGCCGCTGCATATTAACAACCTCGGCGATAACCCTGATGGAAGAGATATCTATATATCGGGCAATCCGCAATTCTTACGACCTGTAGCCGTGAGCGAGTCGAGATATGACATAAGCGGGTCTGATAAATACGCATCTGGGATAGGTCTTTTTGTGGGCGGTATTTACTTTGAACAGCCTGACAGTAGAATAACCGACGAAGCTTCCATCCAAGCCAAGGTCGACCGCTTCAGAAACAGCACGAAAGCTCAATTCCGTTTCAAGCCGGTTGATAACACTCCTGTCGGGAGTCTTGATAATCCCCACCCCGCCGTTCAGCTCGAGTTTTTTGTCGAGGGCGGCATCGGCAAAGTTCGCATAACCGATAATTGTACGGTCTGTGGTTTTCAGCAAGCGATGGATGATAGGACATGGGATTTTAGAATTGTACCGGGCAGCGGTGGGACCGCGTACCAAAGAAACGATATTTACGCCTATCATTTTATATCCGAGAACGCAGTGGCGACCGGTGAAAGATTCACCCAAACCATCATTGGAACTTACGTTGCTCAGTCAGTTGGATCAGTGCAATCTGAGCGGGGCGGCCAGATTTTCGTTGACGGGAACGTAATTATTGGCGGCGACAGTAACCTCCATAATGGCGACCAGGTGGTAAATGGCAGGATTACCGTCGCAGCAACCGGTAATATCTGGATTGCCGATTCCATAGTTGTTGATGGCCCCCATGATGTAAACGGCATGCCGACAAAGGATAATCCCAACGTCTTGGGCCTGGTTGCCCAGGGTGTAATAAGAATTGTTGACCCTGGTATGTCAGCTTACAGCACAGGCGGCAGGAACAATTATCCAGGTCCGGCCTTAGTCACTCGAGGCCCACGGGGAGGCTCAGGAGAAGACGAAGAGGATGAAGGCCCAGGCCCAGGGCGAGGGCGAGGCCGAGGCCGAGGGTGGGGGCGAGGCGGACGCCCAGGGCGAGGCGGGCGCCCCGGGCAAGGCGGAGAGCAAATTAGAGGCTTTGAATATGTCCCTATCGGCAAGCGTGATGGTGGCGGCGGCAGCGAGACATATGACAGACATTTGCCTGACCCAGTGGTAATAGAGGCGGCTATAACGGTCGGTGGCGGTGGATGGGGTGCTGAAAATGTCGAAAGGAACACCTACGGCGGCAGGAAAGAAGCCCCAGGCAGTGGTTCCCAGAACGACCTTATTGTACGCGGCACCGTTACCGAAGCTGTCCGCGGTGTCGTCGAATTGATTGGCACGGATGGTTATCTCAAACGCTACTATCTTGATGAGAGATTGTTCGGAGGTATCTTGCCGGGCGATATCTGGCTGCAGAGCAAGTATATTCCCGCACCTGCCGGCTGGCGCGATTATTGACCAGCCAACTAACCAATAGCAAATAGTCGATAATCAATTATTTATAGGACTCGGCATCTTAAAATCATGCATATTAGTCTGTATAACCGCCATATTATAATTTCTACATAACACAACACCTTTTTAGGTCGATAAATGATAGCGTGAGAGTGTGTAGTTACAGGGATAGTGTGTACATTAAGCGCCAAAATAGGTTGATGGATTTATGAACCTGCGTGGGACATTGTTGTCTGAGCTTGGGTTTGAGAAAAAGGAAGTCATGGGCCTGGATATTGGCTCATCCCAAGTCAAACTAATCCAGCTGCGCAAAAACAATGGAAGTTACGCTGTTACTGCAGCCGGTATTGCCGAGATTGCAGCGAGTGAGGGTAGCAATAAGCGTCGAAGAATAAACACCCTCAGCGCCATTAACCAATGCCTTGAGTTGACCGGAATTAACACGGACTTGGCTGTTTGCGGCGTAAGCGGACCGGAAGTTGCGGTGCGCCATTTTGAGTTTCCTCCATTGCCGTCGGAAGAGATAGAAGCAGCAGTTTCGCTCGAAGCCTCGCAGGTTTGTCCGTTCAATGTAGGAGATGGCACTATTGATTATCAGTTGATACCTGATGGAAATGGTAAGACAAGGGGCGTTTTAGTAGCAGCGACGAATGCGCTGATAAAAAGTAAAGTACAACTTGCTAAAGAAGCTCACCTTAAGTGCGTCCTGATGGATGTTGACGGATTGGCACTTTTGAATTGCTTCAATGAGCTCGACAGTGAGTCTGAAAAGCCGCAGACCGGCCGGATGATAGCCATCCTGAATGTCGGCGGCTCTTGCGCCACTCTGGCAATTATGGGTGATAACGGTTGGCCGTTTATCCGTGATGTGACTTATGCCGGTGATGATATTGTAAAGCAGCTTGCTACCGAAAATGATATGTCAGTAGGAGCTGCCAAGGAGATGTTGTCCAGCGATTCGCCGGTCGAGCAGATAGAACTTTATGATAGTCTGAAAAATGCCTGTCAGAAATTGATTGTCAATGTTGCCGAATCATTGCGCTATTATGTGGCCCAGGAGAAATCGATGCTTGTCGACAAAATATTTGTTTGTGGTGGGTTTGCTCCGGCCAAAGGCTTCGTTGATTTGTTAAATAGCCAACTTCCGGTTGAAGCCGTATTGTGGAATCCGTTTAAAAAAATACGCTGCGATGCGGGGCAGCGGTATAAGGATATTTTGGCAAAGACAGGTCCTGCAATGGCGGTAGCGGCCGGTCTTGCTATGAGGTCAATCTAATTAGTTTTTGGACGAGAGACGAGCGACGAAGTTATGTTCACGATAGATTTGTTAAAGGGACAAGGTATTCCGCTAAAAAGCGGGCCTGGAGGCATAGCTATTACCGCGGTAACCGTTGCAATACCCATTATTGGCGCGATAGCAATGTTCGGCCTTTATCTGCACAACAGGATCATTGTGTCAGTACAGCAGCGCGAAATAGTTAGGTGGGAAGCAAAGATTGACAAATTGTCGGGCGCTGTAGAGCTGCACGAATCATTAGAGAAAGAGAAAGTCGTTTACGCCGATTGCTTATCGGAGGTTAAGTCCTCCATTGACAGATATGCTCAATGGTCGCCTGTATTGGTGACTCTGGTAGAGAGTATGCCGAGCTCGGTGGTGCTGACAGACCTTGAGGTAAGACAGCATTTTGTAAAAAGAGAAGTTCCTCAAAAAGATAATCCCAAAAAAATGATTGATATTGATGTTCCTGTAAGGACATTGCGGATGATTGTTCATGGTAGGCCGCAATATAACTGTGACAAAGCAGTTAGAGATTTTCAGGATCGGCTTCGCTATTCAGATTTTCTCGGACCGATGCTTGAAAACATTACAGTTTCGCAGCAGTCTGATACTCTCGAAGGCCGGGAGGTCATCTCTTACGAGATAGATTGTGTCTTTAAGGCGGGATTGTAGCATGGCTTCTATGAAGATTTATAAAAGATATCTTAAGACAGCAGCTCTAATATGGGCAGCTTGCTTCACGTTGTTTTTCTTTGTTTATATGCTTGTGCTTGGACCACAGAGGAGCAACCAAAGACGGGTCGAAAACAAGCTCACCGAGAAAAAAAAGATGTACGAGTCTGCACTAAAAGCAACGCAAAAGGAGACCAGAATTCAGTTAGATGAACAAATCGAGCATTTACGAAATAGACTGGGTGATTTTGTTATTGATTTTGAAGATTCGGCTAATTTGACGTTTGATATAAGTCAAATTGCCGGTGAGAAGAAACTTGCTTCGTTCAGCGTTAAAAGTAGAGACAGCAGCAAAGTCTCGGCGATACCTAATTGTGATTATATATGCGAGAACCACATTGATGTCAGCTTCACCGCCCGGTTCCCTCAGTTTGCTACCTTCCTGAACGCTCTGGAGAGGCATCGGCCGGTCCTTTTTGTAGATAAGTTCACAATAAGCTCGGCCCGGGGTGATTCAAGTCCTCAGGCGAATGTGAACCTGGTGGTTTTTGTCAGAAAACGGCAGGACAGTTAAATTCATCGTGCGTAAAAAACTGCCGCAATACATGATACGATATACGAGATATGAGAACAATAGCGATAGCAAATCAAAAGGGCGGTTGTGGCAAAACAACTACTGCGGTAAATATTGCAACGGCTTTTGCCATGTTAGGAAACCGGGTCTTGATAGTTGACCTCGACCCACAAGCCCACAGCACGATAGGGTTTGGCTATGACCCTGATAGCCTGCCTATAACTGTTTATAATGCTCTTACAAATGTCCTGATTGGAATCTCCAGGGTTATAGTGGGTACGAAAGTCGAATGGCTTAATCTGGCACCAAGCAATATCTTGCTTTCAGGCGCCGAGATTGAGCTGACCGGCGTAGCCGCGAGAGAATTCGTCCTCAGCAAAAAACTCGCAATGGTAAGCGACAAATATGATGTATGTGTTATCGACTGCCCACCGTCGCTCGGCCTGTTGACCCTTAACGCACTTGTTGCCAGTACTGATGTCATCGTGCCTGTTCAGGTGCATTACTATGCAATGGAAGGCCTAAAACAGTTGTTCGAGACGGCGAACATTATCAAAGAGCGTTTCCAACCTTGTTATGTAAAAATCCTGGGCATATTGTTGACTTTTGTCGAAAGTAGAACCCTTCTCAGCAGACAGATTCAACAACAGATGCGGGAATTTTTCGGCGATTTGGTATTCGATACGGTTATTCACAGAAGCGTGAGGTTAGCTGAAGCTCCAAGCGCCGGTGAGCCGGTCTTGACCTATGCCCCTGAAAGCAAAGCGGCCGCTGAATACGAGGCTTTGGCTGAGGAGATAATAAACGGCAAGGCTTTGACTGGGCGATTAATCAATGACGAGGCCTTGGCCGGGAGATAATCAATGCAAGAGCATGAAAAGAACGACTCTGGATTGCACAAGGAAATATCGTCGATTTTTAAGGGCGTGCCGATTCCGAACAACAATGGTGTTCAGCAGTCTTCCGATGCGCCTACAGCCAACCATATCGGCTATCCCGCTCTAAAACCGGCGACTCCAGAGGCCCAGAATCTGCAGAACTGCCAGGATACAAAACCTTATCAACCTTCGCGGCCATTGCCGGAGGCTGCTGCGAGTCAACAACCCAAAACTGATATTGAAAAAACCGCTTCTGAAAGGCGTACCGACGTAAAAGTTGTCAGCCAGACCTTCTTGCAGCGGATAAAGGATAGGCTCTTTGCATCAAGGCCGGGCGTCGGTGCCACGAGGCAAAAAGCAATGGTGGTATTGATGCCGGTTCTTTTTATTGTACTGGTTCTTGTGCTTGTCAAAGTCTTTAGCACGCCTTCGCGTACGATAGCTGAGCCTGGGGAGGGTAAACCGGTGGATACTGTTGACGCCTCTGTTTATGAAATCGACTGGGAGATTCCGGCGCCTTATCAGACAAGGTATCGTGATCCTATGCGGCCCGGCTCGGCAGTCACGACTCAGACAGACACCGAAAGAATTGAGACCGCAAGAATAGGAAGGATAACCGTAAAAAGCATTGTCTACAGCGAGGATAATCCGTCCGCAGTTATTGGCAACCGAATAGTACACGAGGGTGAAGAAGTATTAGGCGCGACTGTCGTAAAAATAAATAGGGACAGTGTCGAGTTCGAAGCGGGTGAAAAAAGGTGGAAGCAAAATGTTGGAAAATAAAAGCCCCCGCTCTTGTCTTCGCCTGCCCCTGCGTCTCCCGACGCAAGTCGGGGCAGCGGGACAAGAAGACGCGGGGGTGCGACCTCGAGCGCGAAAAAGTGTGTTTGTGGTCCCTGTAGTTACCCATAATAAAAACATCAGCTCTTACTAAATTTGGAAGAGGAATTATTATGAGAAGCTTTATGATGAAACATGGGGGATTAAAATTCTTGATGCTTTTTACAGCTGTCTGTCTTAGTTGTGCTATCGCTGCCGCCGAGAATAGCGATGAGGATTCAGAGGAAAAAGAACTATTGACAGACCTCGAGCAGCGGATGATGAAAAAAGTATTTATTGATGTCAATGAGCTGCCTATCGATATGGTAATAAGACAGCTGGCCGAGCAGGCAGACGTGAACCTTATCAAGAGCCCCAAAGTTACCGGCAATGTGACCGTTACCCTTACGGATGTGTCGCTCGAGGAAGCACTGCGGTGTATTCTTGACATGCATGGCTGTGACTATGTGGTAGGTAAAAACATAATACGGATATTATCACGTGAAGAAATGCCTGAGTTATATGAGAGGCTTGAGACCAGAACTTTTGAAATTAAGTACGCAGATATCACAGAAGTCGTAAAGGCGTTGAAGGAGATTGTTTCAAAACCGCCGGACGGTATGGTATCCTCCGTTCAGGGCACGAGTATTGTAATCGTTACCGACATCGAGAGCAAAATCAAGGATGTAGAGAAGTTGATCGAGAAGATTGACCGTATGACGCCCCAGGTCTTGGTCGAGGTAAGAATTTATGACATAACCAGCAAGGACAAGCTCGACCTCGGCGTCGAATGGCAGGCAGGCCGTGATACCACATACGGAGCTACTGGAATAACAGGGGTAGGCACAAATCCGACCGGTGGAGAAACCGACCCGTTTGGCACAGGTATCTTTAGCGGCGCAACCGGGAAGACTTCAGGCACCACAGGGGCTTTGCGTTTTGGTTGGCTAAATGCCACTGTTGATATTGACGTGCTATTAAGAGCTCAGCAGAATGATATTAATGCCAAGCTTCTTGCAAACCCTCGAATCCTGGTACTTGACAATGAAACAGCCAGTATAAAGATCGTCTCTGAACTACCTTACCAGGAACTTACCGAATCTGCCCAAGGCGGCACTATTGGAACAACCGCATTCAAAGAGGTTGGCGTTGAGCTTGTGGTTACACCGCATCTTGCTGCCCGCGACGAGATGATTAGACTAAATTTGAAACCAACATTTAGTGTTAAAGTAGATGATGTAACATTCAGAAGCGGAGTTCTCGAGTATCCGCAGCCGGTCGTTGACAAACGTGAAGCCGACACAACGCTATTAATCAAGAACGGCCGGACAGTAGTGCTGGGCGGCCTGCGCAAAAAGGAAGTTACCCAGCAGATTAACAAGATACCTTTGCTCGGCGATGTGCCGCTTTTGGGTGCCTTGTTCAGATTCGAAGGTGAGGATACGGTTATCAGCGAACTGGTTGTTTTCATAACTCCGCGGATTGTCGAGCAGCCTACTTTGTCGGAAACTGAGCAACAGCAGTTTGAAGTAACAGAGTTTAGAGGGCCCGAGCCGGTTACTTCCAAGGCAGAAAGTGCCGAAAAATAACCACCCAATTCGTATTTCGTGGCTTGTGATTCGTTTGACGATTTACGGGCAACGAACTACCTACGACGAATTAGTCTTTCTTTACATAAAGCGTCTGGCTGGGGAAGGCAAACTCGATTTGCTCAGCCTCAAATCGCTTCATAATCTCTAAGTTGACCCGCTCATTGACTTGGTGGTACAGCCAGTAGTCGGCCGGCTTGACCCAATAGCTCATATAAATGTTCAGCGACCAGTCATTAAAGTCGCTANNCATTGAAATCGCTAAAGTACACTCTCGGCGGCCTATCAGGGTCGGTATTTACCTCCGGCACGTCGGCAAGAACCTCTTTGATAACTTCGACCGCCCTTTTAGCCTTCTTATGGCCTGAGTCGTAAGTTATGGTGATATTAGATGTCCTGCGAATGAACGGTCGTCTGCCTATGTTTTCCACGGTCGAGCTTGTAATTACACTGTTGGGTACGGTTACAAGATGGCCCTCCAATGTGCGTATGCGTGTGCTTCTAAAGCCGACTTCCTCGACCGGCCCTCGATGCTCACCGATTTTTACAAGCTCACCCATTTGAAAAGGCCGATCCGCAAAAATGGTTACCGAGCCGAAGAAATTGGCGATGGTGTCTTTGGCTGCCAGAGCAATAGCAATACCGCCCACGCCGGCACCGAGCAGAATAGACTTGACGTTCGCGCCTAAGATATTCTCGGCGATAAGAAGAATCGCGATGATTGCTATTGTTATTCGCAGGGCCTTACGCACGACAGGCACGAGCATATCGTCGAGTTTGGTTTCTGTCTTTCCGACCAGGCGGTTCAGATAGTATTCAATAACGTCCACGAGCCGGTAAAGGGCGTAGGCCGCCGCAACAGCCGCTATCACCCGGGCGATTGTTGTCCATCCAGTGCTGATTGTGGTTCGTATGCCTTTTTCGTCATCGAAAACCAGAGGAACCTTGGCAAGAAACATGCCGGCTGCGAATATTGTCACGTACACGGGGTTTGCCAGCGCTTTGAGCAACAGTGTCAGCGGCCCCTCGCCTCTTTTTTTCGCCAGTCGCAGAGTATAGCTGTTGATGGCAAACTGGACGATTCGGCCGGCAACCATTGCCACCAGTACTACCAGCAAAACAAGCCCAAACCGCCAGATTTCGTTACCTCTTACGATTTCGGTCCTTAGAAACCCTTCTGACAAGCCTATTATTGTTATTGCTGACACTGTCATATTTAATCTCCCTTATCGTATGGCGATTTTGTGTTTCCTGTTTTTTACTTTTACCTTTTGCTATTTTATATCCAATTGCCATTGGCCTTTCCACCAAAACAACTGTTTTTTGTATAACTTTTGCTTTACGCACAACGAAAGATGTGCGAAAATGCTTATTTGATCTCAAAGTATCAGGGTTCGAGAGTAGGAGACTTGTCAAGTACTTCTTGTTCAAATACTCGCATGATGAAACGCGCAACACTAAATTTTATTGTTGATGTTATCAGCTTTGTCGATTTGCTGTGTTTGGCGGTTACCGGCTTTATTATGAAGTACATATTGCCGCCCGGCACCGGCGGATACGGCCGAGGATTTCGCGGAGGCCGTGGATTTTATACAGCGGATGGGCCTGGACCGATTAAGTACTTCTGGTCGATGACCCGGCACGAATGGGGCTATATCCATTTTTATTTGGCTGCTCTGTTTGTTATTCTGATGGTTGTGCATATCATCCTGCACTGGACCTGGATAAAAAGTTACTTCAAATCGCTTCTGGGTTTTTCGCAAAAAACGACCAGCCGATAGCTCAAAGATTCTTTGCGCAGATTAACAAAGCTGAGAATTGGAGTATTTTAAAAATGGGGGGAAATTGGTGTTTTTCAGTTTTTTGGGGTTCATTTCCCTGCGGATCTTCGTTTTCGGTCTAATAATGGGGACTGGGGCGTCAGCTTACAGGGGATGGGCAAGCTGGGCAAGATAAAAACGTCAAAGAAGTAAGCATAAATTGGCATAAATTGGTCATAAATTAATAAAAATGAGCGCTTTTTTAGGTAAAAATGAGTAAAAATTAACACTTTTTTGAAATTAACACTTTGTTAGTTTAGGCAGTATAGGGGATCCTAATATATTATCGGACGTTGCGGATGGGTGGAGGTGAGGTTGATTATATACGGTTGGTAGTTGAGTGGAAAGACTTCGTTCTGTGAGGTTAAGGTACTCCCACTTTTCAAGACCAACAATTGGGTTGTTTAAGGTGTCAAGCTGTGGCACAGCTATGGTGGGAGTGGTTAGGTGGGATGGGGAAGTAGTTCGGCAGGGTGGTTGTGGCAGATCAATGGTCTCTCGATGCTGGATATTTCAGCCTTCCCTGAAGCGGCGGCCGACAAACGATGCTGGGAACTCGTAAGATTGGTTAGTATTGAGGCGTTGGTATCTAAAATATTATCGGACGTTGCGGATTTGTTGTTGGTATGGTTGATTATATATGATCGGTAGTTGAGTGGAAAGTCTTCGTTTTGCTGTGGCACACATATGGTGTGAGTGGTTAGGTGGGATGGGGAGTGGTTCGGCAGGGTGCTTAGGATAGGTGAGTGGTGGCTCGTGAGTGGTAGTATGATGCTGGATGCTCGTAAGGCGGTGAGTGGGAGCATGATTTTTGGGCGATACGTAAGCGCCAGGCGAAGTATAACAGCTACGAAGTATAACAGCTACGATAAAAAAGAAGGGCTGACAGTGTCTCAAGCTGTCAGCCCTCATAGTATACTAAACGTTTTGTCTCTTTCTAAGGTGCGCTAATCCACTGACCGGATCGTCTATGGAGTTATCGCGTGGTCGTAAATGCGGACATTATCAATCAGGCCGGAGAAGAAGCTGCCGGATTCAAGATCCTTTCCCGCTCCAATTTGCAGGTCCCCAACTAGGTAGCCCTGATCATATGTGTCAGATGCGACCTCTACATCATCAACGTACAGGATTCTGTTGGAACCATCCCACACCAGGCCTATGCGGTGCCAGTTGCCATCCGTGATAACTGTCTGAGACTGCAACGGAAGGCTGGCCTTTCCGAGAAACCGCAGCTCTGTCATCAAGCTACCATTGGTCGTATCTGCACCGAGCCAATCTGAAGCGCCTGCTTGTGAAAATACTACTTGGCCAGGCATACCGCCCTTAACCCAGGCAAATACGCTGAACACCGCTTTTGCTCGGTCCAGCATAAGAGCAGTGCTGAAATAATCATCAGTCCCGTCGAAGGCAAGTGCTCCATCTACTATGCCACCCTCCGGCTGCCAGAGGGCATCACCAAACACAACGGCATCGTTATTAGCGGCATTGTCATAAGCAATGTCACCTTCTGTCTCGTCGAGCTTCCAGTATGCAACCAATTCAGGCGGAAGAACTTCCTCAAACAAATGCTCAGCAAGGACGATCAGATCCTGGACATCGACAATTCCATCGCCCCAGGGCATCGGTCCAATGTCACACAATTGGTTGTCTGTTCCCCAGTGGTCAACAATAATGCACATGTCGGCGGCATCGACAATCCCATCGCCGTTCAAATCGACGATGGGGATGACTGGTACCTGCCACAGGTCCGCATTGCCAGATCCGCCGGAGCGGTTGGTGACGAAGTAGAGGCTAGATCCGTCGGCAGAGATGCTTGGATTGCCCTCGAAATTCGAACTGTTGACAATCGGGCCGAGATTCACCGGCTCGCCCCAGGGATCGTTCTCTGTAGCTTACATAAATATCGAAACCGCCATATCCGCCAGCCCGGTTGGATTGGAAGAAAAGTAACAGGCCATCAGCAGAGATGCTCGGTGTAGCTTCAAAAGATGAAGTATTGACCGTTGGACCGAGATTTATAGGACTTCCCCAGTCATCACTTTTTGTTGCCCGTGTAGTTACCCATATGTCACGACTCCCGGACCCGCCGGGTCGATCAGAGACGAAGAAGAGCGATAGACCATCGGCCGTGATGCTCGGAGCAACGTCCCTATATGGACTGTTAACTGTTGATCCAAGGTTAATCGGTGTGCCCCATTCATCTTCTGTAGTCTCCCGTGTTGTCAACCATATGTCCCAAGCACCATACCCACCGGACCGGTCGGAATAAAAGTAAAGCGTAAGGCCATCGGCCATGATGCACGGTGTACCATCTTCAGACGAAGTGTTGATCGTTGGCCCGAGATTTACTGGGGCGTCCCAAGGATCTGAAATTGTTTCCCGTGTGGCTACCCACAAGTCAAAACCACCATACCCACCGGACCGGTCAGAACTAAAGTAAAGCGTAAGACCGTCAGCCGAAATGCTTGGAATAACATCTCGAGCCGAGCTATTAACAGTAGGCCCGAGATTGACGGGAGTGCCGAAGGTGAAATCTGCGTTCACATCCCTAACACCGGGTATAACAACCCAGACCAGAGCTAAAATTAGAATGTTTCTTTTATGGTTCATGATTGTTCTTCCTTTCTTGTTTAATTTTTCTAATGTACAGATACTGTAAATTCTTTCGTGTCCAACTTGCATTTTGCAACCTATTCAGCTGGAGGAACTACCTCAAACAAATGCTCAGCAAGAACGATCAGATCATGGACATCGACGATGCCATCGCCCCAGGGCATTGGGCCAATGTCACACAATGGGTCGTCTGTTCCCCAGTGATCAACGATGATGCACATGTCGGCGGAGTCGACAATACCATCGCCATTGAGGTCAACGATTGGCTCGATTGAAGCTTGCCATATGTCTGAATATTCGCTGAATCCACCGGGTCTGTCAGAGGCCCAGTAGATAGTCGAACCATCGTGGGAGATATCAGGTTGGCCTGCCCATAAGTTGTCGCGAGACTGCAATCCCAGCTTGATTGGTTCCTCCCAGGGATCATTTGTAGTTTTTCGCCTCGACAGCCATATGTCCGCATGGTAAAAGGATCCCCGGCCGAAGAATAGCGATAGCGCATCGGCCGATAGACTGGGCGCCGTGTCGTGCTGATTAGAATTGACAAGAGGCCCAAGGTTCACAGGTTCACCCCACTCTGCCTGCCTGGAATCTCGTGTTGTGACCCAGATGTCAGCTTGGCCATGCCCTCCAGAGCGAACAGATTTATTGGGCCAATCACTATCAGAAAAGAAGAGCGAAAGACCATCAGACGAGATTTGTGGGTTTGTATCATCATGGGCGCTATTG
>JABAOH010019542.1_pt2 | contig 19949 bp, 18 predicted proteins | sample 7062181 | NCBI WGS metagenome assembly JABAOH01 (sample SAMN14538630, study PRJNA623070) | marine sediment metagenome | biome: marine biome [ENVO:00000428]; feature: marine pelagic biome [ENVO:01000023]; material: deep marine sediment [ENVO:00002113]; isolation source: pool of 5 deep marine... | reverse complement strand
TGCCGCCGACGATGCTGAAGAAGCCGCCAGCGAGCAGACACGCCCAGCTTAAGAGATCAGTCAACGGCAGTGCCATCATATCTCCCTTTTCGTTCGCCGCGTGCTCGTGCCGAGATCACCATACTCGAAGAATTTAAGCACTGCGATCGTGGCAATGAAGTTGATCAAGGCGTAGACGAGCGCGATGTCGAGAAAATCCGGCCGCCCGGTCAGAAAGCCGAATACCGCGATTAGCAAAACGGTTTTCGTGCCGAACATGTTGACGGCCAGTATGCGGTCGTAGACCGTGGGCCCGAGCAGCGCACGGATCAGCGCCAGGGCCATGGTGAGCAGAATGGCAAAGGCCGCGGCGGCAAACATTATGCGTCTCCGACGAAATGAGTGACGCGGCGATCCATCTCACCCCGCTTTAAATCCTCGGCTGCCTCGCGCGTCAGCGTATGCACGCTGATCGTCGGGCCGTCGACATCGATCGATACGGTACCCGGCGTCAACGTGATGGAGTTGGCATAAACGNNTTGACCCGCACTAACGTCGGGCTGATCGGTAGACGCGGGTTGAGGATGTGGCGTGTGACGGTGATGTTGGCCTTGATGATCTCCCACACGAGCCAGGGCCAATACCACAGCGTCGCCTTGGCACCGAGATGGATAGGGTGACCTTCTGGGTCCGCCACATTCATGCGGATGGCGATCATTACGACGAGAACGACCGACACTACGCCAAGGCTTAGCAGCAGCGGCACGTAGTGGCCCGAGAGCAACAGCCACAGGCCGTAAAGCACCAATGCGATGCTTATCGCGCGTGACAAGTAAACCTCCCCCTAGCAGTTATCGTAAGCGGGCCGTCGCAGACGACGATCTTGATGATACCGGCCCCTCGCCAGAGAACACAACCGCGCGCACTCTGCGGGCGGGGCAACGGCCTTCGGGGACTGTGATCTCAGGAAGCAGCGGCTTCGCTGGCGCTGGACTCTCCGACTTTGGGATAGATGCGCGCTACCTCGACCGCGGTGCCACGTGTGCGCATGATTTCGATCTTGTAGCCGTTCAAATCAATATGGGTGCCGGGTTCGGGTATGTCCTCGAGGTACTCTGTGATCAGGCCATTGAGCGTACGCGAGCCGTTGGTCGGGAGGTGCCAGCCGAGCTTGCGGTTGAGGTCGCGAATGCTGGCGCCGCCTTTAACGAGGTAGCTACCGTCCTCTTGCGGCTGAATATCCTCAAGCTTGCCGATCGTGGGGGTGGAAAAGTCACCGACGATCTCCTCAAGGATTTCATCGAGCGTGACCAAGCCCATGATATCGCCATACTCGTTCACCACCAGGCCGATGCGCCGCTTAACTTCCTTGAAGTTGAGCAGCTGGGTATTGAGCGGCGTGCCTTCGGGGATATAGTAGGGTTCGTTAATCACTTCCAGCAACGAATCGCGTGTCAGCTTGTTTTCGCGGATCTGGTTTAACAATTGACGTACGTGGATCATGCCGACGACGTTGTCCAGCGTGCCGTGGTAGACCGGTAGTCGCGTAAAGCGGCTGCGCGTAAGTTGTGCGAGGATCTCGTCCCAGTCCGCGTCCAAGTCGATGCCCTGAATTTCACCGCGCGGCACCATGACCTCCTCCACGGTGAGCTTTTCGAGATCAAGTATGCCGAGCAGCATCGCCTGGTGCGATTCGGGTATCAATGTTCCGGCCTCCATAACGGCGAAACGCAGCTCATCACTGCTGATCTGATCGCGCGTGCGCGTCATTTTGATGCCGATCAAATGTAACATGCCGTTGGCGATGGCATTGATGAGCCATATGAGGGGATAGAAGAACCACAGCAGCGGGCGCAGTATGAAGGCAGCAGGAAAGGCCACGCGCTCGGGCTGCATGGCGGCGATCGTCTTCGGTCCGACCTCGGCGAAGATCAACACCGTGATGGTGAGCAGGCCCGTGGCCGCGGCAATCGCGGCCTCCCCGTACAGCTTCAGCGCCATCAGCGTCGCGACCGCCGATGCGAGCAGGTTAGCGAAGTTGTTGCCCAGCAGTATGACGCCCAACAGACGATCGGGCCGCTGCAGTAGCTTATGGACCATACGGGCGCCGCGGTGACCCGACTCCGCCAGATGGCGCAGGCGGAAGCGGTTCAGCGCCATCATGCCGATCTCGCTGGCGGAAAAGAACGCGGAAAGCAGAATGAGTAGGGCGAGTACGAAGGCGAGTACGCCTATCGGGACATCATCCAACCAGGGGTGGCCTCAGAATTATGGGGACAGTGAAAACTTTAGCACAGCTTGCGACCGGCTCGTCAATGCGCCCGCCGTGCAGGAAATATACCGTTTTGCCCGATTGTGCAGCTGCAAATGCCTTATTTGCCGTAAAGCAACAACAACATAGGCACGAGCACCGTCAAAAACAGCACCGTCATGATGCCCCCTGCGCGCAGGAAATCGACATTGCGATATCCCCCCGGCCCCATGATCAGCGCGTTGACCTGATGGGTCGGCAGCAAAAAGGAATTCGAAGCCGCCAGCCCGACGGCCAGGGCAAACATCCGTGGATCGGCGCCTGCCCCGAGTGCGATGCTCACCGCAAGCGGGACCAGCAAGACGGTGGCCCCCACATTGGACATGACCAGCGTAAACACGGTGGTGAGCACGCCTATAACGCCTAGCAGCACCCAATGCGGGACCTCGCCGAGCGCTGCTAGCGCATGTTGTGCGATCCACTCGGCCGTATTGGTGTGCTCGACGGCGATGCCGAGCGGTATCAGGCTGGCGAGCAGGAACACAGTGCGCCAATCGACAGAGCGATAGGCCTCGTCAATGCGCAGCACGCCCGTCAGTATCATGCCGACGGCGCCGGTCATCAGCGCGATGGAAAGCCGGACATTGGTAAAAAGCACCAAGCCAATCGCGACAGCAAAGAAGATGACGGCGTACCTCACCTTTTCCGGTCGCATGCCGAGGTCTTGGCGCGGGTAGGCGGTGATGACGAGAAAATCTGGGTCCGAGTCGAGCAGGGAAAGCGACTGCCAGCTGCTATGGACAAGCAGGGCATCGCCCGGCTGAAAAGTGATGTCCCTCAGCTTCTCCGTGATCGGCGTACCCGCCCTGTAGATGGCAAGAATAGTGGCCGTGTAACGTTGGCGGAACCTGATCTCGCGCATCGTCTTGCCGATCAGCGACGAGCGCGGCGCAATCACGACCTCCGAGACGCCGGAGTGCGTTGGCGATAACACATCCGCCAGGACGCCGATGTCGCGGCGCTGTTTAAGCTTGAACTTCTGTACAAAGGTCCCGACGTCTTCCCGGCTGCCGAGCAGACCCAGCACGTCACCGGCTTGGAAGACGGTGTCGCGCACGGGCGCCAGACGGATGTCGTTATCCCGCATTAACGCCACGGCACTGATGCGATAGTTCGATTGCGCGCGCAGAAAATCGATGTTGTTGTCGACCAGCTCGCTTCCGGCCGGTACGGCGACCTGAAAGATGTCGCCCCGCAGGTTATAGGTTTTGGTCAGGTAGTCCATGGTGCTCGCCGTCTGTGGCTGGTCACTTTCTTTTACCGGCAGCACATAACGGCCGAGCAGCACGAAGTAAAGAACCCCGGCGGCAACGAGGGTCAACCCTATCGGGGTCACGTCGAACAAATGGAACAATTGCATCGGTTCCGTGCCCGCCGGCAGACCTGCGTTGGCCGCTAGAACGAGATCGTTAAGCAGAATCAGTGGGCTCGATCCCACGAGCGTGACCGTGCCGCCGAGGATGGCGCAAAAACCCATGGGCATGAGTAGTCGCGAGAGCCGCAGGCGCGTGCGCATGGCGATGCGGCCGACGGCGGGCAGAAAAAGTGCTGCCGCTCCGATGTTTTGCATGAAGCTTGAGATCATGGCGATGGTGGTGGAAATGGTTGCGATCATCCGTGCCTCCGTGTTGCCGGCCACGCGAATGATCGGACGCGCGATCTGGTTCATGACACCGGTCTTGTCCAGACCGGCACCGATGATCATAACGGCGATAATCGAGATCACCGCATTGCTCGCAAAGCCGCTGAACACAACCTCGGGGCGAATCACTTTCGGATCGACAGCACCGCTCAATGCCAATAAGACCATGATGCTGATCGCGGCCACGTCCACGCGCAAGACCTCGCTGACGAACAATGCAATGGTCAACAACAGTATGCCCAGGACCCAGATGATTTCAGGCGTGAGCGCGGGAAGTTCGGTCATCAATGTATTATTTTTTGCCCGGGCCGATACGCTAGCGCCCGAGAACGATTTCCATCACAAACTTGGTTCCGAAGTAGGCGAGCGCAAGCAAGGTGAAACCGCCCAGCGTCCATCGCACGGCCGGCCGTCCGCGCCAGCCGAAGCGCCAGTGGCCGAGCAGCAGGATCGCAAACACCACCCATGACAAGAGTGACAGCACGACGTGGTGTAAGGGTATCTCGAGAAGCTGCTCTGAGGACATGACCCCGCTGATCATGGTCAAGGTCAGCAACACGAACCCCACGCCGATAAGTTGAAACATCAAATGCTCCATGGTCTCGAGCGGCGGTAAAGCGCGCAATAAGCCGCCCATCTGCCGGTGGCGCAACTGGCGTTCCTGTGCCAGCAGCAATAGCGCCTGGATCACGGCCAGCGTCAACAACCCGTAGGCGAGCACGGAGATAACGATGTGGGCAGAAGGTGGAATCACCGCCCGCCCGGGCCACAGCCAGGCGGCCAGCACGGCCAGGCCGGCGACCGGCATGATGACGATGCCGAGATTGTCGATCGGGCGGTACAGCGCGACCGCCAGGAATAGCAGTGCCACCGCCCATGCGACGAGCGAGAGCGCGTTGGTCAATGCCAGGTTCAATCCTTCGTCGACACGCAGGCTTGTGTACAGCGTAACGGCGTGAAGCACCAGGGCGACACCACCGGCACCGAAGGTCAGGTTCCGTATCGCACCGCTGAGGACACTGCCCTGTCGCAAGCGCTGAAAGAGAATCGTGCCAACGAGAAAATAGAGACCTGCGGCGAGGCAAGCAACAAGTCCATACTTCATAGTATTATGTTGCGCATCAGTCCTTATGCCGCATCATCGCATAGCTTGGACTACTGTTGAAGGGTATATTCTTTGAGGGATGCTGCAACCGGCGATGACACCGAGCGTGGCAAACCGGGCATTGGCAAACACACGTGTTCGACAATCTAAGCCGACGTTTACAGGACAGCCTTAGCCGACTTCGCGGCGCCGGGCGTCTTACCGAAGAGAACATAACGCAGACCCTGCGCGAGGTGCGCATGGCGCTGCTCGAGGCGGATGTGGCCCTGCCGGCCGTCAAGGCATTCGTCGATCAGGTGCGCACCAAGGCCGCGGGCCGGGAGGTGTTGCGTAGCCTCACCCCCGGGCAGGCCGTGATCAAGATCGTCCACGACGAGCTGGTCAGCTTGCTGGGCGAGGCCAATGATTCGCTCGATCTCGCGGTGCGTCCGCCGGCGGTGATCCTTATGGCGGGGCTGCAGGGTTCGGGCAAGACCACAACGGTGGTCAAGCTTGCGAACCTGTTGCACGAGCGCCATAAGAAAAAGGTGCTCGTCGTCAGCACCGACGTGTACCGTCCGGCCGCCATCGAGCAGTTGCAGCGGCTGGCCGCCGCGGCCGGCATCACCTGGTTTGCCAGCGCTCCCGATCAGCGGCCGACCGATATCGCCAGCGCTGCACTCGCTCAGGCAAAGAGCACCGTCACCGACGTGTTGATTGTCGACACGGCCGGCCGGTTGCACATCGACAGCGAGATGATGGACGAGATTTGTGCCCTGCACGAGACGCTCTCGCCGGTGGAGACCTTGCTTGTCGCCGACAGCATGACCGGGCAAGACGCCGTCAATACCGCCAAGGCGTTTGACGATGCCTTGTCGCTAACCGGGGTGATACTCACCAAGGCCGACGGGGATGCCCGTGGGGGTGCGGCGCTCTCGATTCGCTATATCACCGGCAAGCCGATCAAATTTCTCGGCACGGGCGAGAAAACGGACGCGCTCGAACCGTTTTATCCTGAGCGCGTCGCTTCACGAATCCTCGGTATGGGCGATATCTTGAGTATCGTCGAACAAGCCGAGCGCACCGCGGATCGCGAAAAGGCACAAAAGCTAGCTACCAAGCTAAGCAAGGGCAAAGGGTTTGATCTCGAGGATTTTCGTGAGCAACTGCTGCAGATGGACACAATGGGCGGCGTCAGCAGTCTGTTGGAGCGTCTGCCCGGGCTGGGGCAGCTACCCGAGGGCATGAAACATCAGCTTGCAGACAATCCGTTCGGGCGCTACGTGGCGATGATAAACTCGATGACACCGCAAGAACGGCGTACACCGGCGATCATCCGCGGTTCGCGCAAACGCCGTATCGCTCAGGGGTCCGGTACCCAGGTGCAGGAAGTGAACCGCTTGCTCAAGCAGTTTACGCAGATGCAAAAGATGATGAAGCGTATGGGCAAAGGGGGAATGAAGCAGATCTTACGTGGCATGCAGGGACAGCTGCGTGGCCGGTCGATGTGATACTGCGGTCGGTGCAGTGTGCTAGGGTTTTAATTATAATTCGGCTTTGCCGGCAAAGGAGCCGGCTCCGTTAGCGACCTTGCGTCAGATCTGGGGTTGCCGATAACAAACACAGGATAGGTGCTTATGGCTACGAAGTCTGGACCCGCTGCCAATACCCCCGAACGTCGGGCCGGCAGCAGGAACCTCGTCGACAAGCTCACGGCGGAACGCGCCGAGGTGCTGACGCTTTTCTGCAAGGTGGCGGGTCTGGAGCCCTTCAAAGACAACCAGGCCACGAAACATTCACCCGAGGTGCTGCAGGAGTTCTGCCAACTGCTGGTCGACTACATCGCCGCCGGGCACTTCAGTCTGTATGAGCGCATCGTCAACGGCGCCGAGCGCCGGCGCAACATCGCCAAGCTCGCCGAAAATCTCTATCCGCGTATCGCCCAAACCACCGAAGCCGCACTCGCTTTCAACGACAAGTACGACACCGAAGAGCAGCGCGACGAGGCGCCGGATCTAGGGCAAGACCTGTCACACCTGGGTGAGCAGCTGGAGCTGCGCATGGAGCTCGAGGACCAGCTGTTAAAGGCGCTGCTGTCGCGTTAAGCGGCGCGCATCGCTCAGTTCGATATCCCTTTGAGTCATCCCCGTCGCTATGGCGTCTACGCGGTGTGGGTCTCGCCGGTCACGCCTTGGCTATCGGGTCCCATGAGATAGAGATAGACCGGCATGATGGCGGTGGGCTCGGGCAGCGCGCTCGCGTCCTCGCCGGGATAGGCGCGCGCACGCAGGGCCGTTCGTACCGCTCCCGGGTCGAGGCTGTTCACGCGAATGTTCGTGTTCGCTTCGAGCTCGTCGGCAAGGATCTGCATCAAGCCCTCGATGGCGAAGCACGACACGCCATAGGCGCCCCAATAGGCGCGCCCTTTGCGACCCACATCGGCGCTCGTGAAAACGATCGAAGCGTCGTGGGATTTTTTCAGCAACGGCAGGCAGGCGCGTGTTAGCAGTAGCGGTGCTTGCAGGTTAACGCTAAGGACCTTGTTCCAGAGCGAAAGATCGTAAAGCTCGATCGGGGCGAGTGCACCGAGCTCGGCGGCGTTGTGCAACAATCCATCAAGACGGCCGAATTCACGCTCGATCTGCAGGTGGACGCCGTCGTAGTGCTCGATGGTGGCGCTCGCGAGATCGAGCGGGATTATCGCCGGTTGACGGCCGCCGCCACGTTCAATGTCGTCGTAAACGGCTTCCAGATCTCTGTCGCGCCGATCGAGCAACACTACCGTTGCGCCGTGTCGGGCAAAGGCGAGCGCCGCTGCCTTGCCAATGCCGGCCGCAGCGCCGGTGACGAGGATGATGCGCTCCGCGAGCAAGTCAGGAGGCGGGCGGTAGTCCTTCATGCGGGCTTGCCTTGGCGGCTGTTGCCGCGGCGCTTTTCCCGGCGTCGCGTCCGCCACGCGATCCAGAGCTTGCGCCAGGGCGGCAGCGCCGTGCGCTGGCGCAAGACGCGGCAGCCGTCGGCACGGATCTCTTGCAACAGCGCGAGGTCCAGAGCCGCCATAATCAGTGCCGGCAGCTGTCGTGGACGATCGGCTTCGGGCAGCTGGGCGAGGGCGCGCTGGCAAAAGTTTTCGACGCGCTCGATTTGATGTGCCATCAAGGACTGAAAGTTTGCGCTCTCGTGGGCGTTGAGGATATCGCCGGCGGATACGTCGAAGCGGGCGAGCTCTTCTGTGGGAATATAAATGCGGTTGCGTCGCGCGTGTTGGCCGGCATCGCGCACCATGCACGCGAGCGCATGCGCCACGCCGAGCTCACGCAGGCATGTCGGTGTCGCCGGGTCGGTATAGCCGCAGACCGATGCCTCGAGCAGCGCCGCCGTGCCGCCGACGCGCTCGCAATAAACGCCGAGCGTATCGAAGGTCTCGTAACGTTCGCGGTCGAGACTCATGCCGATACCGTCGATAAATTCGAGCACGGTGTCGGAGCTCAAGGGGAACTCGGCGATGACTGCTTGCAAGGCCTTTGCCACGGGATGGCTCGGGGTGGCGTTGACCGCCTTTCGGATTTCCTCGCGCCACCATTCGAGCTTGATGCGCGCGACTGCCGGTTCCTCGCATTCATCGATGACGTCCGCGACCTCGCGAAAGTAGGCGTGCAGCGCCATCATCGCACTGCGCCTAGCCGTCGGCAGGAAAAGCGTCCTGTAATAGAGGCTTGAGCCAGGTTGCCCTACTTTGGCCCGACAATATTCGGCAGGTGTCATGTAGAAAGGCTACCATGCGCGCGCGCTCGGCGCGCATGGTCTCGCGGACCTTACGCTCTTTTCGGGCGGACTGGGCAGGATCAAAGACGGTTGGTGGCGTCCCCGATCGCACAAACGCGATTGCGGCCTTCCTTTTTGGCTTGATAGAGGCGACGGTCGGCGATCTTTAGCAGTCCGTCTATCGTATCCGTCGCGTCGGCACCGTAGGTGGCGACACCGATGCTGATGGTGAGCGTCAACGGTTCGCCGTGGGCCTGAAACGGCGCCTTCTCGACTGCTGAGCGAATGCGTTCGGCCAGGACGGTGGCGCCCTCACGGCCCGTTCCTGGCAACACGACGGCAAACTCCTCGCCGCCCACGCGTGCGACGGTGTCGACTGCGCGGCTCATGCGCGCGAGCAGGCCGGCGATGGCGATCAGCACTTTATCGCCGGCCTGGTGCCCATAGGTATCATTGATCTGTTTGAAATGATCGAGATCGAGCAGCATCAACGACATCGGTGTATTGTTGCGCAGGCTCAATGCCAGGCCGTGCTTGCCCTCCTGGTAGAAGGCGCGGCGATTTTTCAGACGTGTCAGGGGATCGGTCGTCGCTTGCTCCGCCAGAGCACGCCGACTCGCCTCGAGCTCGTGGATCGTACGCGCAAGCTTGTGATGTACGCGGACGCGCGCCTGCAACTCAGCGGCATCGATCGGCTTGGTGACAAAATCGTTCGCGCCATTGCGAAACGCCAGATCGCGGTCATCCGAATCGACCACGGCGGCGATGATGATCACGGGCAAGTTACGGATCTGCACGCTATCGCTGCTGCGAATCTTGATTAGCAGCTCATGTCCGGAAAGGCCCGGCATGACGATGTCGGTGATGACGAGTTCGATCTCCGGGTGCGTTTGCACCAATTCCCAGGCAGTGGTGCCATCACCCGCCACCAACAGGGAATAGCGCTCGGAAAGCGGCTTCGATAGCAGACGTAAAGTCGTCGGTGAATCTTCTACAAGCAGGATGCAGGGACGTGCTTCGGCTGCTTTGGGTTCGTCGTGCGCCTCGAGCGAAATGGGCGTGCCGGCCACTACCTCGTAGGCGCTGGTAGAGTCGCTACTGGATTTCATTGTGCTTCGACCCGCGGCGTGACCGCAAGTCGCCTCGGCCATATTACTACCACGTCTGCGGGTGTTTCCCTCTCGCGCTCCGTTGCGCCGTAGCGACCCTTTCTACGGCTCCACTTCCCGCAGACCTGTTTCAATCTGCTCGGGTTCTTCCAAAGGCTTCGCGCCGCTGAAACCGAGCTCGGTAAACTTGCGTGCGCCGGGCAGGACCTTCGCTTGAAAGGACCCCACGGATCGGTTGTATTGCGTCACCGCGGCGTCGAGACTGCGGCCAAGACGGCCCAAATGCTCGCTGAATGTTGCTAGACGATTATACAGATCCTCCCCGATTTGGCGAATCTGCTCGGCGTTGGCGGCCAGTGCCTCCTGGCGCCAACCGTACGCCACCGCCCGCAGCAGGGCGACGAAGCTCGTGGGGGTGGTGAGCATGATTTTCTGCCGCAGCGCGTCCTCCAGCAACTCCCGGTCGACATCGAGCGCCGCTGCCAGAAATTGCTCACCGGGGATAAACAGCACGACAAAGTCGGGTGCGCGCCGAAAGCGGCTCCAGTAAGCCTTGGCGGCAAGCTCGCGTACCCTCACCCGCACGTTGCGCGCGTGCTGCTCGAGATATTTCTTGCGAGTCTCGTCGTCGCTGGCCTCGATCGCGCTCAAATAAGCATCAAGCGGTGTCTTGGCATCGACCACCACCTCGCGCTCGTCCGGCATGCGCACGATCATGTCCGGACGGAAGCGGCCTTCCTCGTCGCTGACCTGCTCCTGCTCGAAAAAGTCACAGTGCTCCACCATACCCGCCAGCTCGGCCAGACGCTTGAGTGTCATCTCGCCCCACTGGCCGCGCACCTCCGGGCGCCGCAACGCCTGCACCAGATTGCGGGTCTCGCCGTGCAACAACTGCTGCGTCTCCGTCAGGGTCTCCAGATGCTTGTGCAACGCGCCGTAGGCCTGCCGGCGCTCGTTTTCCATGGCACGGATTTGCGCCTCGGCTTTCTCCAATGCCTCGCGAATCGGCTTGACCATGTTCTCGACCGCCTTCTCCTTTTGATCGAGTTCGCCCTTGGCCTGCACCTGGAAGCGCTGCAAGGTTTCGTGCGCGAGTTGCAAAAAAGTTTGGCTGTTACTTTGCAAGGCTTGCTGGGAGAGGGTGGCGAAGGTCTTTTCGACCTCGGCCAGCTTTTCGCTAGCCGCCGCGCGTTCCATATCGAGCGTGGTCTCAAGCGCGGTGATACGCTTTTGACTGCGCATGCGCGCCGCCAGCCAGCCAGCGCCGGCGGCGAGGCCGGCGACGGCGATCATGATCATAAGTATCGCCGCCTCGCTCATGATGTTTGCCTGTCGAGAAAATCGATGACTTCCATCGGCGCACGGATCAATGCGCTGGCTCCCCACTGTTCGGGGTCCTCGTCGTCGGGGATGTAGCCGAACAGCGCCACCACGGTCTGCATGCCGGCCTGTTTGCCTGCCTGGATGTCCCTTTCGGCGTCACCCACGTAGACGCTTTGCGCCGGGGTGCTGCCGGCCTTGTCGCACGCGTGCAGCATCGGTTCGGGATGCGGCTTGCGATTGTTCGTCGTGTCGCCGCTGACGATGCACGCGGCCTCTTGCGCGAGGCCGAGTTGTGCCACCAGCGGCTCGGTCAGGTAACCGGGCTTGTTGGTCACGATCCCCCAGTTGAGACCCTTCGCATGGAGTTGCGCGAGCAGCTGCGGGATCCCGGGAAACAGACGGCTTTCGCGACAAAGATTATCGGCATAGATCTCGAGAAAGCGCTGGCGCAAGGGCTCGAAGGCAGTATCGCTGGGTCCGAGCCCAAGGCCCAGACGCACCAGCGCCAGCGCGCCGTGCGAGACGTGCGGGCGGATGGTGTCGAAGGGCAGAATGTCCCGGTCTTGTTCTCTTAACAGCAGGTTCAACGCGTGCGCCATGTCGGGCGCGGTATCGACGAGAGTTCCGTCGAGGTCGAACAACACCGTGCGAATATCAGGCATCCGGACGCTCAGTATAAGCGAGATAGTTGACGTCCACACCCGGCGCCAGCCAGTAGCGCCGCGCAATGGGGTTGTAATGCATGCCCGTGAACTCGCGCATCATCAAGCCAGCCTCGCGCACCCAAGCGTCCAGCTCCGAGGGCTTGATGAACTTGCGGTACTCGTGGGTGCCGCGCGGTAACAGATTCAAGACATACTCGGCGCCGACGATGGCGAACAGGAACGACTTCGGATTGCGATTGATGGTGGAGAAAAACACGGCACCGCCGGGCCGGACCAACTCCGCACAGGCGCGCACGACCGGCGCCGGGTCGGGCACATGCTCGAGCATCTCCAGGCACGTGACGACGTCAAACGTGCCGCGGCGCTCCTGCGCGAGTGCCTCGGCCGTCGTTTTGAGGTATTCGACCTCATGGCCACTTTCCTTCAGGTGCAGTTTCGCGACTGCCAGCGGCGCCGTGCCCATGTCGATGCCGGTGACCTTCGCGCCGAGCGCAGCCATCGCCTCGGTGAGGATGCCGCCGCCGCACCCTACGTCGAGCACGGTCTTGCCCGAGAGCCGCGCGCGCTCATCGATCCACCGCAGTCGCAGCGGATTGATCTGGTGCAGCGGCCGAAACTCGCTGTGTGGATCCCACCAGCGCTCGGCGAGTCGCTCGAACTTGGCGATCTCTTCACGGTCGATATTGGCAGCGGCTTCAGACATGACAGTTTCCGTTTGGCATGCGTTCAGCGGGCATACGGTTCTATCTCTTTCGCGAGGCGCTTGCCGAGCCGCGCCTTTTCGCGCTCGAGGTCGTAGCGGGCCTGCAGCTGCACCCAAAATTCCGCCGGCGTGTTGAAAAAGCGCGCCAGGCGCAACGCCGTATCGGCGCTGATAGCGCGTTTCTTGTGCACGATCTCGTTGATGCGCCGCGGCGGTACGTTGAGGCTTTTTGCCAGCCTGTACTGGCTGAGGCCCATCGGTTTAATGAATTCCTCGCGCAGGATCTCGCCGGGATGGATGGCGATCGGGTTCTTGGTCAAGACTCGGGGACGCGGCCGCATAGCCGAGGCTCCAATAGCGGGAAGGGGGTACACATATTAACGCGGCGCGTTAATAGGCTCAACACCAACACCGGTGTGGATTGGCTGCGATGCAATCCGGTCGGTGTTAACTGCGGGGTGCTGGGGTCGCAGGCGAAGCTTAACGCTTGGTCTCTCTGTCCGACGCCGCGATGCGGTCACGCCATTCGGCCGCCTTTTGCACTATCGTCGGCTCGTCCAGGGTCGTCAGTTTTCGTTCTTTGAGCAAGCGCCGCCCGGCGACCCACACATCCGTGACCTGGTCGCGCCCAGCGGTATAGACGACCTGGGAAAGCGGGTCGTAAACCGGTTGACTGCTGATGGCCGAGAGGTCGATGGCGACGATATCCGCGGCCTTGCCCGCTTCAAGCGAGCCGATGCGCTCCTCGAGCCCCAGGGCGCGGGCCCCGTTTAGCGTCGCCATGCGCAGCGCCGTGTGCGCCGGCACGGCAGTGGCATCGTTGGCTACCGCCTTGGCCAGTAGGGCGGCGGCGCGCAGCTCATCGAGCATATCGAGATCGTTGTTACTCGCAGCGCCGTCAGTGCCGAGCGCCACGTTGACACCGGCCTGCAGTAGCTCATGCACGGGGCAGAAGCCACTTGCGAGCTTCATGTTCGATTCGGGGCAGTGCACCACATTGGCGTTCACCTCCGCCAGCGATTCGATCTCGCCGGGCAGCAAGGCCGTCATGTGGACGGCCACCAGGTTCAGGTTCAGCAAATCCAGCTGGGCCAGGCGCTCGAGGGGACGCAGGCCGGTTCTCGCCACTGCTTCCTCGACTTCGTGCGCCGTCTCGTGCACGTGAATGTNNTGACGACGCGAATTTTTTCCAGTGGCGCGTCCGATACGCTATAAGGTGCGTGTGGCGCAAAGGCAGTGGTGACAAGATCTGTGTGCCGGAGATCGTCATGCAGCTGTAGACCCTTGTGGATGTACTCCTCCCAGGTCTGCGCCCACACGGTCGGAAAATCGACGACGATGAGCCCCACGACTGCGCGCATGCCGATGTCCATGCACACCCGCGCGGTGACGTCGGCAAAGAAATACATATCGCTGAAACACGTGGTACCACTTTTCAGCATTTCGGCGACGGCGAGGCGCGTACCGTCGCGCACGAACTTCTCATTCACCCATTTCTTTTCCGCCGGCCAGATGTGCTCGTTCAGCCACACCATGAGCGGCAGATCGTCGGCCAAGCCCCGGAATAGACTCATCGGGGCATGGGTATGGGCGTTGACCAGCCCCGGTATGAGTGCATGGTCCGCAAGCGTAATAGTGTCTTCAGCTTGATACGTCCTGATTGCCTCGGCGGTAGGCAGGAGGGCGACAATCTTGCCGTCGCGGATGGCGATGCTGTGATGGTCCAGCACCGTATCGTCCGGCTGCACCGGAATCAGAGTGTATTAAGGTGTCGGTCTTTTCCGCCATTTGGCGCCGCAGTATACACGATACATCGCTAGCAAATCTTGATCGCGACGGCTGCTGGAGTGGTATCGAATCGCCGACATAACACGGCGCACACACTACACCGGAACCGGGACCGCCTAATCTATAACTGCGCCACCTTCTGTCCGGGCGCGCTTAAGAAATGAGGCAGTGTCGCGAAAAACGGTCATGGCCAAATTGACTAGATGGGCATTAACTGTTCTCCCGGCGCTCGACGTCAACGGTACGTACGTATACTGGCAGGGGATGTTTATGGCGGGTGATGATCCATGCGTGGAAGAAGCAGGAAAGGCAGGATGCCCTAGAACAGGTTCCACTAGTCTAAGAAAATTCCTTCGCCATGTGCTCGCGCAGTTAGGTCAAGAGAGCAAAGATCTCGGGCGACCCTTGGCGCTGCTTTTCTCACTTTGATTGCGTTTCTCACATAGAAGAACCAGTCCAAATGGCCATTTGGGCCAGTCCCAGTGAAATGACACGCGTCAGGCGACAATCTGGACAATCGCACACTGATCGAGTCTTCGACACATCGGGCCCGCAATGCGCTATCATTTACCGTGTGAGCGCCGCTGCCGAACAGGCCATTCCCTTTGACCGCATCCGTGCGGTGGAGTGGGAAAATGACCGCATCAAGCTGATCGACCAGCGTGTGCTGCCGCAACGGCTGGAATATCTGTATGTAGAGACTTTGCCCGCGGCTGCGCAGGCCATTCGCGACATGGTCGTGCGCGGGGCGCCGGCGATCGGCATTACCGCCGCCTATGGCGTCGTGCTGGGCGCGCGCGAGCGTTACCGCTCAGACGCGAGGACTTGGCGCGAGCAACTGGGCAAGGATTTGGAGCTTCTTGCGGCTGCCCGCCCGACGGCGGTGAACCTGCGTTGGGCCATCGCGCGCATGCGCAAGGTGGCGGAGACCGTTGACGGTGACCCGGCCTCGCGCCTGCTCGAAGAAGCGCAGCGCATCCATGCTGAGGACATCGCCGCCAACCGGCGCATGGGTGAATTAGGCGCCGCTCTCATCCAAGCCAAGAGTAGCGTGCTCACGCATTGCAATGCCGGGGCGCTGGCCACCGGCGGGTACGGCACCGCGCTCGGCGTGGTGCGCGCCGGCGTCGCTGCCGGGCACATCATCGGCGTCTTTGCCAACGAGACGCGTCCGTGGCTCCAAGGCGCGCGCTTAACGGCGTGGGAACTTTTGCAAGAGGGCATCCCGGTGACCCTGACGGCCGACAGCGCGGCGGCCACGCTCATGCGCCAGGGACGTGTGCGCTGGGTGATCGTCGGGGCGGACCGGATTGCCGCCAACGGCGATGTGGCGAACAAGATCGGCACTTATCCCGTGGCGCTCGCGGCGCGCCATCACGGCGTGAACTTCATGGTCGTAGCGCCGACCAGCACCGTGGATCTGGACACACCCAGCGGCGCCGATATCCCGATCGAGGTGCGCGGGGCCGACGAGGTGCTCGAGTTCGGCGGACAGCGGGCAGCCCCGGACGGCGCCCATGCCTGGAACCCCGCCTTCGATATCACCCCGGCCGAGCTCATCGACGCCATCGTCACCGAAATTGGGGTGATCGAGCGCCCGCGCGCCGGCGACCTCGCGACCCTGTTGGGCAAGAGAAGTTAAGAAAGCAGGCGCGCCCGCCCAGACGCGCAGAAAGCACCGCTTTTTCGCCTTTAATAATGCTGCGGCCAGGGCGCTGGCCGTGGTATACTTTGCCGTTTTCGGAATTCCGGATCGGCGGCCGAGAGCGGCTAATTCACCTTTCTTAATCAATGACTTGTCCGTAGATGAGCGGTGCCTTTCAGGAGGGAACTGTCCCGGTTTCCCGTGCCGCACGGCGACTGTCCTCTCAGCGCCCCCTAAAAACCCAAACTAAGCCGGTCGTGAAGCATTACGCATCGACCTGCTGTCATCGTTGACGCGCATGGAACAGTTCGCGAAAGAGACCATCCCGGTCAATCTCGNNTGACACTGACGAGCATGGAACCGTTCGCAAAAGAGACCATCCCGGTCAATCTCGAAGACGAGATGCGCCAGTCCTACCTGGACTACGCGATGAGCGTCATCATCGGGCGCGCGCTGCCGGACGTGCGCGACGGCTTGAAGCCCGTGCACCGGCGCATCCTCTACGCGATGCACGAAGGCAACAACGTCTGGAACCGACCCTACGTCAAGTGCGCCCGCGTCGTCGGCGACGTGCTCGGCAAGTTCCACCCCCACGGCGACGGCGCGATCTACGATGCGCTCGTGCGCATGGCCCAGGATTTTTCCATGCGCTACCCGCTGATCGACGGGCAGGGCAACTTCGGCTCCATCGACGGCGATCCGCCGGCGGCCTACCGCTACACCGAGTGCCGCATGACCCGCCTCGCCTCCGAGATATTGGCCGACATCGAAAAAGAGACCGTCGACTTCGTTCCCAACTACGACGGCAGCGAGCGCGAGCCCGTGGTCATGCCGGCGCGCATCCCGAACCTGCTTGTGAACGGCTCGTCGGGCATCGCGGTCGGCATGGCGACCAACGTGCCGCCGCACAATCTCACCGAAGTGGTCAACGCGTGTGTCGCCTTGATCGACGATAACGGCATCGGTGTCGATGAGCTCATGCGGCACATGCCGGGCCCGGATTTTCCGACCGCCGCCATCATCCACGGCGTCGACGGTATCCGCGAGGCCTATCGGACCGGGCGCGGACGCGTGTACGTGCGCGCACGTACCCATTTCGAGAGCGATAAGAAAAGCGCGCGCCAGACGATCATCGTCACCGAGTTGCCATACCAGGTAAACAAGGCACGGCTGCTCGAGCGCATCGCCGAGCTGGTGAAGTCGGGCAAGCTCGAAGGCATCAGCGAGCTGCGCGATGAATCGGACAAGTCAGGCATGCGCATGGTGATCGAGCTGCGCCGCGGCGAAAGCGCCGAGGTGATCCTGAACAATCTCTACGAGCACACGGCGATGCAGAGTGTGTTCGGCATCAACATCGTCGCGCTCGACGGCGGCCAGCCGCGGCTAATGAACGTCGAGGAGTTGCTCGAGGCGTTCCTGCGGCATCGGCGCAGCGTAGTCACGCGGCGCACGATCTTTGATCTGCGTAAGTCACGTGAGCGCGCCCATATCCTGGAAGGGCTTGCCGTCGCGCTGGAGAACATCGATGAGGTCGTAGCGCTGATCAAGGCCTCCAAGGACCCGGCGCAGGCCAAGGCGGCGTTGATGAAACGTGCGTGGCAGGCGAGCATCGTCGCCAAGATGCTGGCCGGCACCGATGCCGCGATCTCGCGCCCGGAAGGCCTCGATAGCCAGTACGGACTCGGCAAGAAAGGTTATCAGCTCTCGGAGGCGCAAGCGCAGGCGATCCTGGATCTGCGCTTACAGCGCCTGACCGGCCTAGAGCAAGAAAAGCTGCGCGAGGAATATCGCCAGCTGCTGGAGACGATCAAGGATCTGCTCGATATCCTCGAGAACCCCGAGCGGTTGATGCGTGTTATCCGCGAAGAGCTCATTGCCGTGCGCGATCAGTACGGCGACGCCCGCCGCACCGAGATCGTCAAGACCCGCGTCGACCTAAGGGTCGAGGATCTGATCGCCGAGGAGGACCTGGTCGTGACCTTGTCGCACGCCGGCTATATCAAGGCGCAGCCGTTGACGGATTACCGCGCGCAACGGCGCGGCGGACGCGGCAAGACGGCGACGGTGATGAAGGACCAGGACTTCGTCGACCGGCTATTTGTCGCCAACACTCATGACACCATTCTCTGCTTCAGCAACCACGGCAAGGTGTACTGGCTGAAGGTGCACCAGATCCCGCAGGCACGACGCGGGGCGCGGGGGCGGCCGATCGTGAACCTGCTGCCGCTGGAGGAGGGCGAGCGCATGAATGCGATCTTGCCAGTGCGTGAGTTCGCAAAAGGCGCGTTCGTGTTCATGGCGACCTCTGACGGCACGGTGAAGAAGACGGCGCTGGAGGAGTTCTCGCGCCCACGCGCGAGCGGCATCATCGCCATCGAGTTGACCAAGGGCAACCGCCTGGTCGGTGTGGGCCTGACCTCCGGCGACTGCGACGTGCTGCTGTTCAGTGATGCCGGCAAGGTCGTACGCTTCGGCGAGCAGGATGTACGGCCAATGGGACGCAACGCCCGCGGTGTGCGTGGCATCACGCTTAAGAAGGGCCAGTCCGTGATATCTTCGATCATCGCCGTTGCCGATATCGGCGACGCGACGGTGTTGACCGCGACCAAAAACGGTTACGGTAAGCGCACGCTACTGACCGATTACCCGCGGCATCGCCGCGGCGGTCAGGGCGTGATCTCGATTCAGGTCAACAAGCGCAACGGGCCCGCCGTCGGTGCCTGCCTGACCACCGGCGAGGACGAGGTGATGTTGATCACCAACGCCGGCAAACTCATCCGGACGCGCACGCGCGAGATTTCGATCGTCGGCCGCAATACCCAGGGCGTACACCTGATCGACCTCGCTGCCGGCGAAACCCTCGCCGGGTTGGAGAAGGTCGCAGAGTCGCCAGAGGGCGAAGCCATCGAATAGTTGCGAAATTGCGGGAGTAATTTTTACATGAGCAGAGCATTCAATTTCGGAGCCGGACCGGCGATGCTTCCGCAAGAGGTGTTGGCGCAGGTGCGCGATGAGCTGATCGACCTGCACGGCACCGGCATGTCGGTGATGGAGATGAGCCATCGCGGCAAAGACTACCTGGCGATCGCGCAACAGGCCGAGGCCGATCTGCGCGACTTGCTGGCGATTCCCGCCCGCTACAAAGTGCTGTTCCTGCACGGCGGCGCGCAGGGGCAGTTCGCCGCCGTCCCACTCAATTTGCTGGGCAGCAAGGCAGGGGCCGACTACGTCAACACCGGACACTGGTCGAAGCGCGCCATCGCCGAGGCCGGCCACTTTTGCAAGGTCAGTGTCGTCGCCTCCAGCGAAGCGCGCCGTTTTACGACCGTGCCGCCGCAAAGCGAGTGGACCCTGAGTCGTGATGCCGCCTACGTGCACTACACGCCGAACGAAACCATCGGTGGCGTGGAGTTTCACTGGGTGCCGGAGACAGCTGAGGTGCCACTGGTCGCCGATATGTCGTCGACCATCCTCTCACGCCCTATCGATGTGAGCCGCTTCGGCGTGATTTACGCGGGCGCGCAAAAGAATATCGGCCCGGCCGGGATCACGGTCGTGATCGTGCGTGAGGACCTGCTCGAGCGCGCCCGCGGCGATGTCCCGAGCATCCTCAACTACCGCCTGCAGGCCGAACAAGGTTCGATGTTCAATACGCCGTGCACCTTCTCATGGTACGTGGCCGGCCTGGTCTTCGATTGGTTGAAGCGCAAAGGCGGGTTGGCGGCGATGGGCGAGCTCAACAAGCGCAAGGCCGACAAGCTCTACGCCTGCATCGACAACTCGGGCGGCTTTTACAGCAATCCCGTCGATCCCGCCTGCCGTTCGTGGATGAATGTGCCGTTTACACTGGCCGATGGCAAGCTCGATGAAGTCTTTCTGAAAGAGGCACAGGCGGCCGGCTTAATGCAGCTCAAGGGCCATCGCTCGGTCGGCGG
>JABAOH010004881.1_pt1 | contig 19952 bp, 20 predicted proteins | sample 7062181 | NCBI WGS metagenome assembly JABAOH01 (sample SAMN14538630, study PRJNA623070) | marine sediment metagenome | biome: marine biome [ENVO:00000428]; feature: marine pelagic biome [ENVO:01000023]; material: deep marine sediment [ENVO:00002113]; isolation source: pool of 5 deep marine... | reverse complement strand
AAGCCAGAAAACCTGCCTAAATAGACTTCACATGAGTCTTCCATGGAAGATGGTGAAGGCATAGTGAACCCAGTCCTTCCTTTGGAGGATGGGTTTTTTTCTATTGAGGGGGAGGATAATGCTCAATTTTTTTCTCAAGGGAGGGCCCGTCATGTATCCCCTCCTCATCTGCTCCATTATTTCCCTGACCATCATCTTCGAAAGGACCCTCTTCTGGCTTCGCCTCAGCAGGAACAGGGATAGATTCATGGTGGGCCGAATCCTGGAGCTGGCCGAAAAAGAGGATTACGGATCGGCCTGGGAGCTGGGAAGACAATCCAAGGATTATATCGTGAGAATGCTCATGGGGGGAATAGCTCACCGTCGTTATTCCTTGCCCAGTGCCCTGGAAATGGGTGCGGAGGAGGAGATCAAAAGGATGACTCAATATCTGAACATCCTCGATACCATTATCACGGTGGCACCGCTGTTGGGAATTTTCGGCACCGTCATCGGGATCATCAACTCCTTCGACCTCCTCGGCCGTGCCGGAATAGAACACCCCCAGGTAGTGACCGGTGGCATCGCCCAGGCCTTGATTACCACGGCCACTGGCCTGGGGGTGGCAATGATGAGCCTCCTGCCATATAACTACTTTTTGTCGAAGATGCTATCCGCCTCAAAGGAATTGGAAAAATTTGGCACGAGTTTGGAAATCACTTTCCAGAGGCAAAATGCCAAATTCGAGCAATAAGGAGTTATCGGCCTATGCGGCTCAAAGGACAGCCCAGGAGAAGCGGAAGGATCGAGATGATCCCCCTCATCGACGTTGTCTTCTTGCTCCTCATCTTCTTCATCTATGCCATGCTTTCCATGACCATCCATAAGGGGATTCCGGTCCTTCTCCCGAAGGCCAAGACGTCACTCATTGACAAGGAAGCATATCTCTCCATCGGCATTACCCGTGATTACAGGATCTTCCTCGATGATAGGGAGGTTCCCATGGAAGGACTCCTCCAGAGGCTCAGGGAGAGGAGAAAGGAACAACCTCAACTGAGGGTCTTTATCAGCGGGGACCGGAGGATCCCCTACGAGTGGGTGGTCAAGGTATTGGACACGGTGAGAACCTCAGGCCTGACCAAAGTCTCCCTGGAGACCCATTGGAAAAAATGAACGCTAACCGTGATCTCATCTGGGGAACTGCCCTGTCCCTCCTCGTCCATGGGGCCTTCCTTGGACTCCCGTTCTCCCCCGGAGGCCAAGGGCCCACCCTCACCCATCAGTCCATCCCCTTGGAAATCTCCTTTGTCAAGCTGAAGGGCCATGATGATGCCCGACCTAAAATGAAACTCGTCCCTCTAAGCCGACCCCAAGGGGTTAGGCAAAGCCTCAGTATGAGCACGAGAAAGATCACAAACAGAAGGGAGAAATCGCCCCTCGATTTGGGGAAGAAACCAATCCCCGTCCTCAGTGAAAAACCCATTGCTCTCCTCAGGGAGAAAACCCTTACGCCAACGCCGGAGCCATTATCCCCCGCTCCACAACACCAGATTGAAGAGAACGCCCCACAGCCGGGGGGAGAAATGGGTGAAAAAGCCCCTTTGGCGAGTTCCTTACCATCGGGGGAAAGCCCGATTAAGGAAGAAGACTTCAAAGCAAGCCTGATCCCAAAGGGGGGGGATTCGCCGAAGAGCCGTCCCATCATATTGGCCCGGCCCAGATATGATCGAAACCGAAAACCTCCTTACCCGAGAATCGCCCGAAGGAGGGGTTACGAAGGTGTCGTGGTTTTGAAGGTCGAAATCCTGCCCAACGGCCGGGTTGGTCAGCTGCGAGTCAAGAGGTCTTCAGGTCATCACATCCTGGACCGGTCCGCGCTCAAGACGGTGAAGCAGTGGAAGTTCATTCCGGCAAAACAAGGAGAGGACCCGATACGGATTTGGGCCGAGATCCCCATAAAATTTGAATTGGAATAAGGGGGTACAATGGGCCGCATCTGTTTGCAAATCCTCATATTTAGTCTGCTCCTGGTCGAAGTCGGCCTTCCAGCAGATCGGGTCTTTGTGGATGAGGTAGGGAGATGGGTTAAGGTCCCAGAGCCCCCGAGCCGAATTATTTCCCTCTCCCCCAGCATAACTGAGATCCTCTTCTCCCTGGGGTTGGAAGAACGAATAGTGGGAGTTTCCGATCATAGTGATTTCCCTCCCCACGCCTTGGCAAAGCCGAGGGTTGGAAGCTACATCAACCCCAGTGTGGAGCGGACCATCTCCTTAAACCCGGACCTGATTTTGGCTACCGCAGCTGGAAACCCCCGGGAATTTGTTGATAGAATGGAAAGCTTGGGGTTGAGTGTCTATACCGTTTTCCCCAAGGACTTCAATGGCATCCTGAGAAGTATTTCCCATATTGCCATGGTGACGGGAAGGGAGCGTTGGGGGGCCAGGGTGATTGGGGAAATGAGGAGGCGAAAGGAGAGGATTCTCCGATTGACCCGGGGCCGAACCGAGCCAAAGGTTTTCTTCCAGATCGGAACGGCGCCCATTGTTACCGTGGGAAAGGGCAGTTTTGCCGACGATTTGATTTCCCTGGCAGGTGGCCGGAATATAGCTGGGGGAGAATCGATGAAGTATCCCCGCTACAGTATTGAGGAAATCCTTGTTAAGGCCCCCGATGTCATCATAATCACCTCCATGGACCCCAGGGGGGATTCCCAAGAACTGGCAGAGCACTGGAATCGATGGAAGACGATCCCCGCTGTAAAACAGGGGCGTGTCTTTGTCATTGATTCAGACCTGGTTGACCTCCCCTCGCCGAGGATCATCGATGGACTGGAGGTCATCGCCCGAATCCTCCACCCGGAGCTGGAGAGGATTTTGATGAACCAATGAAGACGGCTTCGCAAAAAGTCCATTTGCTGCGTTGCGCTTCATCCTTCGTCACTGCAGCGTACTTCTACGTACGCCTCATTCCTCAGGATTTGCGCGCCTTGCATCTGGATCTTTTTTCTTTGCCGTCTGATTTCAACTTTTTATGATGATGTGAATGAAAAGGCTCGGATTTTTTCCATGATCGTAAGCCCCAAGAAGATCATCACCGTCTGCTCCTTATTTTTCTGTTTGCTGTTGGGGGTCATGCTTGCCTCCCTCTCCCTCGGTGCGGCAAAGATCGGAGTGGCTCAGGTATTACGAGTACTCATTCACCACGCAGTCTATTTCGATAGCCCGGCGGGGCCGGAAGGGCTTATCATCCTTTCCGTGAGGTTGCCCAGGATACTCCTTGCCGGGCTTGTCGGTGCAGCCCTTGCGGTTGCAGGGTGCTCTTTCCAAGCCCTTTTGAGAAACCCATTAGCTGATCCTTATATCTTGGGGGTCTCCAGCGGTTCTGCTTTAGGAGCCATTTTGGCTATCCTGGCCGGCCTCAGCGCCACCTCATTCGCCATCCCATTAGCCTCCTTTTGTGGCGCTATCATTACGGTCATGCTCGTCTTCCATGTTGGGAAGGTGGGAAGGGGCCTCCATACCAATACACTTCTCCTGGCCGGGGTGATCATTAGCTCCTTCTTCTCGGCCATCATCATGTTCCTCATCTCCGTTGTCCAAAACGAGGACCTTTCAAAGATCGTGTTCTGGTTAATGGGGGACTTCAGCTTTTCCAATTATCATTTCATCCTGATCATTCTCCCCTATATAGCGGGAGGAATAGGGGCGATCTATTCCAATGCAAGGGGGTTAAACCTTATCGTAATGGGGGAAGAAACGGCGGTTCAGTTGGGAATCGATGTGGAACGATTGAAAAAGATGGCCTATATATTCGCCTCCCTCATCACGGCGGCGGCTGTATCGGTCTGCGGCCTTATCGGCTTCGTAGGACTCATCATCCCCCATTCGGTTAGAATGCTTTTTGGTCCCGATCATCGCCTTCTCATCCCGGCCTCAACGCTCGTGGGAGCATGCTTCTTGATTGCCTCGGATACGATCGCCAGGACGATTGCCGCCCCCACGGAACTGCCCGTGGGAGCGGTGACGGCAGCCTTCGGAGCCCCCTTCTTCATCTATCTCCTCAAAAGGAGAAAGGTATAGAGTGGCGAACATCGACGTCAAGGACATCTCCTTTAGATACGCCGCCCAATGGGTCATCGAGGATCTCTCCTTCCATGTGGAGGGGGGGGAATTCTGGGGAATTATCGGCCCGAATGGCTCAGGAAAAACTACGTTGCTCAAGATTCTCTATGGACTTATCGACCCTCAAAGGGGGAGGGTCTTTATCGATGGAGGCGAATTGAGGCGAATGAAGCGGACCGATATCGCGAAGAAGGTCGCCGTCGTCCCCGAAGAAACCCAAATCAGTTTTCCCTTCACCTCCTTGGAGGTTGTCCTCATGGGGAGATCCCCCTATCTGGGGCGCCTACAATTCGAGGGAAGAGATGACTTCGAGATAGCCGAAACGGCCATGAGGCTTACCGATACGCTCCATTTTTCCCGAAGGCCCGTAAACGAACTGAGCGGCGGGGAACGGCAGCGGATCTTCATCGCCCGAGCCCTGGCCCAGGAACCCGAAATCATCCTCCTCGACGAACCTACATCCAATCTTGATATAGGCCACCAGGTCGAATTTTACGACCTCATCAGCCGGTTGAATCGCGAGAAAAAGCTAACCATCCTCACCGTCTCCCACGACATCAACTTGGCGTCGGAATACTGTCGAAAAATCATCCTCCTCAAAGGGGGCAGGATATTTAAAATGGGAAGCCCGAGGGACGTGGTGGTCGAGGAATCTATCAGGCAGGTCTATGGTAGCCGGGTTTTGGTCGACGAGAATCCCGTAACGAAATCCCCCAGGATAACCCTCTTGCGGAAGGATCCGTCAAACACCGGAGACCCCGAGGCGGAGGTGAAATGATAAAACCTCAGGAAATAGAGAGGGCACGGCAGACCATTCAAAGGATGGTCCATTCCACCCCAATGCTGACCTCCGATTCCATCAGTGCCAGGGTCGGCCTGAAGGTCTATCTCAAGTTGGAGAACCTGCAAAAGACGGGGTCCTTCAAGATACGAGGGGCCTACCATAAGATCTCAAAACTGGTATCCTCGTCGGACATAAAGGGGGTCGTTGCTGCCTCAGCGGGTAACCACGCCCAGGGAGTAGCCTTGGCCGCATCTTCCCATGGTATTCCTGCCACCATCGTTATGCCAGAACGAGCGCCCTTGTCGAAACAGCTCGCGACAAGGGCCTATGGCGCAAGGGTTATCCTTCGGGGGGATTCCTTTGAAGAGGCCGAGGGATACGCTCGGGAATTGGAGAAAGAGGGCCTCGCCATGATTCATCCCTTCGATGACGAGGATATCATCACGGGTCAAGGGACCATCGGCCTTGAGGTCATGGAGGCCCTTCCGGAGTTGGATGCTATCATCGTCCCTATCGGAGGAGGAGGCCTCATCTCCGGCATATCCCTGGCCATCAAGTCACAGAAGCCCCATATCCAAGTGATTGGGGTAGAGGCCGCCGCGGCCCCCTCTGCCCTCCATTCCATAAGAGCGGGAAAAATCACTCCGGTTAAGCCGTTATCAAGTATTGCCGACGGAATTGCCGTGAAACGTATTGGACAAATCACCTATCCCATCATCCAGCAATGCGTGGACGACATCGTTACGGTGGAGGAGGACGAGATCGCCGCAGCCATATTGATGTTGATGGAGCGCAAGAGAATCGTCGCCGAAGGAGCCGGGGCGGTTCCCCTCGCGGCCCTTTTGAAGGGAGATACGAAGATAAAGGGACCCAAGTGCGTCTTGGTGATCAGCGGGGGAAACATCGATGTCAACCTCATCGATCGCATCATCGCACAAGGCCTTGCCAAAACGGGGCGAATTATCCGGATCGCGGTCAACCTCCGCGATGTCCCCGGTTCCCTCGCCAACATCTCCCGGATCATCGGAGACGGAGGGGCGAATATCCTCCACATCTATCACGACCGGATTTCCAAGCGCATTCCCATTGGATGCAGCAAGGTCGTCCTGGAACTGGAGACGACGGGATCTGATCATATCCAGGAAATCCTTGGGAAATTGAAAGAAGAGGATTATGCCGTCGAACTGACCTGAATGGACGGATATCGAAATTCCCAAATTGTATTCTCGCCAGGATTCTTGAGATTAAATCTTAGTGGGCGATGCCCCAAGCAAACAGCGGGATTAAAGATCTTTTGCACCTCGGTGAAGCCCCGCATTGCGATCAGCACGTGTACGGATAAAAGTGGTGATAACAGAACCCCCCGGGATCTCCGTACCGGCTTTCCGTGTCCACCAGACATTGCCGGATCATATCTTTTGAGACCTCATCGTAATCGGGCCGGACCTCTTCCCTCTTTTTACACTCCATGCAGACAACCTGATGGTCGTATACGGATAGAATTCTCTGATCCAATCTCTCGTGGCACTGAGAGCATTGAGTCGCACAGAGAATCTTCTCCTCCCACTCTTCTTTCATCTTAGTCACCTCCCCATATGACGGCTTCGTAAAAAGTCCATCTGCCATTCGACAGGCCGTTCGACAAGCCGTTCGACAAGCTCACGGTCCTGAGCAAGGTCGAAGGACTCACGGCCCTGAGCAGAGTCGAAGGGCTGCGTTGCGCTTCATCCTTCGTCACTGCAGCGTAGTTCTCTGTACGCCTCATTCTTCAGGATTTGCGCGCCTTGCGTCTGGATCTTTTTTCTTTGCCGTCTGATTCCGATTTTTTACGAAATCATCCCATATAAATTGTGGTCAAACTCCGTTTCTCTCCCGTTTCTCTCCATTTCCATCGGATACCCATATTTGCACTCCATGGTTTAACAATTTTATTTCTAAGTCTTCTGGGGACTGGAAGGAAATGGTTTGGAAGCCTATTTGACGGGCGGGGATCAGATTGGCCTCCTTGTCATCGACGTAAAGGACCATCTCAGGAGTGAGGCTGAACCGACGAGTAACCAACTCATAGATGCCCATCTCTGGTTTCCTCATGCCGGCCTCCCACGAGAGGACGGTCCCGTCGAAGATGTCATAGAGACGGTACCTTTCCTGGAGGTAATGGGTGGTGGCCTTATCCACGTTGGAAAGACAGTAAAGGCGATAGCGCCGCCTCACCCTTTCCAGGATGTGGATGGTCTCGGGAATGGGAATCAACATCCTTCTCCATTGCCTCAGTTTCCGGGCAACCTCATCCTCGACCCTCAATTTTGGAGCCATTCTGCTCCACAACTCCTCTTCGGTGATGAAATCCTTGTTGTAGAGTTTCCATTCCTCAGAGCCCACCGTCACGGCGTAAAAAGCCTCGGCTGACATCCCAATCTTCCCCTCAAATTGCGCGAAGAAGGTCTTGAAATCATCCCTCACGATCACGCCACCCACATCCGATACGATCGCCTCAACCTTCATCGTGTTAGCCTCACCCTTATCTGAGGGAATATCCGAAAAATATCCCCAAAATGAGCGACCTCTTTTAATTTATCACCATACGGAACCCATTTCCACAACCAACGAGCAAGAGAGCTCCTTTTTCGATTTTTCAGCAATCTCAGCAATTTCATTTGACAAACCCCCTATTTTGGGCCATATTATGAGCCATTAACTTCGACGGGGGAGAGTGCCATGTCGGAGGAGGTTTCCCTCAAGGAAATCCTTAGGGCCCGTGCAGTGATCTATCGATACCTGAGGCCCACACCCCTGATCCACTATCAACCCCTTTCCGAGGTCACCGGTTTCCAGACTTACATCAAGCACGAAAATCACAACCCCACCGGTGCTTTCAAGGTCAGGGGTGGCCTCAACCTCATCGCCTCGCTCCCCCAAGAGGAAAAGGAAAGGGGGGTCATTACGGCTACCCGGGGAAATCATGGTCAATCGATAGCAATGGCCTGTCGGATCTTTGGGGTCGCTTGCACCATTGTTGTCCCCCACGGAAATAACCCTGAGAAGAACAGGGCCATGAGGGGTTTTGGGGCCGAGTTGGTGGAATATGGTCGGGATTTCGACGAGGCGAGGCAAAGGACCGAAGAGATCCGCGAGGAAAAGGGACTGCGGTACATTCATCCCGCCAACGAGCCCAAGTTGATCAACGGTGTGGGGACGTACAGCTTGGAGATTTTCGAAGACCTGCCCGACGTCGATGCCATCATCGTTCCCATCGGCGGTGGAAGCGGGGCGTGTGGAGCCATCACCATCGCCCGGGCCCTCAATCCCAACACGATTGTTATTGGTGTTCAGGCGGAAAAGGCTCCTTCTGTCTACCTCTCTTGGAGGGAGGGTCGGATCATCGAAACCGAGAGTGCCGATACCTTCGCCGATGGCCTGGCGACCCGCGTCCCCTTCGAGATGACCTTCAATATCTTACGGGAAGGGATATCGGATATCGTGACCGTCTCGGAAGAGGAGATAAAGTCGAGCATCCGGCTCCTGCTGGAAACGACCCACAATTTAGCGGAAGGAGCGGGAGCGGCTCCCCTTGCAGCAGGGTTAAAGATAAGGGACCGGTTGAGGGGCAAGAAGGTGGTCATGATCTTGAGCGGGGGTAATATCGATTTGGCTACCCTCAAGTGGGCCTTGACGGATGACGGGAAACATAACGGGGAGCTGTCCCACGGGAATCCCTCAAAACGTCGTTAATCCTCGAATTCGACCTTGAACCCCTCTTGTTTCTCCAGTTCCCCCTCCAGGGCTTCCAGCTCCCGTTTTTTGTCCAGGTAATGGACTATCTTTCCGAATCCCTTCCACTGTTGTCTACATGCGGGGCAAAAATTTTGCGCCTCGACCTCCTTGAAAATCTTTTCGCTGTATGGAAACCTGGCTCCACAGTTCCCACAGATAACAACCAACCCCCCCATCTTGGACACCTCTGGCTAGGGCAAAAGAAAAGAGGGGGCATCTGCTCCAACTACCCCACGGAAAATCGCAGATACCCCCGCCCCTTTTTCATCCACCTTTCGTCTTCTCAGTGAGGAATTCGATCTGGCGGGCTTCCCGAGGATCGTCCCTCACCTTTCTCTCCATATTGGCAATGGAGTAAATCACCGAGGCGTGCTTTTTATTGAAGGCTTTGCCGATGGCCTCAAGGGAATCATTGGTCAACTTCCGACAGAGATACATGGCAACCTGCCGGGGGAGGTAGATGTCTTTCCTCTTCGACTTCGATTTCATCCGTTCGATATCGATCCGGTAATACCTTCCTACCACCTCTTGGATGCGCTCGACGGTGATAATCCGTTCCTCCTCTTTGACCACATTCCTCAGGGACTCTCGGGCCAAATCCAGGTCTATTGGTCGGTGCATCAACGATGATTGGGCGATGATGCCGATGACCGTCCCCTCCATTTGTCTGATATTCCCATTGATATGGGACGCCAGATACTCCAAAACGGCATCGGGGATATGAACACCTTCTGCCAATGCCTTGGCCTCTAGAATCCGCCTGCGTGTTTCCTGCCTCGGGGCCTGTAATCGCACCACAAGGCCACACCCAAGCCTCGATTTTAACCCCTCACCCATTTTGGGAATATCTTCCGGGGGGACTATGCTGGTCAGGATAATCTGTTTGCCGCAGTTGTACAAGGTATCCAAGGTATGGGATAGCTCCGCCTGGGTAGTAGGCTTGCCGCTGAAGAAATGAACCCCGTCGATTACCAGGATATCGCTGCATTTTCGATACTTCTCCTTGAAGGAGGCGATCTCATCCCTCCTCAGGGCGGTGACCATTTCATTGACGAATTCCTCCGCGGAGACGAGACAAATCCGAGTCTCCGGCCATTTCTTCAACATATAATTTCCCATAGCCGTGGACAGGTGACTCTTCCCCAACCCCACATCGGAGTAAAAGAATAGCGGATTATAGTGTATGCCGATCTTATTGGAAACGGCCCAGGCGGCCGAATGGGCGAACTGATTACAAGGCCCGACGACAAAATGTTCGAAGGTAAACCTCTTGTTTAACCGGATCCCCCCCAAGGGACCCGTTGCCATCTTCGGGAGCACCATCTGTCCATTCCCATTGTGAGGAGAGGTGGAACGGCTCCTCCTTGGGGCGGCCTTGAGGTAGATTTGACAATCGTCCTCCGCAATTGATTGAACGGCCTCCTTAACCGTACTCAGGTAGTACCGGTTCACCCACTCCTTAAAGAAGACATTGGGACATTCCAGGACGATCTGCCCCTCTTTCATCTCCCTGAACTCCAAGGGTTTGATCCATAGGTTGAAGGTATCAGAAGTAAGCCTCTCTCGAATTGAAGCCTTGGCTTTTGCCCATATTTCTTCCATTGCCCCTACCCCAAGAATCCTCATTCTATGATCACGTTTCTCTTATCACTCATCTTAATAGTTAGTGAACCCGAAAATCGAGGGAGTGTCAAATTCGGTATCGGCCGTTTACGAAATTCCTCCATTTCGAGTTTTCCACAACCAAAATTTCCTTGAAAATACTCGGTCCGAGGGGGGATGGATGAAAATCCCATGGAGATAAAATCCTTTCCAGCCCCGAAGCCTTAGGCCCAATAATCAATAAGTTGCCCCAGTTATCCACGGCTGTGGATATCTTTTTCCACAATGGAAATCTAACGATTTCTCTTTTTTTCTTCGAATTTCAAAAAATTTTAAAAAGGGAAATTTTTTGTCGGTTGGAATATCAAAGGAGGAAAGGAACCCATTACGGAGTGGATTCCTTGAAAATTGGAATGGCGTAGGGCCCCTCTCGGAGATAACAGACCGATGGCTCGATATTCCTCTTGCTGAGCCGATCAATGGAGTAAATCAAGGCGTTTTGAACCATGGCCTGGGTTTTTTCCAGATTCGACCTGTCCTCGAATTCGGCCAAGAGAAATTCGTAGCCGCCGGTCCCGGGAAGGATGACGTAATCCTCTTTGGGAATCTCACCAGAGCAATAGATCAATCCCTCTTCGCCGACTTTTTTGAGGGGGATACCCCAAACCTCGGGCTCCCACTGGTCCTTGGTAAATCGCCAATGGGAGTTCCGCAGCAATTCCAGATACCCATCCGGTCCCTGTAATTTCATGAGATGGCTCAGTGTCTTATATTCGGATCCGCCAATGGGCCTGATATCATGATTGTTGGCGGCGATGATAATTACACCGCCTTCCTTCACGGCTGGGACGGCTCCAACCCCTGCCTTTGCGGTTTGGTAGTGGTCCCTCCCCACATATCCGCCGTGAGTGAGGACGACATCGAATTGCCTCTCCAGAGGGATCTCCGCATAGCCCTTGATCATCTCAAAGGTCCTCATGTGTGCCTCGACCAATTCGCCGGTGAAGACCTGCGTAAGGCGCATATCCTTGTCCACGGTGACGTTGACCATGAAATCAACTCCGACTGTCCTTGCAACTTCTAAGGCCTCCTCATGGCATGGGTTTCCGTCGAGGATGAGGTTGGTGGCATTGGGATCCTCAAGGTAATAGGGCCCGTGAAATCTCTCGATGGTCTTTACGTCAACCAATCCCGGGCAGATGGCTTTTCTTCCGCCCGAAATCCCGGTCATGAAATGGCTTTCCACAAGTCCCGTGGCGATCTTCAGGTCAGCGGAATAGAAGTCCTTGTTGACATAGACATCGGTCGCCCTTCTGGTCTTCCCTATGCTGACCAGGAGACCTTCATTCTCGCAATCGTGATCGAGGATTGTGAATTGGTCAACGATCTCTTCTCCATACATCTGGACCTTCTCCTCATGGGTGCTGGCCCGATGCATCCCCGTCCCAACAATGATTTTAACGTTCTCCCTTCTTATTCCCTGGGATTCTAAGGTCCGCAATATGGGGCCGAGAATCCCCTTCTCCCCCTTGTAGGGAACGGGCCTGGTAATATCGGACACGGTCACCGACACGACCATATCCTTTGGTCTCTTCCCCTTCTTCTTGACGATCTCCTCCAATCTCGGGCTCCCGATGGGGTTTGAAAATGCCCTTTCGATTTCCCCTCGCCAATCATCGATATGGGGAACCCTCCCCATGCTGATCTCTACCGAAGCCCTCGGCACGGCGATCTCCAACGTTTCATGGCCATACTCCAAGGGAATCCGTTTCCAATCTTTGGTATCGACTCGAACCAGTGCCTCCTCTAAATCCCGTTTCATATTCACTCCATCCTCAAGGTATCAAATGAAACCCCTTCAGGGAATTCTAACCCACCCTCGGGATGAGGTTCAACCCCGTGAATAGGTCGCCTTCATCACCCTTTACTCCTCGGGTAAATCCTCCAATCTACCATAAAGAAGAGATGCCAAAAAATCAACGCTTTTATTCATCCAAGGGTTTCACGATGATGGATTGCATCAAATGTTCTGGTATGAGCTGGAATAAAAGGGGTTACAGGGGTTTATGAGAAAAGGGTGGCCAAGGGATGGGGATTGGTGTACAGTTAACCGTAATGGGCAAATCGGCTATGAGGAGAAGTGATGTATGGGTCCTAAAATAACCATGAAACCGCTATGAGGAGAAGAAGAGATGAGAATACGAGATATCATGACGGAAAATCCCCTGACCGTGGACAGCGAGACTTCTATTGTCGATGCCAAGAGGATTATGAAGGAGAACAACATCCGGAGGCTTCCCGTAGTGGATAAGGGGAAACTCGTTGGCATAGTAACCGAGAGGATGATCTTGGAGGCCTCTCCCTCTCCGGCCACGTCGTTGTCGATTTACGAACTCCATTACCTCATAGCCAAAATGAAGGTAAAGGAGATCATGGTAAAAGATCCCATTACCATATCTCCCGATGCGGCCTTCGAAGATACGCTGCTCTTAGGCCAGGAGAAGAGAATCGGGGCCTTTCCCATTGTGGACAAGGGAAAGCTGGTGGGAATTACCACGGAATCCGACTTGGCCCGGTTTATCGCGAGCATATGGGGGGCGAAGGAAAAGGCGTCCACTATCATCATCGAGGGGGTAAGCCAGCGCTTCGGCCTATTCAAGGAGATCGTCTCCATCATCGATAGATATGAGGTCCCCATATTGAGTATGATGACGTATATCCCCCCGGGCAGGGTTGATTGTTCCTTGATCATTCGAGTGAAAACGAAGGAGACAGATTCCCTCATGCGGGATCTCAAGAAGGCTAAATTCAAAGTGATCTATGGGGGATGAGACAATACGTACCCTCTTCTTCACACATTGGGAAACTGAAATATGTATAATGAAGGCCCCAGACTGAAAGCCGAACGTCATTCCCCGGCGGCTCAGTAACGGCTAACGCTCCTTCGTCTTTTTATTGAGCAGTTCATCCACCCATTGCAGGCCCAGTTCCATGAGCTTACCTCGACGGGGTCTGCCCGTCTCGGGATCGCAGCCGATTATTTCATAGAGGAGCTCGACAGCCTTTTGGAAGTCCCCCTGTTCGAAGATCTTCTTGCCGGCATCGGGACCATTTGGTTTGGGATCGAAGAGCCGCCGTGGCAATATATCGTCTTTGATGGTAAATCCCTCGCGACTGTTGAAGGCCCTGGCCATGATGGTGGCGCGCTCAGCCGCCTTCATCAATTCGAAGAGGCTCGCATTCCACCCCGTAATGGCGCTCAGGCACCGGACCATCAAATCCAGGGTCATCACCCCACGCGGTGCATACCCGAATACACACAATCCCAAAGCATCCTGCATCTTCCACAGCGTATCCACCAACGCGTAGGTTCTGACCTTCTCCGTGGTAATGTCCGTGGGATGCATGGCCTTATATATTCCCAAAGGCTTGACGGATTGGAACATATAGGAATTCTCGTCGACGAAGAAGGGATCGTGAGGGGCGTTCATGTGATCAGCCCCGTAGGTGCTGATGGCATACCCCATACCGACTCCTACCTTTACCCGGGGGTCGTGCATGGGGAGCTCCTGACCCTTGACAGAAAGGTGATACGGCTGGTCCGCAACACCCCACTTTTGGGCTAACCGGGTCATCCCTTCAGCCAAGAGATCGCCGAAGCCCTCCCGTCGAGCCGTCATCTCCAGCAGTTGAATCATCAAGTCCGCATCCCCGAAGCGAAGCTCCAGCCCGCCGGTATCCGCCTTGGTGATGACCCCCTTCTCGAAACACTCGCACGCAAAGGCGATGATCATCCCCGCCGAGATGGTATCCATGCAATATCGATTGCAGATCTCGTTGCCCTTGGCGATGGCCTTCAGATCCACGATATTGAGATTGGTCCCCAGGGCTGCCATGGTCTCGTATTCCGGCCCACCGTAGCGAGAGTCAACGCCATACTTGGGATCATCCAACTCGATGCCGCGCTTGCACCGAATAGGACAGGCATAGCATCCCTTTCTCTTCTTCAGGAGTACCTCGTTGTAGGTATCTCCGGTGACGGGAGTGGGGTCGTCCAGGGCGCTCCGCCTGAAATTGTCAACGGGCAAGGCCCCTCCTGCCGAGAGGATGCCGCAAAAGGCCGTGGTCCCGTAGGTGAAAAGGGTGCCGCCCAGGGGGTTGTCCTTGAAGGTTTTGGCGTAATTTGTCGCCGTCTGGCGAAGCAATTCGGGGTCGGAAAAAGCGATTTTCTCCGTCCCCAGGGTCGCAACGGCCCGGACGTTCTTGGAGCCCATCAAGGCCCCGAATCCGTTTCGGCCATTGAAATGCCCCAGGTTGTTTGTAATGTTGGCAAACCGAACCCGATTCATTCCGGCAAGACCCGTCTGGGCAACCCGAATCTTGCTGCTCCCCATCTCGCTTCGGATGGCATCCTCAACCTCCCGGGCTCCCTGACTCGCCAGGTGAGAGGCATCCTTGATCTCGGCCTTCTCCCCGGTCACCCAGAGATAGACGGGCTTGTCCGTCTCCCCTCGGAAGACGATGGCGTCAAATCCAGCCATTTTGAGTTCGGGACCGAAGAAACCAGCCGCCTCCGACTCCCCCGCTGCTCCTGTCAGGGGCGACTTCCCCACCGCGGCGAATCGGCAGGATGCCGCCAGAGGAGAGCCCGTCATCACCCCCGTCGCCAGGATCAATACATTCTCCGGTGAAAAGGGGTCAATTCGAGGTGGAACCTCTTTGAGCAGATAGTGATAGCCAATCCCTCGACCACCCAAGTACGTGCGGTAGAAAGTGTCGTCCTTCTCCTCCACCTCGATCTTGCGATTGTTCAGATCCACATGCAGAATCTTGCCTCGATATCCGTATCCCATGGCGAATTCCTCCTCATGAAATAAGGTCAATTCTACTTATTTCCCGGGGTAAATGCAATGTGAAGTTATCCGGGTTTTCCTCAGAAAAAAGCATGTAATTACTGCAACTTGCTAAAAAAGTTACATGAATGAGAATGAACAAATGCCAAAGCTCAAAGTTCCCCAGTGAAATAGGCTCCGCATTTCACGGGGCAGGCAAACTCCAAATGAATGACAAATGGGGAAGCTTGATTGTCCGAGTCGTTGAGTTATCGACTGGTTTGACAAGCTAACTACTTACCTCTTGACGGAAATGAAGAGTTTTGACATGTAAGCATTGGGATTTTATTGGGCCGGCAAGTGCCCCGCAAGCCCCGCCCTGTGGGCGGGGAGCTTCACATTTGCATTTTGACATTTGGAATTGCTATTTGGGTGGTTCAAAGGAATTTGGGCGATCGGGCGTTGGGAAGAGCCCAAAAGTCCGGAAACTCCTCTCATTTTTTCCCTTGACAAACGGGGGCCAACTTTGTATGTTTGAGCCGGGAAAAAGAAACTTTTCACAAAATTTTCCCGCCCCCTTCCAAAAGGGATTCCCATGTTGATCGAATATTTATCCCTCTTAATATTTGTTGGAATTGCCGTTGCCTTTGGAGTTATCGTCGTCATCGCCTCCTATCTCGTGGGCCAGCACAAACCGACCCCGACCAAGATGGCTCCGTACGAGTGTGGCGTAACGACCGTTGGCCCGTCAAGGCGGAGAATCCCCATCCGGTATTATCTTGTGGCCATGCTTTTTGTCTTGTTTGATATCGAGATTGTGTTTCTCTATCCCTGGGCCGTCGTTTTTCGTGACTTCAAGGCCGCCTTGGGCATACTCATCTTCTTGGAAATGCTTGTTTTTGTCGGAATCCTAATCGTGGCATACATCTATGTTTGGAAAAAGGGAGCACTGGAATGGGAATAGAGGTTTATTTGGGCAACACGGTTTTGATGAGGGGGCTCGATGCTCTGGTCAACTGGGGACGGAAGTCCTCTCTATGGCCGGTGACCATGGGGCTTGCCTGCTGTGCCATTGAGATGATGGTTTCGGCTGCCTCGTGGGACATTGGCCGATTCGGTTCGGAGATTTTTCGGCCTTCACCCCGCCAGGCGGATCTCATGATTGTTGCGGGAACCCTGACCAAGAAGATGGCCCCCCTGGTAAAGAGAATCTGGGAGCAGATGCCTGAGCCGAAGTGGGTGATCGCGTATGGTGCGTGTGCGTGTTCAGGGGGAATATTTAAGACCTATAGCGTGGTTCAGGGGGTTGATGAGATACTACCGGTGGATGTATATGTCCCTGGATGCCCTCCGAGACCGGAGGCACTTCAACGGGCTCTGATGGAGATCCAGGAGAAAATCAAAACTGAATCCCTGCTCGATCGAAAAGACGTGAAGAGCGTTTTTGATATTCCATCATTTTAATCCCTACATTGGAACCTAAGGGATCACATCCCTCGGCAGGGCCTTGTCCGGCATAATTGTTTCGAGGGAAGGTTGTATTTACCGTTTTCCAGGGCGGGCAAATTCAGAGCCTCAAGCTCTCTGGTTGATGAATCCATGGCGGAAAAAGCATTGATTGAGAAGGTGAGACAAAGATTTCCATCTGAGGTACTGGATTCCGGGGTGTTTCGGGATGAGGTCACCCTTGTCGTCCGAAAGGATGCCATTGTGGAGATAATCCGATACCTCCATGATGACCTCGCCTTTGACCTGCTGACAGATCTCTGTGGCGTGGATCATTTCCCGAGCCACCCACGGTTTGAAGTGGTCTACCACCTTTACTCGTTGAAGCAAAACGACCGGGTGAGGATCAAGGCTTCCCTGGAAGAGGGGGAGACAATCTCGACCGTTGAATCAATCTGGAAAGGAGCCAACTGGTACGAGCGGGAGACCTTCGACCTGTTTGGAATTGTCTTTGAGAACCATTCCAATCTGAAGAGGATTCTCCTTTGGGACGAATTTGATGGACACCCCCTGAGGAAGGATTTCCCTACCGAGGGAAGGGATTTTGAAAAACCTGTGATCCCAGATGGCTAGTGCTTTTCTGCACCGTTCCCTTTGCGGAGAACCGCACGTCTGGATCAGCCGAAGAGGTGAAATAGATAAGCAATGGGGGCTCGGGTAAAGCACCATTCATAACAGGTTCGAGCAGGGAAAGAAAGAATGGCCGAAGAGAGAACAATGACCCTCGACATGGGGATGACCCTCAACATGGGTCCCCAACACCCGGCGACCCATGGTGTTTTGCGTCTCATCCTGGAGCTGGACGGGGAAATCGTTCGGAAGGTCACTCCGGTGCTCGGTCACCTTCATCGAGGAATTGAGAAATTGGGCGAGGCCAAAACCTACCACCAATGCATTCCCCTAACCGACAGGATGGATTACGTCAATGCAATGGGGCATAACCTGGGATATGTCCTCGCCGTGGAGAAACTGTTGGGGATTGAGATCCCGAAGCGGGCCCAATATATTCGAGTGATGTTGACGGAACTCCAGCGGATTGCGTCTCATCTGATCTGGCTGGGAACTCATGTTCTCGACTTAGGGGCGACAACGCCCATCATGTATTGCTTCAGGGAGAGGGAGTCCATCATGAGGATCTTTGAGGAGGTAGCCGGCGGTCGGCTCACCCCCTCCTACTTCCGAATCGGTGGGCTTCCAAGGGATCTCCCCGAGGGAACTATCAACCACATAGAGGAGTTCATCGCCGATCTTCCCAGAAGAATAGATGATTACGAGGCCCTCTTGACCAAAAACGTCATCTTCCAGCGGCGGACCAAGGGTGTTGGGGTATTGTCCGCACAAGATGCCATCGATTTCTGCGTAACAGGCCCGGTCCTTCGGGGCTCAGGGGTTTCCTATGACGTGAGGAAGGCGATTCCATATAGCCATTACGATGACTTCGATTTTGAGGTTCCCGTCGGGGAGAACGGGGATGTCTTCGACCGGTACTTGGTTCGCATGGAGGAGATGCGCCAGTCCAGAAGGATCGTTGAGCAGGTGATCCAAAACCTCCCCGAGGGTCCCATAAAGGCGAACGCTCCGGGGATTATCTTGCCGGACAAAGAGGATGTGGAAACCAGGATGGACGCCCTGATCCGTCAATTCAAGATCGGGGCTGAAGGGTTTAAGACGCCCGAAGGGGAAGTTTTCCAGAGCGTTGAGGCCTCGAAGGGGGAGCTGAGTTACTACGTCGTCAGTGATGGTGGCAACAAACCGTTTCGGTTCAGGGTGAGGGCACCGAGCTTTGCCAACCTGAGCGCGTTGCCCAAGATGGTCCAGGGCGCGATGATAGCCGACGTGGTTGCCACCATCGGGTCTATTGATATCGTTCTTGGAGAGATCGACCGTTGACGGCTTCGTAAAAAGTCCATCTGCGGCGTTGCGCTTCATCTTTAGTCACTGCGGCGTACTGGTAAGTACGCCTCATTCCTAAAGATTCGCGCGCCTTGCATCTGGAGCTTTTTCCTGTGCCGTCTAATTCATGATTTTTTACGCAATCATTATCGTTAGGGGAAGGAAAAAATCGATTTGAAATGAGCCTAAAAAAGGCATAGAGGGCGCATCATGGCCGATATTGTTTTTTCCAGCTGGCAGGGACAGATTGTTGACAATCGCGGAAAATCGAAGGAGGAATTCGCAGAGGCTCCAGGATTGAATATTCCCCTCGAGTATGACGGGGAGAATAGGATCAAGGCCTTCATGGGTTGGGATGGCCTGGCAATCAGGGATGCCGATGTTAATATCGTGGATATGTGCCGAGCATATATGGAAGCCGTTCAGAGAGAGTCCTGCGGGAAATGCATTCCCTGCAGAGTGGGAACCCGGGTAATCCTGACAATTCTCAAGAAGATCACCGATGGCCGGGGAACCCGGGCGGACCTGGACACGATGGAATCCCTCGGGGGCATGATCCGGGAAAGCTCCAAGTGCCAGGTTGGCCAGACCGGTACCATTGCACTCCTCCACTGCCTCCAGTATTTCAAAGACGAGTTCCTCGGCATCATCAAAGACAAGAAGAAAGTGCCCCCCGGAACGTACAAGGCAAAGACGGTGGCCCCGTGCTCCAATGCTTGTCCTTCCCACCTCGACGTTCCGACCTATGTGGAATATGTAAGGGAACAGAAGTTCGACCAATCCCTCTGTGTGATACGGGATATGACCTGTCTCCCCGGAACCTTGGGTCGTGTATGCATTCGGCCTTGCGAATCGAATTGTCGAAGGGCAAATCTGGACGAATCGATCTCCATCAAATACCTGAAACGTTTTGTGGCCGACTGGGAGTTGGAACGGCGCCACGTCCCCCGTCTTGAGATCCCCGAAGGAAAAAGGGAGGATGGCGTTGCCATCGTGGGAGCGGGACCGGCCGGTCTTTCCTGTGCTTACTATCTAGCCAAGATGGGGTATCCCGTCACTGTGTTCGAACGCTTTGGAGCCCCAGGGGGGATGGCTGCCTGGGGGATTCCTGATTATCGCCTGCCGCGGGACATTCTCAACCGGGAAGTGGGGATCGTCCAGGATATGGGGGTTGAGATTCGCTACAATACGGAGGTGGGAAAGGATATTACCCTGAGGGAGATCGCCCAGAAGTATAAGGCCATATTTATCGGTGTGGGTGCTCAGACCAACACGCCCATGAGAGTGGAAGGAGAGGACGCTGGTTACAAGGGGTTCATCCCAGGAGTCAGATATCTTCTCGAGATTAACCAGGGGAAGGATCCCTATCCCGAGGGCAAGAAGGTTGTGGTGGTTGGCGGAGGGAACGTGGCCATCGACTGCGTCCGATCGTCATTTCGTATCGGCAAGTCAGATGTGAAT
>JABAOH010144816.1_pt1 | contig 19955 bp, 7 predicted proteins | sample 7062181 | NCBI WGS metagenome assembly JABAOH01 (sample SAMN14538630, study PRJNA623070) | marine sediment metagenome | biome: marine biome [ENVO:00000428]; feature: marine pelagic biome [ENVO:01000023]; material: deep marine sediment [ENVO:00002113]; isolation source: pool of 5 deep marine... | reverse complement strand
AGCGCTGTCCTCGACGCCACGAACAGGTCGTCGTGCTCGGCGCCGCGGAACGCGCGCAGGAAGGGGAACTCCGACCGCAGGGTTCGAACGACGGTGTCGTAGACCTCCTGGGTCGTGGCGTAGCGCTGGATCCATTGAACGAAGATCCCTTCCGGCTCCAACCGGGCGCCGACGAGCGCGTAAAACTCACGACTGAAAAGCTGGTCGACGCCGAGCACCCATGGGTTGCTGGGTTCGGAGACGACCACGTCGTAACGCTCGTCGGAACGGCCGAGCACGCGAAAGGCGTCGCCCGTCACCAACTCGTAGCGCGGATCCCCGCGCAGGTCGTGGGTCGCGGCGTCGAAGAAGCTCAGGAAATCTCCGACGGCCGGGGAGATTTCGACCACACGGACGCGATCGAGCTCGGGATAGAGCGTCAACTCGCCGGCCGTCACCCCCGTGCCGAGCCCGATCACCAGCGCGCGCTCGGGCCGGACACCGAACAGAGCCGGGAGGTGTGCGGAGAGCCGCAACGTCTCGCGATCGTAGAACGTGCTCGAGTCGGACTTGCCGTTGACGACGATGGATCGCGGTGGCTCCTCGGCGACACCGAGGTAGCGTTGATTCTCGAACAACTCGCTGGCCAGTACCGGGAAGTCGCGCGTCAGGAGCTGCTCCGGTGTCAGGTTCTCGACCACCGCGAAGGTTCCCTGGGGCTCGTCACGATACGCCAGGATGGTTCGACTTCCGTAGTAGCTCTCGTAGAACCCGCCCGGGCCCCGCCGTTCCTGTTTGATGGGCTCGCGCAGGCGAAACGTCCCGACCGCGAACCGCAGCGGATCGTAGGGAAACCAAACGGCGAGGGCCGCGACCGCCAGGGTCAGCGCACCGACCGTTGCGATGCTCCGTCCACGCAGGCGCAAAGCCGCGATCCACGCCGAGACGAGTATCGCCAGGAGCGCTACCAGATAGGTTTCGCCGAGGTTCAGCCGGGTCAGCAGCAGATAACCCCCGACCAGTCCACCGAGCAGGCTTCCCAGGGCGTTCCAGCCGAGCAACGCACCGGCCTGCCGACCGACGGATCCCAGGGTTTTGCCCGCCGCGTCGAAGGTCAGCGGGAGCGTCGCACCCATCAGCCCCGCCGGAGCCCCGAGCGCAGCCAGCAACGCGAAGAAGACCGCGATGTTGAACCCGATGAAGCCCGCGTCGGTCGACGAAAACTGCGTGCGCACGACGTAACCGAACCAGGGCCACATGTCGAGCGTGACGAATAGCGCCGCCAGCGTACCCGCTGCGGCAAACTGATTGCGGAACAGGGCGGCGGAAGATCGCGGCGCCCGTCGCCCGGCAAGCCAGGCACCCACCGCGATGGCCAGGACCACCACCGCCACGACAAGGGAGAAGGTGAATGACGACGCTCCGATCGAGAGCTGCGTGTAGCGGATCCACAGCGTTTCGAGACTCATGAACGCGAACCCGCTGAGCAAGGCGATCCCACAAAGCCCGGGGTCGAGTCGTTCCCGCGAGTGAGCCGGCGCCGGCCGGCCACGCGTCTTCCCGCGGTCGAGTGTCAGGAAGTACGCCCCCGCCCCGATATTGAGGATCGCTCCGAGGCGCAGCGTGCCGGGGAGCCCCAACCAGTGAACGAGGGCGAAGCCGGTCACCAGAGCGCCGGCCACGGCGCCCGCAGTGTTGATCGCGTACACCAGCGAATGAGTCTGGGTGGCCTTTTCCAACAACCGGGTCAACGCTCGTGTCAACAGCGGAACGGTTCCGCCCATGCAAAACGTCGGGATCCCGATGAGCGCGACGGCACACACGGCCCCGCCCGTCGCCAGGCTCCAGGAAGACTGAAGGCGCCAGCCCGACGTCAGCCGTTCGACGAGCCCGAACCAGTAAGGGAAGGCGAGGGCCCACAGCCCGATGAGGATCTCCAGCCGGCCGTAGGTTCGCAACAGGCCCGCTTCGCGTAGGCTCCGGCGGCCCCAGCCCCAGTAACCCAGCGAGAGTCCGGCCAGGAACACCGCCAGCACCGTTGCAGTAGCCAGACCATCGTTTCCCAGGAGTCGAGCCAAGTAGCGTTGCCAGACGACCTGGTAGATCAGACCCGCCGCACCGGTGGCGAAGGTCAACAGCAGGATCATCCTCCGCTGTGCCGTGCCCGGCGTCATCGAACCTTGCCCTCCTCGAGGATCCGGCAAAACAGATTGATCCGCTCCATCGCCTCGATCGACCGCGCACGTGCGTGGATCAGCCCCGGGTTTCCCACGACGACGGCCAGGCACTGCGCGCGCGACATCGCCACGTTCAGACGGTTGGGGTCGAGGAGGAACGTCAGCCCACGCGGTGACTGCGACGCATCGCTCGCACACATGCTGATCAGCACGACCGGCGCCTCCTGACCCTGAAAGCGATCCACCGTTCCGACCCGCACGTCCTCCGGCAAGGTGCGGCGCAGGGCGCGTACCTGCAGGTTGTAGGGAGCGACGACGAGGATGCCGTCGTGGCCGAGCACGCCGTTCACGCGGCCGTCCAGTCCCGTGACCTCGAACCGCGTGAGGCGCTCGACGAGTGCGGCGATCGCCTCGACCTCCTCGACGCTCGCCTGGGTATTGCCGTCGTGAGCGACGGGGACGAAGACCAACCCGGCGCTGCGCAACTCGGCCTCCGAGCCCTCGTCGATGCGCACGATCCGGTTCTCGCATCCCGGCGCCGAATGCAGGCGGCCGTCGTAGAACGCCTCGGAGATCGTGCGGCACAGCGTCGGGTGGAGCCGGTAGGACCGATCGAGAAACACACCCGCCTCGGGAGAGATCGTGGCGGCGCCGTCGAGCGCGTACTCCAGCGTCGAGCGGCCGCTCTCGCCGGGATGCGCGCCCTGCGTCGGCTGGGGAAGCTGCACCGGGTCGCCGACGAGGACCAGGTTGTTTGCGCAGCGCGCCATCCCGACGAGGTTGGCCAGCGGGACCTGCCCGGCCTCATCGACGAACAGGTAGTCGAGCCGTTGCTCGAGATCGTCCCGACAAAACAGCCACGCGGTTCCCCCGACGAGGCGGTGCCGGTCGAGCAGCCCGCCGACGTCACTCGTCGACGTTTGCCGCACCGCCGGGTAGCGCCGATAGAACGGGTCTTCGGGATCCCCGCCGGCCTTGAGCGGCCGCAATTCGTTTGTGCCGAGCTCCACGCACTTGGCCAGCACGTTGAGGATCGCCTTGTGGCTGTTCGAGGCCACGCCGATCCGCGCGCCGCGCTCGAGCAACTCGACGATCGCTCGAGCGGCGGTGGTCGTCTTGCCGCTTCCCGGCGGCCCCTGGACGACCAGCGAGGTCGAGCGCATGGCCGCGCACAGTCGCGGTACCGCGTCCGTCGCGTTTTCGGTCGGCCGTACGAGCGGGCCATGCTCATGCCCCGCGATGTCAGGTGCCCGGCGTTCGAGGAAGTGCGTCAGCGGTTGCGGGAGTTTGCCCGTCGTCGCGTAGCGCTGCGCGAGCAAGAGAATCGAACGGCTGATCGTGTCCGTGCGGTAGGAATCGCGCGGGATCAGCGAGAGCGTCCGCGGTGGGGTGCGCTCGATCCGGTTCCACGTCGCGAACGGGAACTCCAGCCGCACGGCGCCGCGCTCCGGCACCATCGCGGTGACTCGCACCGGAAGATCGAGATCGCCGTCGACGAAACAGTCGCTCCCGGCGTCGATCTTCGTGTGTTGGGCCGGGTCGAAGTCGTAGCGGAACGTGCGCGCGTTGCCCGCATCCCGTGCAGGCCTCCGATAGTGCAACGCCGCCAGGCAATTGAAGTCCTCATACAACTGCTCTTCGGTCTTGGCCGCCTGGTCGAAGAAGGCCCACCATGCCGGCCGGTCTTCCCGGCGGTGAAACTCGAGCAACTGGGCCAGCAGCGGCGCAAGCGCGCCTCGGGAGCACGCACTCTCACGCAGCTCGGCCAGCACCACTTCACGCCGTTCCCGTTCCTGGCGACCACGCTCGTTCTCGGCGCGCTCGGGGGGCGGGTCGGCTCCGCGGTGCCGCGCTTGTTCGCGCAGCCCGCGAAGCCACGCGGCGAGCTCGCCCGTCGATTCGCAATCGTCGCGGTTGTACCGACGGATCTGATCGAGGATGGGGGACTGCCGCCAATCCGCTGGTTGGCCGCTCTGCAGCCATTCGTCGAATCGGATGACGGAGTCGAGCGCCGATTCCACGTCCGCATCCCGCTCTTCACGGTACAGCCGTTCCACGTGCTTCAGCGAGTACGAAGGGGTCCCGATACGCAGCGCGTTGCGTACGACGCGATACAGGTCGACGAAGCGCTCCTCGCGTAACATCATGTCGAGCTGTCCCTCGAGCATCGCGTGGCGCGAGGCCAACCGCTTCAATACGTTCGTCTCGTAAGCACCATAGTGGTAGACGTGCATCGATGGGTCGCGCTCGATCCGCTCGGCGACCCAACGCATGAATCCCTCGAAGGCCTCCAGCTCCTGGGCGGCGTCGAAACCCCACCAGTCCTCGAAACCTCCCGTATGGGCCGCTCCCCACAGGTACTCGAGACTGGCCGACTCGGTCGGATAGCCCTCGAGATCGAAGTAGACGTCGTGCGGCGACGGGTTCGGCAACGTGTTCAGGTCGGGACCCGTCCGTAGCCGACGCAGCGGCAGCAGCTCGTATGCCGGGCTCGGACGCTGCTCCGATTCGACCTGCAGGCGGGCCTGATGGGACAGCCTCTCGAGGGTCGGATCCAGGATGCCCGTCACCGGTGTGCCGTCGTGGCTCGCGAGGGCCGTGCGCGTGGAGATCCCGGCCTGTCGCAGCCGCCGAATCTGAGCCGTCGTGATATCGGCGACAAGGGCCAAGCCGTCTGCGCGGACCAACCGTTCGCGAGCCTCGGTTTCCCATGGCGTCAGCCGTACGCCCGGTTCGGCCTCGGGCGGGTTGTCGGGATCGAACTCGCGATGAAAGGTGACGAGCTCGTCCCGCAGGAAGGCGAAGAAGAACCGCAGCTCCGTGTGGCTCAGCCGGATTCGTTGCCCGTCACCCAGTGCGAGATGGAGCGATCCGACGGGTGCACCCTGGATCGACTCGAGCATCGAGGCGTAACAGCAGAGTTGGATCGCCGCGCTCGGTTTGGCGCGGCGCGCCAGCTTTGCCTCGAGCGGCTCGTAGGAGAACGAACCGAGCCCGGAGGATCCGTCCCGTCGGAGCAGGAAGTCACAACGGCCGAAGAACGCATCGTCGGTCAGCGCGGCCTGATAGACCACAGCGGCTCCGTCCCGCATCGCCCGACGGGTCGACTCGATCGCATCGTCGCCGATCTCGACGACCGCGCGACCCTCGGCACGCAGCGCCTCGAGCACGGCCGTCTCGTGCTCGCGCCCGCGCCGCCGGAGCAGATCGAGCATCGGATCGGGCGCATCGCGGGTCAGCTCACCGGGGCGCTCCAGGTCGTAACGGGTCATCCAGCTGACGAACCGCGATTCCATGAACGCGGCGAGATCGCTCGGCGAGAAACGGAGTTGACCGTCGGTCTGATGCATGGGACCGGCCGAGTCTAGCAGGCAAAAAAAAGGCCCCTCGCGGGGCCCGGGAAAAAGGGGGATGAAGAACGGTCTAGAAGCCGCGTTCCGGGCGGACGGTCAACGCGGCGTCGAGGGCGACCACCAGCGGCGTGCCGGCGGGTAGCTCGACCGGGTCGACCTTGTTGTTCGCCGCGACGATCGCTCCAATGGCCGCGCCGACCACGGCGCCGACGGCGGTGCCTTCGTCGCGGTTGCCGTCGTTGAGGATGCGACCGAGCACCGCGCCTCCGGCGGCGGAGCCGCCGATCGTGGCCGCGTCTTTCTTCTTCTGACGCTCACCGGTCACGTCGAGCACGGCGGCGATCGGCAACGCCTCGCCGTCGATCGTCAGCAGACGATCGAAACTCAGTTGCAGCTGCGCCTGGCCGCCGAACGAGCGCGTCGGGACGACCTGCGTGACGACGCCCTGAAGCTCGCTGCCCGACGCCAACGCCACGAGACCATCGACGATCACGTCCTGCGCCAGTGTCGCGCTGACGGGGTCTCCGACCACGTTGGTCTCGCTCGAAAGATCTTCGTTCAAATCGATCTCCAGAGCGGTCATCGAGGGCACGGTGATCACGACGGGCTGACGCGCCGCCGCTTCCGCTTCCGCCGCCTCGCGTGCCTGCTGCTCGGCGAGCAGGGCTTCGCGTTCGGCGATTTCCGCCTCGCGGCGCGCGAGCGCGGCGCGCTCGGCTTCCAGCTCGGCCGCACGTCGGGCCTCGAGTTCGGCTGCTTGCCGGGCCGCTTCGATCTCGGCTTCGCGCTGCGCTTCGAGCTCGGCGATCCGCTCGTCGAGCGTCAGCTCTCGCGCACCGTCGGAACTCGACGCGTCCGCTGTTTCGCCTTGCGCTTGATTCAGACCACAGCCCGTGAACGTCAGGCCGAAAGCAAGAACCAGGGCCAGCGTGAGCATGAACAGGGGCAAAGGGTTCTTTCTTCTTCTCATGGCTCGATCCTCCATTTCGGTCTCGACGGTGGTTACAGCAAGCCGGGTGCCAACACCGTTCGGCCGTTTTTCGCCCTGGTTTTTCTGGTGATCGGCACCTGGGGAGGACACCTGTCACGGTGCACGAGGACACCCTATACTCGATGCATGCGACGCGCCCGGATCATCGCCCTCGCGTTCGCGTTGGTCTGCGGCGCAACGGCGACTGCGGAAACGGGCTCCTGGCCGCAGTGGCGCGGGCCGCAGGGCACGGGCGCTGCCATCGGAGGGGATCCCCCCGTTCACTGGAGCGAAACGGAGAACATCGCCTGGAAGGTCGAGGTTCCCGGCAAGGGACTGTCGTCGCCGATCGTCCGCGATGGTCGGGTGTTCCTGACCACCGCGATCCCCCACGGTGAACGGCTCGCAACCACCGGAGAACACGAGGATCACGGCGCGCACGACAACATGCGGCCGGACCGGGAGATGCGCTTTGTGGTCCTGGCTTACGACGTCGCCGACGGCTCGCCGGCCTGGGAGACGACCGTCCGGTCCGCGCAGCCGCACGAGGGGACCCACGTCACCGGCAGCTGGGCCTCGGCCTCCGCGGTCACCGACGGCGAGCGGTTGTTCGCCTCGTTCGGGTCGCAGGGGATCTACGCCCTGGATCTCGACGGGAAACTGCTCTGGGCAGTCGATCTCGGCGACATGCGCGTGCGCCACGCGCACGGGGAGGGGAGTTCCCCGGCGCTCCACGGGGAAACGCTCGTCGTGAACTGGGACCACCAGGAAGACTCGTTCCTCGTGGCCCTGAATGCCGCGGACGGCGCGATCCGCTGGAAAACGACGCGTGACGAGATCACCTCCTGGTCGAGCCCGTTGATCGTCGAGGTCGCCGGCAAACCGCAGGTCGTCCTCGCCGCCACGCGACGGGTGGCCGGCTACGATCTCGCCAGCGGTAAGCTCATCTGGGAGTGCGGTGGTCTATCGCGCAACGTCGTATCGACGCCGGTCGCGGCCGACGGGCTGGTGTTCGTATCGAACAGCTACGACTGGCAGAAGATGCTCGCGATCCGTTTGGCGGGCGCGAGCGGGGACATCACCGGTTCCGAATACGTGGTCTGGGAGCGCGACCGGGACACCTCTTACGTTCCGTCCCCGCTGCTATACGACAGCCGGCTCTACTTCATGAAGCACAACCACGGGTTCCTGACCGCCGTCGATGCAGCCAGCGGGAAGACCCTCTACGGCCCGGTCCGTCTGGCGAAGGTACGGAACGTGTTCGCCTCACCCGTCGCCGCCGCCGGCAGGATCTACATTGCCAGCCGCGATGGAGCGACCCTGGTCGCACGTGCCGGCTCGCAGTTCGAGGCGCTGGCGACCAACGAGCTCGACGATTCCTTCTCCGCGTCCCCGGCAATCGTGAACGGCGCGTTGTACCTGCGGGGCGAACGCTTCCTCTACAAGATCGAGCGTCCGAAGGCTACGGCGCAAGCGCACGAGCCCGATTGACCTGACCGCTTACCTCACACGTCGCTAGTCGCGCGACATGAACAGCCGCAGGACGTACCAGAACATCAGCGCGACCGAGGCGAACAGCTCGAGCGCGGCGGCGACGTAGCGGTCCTCGGGGTAGTGGTGGAGGATCTTGCTCGTGTCGTAGAGGATCGCGGCGCCCGCGAAAGCGACCATGCCGACGGAAAACCAGGTGCCCAGGCCGAAGCCGAAGACCACGCCGGCGACGATGGCGCCCAGCGCCACCAGACCACCCCAGCGCAGGATGGAGCCGAGGAACGAAAAGTCCTTCCGCGTCCAGAAGGCGATGGCCGTCAAACCGGCGAACAGGCCCACCGTGACCAGGGCGGCGCTCGAGATGACCCCGCCGCCGGTCTTGTACTCGGCGATGTAGAGCAGCGGCGCGAAGATGATCGCCTCGGCGATCACGAACCCCGTCAGGGCCGTGTACTGCGCACCGAGGCTGGTCGAGCGATGGGCGGTGCGGCTGGCGAGCCAGCCGACGACCATGAAGCCGCCGAGGATCAGCAACCAGCTCGTGTTCGCCACGAACAGTAGGATCCGCTCCGCCAGCCCGGACGTGAAGAGCAGGAGCTCCACCGCCACGAAGCCCAGGATGGCCCCGAAGAGGTGGTTGTAGGCCCGGGTGATGAACCGGGCGCGGACGTCGGATCCGAGCGCGGAAACGGAGATCGGCTCGGGGGAAATCGTGGGTTCCATGGGCTTCTCCTTTGTGCCTGCCTCGAGCAATCATAGGGACTTCCCGGACCGAGGGTAGCTCGGTCGAAAACTGCTCCCAAAGACCCTATTTTTTGGGTATGAGTAACCTGGAGCCCCGCCCCGGAGTCGCAGCGCTCTCCCGAGGGCTGACCGGGTACCCTTGGCGATCTTCGAGGGTGATGTGACCGACGATCTCAGCCGCCGTTGGCTAACCGTTCTGGCGGCCGGCCTTCTCCACACGACCGGCCCGGCGTTCGCCGCCGACGGCAGCGACAACGTTCAACCATCACCTTCGCAGGTCGAAGTGTTTCGCAGCGCTCCGGTGACGCCGTACCGCTTCGACATCAACGTACGCGACTTACCGGCCCCCCAACGATGGAGACCGGGCGACCCGATTCGCGAGATCCCGCGGCGTGCCTATTTCCATCCGGCCCGGCAACGGAACGACCGGATCGCGGCGAACCAGGGTCTCGACCCGCTGCTCCGGTTCCAGCAATCCACGCCCGAAGCGCTGCGTGTTTTCGTGGCACCCGACCGAAACTTCGACGGCCAGGGATTCAGCGGCGTCAACCCGCCGGACACCGTGGGGGACGTCGGCCCGAACCATTACGTCCAGATGATCAACGACTCCGGCGGCGCGACGGTGCGGATCTACGACAAGGCGACGCCGACCCCCAACATCCTGGCCGATTTCGAGCTCGACACCCTCGGCGGGGGACCCTGCGCGTTCGGTCTGGGCGATCCCATCGTGCTCTACGATCGATTCGCCGACCGCTGGCTGTTGTCCGAGTTCTCGAGCTCGGGCAACCGTCTCTGCGTCTACATCTCGCAGACCGCCGATCCGACGGGGACCTACTTCAACTACGATCTGACCGCCCCGAACTTCCCGGATTACCCGAAGTACGGCATCTGGCCGACCGACGCGAACGGCGGCTCGGGGTCCTACATCGTCACCACGAACGAGGCGGGCCTCGGAGTCTACGCGATCGACCGGGCGGCGCTGCTCGCCGCCGCCGCCGTCACGTTCCAGCGTTTCAGCATCCCCGACCTACCGGGGTTCGCGTTCAACGCGGTGACGCCCGCAGATCTCGACGGCCCCAATCCGCCGCCCGCCGGAACACCCGCGGTGATCATGCGCCATCGCGACACGGAGGCGCACGCCGGTCCGGTCGCGCCGGGCGACGTGCTCGAGATGTGGCACTACGATGTCGACTGGGCCGTTCCGGCCAACACGACGCTCACCCAGCTCGCGGACGTCGACGTCGCCGAGTTCGAGTCCGATCTTTGCGGCCTGTCGGCATTCGCCTGTTTCCCGCAGCCCGGAACCGGGACCACGCTCGATCCGCTACGCGAAGTGATCATGAACCGGCTGCAATACCTCAATCTCAACGAGTACGAGGCGCTGCTCGGCAACTTCGTCACCGACGTGGACGGGACCGATCACGGCGGGCTGCGCTGGTTCGAGCTGCGGCGCGTCGGCGGAGCCGCAGCGCCCTGGACGCTGCACCAGGAGGGCACGTTCTCGCCCGACGCCGACAACCGCTGGATGGCGGCGAGCGCGATGGACCAGTCGGGCAACATCGCCATCGGCTACAACGTCTCCTCGGCGACCACGTTTCCCGGCCTGCGCTATACCGGGCGATTGGCGAACGACCCGCTGTCCACAATGACGCAGGGTGAGAACACGATCGTCGCCGGTAGCGCTTCGAACAGCAGCAATCGCTACGGCGACTACTCCGGAATGAACCTCGACCCCGCGGACGACTGCACGTTCTGGTTCACCGGTGAATACAACGCCTCGGGTAATTGGTCGACACGAGTCGCCTCGTTCCGTTTCGATGCCTGCGGTTGCGACCTGTTCCCGCTGCCGCCGACGATCTCAGGCGGAGTCGCCGGCCCGAACCAGGTCGATCTCGCGTGGGACGACTCCGAGCTCGCCGGCGTCGTCGAGTACAGGGTCATGCGTTCACGAACGAGCGGTGGGCCGTACACGAGGATCGCCACGGTCGCGGACACCAGCCCCGGGATCGGCAGCTCGGGTAGCTACGTCTACTCCGACACGACCGTCAGCGGTGGGATCGATTACCACTACGTCGTGCGTGCCTCCGACGGTGGTGCCTGCACGTCCGGTCCGTCCAACGAGCTCTCGGTCACGGCGACGGGTGTGTGTACGCTGCCCCCGTTGTTCAACGGGTTGGAGAGCGTTGCGACCGCGAACATCGGCATCTGCACGCTCGACCTGACGTGGTCCGCGGCAACCCCCGAGTGCGCGGGTCCTGCCAGCTACGAGATCTACCGATCGACGCTGCCCGCATTCACGCCGGATCCCGACAGCAATCGGATCGCCACGACCGCCTCGACGGCGTACGCCGACGCGGATCTCCTCACGGACGGCCTCGAGTACTTCTACATCGTTCGTGCGGTCGATGATTCGAACTCGGTCGCGGAGACCAATCTCATGCAGCGGTCCGGCATTCCGCGCGGCGTGCCGGTTCCACCGATCTTCTACGACGACGGCGGAGACACCGGCGTGGCGCAGCTGACGGCCAGCGGGCCCTGGAGCGTGCAGCCCACCGGCGGGAACAGCGGTCCCGGCGTCTACACCACCGGCGACTACGGCGATTTCACGTGCGCCGACCTGGTGACGCCGTCGATCGCACTGGGCGGAGCGAACCGGCTGACGTTCTGGTCGACCTACGACATCGAGGCCGGATGGGACAAGGGCGAAGTCCAGATCTCCAACGACGGCGGTGGCTCCTGGACACGGCTGGAGGTCGGTTATCCGGCCAACTCCGTTCGCACCAGTGATCAGTGCGGCCTGCCGGAGGGCGACTATTTCACCGGCACGGCACCCGGGTGGGCGCGGTTCGAAGCCGATCTATCCCCCTGGGACGGTCAGACGGTGATGCTCCGCTGGCTCATGTCGAGTGATACGACCGTCCGCGGAACCGGCTGGTTGATCGACGACATCGAGGTCGGGTTTCCGCCGGGCACGTGTGCCACCGCGAGCGCCTGCGCGGACAACCCGATCGTCGATGTGACGCCCGACGGTCCGCTGACGGCATGTCCGCTGTCGATCCCGCAGCTCACGGCCGAGCTCAGCGGAGGCGTCGGTCCGTTCACCTATCAGTGGTACCAGGACGGGATGCCGATCGCCGGTGCCACCGACCCGACGTTCCAGCCGGTCGATGGCGGCACGCACACCTACAACGCGCGGGTCAAGGCGGCGACGTGTCCGGATCAGGCGCTGGACGGCCAGCCGACCGAGATCGTCGTCGAATCGTCGCCGCAGTTCGCCGGCGTGGTGTCGGCAACCGATCGGAACCAGATCACGTGCGCCATCGACGTCGATTGGGACGCCGCGTGGTCCGTGTGTCCCGGTCCGATCGTCTACGACGTCTACCGCGCGACCTCACCGGGCGTGGCGCCGGTGCCGGCCAACCGGGTCGGTACCGGTGTCCTTGCGACGAGCTACGCGGACACGATCGGGCTGGACAGCGGCGTCGAGTACCACTACCTCGTGCGCGCCGTCGAGACGTCGACGGGTCAGGAGGACGCGAACACGGCCGAGCGGTCGGCCTTGCCGACCGCCCCGGGCGAGGTCCTCGCGTTCAGTGACGACGCCGGCGACAGCGGATCGGCTCAGCTCTCGACGACGCCCCCGTGGTCCGTGCAGGCGACCGGTGGGAACGCCGGACCCAACGTCTACGCGACCGGGGAGTACGGCAACAACCTCTGCGTCGATTTGACGACGCCGGTGATCGGCGGCGTCGCGACCACGCTGTCCTTCTGGTCGAGGGCCGGGATCGAGCAGGGCTGGGACAAGGGTGAGGTGCAGTTCTCGACCGACGGTGGTTCGACCTGGAGCCGCGTCGAGGTGGCCTATCCCGGCACCTCGACGGACACGAACGACACCGACGCATGCGATCTGGGAAGCGGCGATTTCTTCACGGGCCTGGGAGGGGCGGGCTGGACCCAGTACACGGCGGACCTCTCCGGCCGGCCCGGAGAGTCCGCGAGGGTGCGGTGGCAGCTCTCGACGGACGGTTCGATCAACGAAGTGGGGTGGTGGGTCGACGACATCGAGGTCCACGTCGCCGCCGACTGCCAACCCGGCGTGGCCGGGCCGCCCCCGGCGCCGGATGGTTCGTTCGGCACCGATCCGTTGCGCGCGGAGAACCTCGCCGACGGAATCGCAGACACCCTGGGGCTGACCTGGGATGCCTCGTGTGGAGCGACCGACTACAACCTGATCTACGGGGACCTCGTCGACGTGGCGTCGTACGTTTTGACCGGCTCGCGTTGCGGGCTCGGTACGGGCGGTACCTACACCTGGACCGGGGTCCCCTCCGGGGATCTCTATTTCCTGATCGTCGGGACCGACGGTGCCGGCGAGGAGAGCAGTTGGGGCGCGGCGCTCGGGGGCGAGCGTAACGGTCTCGTCGACTCCGGTGAGTGCGGCGTGGCCACCAAGAATCCGACCGTTGGGTGCCCCTGAGAAACACGCTGCGAAAAAGACGCTTTTGGGGTATGACTAGCCCGTGTTCCGGCATGAAGCCGGAGCCAGTCGCCGGCACGCCGTGCCCCGTTCGTCGGGAAAATCGGCCGGCCTTGGGGGATGGGGTGACCGCCGACTTTGACCGCCGATTCCGAACCGTCCTGTGGACCCTGGCTGTTTCCTTCGTGCTCGCCGGGACGGCATCCGCTGAACCCGGCGACGCCGGCGACGAGACGACACCGCCGATCGCGGTGGCGCAGAGCGCCCCCGTCACGCCGCATCGATTCGACGGGAACGTCCGCGACCTGCCCGCGCCGCGGCGCTGGCGCCCGGGTGATCCCGTGCGCGAGATCCCGCGCCGCGCCTACCCCCGTCCCTCGCAATCCAAATACGACGACAACGCGAGCCACGGCCCCGATCCGTTGCTCGGGCTGCAGCGAACGGTGCACGTATCGGAGTCCGCCCGCGCCTTCGACGTGCCCGATCGCAACTTCGACGGCCAGGGCTTCAGCGGCGTCAACCCGCCGGACACGGTCGGCGACGTCGGCCCCAACCACTACATCCAGATGATCAACGCCTCGGGCGGCGCCACGGTCCGGATCTACGACAAGGCGCTGCCCACCCCCAACGTGCTGGCCGACTTCACGCTCGACTCCCTCGGTTCCGGCTCCTGCTCGGGAGGGCTCGGCGATCCGATCGTCCTCTACGACCGTTTCGCGGATCGCTGGATGCTGTCCGAGTTTTCGAGCTCGGGAAACAACCTCTGCATGTACGTGTCGCAGACGGACGACCCGACGGGTTCCTACTTCGCGTATCAGTTCACCGCGCCGTCTTTCCCCGATTACCCCAAGTACGGTGTCTGGCCGACCGACGAGAACGGCGGGTCCGGTTCCTACATCGTGACCACCAACGAGGCGGGGCTCGGTGTCTATGCGATGGACCGCGGCGCGATGCTCGCCGGCACCGCGGCGACGTTCCAGCGCTTCTCGATCGCCGACCTGCCGGGATTCGCGTTCAACGCCGTCACACCCGCGGATCTGGACGGTCCCGAGGTCCCGCCCGTCGGCGCCCCCGCGGTGATCATGCGGCAACGCGACAGCGAGCCGCACGGCGGGCCTTCGGCCCCCGACGATGTCCTCGAGATGTGGCACTTCGACGTGGACTGGGTCGTCCCGTCCGACTCGACGCTCGCGCAACAACCGGACATCGTCGTGGCGGAGTTCGATTCCGCGCTTTGTGGACTCACCGCCTTCGCCTGCTTCCCGCAACCGGGCACCGGGACGACGCTCGACCCGCTGCGCGAAGTCATCATGAACCGGCTGCAGTACTTCAACTTCAGCGACCACGAGAGCCTGGTCGGCAACTTCGTCACCGACGTCGACGGCAACGACCTCGGCGGCCTGCGCTGGTTCGAGCTGCGCCGCGTCGGAGGCGAGGCGTCCCCCTGGACGCTGCACCAGGAGGGGACCTACTCGCCCGACACGGACAGCCGTTTCATGGCGGCGAGCGCGATGGATCAATCCGGCAACATCGGCATCGCGTACAACGTCACCTCGACCTCCACGTTCCCGAGCCTGCGCTACACCGGACGCCAGGCCGAGGATCCGCTGGGCACGATGACCCAGCCGGAGACCTCGATCGTGGCCGGCTCGGGGTCCAACTCGAGCAACCGTTACGGCGACTACTCGGCGATGAACCTCGATCCCGAAGACGACTGCACCTTCTGGTTCACCGGGGAGTACAACGCCTCCAGCAGCTGGTCCACACGCATCGCGTCGTTCCGTTTCGATGCCTGCGGCTGCGAGCTGTTCCCGTTACCGTTGAGCATCTCCGGTGGAGTCGGCGGATCGAACCAGGTGGACCTGTCGTGGAACGACTCCGAGCTCCCCGACGTCATCGAGTACCGCGTCATGCGGTCGCGAACCCCCGGCGGTCCCTACACGGTGATCGACACGGTCGCGGATTCGAGCCCGGGCAGCGGCAACGGCGCCGCCTACAACTACTCGGACGCGACGGTCAGTGGCGGCATCGACTACCACTACATCGTGACCGCCTCGGACGGTGGCGCCTGCACGTCCGATCCGTCGAACGAGCTCTCCGTGACCGCGACCGGCGCGTGCATTCTGGCGCCCCTGTTCAACGGCCTGGAGACGGCCGCGACCCCCAACTCGAGCGTCTGCACGCTGGATCTGACTTGGTCCGCCGCGACGCCCGAGTGCGCCGGCCCGATGAGCTACGCGGTTTATCGCTCGACGACGCCGGGGTTCGACCCCGGTCCCGTGAACCTGCTCACGACCGTCACGACCACGGCCTACTCCGACTTCGACCAGCTGGTCTCGGGCCAGGAGTACTTCTACATCGTGCGCGCCATCGACGATTCGAACGGTGTCGCGGACGCGAATACGGCCGAGGTTTCGGCCGTCCCGTTCGGGAACCTGCAGTCGCCGATCTTCACCGACGACGGTGGCGACACCGGGGCGGCCCAGCTGACGACGAGCGGCCCCTGGTCGGTGGACGCGAGCGGCGGCAACAACGGGTCCGGCGGCTACGCCACCGGAGATTACGGTAACAACACCTGCGCGGATCTGGTCACGCCGTCGATCACGCTGGGCTTCGGCAACACGCTCTCGTTCTGGTCGAGCTACTCGATCGAGTCGGGTTGGGACAAGGGCGAGGTGCAGATTTCCATCGACGGAGGCGGGTCCTGGACGCGGCTCGAGGTCGGGTATCCGGCGAGCTCGACACAGACCAGCGACGCCTGTGGGTTGCCGGCGGGCGATTACTTCACCGGCAGCGGCACCGCGTGGACCCGCTACACCGCCGATCTCTCCCCGTGGGACGGCCAGACCGTGATGATCCGCTGGCTGATCTCGTCCGATTCCGGTTCAACGGGTTCCGGCTGGAACATCGACGACATCGAGATCGGCAGCGACGCGGCAGCCTGCGCGACGGCGAGCGCCTGCGAGGACAACCCGTTCGTGGACGTGACACCGGACGGGTCCCTGACCCTCTGTGTGGGTGAGAGCGTGTCCTTCTCCGCCGGCTTGACCGCGGGTAACGGCCCGTTCGAATACCAATGGACCCGGGACGGGTTGGACATCGGCGGTGCCGCCGGGCCCACGTACGACGCCAACGACGTCGGGTCGTACCTCTACAACGTCGACGTCCGGGCGCAAACCTGCCCCGATGCGGTCACCGACCCGCAGCCGACACGGGTCACCTGGCGCGACGCGCCGACCTTCGCGGGCGTTCAGTCCGCGAGCAACGCGGGCGCCGACGATTGCACCATCCAGGTCGACTGGAACGCGGCGGCGTCGTTCTGCCCCGGGGCGGTGACCTACACGGTCTATCGCGACACCGTCTCCCCGGTCGTGCCGTCGCCGGGCACGGAGCTGGCCTCGGGTCTGTTGACGCAGGGCCTGACCGATACGCAGGGCCTCGTCAATGCCCAGATCTACCACTACCTGGTTCGCGCGATCGAACCGTCGACGGGGAAAGACGACGGCAACACGATGGAGGCGTCCGCCACGCCCAGCGGACCGAACGTCGTGCAGGCCGTCTACCTCGAGGACTTCGAGACGGCGGATCTGGCCGGCTGGACGGTCTCCACGGGACCCGGCCCGCACACGTGTGGGGAGTGGATCGCCGACAATGCGGCCTTTACCAAACCCGGCACCGGCGACGGGTACCATGCGGTCGCGAACTCCGTTTGCGGTTCGGGCGCCATGACCTCGACCATCCTCGAATCGCCGGTGATCGATACCGCGATCCCGAACCTCGAGTCGCTCACGCTGAATGTCGACCTCAAATTCCAGTACTACGCGGGCGGCGGCAACGAGGACGGCTCCATCCAGGTCTGGGACGGAGCGACCTGGCGGGTGGTCTGGTCGGACAGCAACGCCTACGTCAACGAGAGGCTCTCGTTCGACGTGACCGCGTTCGCCAACGCCGATTTCCAGGTGCGGTTCAGCTATCAGAACGCGGCCCTCGACGCGCATTTCTCCGTGGACAACGTCGAGCTCGTCTCCGATGCCGGCAACCTGTGCTCGACGGTCACGGCCGGCGGGCCTGCGCCCGCGCCCGACGGCTCGTCGGGCACGATTCCGTTACGCGGCGAGAACCTGGCCGACGGGATCGGCGACACGCTGGAGCTGACCTGGGACGCTTCGTGCGCCGCGGCGGGGTACAACCTGATCTACGGCGACCTGAGCGGTGTCGCGACCTACCTGCTGAGCGGTTCCGAGTGCGGGATCGGCACGACGGGGACCTACACCTGGACGGGTGTCCCCGCCGCCGACCTCTATTTCCTGATCGTCGGTACGGACGGTGTCGACACGGAAAGTAGCTGGGGCGTTGCCACGAGCGGCGAACGCAACGGCGCCGCGGCGTCCGGCGAGTGCGGGGTCGCGAGCAAAGATCTCAGCGGCACTTGCCCCTGAAGATCCGCTGACAAGAACGAAAAAGCCCCGGTGCGAACGAGCACCGGGGCTTTGGCCGCGTTCGAAGTGTCGGGTTCTTAGGCCGCCTCGTCTTCCTCTTGCGGCGTCTCCGCCTCGGCACTGTCTTCCGAGCCCATCACGGCGTCGAGTCCGTCGATGTACTCGGCCCCTGACGGGACCTGCATGCTGGAGCCTTCGAGGTCGCCGCCGAACGGCTCGACACGGCCGCCCAGGCAATCGCCGACGAAGTTCTCCGCGATCGCCGTGAACGACAGCATGTTCTCCGGCCGCGCGAAGCCGTGACCCTCATCGGGGTACAGCACGTAGGTGACCGGGATGTTCTTCTCGTTCATCGCCTCGACGATCTGATCCGATTCCGCCTGCTTCACGCGCGGGTCGTTGGCGCCCTGGCCGATCAACAGCGGCTTGGTGATCTTGTCCACGTGCGTCAGCGGCGAGGCGTTGACCAGGATCGTGTGTCCCTCCTCGGTCTCCGGGTCGCCGACTCGCGTGGTGAACAGCTTCTTCATCGGCTCCCAGTACGGCGGGATCGACTCGAGCAGCGTGATCAGGTTCGACGGGCCGACGATGTCGACGCCGCAGGCGAACTTCTCCGGCGTGAAGGTCAGGCCGACCAGCGTGGCGTAGCCGCCGTAGCTCCCGCCCATGATCGCGACCTGGTTGGGGTCGGCGATGCCCTCGCCGATGGCCCAGTCGACGGCGTCGATGAGGTCGTCGTGCATCTTCTTCGACCATTCGAGGTCGCCGGCGTTCATGAACTCCTTGCCGAAGCCGGTCGAGCCGCGGTAGTTGACCGACATCACGGCGTAGCCGCGGTTGGCGAGCCACTGGTGGAACGGGTGGTAGCCGTAGTTGTCACGCGCCCAGGGTCCGCCGTGGACGAACAGGATCATCGGGACAGGCTCGCCCGGGCGGCCGTCGCCATCCGCGTCGGATTCGACGGGCAGGGTGAAGTAGCTCACGAGGCCCATCCCGTCGCGGGACTCGATCGTCGTCGAGTGCATCTTGGCCAGCGTGTCGTCTTCGAGCGCCGAACGGTTGCCGAACAGGTAGGTCGCCTTCTTCGCCTCGCGGTCGTACAGGTAGTAGCTGTAGGGGCGATCGCTGAGCTCGTAACCGACGATCCACTTGGCGTCGTCGAGCGTGCGGTCCGTGACCTCGACCTCTCCATCCGCCACGGTCGCGAGGTAGTCGAGATCGGCCTGGATCGAATCGTCGAGGATCTCCCACTCGAGCCGCTCGTGGGTCGAGCCCGCCGCCTGGATCGTGCGCTCGGTCGGGTGGATCATCACCGAGCTGACGTCGGCCTTGTCGCTGGCGTAGATGAGCTCGGAGTCGCGGGTCTCGAGGTCGACCGCCAGGAGGGCGGCGGTGTTACGGCCGCGGCTGTCCAGCATGTACAGCGTGTCGCCACTCTCGTCGAACCCCATCGGGCTGGTCGTCAGCGAGTCTTCCTGCGGGATCTCCGAGAAGGACTCCCAGTTCCCCGCCTGGTAGGCCATCATCTCCATGCCGCCGGTCTCGGTCGGGCGCATGCCCAATCGAACGTTGTAATCCGCGTCCGCCAGGAAGCCGACAAACCCGGGGTTCTCGACGACCAGCGTGCGCTCGCCGCTCACCAGGTTGACGCGGTAAACGTCGTGCAGCCGCGCGTCACGGTCGTTGATCCCCATCAGGATCTCTTCCGGGATGCGCTCGCTGACCCCCTGGATCTGCGCCTGGATGCCGTCCATCGGCGTCAGGTCGACTTCCTCGCCGGTCTCGACGTCGACGCTGTAGGCGCGCCAGTTCTCGTCGCCGCCCTTGTCCTGCAGGTAGACGATGTGCTTGTTGTCGTGCGCCCAGAAGTAGCGCCGGATCGGGCGCGAGTCCGAATCGGTCACGGGTTTGGCCTGCTCGAGCGCGCCGACGGGAGCGACCCAGACGTTGAGGATGTCGGTCTCGTCGCTGAGCGCCGCCAGGTAGCTGAGGTGCTGCCCGTCGGGGCTGATCTGGACGTCGGCACGGTCGGGCGTGCCGAACAGGTCGGCGCGCGAGATCAGCTCCGGCGGCTCGGTGACTTCGTCCGGAGCACACGCGATCAACGCGCCAACAACCAGCAAGACGAGGCCTGGAATGGACCACTTTCGTTGCATGCTTCGGTTCTCCTCTAAGGGGATTTCAAAGGTAGGAGCGGGCATACGCACCGCCGGATCATGCTAGCGGAAACCAGCGTCCGCGTCACACGGTCACAGCACGCCCCGGTGGATGCCAGCCTTCCAAGACTCGGGTGACACCTGTTCGAGCGAAGCGGAACGGTTGAGC
>JABAOH010000322.1_pt2 | contig 19960 bp, 20 predicted proteins | sample 7062181 | NCBI WGS metagenome assembly JABAOH01 (sample SAMN14538630, study PRJNA623070) | marine sediment metagenome | biome: marine biome [ENVO:00000428]; feature: marine pelagic biome [ENVO:01000023]; material: deep marine sediment [ENVO:00002113]; isolation source: pool of 5 deep marine... | reverse complement strand
GAGTTGCGAGGAAAGTGGTTATGTCACCCTGTCCGACATCCTCCTCTAGAAATCTAAGCAGTTTTTCTTCGACAACTCGTTTAGGCAGAAGCAAAAGCTTTACCTCCTTCAGCCACATCCAGAGTTGTTTGGATGGCTGTTTCTAAACCATCCAATGCCGAAACTTCTTTCTGAATCGTTCGAAGCCTCTCCGCAAAACCCTCGCCACTCATGATATCGCCTATCATTGAAAAGAGTGTCTCCTTGTCAAGGCTGTCTTGGTCAATCATTAAAGCGGTCCCGATCTTTACAGCCTTTTTTGCGTTGTTACGTTGCTCAGTGTGACTTGGCGTGGGAATCAAAATAGCGGGTTTGCCATAACATATAGATTGCAATATAGTTCCGTGACCGGCTCGCGAGATTACAACATCGCATGCTTTCATGTACTCAAAACGGTTTGTAATCCAATTGAAAATTGTAAGGTTTCCATATCGAATGGGGGGCGCATGAGATTTCGGATATCCAAGGGACATAATAATCTGATAGTCATCCGGAAAACTTGTGAAAATTCCTTGAAGCATGTTTATGAGATACGATCGTTCTTTCAGAGGCCCACTGATGGGCACAAAGACAACAGGTTTCCCCCCTTGTAGACCCAGTTTTTTGACCAGTTTTTCTTTTGTCGGAAGTGATTCTGGACGAATGCTCATAATTGGACCTATGAGCTTAACTTTTCTTCTATAGGCTTTCGGGATACGCAAATTATCTGTCGAGATAGTGTAAGGGGCCGGGAAATCTGGAATCATCACTTTAACTCCAGTTGTCCAGATCTTCCCTAAGATCGCCAACGTCATAGCATCTGCGAACTTGGCGAGCCGCAAGTAATGGGTCTTTCGCGGAATTACAACTTGAAACTGGTTGAGCATGCAGATAGACGGAATGCCAAGCATTCGAGCTGCAACGATTGGGGAAGCTCTCGAATCCGACACAACCACATCAGGTTCAAAGACTCCCATCACCTCAATTTCCTTGCCCACTTGTTCCAGAAAATTGAAAGGGGCTACAAAAGGACCGGGATTCATAGCTGTTCTTCTAAAATCCACTGTTCCGTCAGGTTTAACCTTAAAGTCCATTGATGGAACTTCAACTGTGGGAAACCCTTCCTCCCGAACGTAACTTACAGCGTCAAGATATGTGGAGAAAAAAACCTCTGCGTCTCCTTTTCTCTCCTGCAATCCCTGTGCTATGGGGATACAACGCCCTGCGTGTCCAAGACCGACGCCACTTGGTGCAAATTGGATTCGCATGGATCTATTTCCCGCCAAGTTCTTTCCGTTTTATTTTCCCCTTAGGTCTTTCTTCCCCAAAAATCATTGCTTGAAATTTATGGATTTTTGTATTCTTTATCAACCAATTGTCAGGGGGCAAACCAGCCTTTAAACAGCACTGGCAGAGAAATTCTTCTTCGTCCCAGTTACACTCAACAGGCACCTGAGGCAGCAGGAGGCCTTTGTAGATCCCTCTCTCCACAATGAGACCATCCGTGCCGACTTTGATGTTTGATGGAAGATGTTTCGGGTTTTCTGCTTTTACAGGTTCAGGAGGTGTGAGCACACTGACTTCAAAGATTACTTCGTTAAGCTCCTTTGGAGAGAGGGCATGAAAACGGGGATCACGAGTCGCAGAGCTGATGGCACATTCTACAACAGCTTGGGCTAGTCTGGTGGTTGGATAAGGGTAGCCTATGCATCCTCTTAATTCTTTTCTTTCGTTTTCAAGTCTATTAATAGTGACAAATACGCCGCAACGTTGCATGAGTTTCGCAGGCAAGTTTCTAGGTATTTTAGTTATTGTGCCGTTTTTCACATATTCCTCCACGGTTTTTCGGGCAAGTCTGACAAGAAACTCGCCTTCTTCTTGGGTAAGCTGAAAAGCCACTGGGAGTCCTCCTAGGATTGGTTATTTGATTAATATCTCATTAAGGCCTTAAACTTATCCTCAGCCTACTTCAAAAGCCTCGGCTTTCTCTTTAACGATTCTGTTTTGCAAAGCCCCAATGCCCTCTATCTCCACCTTCACGGTGTCACCATCCTTTAGAAATTTAGGGTTAGGCTTCATAGCAAACCCCACGCCAGCAGGAGTGCCTGTGGCAATGATATCGCAAGGTTCCAGTGTCATGACACGGCTGAGATGGTGCACAACATTGTAAACGTTGAGTACCATGTTGCTTGTGCTGGAGTCTTGTCTCAATTCCTTGTTGACCCATGTGCGTATTCGTAAATTCGTTGGGTCCTTTATCTGGCTAGCGGTTACGATGCATGGACCGATGGGCGCAAACGTGTCAAAGCTTTTTCCTCTAGTCCATTGGCCGTCCTTAAATTGGATGTCCCGTGCGGAGACATCGTTAAGAATTGTGAACCCAAAGATGCATGTCCTGAGCATCTCTGGCTGAAACGTTTTTAGTCTGTCTGCCGACCACGATAGCTAGCTCCGCCTCATAGTCAAGCTGTTTCACAAGCTTGGGCTTGACGACAACTTCGTTTGGGCCTACAATGGCTGTGTGGGGTTTCATAAAGATTACTGGTTCATCAGGTGGAGTTCTTCTTTGTTCCGCTGCGTGGTCCCTGTAGTTCAGACCTAGACAGATGATTTTTGGAGGTTTCTTTATTGGCGTTAGCAGTTTTACTTTGCTGAGATAGAAAGTAGCGTCTTCAAGAGTTGTTTTTGATGCTCTATGAACCACATGTTCTATCTCCCTTTCTTCCAAGCCTTGAGTGATTAAAGCATCAAGACTGGAAGGTAAAGGATGGTTCAGCGTTTTCCCTAGAATAGGCAAACAAGTTACTTTGTCTCTTTCGAGAATCCCATAAGACTCTGTTTCGGCTCTTAGGAAATGAACAAACTTCATAGAAAACTTCCAATGGCTTGTTGAGCGATATTCACCTTCAAGGAGAAACTATGCCTAACCGAGTCACGGATACGCCTTTCTGTTCTAATGCTTCAACCAGTGGGTTTATTCCTACGGAATCGCTTGCAATGTGCCCTGTGACTATTAGGTTGCCTACGCCGTCAGCCTTCAGTTTTTCAAGGTCCTCTGGACTTATGTGTATGTAGATTAGAGTGTTTGTTCCATGTCTGAAGTATGTTCTTGCAACTTCATATCCTCCATTTGTTCCGGCGCCATGGGACACTATGGTTTTCCCAGCAGGGTTATCAGCTTTACCCAAGCGTATCGCAATGTTTGTGGTTGCGTTCTTGAATTCAGGAAGAGCCTGAAGCGCCGAAACAACATCTCCAACCGTGGAGTCTCTTCCGGTCTCCTGCTCAATTCTCCGGGCCATGATTTTTCTCCCCAACTCGTCCAGAGGAGTGTGAATATTCAGGTAGGGGATCTCAAGAAGTCTGGCTATATCTACCGCATGGCCATAGTTCCTGACATGCATCTTCACCTCCAATGCCCGCTTCTTCTTGCGAATCGATTTCTCCGCTTCGCGCTTGGGGACTCCCGCATCAACCATTTGTTGGATGTGCCTCCTGAAAACTTGATAGAAATCGATGACGGCTGACTCGCCCTTTGGATGGTGAGAAATCACAGCATCATATGCCATCTTTTTCGCAAACAGAAGCTCTGGAACATCTGCGTCTATTCCGAACAATACTTTCTTGATGCCTTTTCCTTCAACGTATATAGCGCTGTCTGCAGGAACCGATTTGAAGCCTGCAACTTTTAGAGCCATGTCCATGATTTCCTTTGTGCTGACCAACTTTCATCCACATGCCTGTAATCTCTTCATCTCTTATTAGTCAGTTAGATTTAACAAATTTTCTCCGTAGTTAATATGTAAAGTTCAACGTTGGCTCCTTTACATGCTTTGACAGTTCTATCATCAAACCGGTGACACACAATCAGTTTCCGCAGATTGCTTGGGAGGAGTTTGTCTTGTGATATCAAACCTGCAGCGAGCCTAGAGACTTGGGCCACTGCCGTCTCGGTTGCTTTTNNGTCTCGGTTGCTTTTGTTTCTATTTCCACAACTACCACTTTACCTTCAGCGTCTTGGAGAATTACGTCAGCTACTCCGAAGCCCACATCTTTGTTTGCATCTTTGAACAGCAACCTTTCCCCTAGAATTGAGGGATTATCTGCAATGATCTTTTGAATAGGCTCTTCTAAAAGACCCCTCGCAGTCAAATGTGATTCCGGACCGTTTTCAAAAATCCTTTGCAGTTGAGGATCTATCTCGAAGTATGTTGTTCCAAGCATATGGGGATAAACGTTTATCGGGATTTCATTATGGTATAGGATGAGGATCGGTGTGTTTTTTGTGTTTAAGTTTTTGCTTCTTGAAAAGGGTAGAATCCGATTTTTGCCACTTACGATTTTTCCTCTAATCTGGGGAGGAATACCACGAATGTCCTTTTTGATTCGTTCAACTTGTTTTGCGTGTAATGTTTCGCTATCTATTGTGCTGAAGTCAGCTTTCCACTTGCTTTGAATTTTCTTCAGAGCTTTGATAATGGGTTTTATTCTATTTTGATATGAAGCTTTCTTATCATAATAAAGGCTGAATTTGTACATATATCTCCGTCCTAAGGATGAGGACTCTACGTTTTGTATTAAGAGTTACCATCTTGAATTCTCACAAGATATAGGAGTTACGCTAAGAAAAGATATACACTTTTAGATAGCTGAAGAAGATGGGTGGAGTCTGCATGAGTCTCTCATGTAACAGCGGACCAAAAAGGCCGAATCACAACCTGTGCAGCAAGAAAAATGACTACAATGTTGAAGTCGCCCCTAAAAGCCAAGAGAACATGTACTTTCGGTGAAAAGTCGGCGACAAGACATTCTTGATGGCCAGTTAGTTAAAGGCGACATTTGCACAGCACACTCCGGTAATGCTTCCAGAAGTCTGTGCTTTGCGCTATGGAGTGGAGTACCCATGAAGCGAGAACAGAGAAATCATTGCAACGCTTGTCCAGATGCCGAAAACTCCTAGTAATTCGAAATTCGCCACACAAAAATGGATGATGAACGCAAAGTTGCTTTCCTCCAGGCTTTTCCCGTCACTTTCACCTTTTCAATCTGTATTATAGGACTTTGAATAGAGGGTATCCCCCAAGACTCAAGAGTTTTGAACTCTTGCTTATCCCAGAAACGTTTTTCATTAGCTTGTAAGAATTGCCTGAGACAATCGTGCCTATAAGAGGATAGCTTATTTTCCCCCTGTCCATCAGGAAACCTTGTTTGACCGCTCCGGAGAAGTTGCCGTTACTGACCTCCGTGTTTCCATGGTCAACCAAAAATTGTGAATCTTCCATCTTTCGAGTTTCCTCAATCTTCTTTATTCCTAGATCTCTGGATGTAAGTATACTCTTCTTGGTCAAATCAACATAGAAACTAAGATTTAGCACGAAACTGCACAGCCCGGAGGTCTAAGTTACAGCTTATATCACTCTAATTTCCTTACATTATTCGGAGATTAGTAGTTGCACCGTAGAGTTCTGTTCCCCTTCACCGCCATCGTTGAGATGGATAAGCTAAAACTCGCCATGATAATCAACGCCATTAACCCCAACATCGGAGGACTGTTAATCAGAGGACCAAAAGGCTCAGGCAAGACAACCGCTGTTCGAGCCTTAAGAGATGTCTTGCCAAGAATCCACGTCGTGGAAGAGTGCCCATTTAACTGTAACCCATATGACCCTTCTAATATGTGTGAAAAATGCAGTGTAACTTATCAGAGAAACAAGAAGTTCCAAGTTGAAGAGAGAGAAATGAGAGTCGTTGACCTCCCTCTAGGCGCCACTGAGGACCGCGTGGTTGGGAGTCTAGACATTGAAAAGGCCATAAAACACGGTATAGAAGCGCTAGAGCCAGGCATTCTTGCAGAAGCGAATCAGAACATACTTTACGTAGACGAAGTCAACTTGCTTCCAGACCATATTGCAGACGACTTGCTCGACGCTGCAGCAACAGGATGGAACGTAGTAGAGAGGGAAGGAATTTCCGTAAGCCATCCCTCAAGCTTCATTTTTATAGGGACTATGAATCCAGAAGAAGGACAACTTCGCCCTCAACTTCTGGACAGATTTCCATTATCCGTTATTGTTGAAAGAATAAAGTCAGTCAGAGGAAGAATGGAAATCGTAAGACGAAACTTGGAATTCGAAGCAAACCCAGAAACCTTTCTTGAAGAATATGAACCCGTTCAAGAAGAGCTGAAAAAGCGAATCGCACAAGCACAAAAAATACTTCCACGTGTTACGATGCCTGAAAAACTTCTTGAAACAATATGCAAGGCTTGTTTAGAACTAAAGGTTGACGGGTTAAGACCCGACATTGTCATCAGCAAAGCAGCAACCACTCTCGCGGCTTTCGAAAACAGAAAAGTCTCGCTAGCTGACGTTCTCATCGCCTCAGAACTCGCCCTCAGCCATCGTACAAGAGAAGGCGGATTTCTTGAACCAGCAACGCCGAAGGAAATTGAAGAAACACTTCTTGCCACTGCAAAAACCGTTGGTTACAAACATTCGAAAACCGGAGAAAAGACACAGGAAAAGAGAGGTGGAGGAAGGAAGAAGAAAAGAAAGGAGGGTCGTGCAGTTGTCTTCATCAAGGGTAATGCAAGCAAGAGATTTGAAAAATTTTTAAAAAGAAACAAAACGCTATTCGAAGCTTGGAAGATATTGTCAAAATTCTATGCCACAATTAATAGACTGCTTGGCCAAGTAATCTTTGCCGTTGGGCATAGAACGAAAACACAGGCCAAGGGGTTGCCCAGCGTAAAAGCTGCGGCAAAAAGCGACAAGCCACTGAAAGCAGATGCCGAAGATGAAGGAAAGCAGGTTTTCCTAAAGAAAAAAATGAAGGGAATACCGTCAATCAGCTACGCAACTAAAACTCCGAAATTAAGAAAAGGCTTTTCTCTCTTCAAGATTTTCAAAGGTTCAACGAAAGATTCAGGCACTCTGTCAAGATTATCTTTCAAGGTGAAAAAGACTCGCAGGGCTACAAGCGGACTAGTAGGCAAAAGGGCAGAAGCTACAACAACAATCAGAAGAGGCAGAGCCAGTGGATGGAAGTTCCCTCGAAAAAAACCCCGAGACATACATCTTCCAGCCACGATACGGGCGGCGGCGAGAAAGCAAAAATGCAAAGATGAAGGTCGCCAAACGGCCCTCAGTATAGGCCTTCTAGATATCCGTGAAAAGCTAAGACGATACAAAGCACCGATGACAATAATTTTCGTATTGGATCTAAGCGGTTCCATGATGCTCAACATCGATGCCGTAAAGAAAGCGATTCTTAAACTACATGGAGATGCCTATCGTTACAGAGACCGTGTTGGGATAGTAGTGCTGAAAGACACCGGAGCTATTGTGGCCCAACATCCAATCACAAATCTAAGAGTCGTGGCCAACAGGCTTTTACGACTGAAAATCAGCGGATATACACCTCTTGCCGCAGGAATGCTGAAGGCCTGGGAAGTCTTGAAAGAAGCGAAGAGACGTGACCCTGCCACAATACCAACTATGGTTATCATCACAGATGGAAGCGCCAACGTACCCCTGATGAGAAGCTTAGAGACAGGCGAAGTTCGTTCTATAGAAGAAAAACGCATCATCGTTCGGGAATACGAGGATCTTGCCATTCATGATGTTATGTCTGTTTCTAAGATTGTTAGAAAAGAAGGAATTCATACAGTAATTGTGAACACTAATCCTCACATGTACGGCAGAGAAACTTATGGCTTTGCAGTAACTCAACGCATAGCCGCCAACACAAATGGCAAGCTTCATACAGTGGGTAGAGTGACCTCTGAACCAGAGCTTGTTGAGAGAATTGTAGAAAAAATAGCAGAGGATCAGCGCTCAATAGCGCATGGAGCCTCTTCAAAGATGTTTGACTAAGCCTTGAGGTCCGAGATTTTTTGGTCAAACACCTTCCTCAGGAGCGAAATCGGCAAGTATCCGTTAGCGGTGATGGTATCGTGGAAAAATCTCTCATTGTATTTCCTTCCCATCTTACGCTTTACTTCTTCTCGTAGCTGTAGTATCAAGTGTTTGCCTGTTAGATATGAAAGGGCGTAACTTGGTGTCTGTGTATAACGACGTACTTCTGCAACAGCGCCTTCCTTCGACAATCCAGCTTCTTTCATCAGCATATCTACAGCTTCATTGAAACCCATCTCGCCACGGGACAATTTCACGTCTACAATAATTCTTACGGCACGCCAAATTGCATCATTGACCTGTACTAGTTTAGATTCCAAGCCGGTTACGAATCCCTTTTCCATCATCATCTGCTCACAGTAGTGAGCCCACCCTTCTGCGGTCTCTATTCCCTGAGCAAGCATATGTATAATAGAACTCCTATTCGAAACACTGCCTTGAAGAAAGTGTCCAGGGTATGCTTCGTGAACCGCTGTGTTTCGGATGTTTGCATAGTTTAAGTGGTTACCGAGATTTGCGATATCTTTTGGACGGGTGACAATGTAAACACCTATCATTGGCTTGTCGAATCTTGACGGCATCATCATAGCTGCGAATGGGATTAAAGGCGCTATGAAAGCCGGAGTCTCCTCTACAACTAGCTTGTCTTCTGGATAAACCGTGGCAATGTTGTTCTTAACGACGAATTGTTTTGCCTCTTCCATTGCTTTTCTCGTTGCAGTCAAAGATTCCTCAAAGCTTTTCGGAGCCTTCTCTTCAATCATCTTTAGAACTTCTGCAACGCTTTTGTCGGGAGCAATTTGCGCTGCTATCCGCGCTCTTTCTTCCTTCAACTCCTCAAGGTACTTGACGCCAAGTTGGTATATCTCTCCTGAAGTCATTCCGACGTCACGGAGCTGAATCAATTTCTCAAATTTTTCCTTGCCTAAGGCCCAGTTTTCAGTCGTTTTTAATCTCAAGCTTTCAAGCCACTGCATATGCTCCTTAAGAGGATTCATCAGGCTTTTCACAGCTTCCACTAACCTTCCATGAAGATCTTCAGGAATTTTGCCCTTAGACGCTTTTGCAATGAACTGGAATAATCCGGGTATTTGCCGTGATGACTCGATAGCGATTTCTGTCCATAGCTTTATGGGTTTTGAGTTTTCGAATCTTGAACGGAACTCTTTCAAGTACTGTGGCAGTTTTGTAAGTCTCGCAATGATTGCGTCGATTCTTTTCTCTAGAGGCGCATAATTTCTAGTTATCATTGTAAAGAAGATACTGCCGGCTTCATCGAAAGCATTAGGGTTTAGTTCGTGCTGGCGTTGCTCATGGACTTCGAATTCGTTCATTTCAAGGACTTTCTCTAAAACCATCCAATCTGTTTTGTTCTCGTAGTTTAACTCATTGTAGTCGATTGACTCTTTCATGCGGTCAATGAATTCTTCCAGCATCCTGAGGTTTTCAATGATGTGGGCGGTATTCCCTTTTGGGAGCAAATAGTCATAAGGATCATGGAGACCGAAGTAGCTGGCGAAATGGGGGTTCTTCTCGAAGAATCTGTCAAGCATCTCTTTCTTAAGGTCTTCAAATTTCTCATCTGCATTCAAAGCATCTATACACCTTTCGACAATAAGGGCGCCATTGTAATTAAGCTTTAAATCGTTTCTTCTTGTTATATACGATCATGACAAAAGGACAAGTCACCGTTCTCATGGGATCAAAAAGAGATTACGAGTTTGCTTCTCGCATCAGCAAATTCTTACATCACGAAGGCTTCGACATGAAGTGCAAATATGTAGTGGCATCTGCACACAAAAATCCTAAAAAATTACTAGAAGAGATCAGAAAACACGAGAAGATGGGGGAACCAATGGTTTTTATCACCGTTGCTGGCTTGTCCGACGCTCTTTCAGGCGTTGTGGCAGGCTCCACGAAATATCCGGTAATTGCCTGCCCACCTGATTCGCAAAAGTTCTGGTGGGCTAAATTTTTTTCTTCAGCAGTGACCCCTCAAGGTGTCGCCGTCGCTTATGTTCCTAGACCTGAAAACGCAGCGCTATTAGCAGTAAAGATACTTGCGTTGACCAGCCAAGACCTGCAGAAAGAAGTTGAGGCTTATGTGCGAACGCTAAAAGAAAGGTAGCATTAAGGTGAAAGAGAATGAGTCTCGATGTCATCCTCAACACGCATCTCCCCCTCGCCCTCTTCAAGAAGGGAAAAGTCAGAGACATCTATAATCTTGGTGAAAGACTGCTAATTGTCTCCACAGACCGCATCTCCGCCTTCGACGTAATCCTCCCGAACGGCATCCCCCATAAAGGCGAAGCGCTCAACAGGCTCTCCGCATATTGGTTTAATGAAACAAAAGACATAGTGCAGAACCACATCCTAGAGGTCGTCGACACCAGAACAGTGCTGGTGAAAAAGACGACCCCGATAAAGATCGAGTTCGTCGTTCGAGGATACCTCTACGGCTCAGCATGGAGAAACTACAAAGCGGGAAAGCCTATCAGTGGAACGCAGCTACCTAAAGGCTTAGAAAGAGCCGAAGAGCTGCCCAACCCCATTCTAACTCCTACTACAAAAGCCGAAGCTGGCCACGACGTAGAAATGACAGAGAAAGAGGCAGCTAGAAAAGTAGGAATGGATCTAGCAGAGACAATTGGAGACACATCCCTAGAGATCTATAAGAGAGCTTCAAGGAAGGCAGAGGCTAAAGGAATCATTGTGGCGGATACGAAAATGGAATATGGCGTCCTCGACGACGAACTAGTGCTTATAGATGAGCTGCTAACTCCAGACTCCTCGAGGTTTTGGCCAAAGGAAAAGTATGAAGTTGGAAAGGATCAGCTGAGTTTTGACAAACAGTATGTACGTGACTACCTTACGTCAATAGGATGGAACAAGCAGCCTCCGGTGCCAAAACTTCCAAAGGAAGTGGTTCTTGAAACTTCGAAGAAGTATGTAGAAGCATATGAACGATTAACCGGCAGAAACTTCTAGCAAGCATGCCTAGTTAATTATGGATACAGGATCAAGAAAAAAGAGAGAAACAGGAATTTCAGCCATGACTTAAAGTGTGGAGAGAGCACGGTGACTGCTGTTCGAGATTTAACACCTCTCTTACCTGAGCTCTGATGAATGAGAAGCTTGATATGAAGCTTATTTTCGTTTTTGAACCGGTTTAGAAAGCTTTAATCCTGGAAAGCTGTCTATGTGCCTGGTGATTGTTATGACATGCTATTTCAGACATCTCAAACAGGTTTTCGAGAAAGCAGGGATAGAAGTAACCAGCGAAAACAGACCAGAGATCGACAAAATTATTCACGGCATCGCCGGTGTAGACTATAAGAATTGTCCAGCGGCTTGGAAGGAAGTAAAGAAAAGGCTTGCTGAAGATGAGGATAGTTTCGTCTCTCGACTGGAGAGAGCATGGGCCAAACGCATATAATCCATGCTGTCGACATTAGCGTTTGCATCTGCCAGAGAGGTGAACAAATCAACTTATAGAACTCGAGATCTATAGGCGTTTGAGCTCTTTGATTAAATAGTCAATCTCTTCCTCAGTATTATAGAAGTGAGGCGCTACACGCAAGCCGTTTGACCTTGCCGAGATTATAATGCCTTTTTCCCGAAGTCTTTCCGTCCTCTTTTGTGCTCTATCGGCAAGAAAATGAACAATCCCTGAACGACACTTTCTTTCTTCAGGAGTAGTAACCTGAAAGCCTAGGTTCCTTACAGAGTCTATAAGGGACTCTGTCAAACCCAAGACACGCTTCTGAATTTTCTCAATACTCACATCCAAAAGAAGCTGTAGGGCAGCTGCCGCTCCTATAAAACTTATGAAGCTTGGACACCCCACCTCAAAGCGGCTAGCAGTTTCAGAAAGCTGAAGCTGCCAAATGTCCCAAAAATCAACTGTCTCAAAGACTTCAGGTTTCACGCTTGCCCAACCGATAAACGGTGGCTCAAGCTTTTCAACAAGCTCCTTACGAACGTACAGATATCCAGCTCCAGCAGGACCCAACATCCACTTATAACAGCTTGCTGTCAGAAAATCCACACAGTCTCTTCTCACGTCAACTGGCATGGCGCCCAACGATTGAATACCATCTACTACGAGATAGGCCCCATGTTCATGCGCTATCGTAGCCAAAGATTTCAAGTCATGTCGAAAACCGTTTACGTACGCCACGTGGCTTATGGTAATCACAGCAGTTCGATCATCCACAGCTTTCTCCACATCTTCAACCAAGACTTTCCCTCCAACGTTTTTGACATATCGTACTTCCATTCCAAGCTTCTTTTTGAGCCAAGGATACACGACTGAAGGATACTCCAAGTCTGTTGTTACAACATTGGAATCCCGCGAATAGTCAAGCATGTTTACAACAATATTAAGCCCTGTTGAAGTATTCGGAACTAAAGCAATCTCATCCTTCTCTGAACCTGTGAGCTTCGCAAAGAACTCTTGTCCCAAGCTGTACTTTGAATTGTCGATCTCGAAACGACATAGATCATCGTTATAATTCCTCATAATGTCCACCACAGGTTGTGGAAGAGGGGAGTAAGCAGAGTGATTCAAGAACACTTTACATCGAGTTACTGGAAACCTCTCACGAATCTCATGGATATCCATCTTTAAGCTCCTACCTGAAGCATTTCCAATATTTCCTGAATATTCTTTTTAGTTCTTCCACCGTGGCCTTAACACGTTCATGACACCAAGGTGGCTCCACCGGGGGCACGGATGGATCCGACACATCAAGCTTTTCCACGCCAGCAACCCCAGCTGCAAGTGCATACCAACATGAAGGCAACACGGTTGGGTTATAGCCGCTGCCAATCAAAAGGACAACTTTACCGCCACAAACCTCCTTTGCAACGTCCACGATGAGTCTTGATAGATCAAAAAAACCTTTAACTGTCAGGGCCAAGCTGCCCAAGATGTCAGCGAAATGTGGGTCACTTCCTCCATTAGCCAGAATAATATCCGGCTTGAACTCCTTACTAAGGGGAACGAAAATCTGTCTCAATGCGGAAAAATATGTTGCATCACTGGTCCCCGGTGGCAAAGGCACATTAACGTTGAACCCTTCGCCGTCGCCTCTGCCAATCTGGTTGACAAACCCAGTGCCTGGGAAAAGGGTTTTTGGATCTTGATGCACTGAGATGAACAATACCGAAGAATCAGAATAGAAAATGTCGCTTGTCCCGTTTCCTGCATGTACATCGTAATCTAGAATTAGAACACGCTTCACATCATATTGTTGCTGAAGATGTCTAGCTAGTATAGCTACATCGTTGAAAATGCAGAACCCACCGCCAAAATTTCCCCCTGCATGGTGAAGCCCACCGCCGAGAGACACTCCGCGATCAATCTCACCCCCATAAAGAGAGTCTCCGATCTTTAGTGCCCCACCCATTATGTATAGTGCTGCTTCAAGGATGCTGGAGGATAAAGGTGTGTCAAAGTCGTAGGCTCTACCCTTTTTTGCAGAGTCTAAGATCAAGTCAACATAGCTCTTGTCATGGACCTGCATTACATCATTTAGCGTTGCGATTCTAGGTTTCAAAACCTTAACCTCAGGCAATCTGAGTAGCCCTTGTTCTTCGAAAAGCTTCATGGCATTGCCAAAACGGTCGCCTCTAAAGGGATGTCCAGATCCAAAGTCGTATTGCTTATATTTCTCGTGAAAAGCTATTCCAATTCGCAATAGATCCACTTCTTCTGCGATATCAAGGCGAACAGCTATAGAAAAAGGATGCGGGGGAGAATTGTTCGGATAAAAAGAAGGATTGAAGCTTTTTAAGTGCTTATTCTTGTGCTTCCGTCTCCTCTTCAGTTGGCGCTTCTTGCAATACTTCCTCTTGAGCTTCTTCCGTGTCTCCCGCCGTCTCTGCCGCTTCAGCTTCCTCGGATAATGATTTCTCTTCTTCTTGGCGGGTAGTTTCCTGCCCCTCTTCTACAAGGGCCTCTTCTTTTTCTTCTTGTTCTTCGACCTGTTCTATTTGTTCTTCAGTTTCTTCTATTGCCGGCCGCTCTTCTGTGGTTGTTTCTACTGAGGTTGTGGTCTCGGTATCCATGACTATTTCAAGTCTCTTCTCAGTCTCTGGTTCGATTTGAGCTGGATCTTCTTCAACAAGCATTGACGGTGGTTGCGGAAGATCTGTGGCCCCTTCGCTAAGGTTAGAGATTGCTCCTTTGATTTCGTTCAGCTCTTCTCTCGTAGTCTCTAATCCAAGTGAAAGAACATTGCATTCACGATTATATGCATCCTCCTCAAGTTCTCCGGAAACGTGGCGGATCTCAGAGTTTACGAGCAGATACTCTAACGTCTTCATTTGCTGCTCCAACTCACTTATCTTAGCCTTCATCTTCTCAACTAGAGCATTCTGTTTCGACTCAATCTCAGCGATAGCCTCGGAAACCTCATCACTGAACGAGTTGTAGGTTGGCTGCGAAACTTTACCTTCGTCGAATAGTTTGTCTAAAGCTTCTTTTTTCTTCTTTGCAAGCTCTAATTCGCCGTTTATTTTTTCCAATGAATACTTCCATGAAATCAATCACTTGCACCTCCCTCCAATAGACGTTAAAACCCAAAATAACCTTTAAATAGGCAAACTTTGCCAAAAAAGGCAAATTTGTCCAATATTATTGACAGAAAAGCCTAAACCGAAGAGCATCACCATAACATGGAAATATATCGCAAGATGTTAGATGATAGGTAATCTATTTATAAAGACGCCCTGAAAACTCGGGTTCTAATGCTAAAAGCACGCATTGAATTCCATGGAAAAAAATATATAAGCCAAAAAAAAGTGTTATGAGGCTAACTCACACAAGCATCTGAACTTGTGTAAGAAATTGTTAATGAAGTGGAATTTATGATTGAAAGAGAAGAAATGCAAGAGATTGTTCGACGCTATAAACATCCAATCGCTTTGATTCTCGGCTCTCACTCAGCATTAGACGCAGCCGCTGGAGCTCGAAATTATCACCTAAGAAGAGTCACATACACTACGCCTGAAAGAGCCAACATATACGTCCAAAATCCAATCGTTGGCAATGGGAAACCGATCAAAGACTTGCCCTCCCACGTAAGAGATGATGTCATAATAAGAAATGACCCTAAAGACATCAAGAAAACAGATTCGTGGGATCAGTGCCTACTAGTTTTGGACAACTACAAGGATATCTTGAAGTACACAGATGAAATGAGAGACCTTGAATGCATACAGATTCCTAACAGAGCTTTTTCTGTCTACGTAGGTGGCGAGGCTTGTAAGGAGATTGAGGAGGGCTTTGGCGTCCCGATAATTGGAACTCGTGGTTTGCTGAAAATCGAAAACAGGGAGGAAGTGGAAAAGAACTATTATTGGTATTTGCAGGAAGCAGGGATTCCTCATCCAGAGGAGTTCTTGTTTGACGTAAAGAGTGATCAAATGGGAATCAGGTTTAAGAAAACTGTTGAAAGGCCGTTAGTACTGAAAGTTCCACACAAATCTCGGCGATTGGAGCGGGGTTTCATCTTTGCAGCTAACAGCAACGACATGGAAGAAAAAGTTGAGGATTTTATAAAAACAGGTATGATTGACTTCAAAGATCTGTCTGTCGGTAGAGCTGAAGAATACGTTCCAGGTGTGACTGCGAACTTTAACTTTTTTTACTCTCCTATTTACGCAAAGCAGGATTGGGGAGATGCAGAGAGATATTTGACGCGTGCGAAAGGTATTAGCCCTGAAAGAGCGCGAATGTGGCTGGCAAACGAGTTCATGTCAATAGATGAAAGAAGAGAAGCGACTCATGACGGTGTTATAAGAATGGCTGCAGAGCTACAACTAGAAGTAAAATGGGAGAAGACGCCCTATCCAAGAACCTTCGAGGTTACGGCGCATCTTCCAATGAGTTTGAGGGAATCCCTAATCAGAAAAATTCACCCCATCGCAGACAAGTTCCTTGAAAAAACAATGGAAATCGACCCGCCTGGAATGATCGGTGCATATTGTATCCAGACGCTAATAACATTTAAGGAACTAACGAGGGGCGACCCAGATTTCAAATGGGTCAAAAAGGTTGGTCACGGATTATACGACATCCCAGAAGGCGGCACCTTGTTCGACCACGTCCCAAAGGTGCAGGATGTAGCAACCAGACATGGAGGAGGAACCAATACTCACATGGGCATTGGATCGCAGTATTCAAACGCGAAATACATATGCAAAATGAGCATGGGCGACAGAATTGCTCTCGAAATAGTTAATGCACGTGAAAGAAAGATGCTGCCCGAAATTGTAACCTAACGAACCCTTTACCATATGAAGATGAAGCTTCTCTAAAGAGACAAGCTTCAAAGAAGGATACGTATTCCCGGAGCTATCAACATCCCATTCGGCTATCCTTTGAAGTAAGTCCTCAATGGGCACAAACCTCAATCAGAATTTTGCGCGAGTACTTCTCTGTTTTGCTGAGAACCGTGATTCAGAACATTTTGAGAGATCATAAACGAAATGGCTTACATGATATACAGAACGTCTTTATCCTCAATTCGGATTCTCTCTTCATAAGACAGTTAAATCCAGAACTACAAGTCAAACGCGCAAACTTCAGGGGGAATAGAAGGCAAAAATGGAAACTACAAAAAGATTTTCTCCCCAAGAGCGGAGGCAACTGCAAGGTAAACTGAAGCAAGCTTTGAAGTTGGAGATTCAGATACTTTCTACAGAAATGCAGCAAATTCTCTGCGACGACCTAGTTACAGCATTACAAAACAGGTTAAACGTGTTAGTCAAAGCAAAGGCGAAACGCAGCTAGACAATGGGGAGAAAAACTGATTCCAAATACATAAATCATTTATAGCCAAACCGCAGAGACACACGCCAAGAGGTTTAAACATGCGACGCTCTAAGCTTGAAATGTACATTGACATCCTTAAAGTTCTCTCCCAACGTGGGCCCCTCAAGCTAACCCACATTATGTACAAAGCCAATGTGAATTGTAGCGTCCTTAAGCAATACCTTAAGTTTCTGATCGAGCAGAACCTCGTGGAGGAACGTACAGCTGGTAAAAAACGAGTGGTCTACGCTGTAACTCAACGAGGCATCACCGTTCTGAAATACTTCCGAGAACTCAAGACAGTGCTTCCCGTAGTGGAAGACTCCCGCCGTCTCCCAGCCACACTCTAATCTCCACTCTGCTTTTCAAGCTTCCTTCTATTCTTTATTTAAGAGTGCAGAGTTTGGAGTAAGAGGTTTAAGAATATGTAAAATTGTGTCGTAAGATTTAATAAACTCTACGCCATCATTACTGTAGATGTGTTTGTCACGAGTTCTCGTGTGGACGGTTTGACTATGGATAGGTCAAGTGGAAAAAGCTCAACAGTACTGCTCGAGAAAATTGTAGAGAGTTTGGACAGACTCAACGATAAAATGGAGGTTTTCATTGAAATTCAAAAGCATGGGCAGAAGCAGGATTTCGTGATGCAGGATTTGCCTGAGGCTTTGGATGTTATGACTCTTCTTTCTTTGCCTGATCATTTGAGGAAAACTGCTGTCAGCATCTGCAAGCTTGGCCGTGCAACCGCGGAGGAGGTGTCGGGGCAGACAAAGCGTGCGCGGGCAGTTGAAAGCGGTTACCTGAATCAACTTGTCTTGATGGGTTATCTGAAGAAGGAGAGGAAGGGGCGGAAGGCCTATTTCTTTGTTGAAAAGTAGAGGGGGAGGCATGTTAGGTAAAATCATAGCTATACACAGTTACAAGGGTGGTACGGGAAAAACACTTTTGACAGTAAACCTTGCTGCCACGTATGCTAAGAGAGGAAAAAGGGTGTGTGTGCTCGATTTAGATTTTCGTGCACCCAGCCTTCAATCAATCTTCAAGCTAAATGGTTCTGAGTATTGGCTGAATGATTATTTAAATGGTGCTTGTGAGATTAAGAAGGTGCTCTTGGATTATACTTCTCAATGTAAATGCAGTGGTACAATGTTGGTGGGATTGGCCAATCCTGCTACGGAGGCTCTACGGGATATCTCGTCAAAGGATCGTAAGTGGGAGATGCGGGCTCTGGGAAGGTTGTTGTCATTGAAGAATACGTTGTTGAATGATATGGAGTTAGATTACCTCTTGTTTGATACCAGTCCTGGGCTTCAGTATTCTTCTATTAATGCAATTGTGAGTGCAGACGTTGTTCTTGTGGTAAGCACGATTGATACCTCTGACATTGAAGGGACCAAAAGGATGACTCATGAATTGTATGATTTATTTGAGAAGAAGACAGCTATCTTGATGAATAAGGTGCCGATTGAATTTTTGTCGACCTCTGTGGAGAGAGACAGTGTTTATAAGCGCTTTGAAAATACGCATACTTTGCCTGTCTTGAAGATTATTCCATGTTTTTGTGACGTGTTGCAGGCCGGAGGGACGAAGATTTTCGCGAGGGATGACGCTGATCATCCATTTACCAAGCATCTTCAGGAAATAGCGACGAAGATAGAGAAGTTTTAGGATCAGCATTCTAGATGGTTGCGAATATCGCTAACTCATCTAGATTTGAACCAGATGCTATGTGATGGTATGGCTGCAGGAAGTTCCACTGGATCTAGAAAGTCAGCTCTATCAGGTAGCTTTACAAAAAGGAGGGGAGGCTTTGTCAGCAACTAAGTTCTTGGAGCTACCGGTTACTAAAGTCGATTGCTACGTCTGCTTGACGGTCTTCCAAATCCGTAGTGTTCGTGCCCAAAGATATCTCTCAAGCATCGTCGTGAATGATTTGATAACCCATAAGGAGCCTGAAGCTATGGGCAGAGCTGTTCCTTCAAGATTCTCGATCAAAGGCTGTTGGGTCCTGTATACTGTCCTCTAAATCCTCTTTTCAGCATAAAGGCAATGATCACCGAAGCATGAGACGTTACATTCTTGTTCCACCAACGTGACAATACTCTCCAGGAACTAAGGGGCTCCTACTAAGATGGATTTGCTGACTTTCTCTGAACGAAGTTCTGCCTTCTTGTGGATTTCTCGATCAGTGATGCTGGTTTAGAAATCGTTTAAATGATTGAGGTTGCTGGGTTATGATATTTGGTTTGCGGAGGTGAGTGTTATGGACAAGTTTGAGCGGGCTATGGAGATGATGGCGAAGATGAGCAAGAGACAGAGGATGGAGGCTGTTGAGGCTAAGAAGAAGCTTTGTGTTTGTGGTGGCTGTCCCAGCTATAATGACTGTGCTAGGGAGAAGAAGGAGTTGCTCTATTGCACTCTAGGCAAAAGTCCAGAGTGTATCACGGAGGAAGCAGGGTGCATCTGTCCGAGCTGCCCAGTGACCGAGCAGATGGAACTCATGCATGACTATTTCTGCACAAGGGGCAATGAAAAAGAACAAAGACAAATCTGAGCTTTCAAAACATGTTTCGCATCACATTTTCAGCCAAAGTATGCTCTGAGCAGCCGCCTCGATTATGAAGCTTGCCTGTTCCAACGGAGTCGATTATGCACGTAGAGAAAACGAAACGTTTTACATGAATTGAATATTTCCTTTCGTCTGGGGACTTTTCAACAACCACGGATGTGCTTTGGATATCGACTCATTTCGGCTGGATCTTGATGTAGTACTCTGCAGCCGTTGGTGCAGGGGATGGAATTTGAACATGGGTATCCTTTGGAGACTAAAGTGCGGCGGGCCGGATTCGAACCGGCGAACCCCTACGGGAAAGGATCTTGAGTCCTTCGCCTCTAGTCAAGACAGATTTTTTTGACCTGGCTTGGCTACCGCCGCCCAGCCTTTTCAATTGGACATTGGCAATTTAAGACTAGCGGACATCGACCAACGCTTCTAGGGTGGTTTCACAATGCAGATCTTATTTTCACGAGGCAGGGTCATAGGGTTATCTGCTAACGATCTATTGAGCGACAATCTTCAACCTAATTGAGTGCAAGTGTGCCGGCGCATGAAATAGATTATTCAACAGCTCCCAAGATTAGACCTAACAGAGCCATCCGCATGACAACCCCGTTCCATACTTGCTCGAAATATCTTGCGTGAACT
>JABAOH010110561.1_pt1 | contig 19963 bp, 27 predicted proteins | sample 7062181 | NCBI WGS metagenome assembly JABAOH01 (sample SAMN14538630, study PRJNA623070) | marine sediment metagenome | biome: marine biome [ENVO:00000428]; feature: marine pelagic biome [ENVO:01000023]; material: deep marine sediment [ENVO:00002113]; isolation source: pool of 5 deep marine... | reverse complement strand
CTCAGCGTCTCTCTCAGCGCCTCCTCTAATCGTCCGATGCGCTCCTCGATCACCCCCTCCACCCGGGCGGGCAATATGCTCCAGTCCAGTTCGTTTCCTTCCACCCAGCGGCCTTCCTCGTCCAGGATCAAATCGCCCCGCTCCTGCAGGTCCCGCAGCAGCTCGACGGTGAAAAGCGGATGTCCCCCAGTATGCATGAACAAGGATTTCCGAAAACCTTCCGAAAGCTGATTTGGCTCACTGTCCAGGTACGACTCTACGAAGGATCGCCCCTCCTCATCCTGCACTTTGCCCAGATCGATCCAGACCTCCCCATACTGGCGTTTCAATTCCGCCAACAACGTTTGCAGCGGGTGTGGTTCACCGCCTCGACCCAGTGCGATCTCCTCCGGTCGGTAGGCTCCCACGATCAGGATGCGCCGTCCTGCCAATCGTCTTCCCAGGTGGAACAGCAGGTCGATCGAAGCGCTGTCCACCCACTGCAGGTCGTCCAGCACAAGCACCATAGGTTTTCTATCCGCGATCTCGGCCAGCACCACCTCAACCTGGTCGAAGAGATTGCGCTGATCGAGCCCGCTCGTTGAGGGGCGATCGCCTTTGGTAAGGGAGGCCAACCGTTCGATCCAGGGCGCACTCCCCTCGACCGCAGTCCGCACCCGGCTCAGCAGCCCCCGACCAGATACGAAGACGTCAATCAGGTCGGGGCTAACTTCAACGACCTCCCGCGCCGCAACCAGCATCGCCTCCCAGAGCCTTGTTGCCTCTTGGCGCGAGATCCTCCTCGCAGCCCACCTCGATTCCAGGTCGCCGGTCAGCATCCCCATGATCTGCCGGAAGGGTAGGTAGGGATCCCCCATCCCTGTATACGCGCTGCACTCCCCCCAGGCCACAAGCAGTTTGGGCTTCTCCTCTGAAGCCCGGCGCGAGAAGGCCTCCAGGAGCGCCGTCTTCCCACGGCCCGGACCACCAATGACGAAAGCCAACCCCCCATGACCGTCAAGTGCTTTTTGGAGAAATCCGTCAAGCTGGCCCAGTTCCCGCTCACGTCCTACGAAGAGAGGGAGTGGAACTTCCTCAACCTCCTCAAGGAACGACGGCAGCTTCACCACTCCCATCTCGATGGGCACTTCAGGCGGCAACGCTTCGAGCGAGCTCAGTGGCGGGAACTGCGCTTGGAGCCCCTCGATAACAAGCTGGTGGATGCGTTCTGGCCGGCGCATGTCTTTCAAACGATGCCGCCCCAGATTGAGCAGGCTCACCCCTTCCGGCAGCTCATCGCGCACCAGCGGCGCCGTGGTCTCCGAGAGCAGCACCTGTCCGCCGTGCCCCACATGGGCGATGCGCGCCGCACGGTGCACGTCCATGCCCACGTAGCCCTCTTCCCACGTGGAAGGCTCACCGGTATGCAGCCCCATGCGTACGCGCACCTCGACTCCCTCTGGCCAACCATGTGAAGAGAACGCCTGCTGCGCCTCCACCGCCGCCGAAACCGCCTCCGTCGCTCGCGGGAAGGAATAGAAGAAGGCGTCGCCCTGCGTGTCGACCTCTTGGCCATTCCATTGGGTGAGACAGGCGCGCAGGATCTCACGCTGGTCCCCCAGCAGCGTCGCATACGCATCGCCGAGCTTTTTCAACAGATCAGTCGATCCCTCGATGTCGGTGAAGAGGAAAGTGACGGTTCCTGATGGCAACACCGTCATAGCTATTTCGCGTCCTTCCGCACACATGACAGAAGTGCGCAATCTCTGAGCTGGGCGTATCAAGATGTATACAGACTATGCCGTATCAATATTCCATTCAATGAGCGATCAAGGGGGCAAGTACGAGTGTGGCAACGTGGGATCAAAGAACGCCATACAAGCTTCGATGAGATCCCCCCAAGGATGGATTCTTCAGAGGGACAACTGAAACCCTACAGCCATATTATTCCATAAAAGCGCCTTCTTCCGAAGGTGACGAAAGCGCTTCTATGCTGAAGCATTGCCAGAGGCCGGAAATCCGCAGGACCCAATTTTGGATTGGCATTAAATTCCATCAAAGACTAAGCGGAACTCTCACCAATTCCCTTCTACCTGCGAATAAGTATATTTTGAACCTTTAAGGACCTGAATTCTTCGTTGCCACTACTTCGATACCAAGTGAATTGTTGCACGATCGAGGATCTCACCATCCAACGCTACGGACGTGAGCTCGATATGATCCGAATAGAGTTCCAACAGGACAAAATGTGTTCGCCTGGCAAACGTCTTGCTATTTGGGAGAAGCTCGCGCAGGGAATACAGCGTGCTCGAGCCGCCGCCCGAGACGACGTACGTCACGTCGTTCACGATCAACCTTTCGTAATTATGATCGTGACCTGAGAGTACCAACGGTACTTGCGCTTGCTCAAAGTATGATCCCCACTTCGACCGCATCGGCACACCATCATTCGTATGCATTCCACTGGTGTAGGGTGCGATGTGGAACACCGGGATCGAGGCGCTGAAGCGATCATCTCTGAGGCGTTCCGCCAGCCATTCCGTTTGGGCGGTCAATCTCCCTGAGCCGTAAAAGGCTTGGGAATTGAGCATGATGAATTGGTAGCTCCCTACGGAAAAGGAATACCATTCTCTACGTTCGGAAGAACCTGACACGAGGGGATCCACAATGCGTGGAAATGCGTAGAAATAAAAGGAAATCCCGTCCCAAAGAGTTGCCCTCTCAACGTCGTGATTACCGATGACAGGGAACACCGGCATACGATGCAATATTGGGGCAAAGGTCGAATAATACTTCCAAGCAAAGGAAGTCGGCGCATCGGGATCGTCGTAAATATTGTAGACGACATCACCTGTGTGCAAAACGAAGTCGAGATCAAACGTCGCCATCTGCTCGAGCAACCGGAACGTGGCCTCCTGACCAAATCCCGAATCCCCGACGACGGCTACACGAAATGGCTCGTCGTCTGGGGAGAAGGTTCGGAATCGCACCTCACCCCATTCGCCGCCAACATACCACGGCAGGGAATAGGCACCCGTGTCGTCTTTCAAGCCTACGACGGCCCAATACTCAACACCCCCTCCCAGATCATTCAGCTTGATAATATGACGAGAGGTTTCCCCCGAGAAAGGGATCTCCCGCGCTGGACCCGCGACATCCCAAAAGAACAACACACCCTCATGAGGCTCCGAAAGCTCGAAAGACAACGTAGCGTTGGTTTCTCCGACGTGCTGCACCGTGAGAGGGACGAGATAGGCAATATCTGTCGGAGAGCCGTCGAGAACGAACTCATAGGGTTCTGATGTTACCAAAGGGATGACCGGGTCGGTTGGACTAGGTTGAATACCTGGTGGAGGGGAAGGTGTCGGAAGATCGGGCGACTGTTCGTGGGTGGGTGTGGCTTCAGGCGAGACTGCCGCTTGCGTTACTGTACTCGAGCGACATGCAGACACCACCAGAGCGCAGAAACACATGGACAAGAGAAGGATCTTCTGATCTCGGGAGTGCTTCACGCCTCGCCCCCCGACTTGGTTTCATCCCAGAGCGTATCCATCTCCTCAAGTGTCATTTCCGTAAGCTTCCGGCCTTGTTTATGAGCTTCCTCTTCTAAATGTTGGAAACGTCGCCGGAAACGGGTGTTCGCCTGGCGCAGCGAGGCTTCCGCATCAACCTCGAGCCAGCGTGCATAATTCACGACGGCGAACAACAAGTCCCCTATTTCTGCCGCGCGCGTTTCGAGGTCTTCCGCCTGCGCAACTTCCTGCAGCTCCTCATGAATCTTAGCGACGACGCCTTCAATCTCCGACCAGTCGAATCCCACTCGCACAACTCGCGATTGGATCTCGGACGCCTGCGCTAAAGCTGGTAAATTGAGCGGGACTCCATCGAGCAGCCCTTTATCCGTCCCATGGTCCGCCCGTTCGTCCGCCTTCAACGCCTCCCAATTGTGGAGCACCTGCTTCAGGTCTTCAACCTGTAATTCCTCAAACACATGGGGATGGCGACGGATGATTTTATCTTGAATGGTCGCCACAACGTCTGCCATGGTGAACGTGCCCTCCTCCGTCGCGATCTGTGCTTGTAAAACAATCTGTAGGAGTAAATCCCCCAATTCTTCCTGTAGAGCTGTCATGTCAAGATTATCTATGGCATTGAGCGCCTCGTACGCCTCCTCCATGAGATGGGCGCGTAAAGTCTGGTGAGTCTGCTCGCGATCCCAGGGACAGCCGTCCGGCGCACGAAGATGCGCGACGGTCTCTTGAAAGCTCTCGAATGCGGATTGCACGCCGAGTGGGGGAACGAACAAGGCCGTCAGATCGCCGATTCGATCGCTGCGGTCGATGCTGTGCAATGCCAGCCGCTCGACACTGCCCTCTGAAGTTCCGACTTCATGCAGTAAGGCGACGGAGTGATCATCCGGATATTGATTCATCAAGGTCAGCTTCACATCGGCAGCAATCATGCGATTGTATAGCTGACCAATCAGTGCGGGTGCATCTGGATGAAATGGCGGATGGTGACGGGAAGCCAACTCAAGAGCATCCGCAATTTGGAGACCATCCAACGCGTCGACTTCCATGAGATCCAGGCAGGGCTCTACGAAACTTAACCCGTGCACGATGCGACAAGGTAAACCTTCCGTTGCCGCAGCGCGTCGCAGCGCTGCCACCGTCACCTCGCCCACGGTGGGATCGCCAGGCACACCATACAATACACCCCCGGGACGCCTCGCCAGCTCGACCACTTTCTGCACAATCGTCTGGTAGACACTCTCGAAATCCTTCATTTCATCATAAACGTCGTCGAAGGTGTTCACCGACAGGTTCTTGGGAAGTTCTTCAACGATGGGATGGAGGCCAGTACGTAAGTAGATCTCTTGGGTTCTGGAAAGCAGATCCCTGGCTTCCTGGGTGAGAAAATGAGAATTTCCCGGCCCTAAACCGATGATTGTGATGCCTTGACCCACATTCGCCTCCGTGCCAAAACCATAAGCCGGGGAACCTTTTGCATCCCCGGCTATCTAGGATTATCTCGTAATATAAACCTTAGCATTAAGCTGGTTACTTTATTGTCGGCTGGTTCTCGCCAGATAGTGTATCGAACAGTCAAGTTCCTGTACATGCACGTGTTTCACCGACAAGTTAATCACTTATTCCCTATTCCCTAATCCCCAGTCCCTACCTGCCCTTAGCTGAAGTTCACAAAACTCTGAACGCGGTGCCTAACGCTTGGTGTAGGTCGGCGCCTTGCGGGCTCGTTTCAATCCCGGCTTCTTCCGTTCTTTCATGCGTGCGTCGCGCGTGAGGAATCCGCCAGCACGCATCGTCGGACGAAGCTCCGGATCCATCTTGAGCAAGGCGCGAGCCAACCCATGGCGTATTGCGCCAGTCTGCCCAGTGACTCCACCACCTTGCACCTTGACAGAAATATCGACTTTGCCTTCAAGTTCGGCCGCACGTAGCGGACCCAAGATTTGGTCCATATCGCCCAGACGGGGAAAATACTCCTCCGCAGGTCTCTCGTTGACCATAAATTGACCACTCCCAGTTATGATGCGCACGCGTGCGGAGCTGGTCTTCCGTCGGCCGATGCCTTCATAGTATTGTACGGACATTAATCTAGCCTTCCTTTACCGGTCATGATCTAACGCAGCGATCGACCAGCGTGTGTCAACCCAATTTCAGCGCTTTCGGTTTCTGTGCTGCATGGGGATGCTTTGATCCAGCATACACCTTCAGATTGTTCATGATCTTGCGGCCGTAACGGTTATGGGGCAGCATTCCCCAGACTGCAGCCTTGATGACGCGATCAGGGAACTTCGCTAGTTGGTCACGCAAGCTGATTTTCTTCAACCCACCGGGATAACCTGAGTGGCGGTAGTACATCTTATCGTCCAACTTCTTGCCCGTGACGGCAATTTTTTCCACATTGAGGACAATGACGTAATCGCCAACGTCCACTCCGGGGGTAAATTGAGGTTTGTCTTTCCCGAGTAGCACACGGGCTATTCCACTCGCCAAGCGTCCAAGGTTTTGGTCCGTGGCGTCTACTACAAACCATTCCTTGGTCACATCACCGGGTTTTGGATAGTAAGTCTTTTGCACGTTGTTATCTCTCCAACCACGAAAAACGTGGATGCAATCATATTGTACGCCCGCCAGGTCATTCGTAGATCACCGCTTCCAAACAAAGGCCACGAGCTTCGGCGATGGATCCTTCCCAACGAAGGGAAGACTGATCCAGCAGGTTTTGAACGTTCTCGAGCCCCGTATGGCCTGCTCCGACTTCCAGCATCGCAGCAACTAACCGGCGAACCATGCGATAAAGGAAAGCATCGGCCTCAATTTCGAAGCTGATCCCCTCTTCCCCACGTTGCCATACGGAATGAAAGACCTGCCGCATTGTATGGCCTTCGGGAATTGGGGCGCGTCCAAACGCTGCGAAATCGTGTCGTCCTTGCAGGATGTCTGCAACAGCCTGCATCGCCTCAAGATTAGGCTCCGGCCAGATGCGCCAGGCATACCGTTCACGGAGCGGATCCCGCACCGGCGCCACAATTAAGGAGTATCGATACCTTCTCCTTTGCGCCGAATGGCGAGGATGAAAATCGCTACTCACGCTCTCGGTGTGAAGTACGGCTACGTCAGACGGAAGGTTTGCGTTGAGAGCCTGGACAAGGCTGGCAGCACCATGTTTCCACGCCAAACGAAAGGCAATCACTTGACCGCGAGCATGTACTCCGGCGTCCGTTCGTCCGGCTGCCTTTATTGAGGGTTCATTCCAGTCCAGACTTCGTAGCGCGTCTTCCAAGACTGCTTGAACGGTTCGCAAGCCAGGCTTTTGGCGTTGAAAGCCCTGAAAATCTGTGCCGTCGTAGGCGATGATCGATTTGTAAGTTTCCATTGGCGCGCACCTTATGGCGCTCGCCATAGCCAGTAGGTGACCGGCTTATTCTTCAACCAACTCAATGATAGCCATCTCAGCCGCGTCGCCGAGCCGCGGGCCCAACTTCAGGATTCGGGTGTAACCTCCAGGACGATCCGTATAACGTGGTGCAATATCGTCGAACAACTTCTTGACGATTTCAGGATCGTTGAGACGCCCGGACGCAGCCCTTCGTGCTTGAACCACCTTCGCCTCCCCTGCAGCGTTTCCGCGTTTCGCGATCGTGATCAGCTTTTCGGCTTCACTTCGGATCGCGGAGGCCTTGGCACGCGTGGTTTGGATGCGCTCGTGCCGGAAAAGCTCCGTGATCAAATTACGGCGAAGCGCTTTGCGATGCCCCATGGAACGGTTAAGTCTCTTTCCAGCTACTCGATGCCTCATCGTGTCTTCACTCCGCCACAGGCTCTTCCTCACCCGTCTCGTTTTCGAGGTACCCCTTTTCTTCCAGTCGTTCTTTAAGTTCCTGAAGACTCTTCTCCCCGAAATTCCGTATCGAAAGCATGGCGTCGGAACCGCGTTCGAGCATATCAAGGATCTCACCAACATTTGTGATCCCCGTGCGCTTAAGGGAATTGAACACCCGCACTGACAGATCCAGATTTTCGATCGGCGTTTCGTATACCTCGCTCGCCAAACGGGGTTCTTCCTCTTCGATCGCGGCCATCATCAAGCTTTCTTCGGTCACGCCGGCGATGTCACGCAGGTGAGCCATCATGATTTGTGCGCTAGTACTGAGCGCTTCCTCCGGCTTCACCGTACCGTCCGTCCATATCTCGAGGATCAGTCGATCGAAACTTGTGTCTTGCCCGACGCGCGCCCGACCTACTTCGTAATTAACTCTACGCACCGGGCTGAAAATGGCGTCGGTCGGTAATTCACCGATCGGCAGACGCTCACGCTCGTCCGCTGGCGAATAACCCCGACCTTGCTGAGTATTCATTTCGATCTCGAGATGCGCTTTGTCGTCATCCACGGTAAAGAGATACAACTCGGGATTCACGATCTCCACTTCGGCGGGCGCGATGATGTCGGCGGCCGTCACCACACCCTCACCCGAAACCTCCAGCCTCAAGCGTGATACCTCGGTATCATGAAGATGAAGCCTTATCTTTTTGATGTTGAGCATGAGCTGCAACACATCTTCACGAACACCTTTGATATCAGAGAATTCGTGCGACACGTCGGTGATGCGAATGGAGGTCACCGCAGCACCCTCTAAAGAGGAAAGAAGCACGCGACGCAACGCATTACCGACCGTGATCCCATACCCACGCTCAAGTGGGCTGATGACGAACTTGCCGTAATTACGAGCTACGGCTTCGCGTTCGATCTTCGGCATGACCATGCTGGTGGATATAGCCACTTCATCCTCCACTTAACACGGCCTTACGGCAGTGTCCGCGAAACTTGCGCTAGCCTTTCTTCGCGCAGGTTTTCAAATCCATAATCGATTTCTCTATAATCCGGCTTGGACAAATTCCTGGGCGCGGTACTATCGGGAATAGTACTCAACGATCAGGGTTTCGTCCAAGGTCATGTCAACATCGCGACGTTCGGGCAATTGTAGCATCTTGCCATTTAGCTCTTGAACGTCTCGCTCCAACCAACGCGGGATGGTGCGCCCTTCAGCGCTGGCTGGTAATTCTTTAAAGTATGTCCGCTTCCTTGATCCCTCACGAACTTCGATCTCGTCTCCAGGTCGGATGAGCATTGACGGGATATCGGTACGGCGACCATTGACGTTGAAGTGACCGTGGGTTACCAAGTGCCGCGCCTGAGCTCTATTCTCGGCATAACCCAGCCTGTAGACGACGTTATCAAGTCGTCGTTCCAACATCTGCAACAAGTTCTCACCCGTGAGACCCCGCTTCTTGACTGCTGTACGAAAATAGCGTCTAAACTGTCGCTCCGTGACGCCGTATATTCGTCGTGTCTTCTGCTTCTCACGCAATTGCCGGCTATAATCCGATACTCGGCGACGGCGAAACTGATAATCACGTCCGTGTTCGCCGGGCGGGTAGCTCCTGCGCTCAAAGGAGCATTTAGGTGTAAAGCAACGTTGTCCTTTGAGAAAGAGTTTTTCACCTTCCCGGCGACACAATTTACAAACTGGTCCGATGTACTTTGCCATTCAATCCTTCCATTGATGATTCCACCAGCGAGTCATGACGTCCCGCAGTTGAAATTCTCTCGGCGCCCTCGTCGCGTCCTGCATCATGATTGAATCCGCTTTGCCCTTTCGTTTACCAGGCCCAACGAGTTCAGTTCGGTATCTGGTCCTGCAGGACGGGGCGAGACGGCACTTAAACTCGGCGCTTTTTCGGCGGTCGGCAGCCGTTGTGCGGGATCGGTGTCACATCGCTGATCGAGCGTACCTTGACCTCCGAGCCCTGGATCGCCCGGATCGCAGCTTCTCGGCCAGGACCTGGGCCCTTGACCATAATGTCCACTTCTTGCAAGCCCAGATCACGTGCTTCATCGATCGCTTTCTGAGCTGCGAGCCGAGCGGCGTAGGGCGTGCTCTTTCGAGAACCTCGAAAGCCACTCGATCCAGCGCTGGCCCAAATCACGACGTTTCCTTGCTGGTCGGCAATCGTCACGATGGTGTTATTGAAGGTTGCATGGATGTGTGCTCGACCATGCGACAACGTTCGCTTGGCTTTGCGGGAGCTAGCCCGCTTACCGCTTTGCCGTTTTCGTCCCATGCGCTCTTGACTTTCCTTTCTACTGGTTCGTAATCGCAAATTCCCGATGTATTCCAGGTATTAGGCCGCCGCGAGGGTGGAAGGATCCCTAGGCCTAGCCGGAATACGACTTATATCTTTCTCAGATTTACTTCTTCTTCGCACCGCGCCGTCGCCCACGTCCGGCGACAGTTTTTTTGGGACCTTTCCGAGTGCGTGCGTTTGTACGCGTCCTTTGACCGCGCACCGGCAACCCTCGCCGATGGCGCAAGCCACGATAACAGCCAATCTCCACGAGGCGCTTGATGTTCATCTGCACCTCACGCCGCAAATCACCCTCCACCGCAACATTCTGAGTGATGTAATCTCGCAACGCAGTGATCTCCTCTTCCGTGAGATCACGTACTTTGGTCGACGGATGAACGCCCGTTGCAACCAGCGCCTTTTGCGCCGTGCTTCGGCCGATGCCGTGAATGTAGGTCAGTCCGATCGCAATTCGTTTTTCACGCGGTAGGTCGACACCTTCTAGTCGTGCCATCTGTCTATCCTTGTCGCTGCTTATGGCGAGGATTCTCACAAATTACGTACACTTTGCCACGCCGACGCACAATCTTACATTTCGGACAACGCTTACGTACAGAAGCGGAAACTTTCATACTCGATCGCTCCTTCAACCGGTCACTGTACTCTGTTGACCAGCAAAGTATCGATTATACCTTGCCAAGCCCAATTCGTCCAGATCACCATCCAGAGCGGTGAGAATCTTCGGACCGTACACGGTGATGGCGACACTGTGCTCGAAGTGCGCCGTCAGGTGACCGTCTCGCGAGCACACCGTCCATCGATCTTCTAGCACTCTGGTCTCGGGACTGCCAGCCAACACCATGGGCTCCAGCGCGATAGTCATACCAGATTTGAGCGGTAGCCCATGACCTGCACGACCGAAATTCGGTACCTGGGGATCCTCGTGCATACTCCGTCCCACGCCATGACTGGTATATTCCCGCACGACATTGAAGCCATTCCGTTCAACGTATTCCTGAATGGCTGCCGAGACGTCCCCTGTTCGATTGCCTTCAACCAACTTTGCAATCCCGATGTAAAGCGATTCGAGTGTGACGTCAATCAGCTTCTGGGCTTGCTCTGAGATCTCTCCCACACCAACAGTCAGCGCTGAGTCGGCGACGAAACCCTCCACAATCGAACCACAATCAATACTGACGATATCTCCGCTCTTCAGTCTCCGCTTACCCGGAATCCCGTGGACCAACTCATCGTTCACGGAGATTGTCGTTACCGCTGGGTATGGATCCGCCCCGTGCATTTGGACACCTACAAATGCTGGCTCTGCGCCATGCGTTCGCAAAACTTCAGCAGCCGCTGAGTCCAGGTCCTTCGTCGTGATCCCAGGGCGGACGATCGAGACGGCTGCCGCTAAGGCACGCGCATTCACCTGTCCTGCTTCACGCATGAGGGCTAACTCACGTTCGCTCTTGATCACCACCCCCGGACGCCTACCCATCTACCCCACTCCTACGTTCAAGAAAGACTAACGTACCAACAACGCCGCGTCGTAGCCACGCAGTTTGAGTTCAGCTTCGATCGACCGGTAGAGATCACGAATAACACCAACCACGATCAGCAAACCGGATGACGAGACCAACAGTAGTCCTGTGTTGCTGCCACCTACCGGCCAGATAAGCCCAACCAGGAATGGCATGACTGCTACAATGCCGAGGAATAGTGCCCCAGGTAACGTGATGCGACGGAGCACGCGGGTCAGGTATCGTTGCGTCGCCGCACCTTTCGTCACACCTGGCACTTGTGCGCCGGCACGTTTCAGATTCTCGCCATAGTTCTGCTGTGAAAAAACTACATCCGTGTAGAAAAAGGTGAAGACGACAACAAACAGAAAGTAAAGAATCCAATACGTATTGCTAATACCACCAAAGGTATTCTGCAACCACACCGCAATGCTATTCACTGTCGGGTTGTCGGATCCGATGATGAACTGCGCGACCACCGCAGGAAACGTCAGAAGCGACTGCGCAAAGATGAGAGGGATCATCCCTGCCATATTTACCATCAGAGGCAATGTTCCCTTTACCGGCATGGACATTCTGTTACCGACTCGGCGACCGGGATACATCACCGGAACGTTACGTCGCCCTTCCTGCACATAAACGATAGCGAAGATGGTGAGCACCATGATGAAGATGATAAAAGCCAACATCGGGACGCGATTCTGCTCATCGACAAGCAATCGACCCAGGTTGGTAGGCACTCGCGACACGATACCTGCGAAGATGATTAGGGATAACCCTTGGTTACGAACGCCGTACTCCGAGATCAATTCACCCATCCATATTGCAAACATGGTTCCAGCGGTCATGGTGATCACTGTCGTCAGCGTCTGTAGGTTGGGGCCGAGCGGGTAGTTTAAAACACCGCCGGGGGTCCCTATGGCGTATTGCTGGAAGAGTCGGATCTGACCGATTGCATTCAACGCGGCCATTGGCACTGCGAGATAATAGGTCCACTTCTCCTGCCATTTCCTGGCCTCGCGAGGATCATCCTCCATGCGTTGTTGAAGCGCCGGAATGATCGGGGTCAACAACTGAAGGATAATCTGCGCCGTGATGTAGGGATAAACCCCCATCGCCAGGACAGAAAAATTGGAGACCGTGCCGCCTGAGAGCAGGTCTAACAGGCCAAACAATGTCTGACCAGAACCGGCGAGAACACCAGCGATGGCCTCACGATTGACTCCCGGGACGGGAACGTGAGCCACTAGCCTATAGATCATCAATATGATCAGGCTAATTAGCAACCTGTTGCGAATATCGGCTGAAATAAAGAGAAATCGCCACGCCGATCGTCTCATCTAAAGCCTCCTAACGGGCACCAAAAGCGGATTCACCGCTCAAGGATTTCCACAGAACCTCCAGCTGCCTCAATCTTTTCCCGCGCACTGCGACTGATGCGATGCAGACGCACTTTGAGAGCAACTTTCACCTCCCCGTGTCCCAGCAAGACGATTGGATTATCTGGGTTGTCCACCAACCCCACCTCGGCCAACTTTTCAGGAGTCACCTCATTGTTTGCCTTGAATCCTTTCAGGCGATTGAGGTTGACCTCGTTCCATGTGATCCTGTTGATGTTTGTAAAGCCACGTTTGAAGGGCAAGCGGCGATAAAAAGGCAGATTACCACCTTGGCGGAAGAGCTTACCTCCCCAACCAGATCGAGCTTTCTGACCCTTCATACCTCTCCCTGCTGTTTTACCCTGCCCAGCAGAGATTCCCCGTCCGACGCGCTTGCGTCCCTTCTTCGCCCCCGAGCGTGGCTTCAAATCGTGAAGCTTCATCTCTCTCTCACTCCTCTACCTGCACGAGGTGGTTGACCTTTTTAATCATGCCACGAATCTCCGGTGTATCGGCATGCTCAACGGTTTGATGCAAACGTCGCAAACCGAGCGCACGTACGGTTCGCTTCTGTCGCTCAGAGTAACCAATTGGACTGCGCACCAAGGTGACACGCAAGTCCTTCTTCACTTTGGTCGAACGTTTAGCCATCGCGCTCACGCTCCCAAAACGGCTTTAGATCGGACGGCTCTTTTCCACGACTAGCAGCGGCTTTGTCAACCCATCTAAGTTCTCGTAGCCCCTTCATGGTTGCGTAGGCGACATTAAGGATATTGGCACTCCCTAGCGACTTGGTCAAGATATCATACACCCCAGCGGCGTTGAGCACGGCGCGCACAGCACCACCGGCGATGACACCCGTGCCCTTCGAGGCGGGCTTGAGCAGGACTCTTGCCCCACCGTGCTCTGCGATCACCTCGTGCGGAATAGTTGTTCCGGTGATCGGAATGAGCTTCATGTCTTTTCTCGCTTTTTCGGAAGCCTTGCGAATAGCGTCGGGAACGCCGCGCGCTTTCCCCACGCCAAGACCTACCTTCCCACGATTGTCGCCCACGACAACGGTAACCCGAAAGGCAAACCTGCGCCCACCTTTGACAACTTTGGCCACGCGTGTGATGTCGATCACACGCTCATCGAATTCTTCCCGGTCTTCCCTTCGGTCTCGGAAATCTGATCTCACAATCTAGCTCTCCCTTCCAATCGGTCTTCGGGCCGGCCCGGGACTGACCTGGAAATGGCGACCTCCTGCATCGGCCCTCGACCATCACGCACCCAAGGCTGGAACATCTAAAACTTTAAACCACCTTCACGGGCGGCTTCTGCCACAGCTCGCACACGACCGTGATAACGATAACCACCGCGGTCGAACACGACTTGAGAAATTCCCTTCGACTTGGCGCGCGCTGCAATCACGGTGCCCACCAACTTCGCCTGCTCAACCGGTTTCAGACCCTTAAGCTTAGGCTTGACTTCGGGATCCAATGTCGAAGCTGAGGCAAGGGTATGTCCAGCGAGATCATCGATCACTTGAACGTAGATCTGACTCAGGCTGCGATAGATATTCAATCGCGGTCGTTCCGGTGTGCCAGATAGTTTCTTGCGCACTCGAACATGTCTTCGTTTGCGCATCTTTTCTCGGGTTCTCTTTGCCATGACTACCCTACCTTACCCGCCTTCCCGGCCTTGCGACGCACATACTCACCTAGATAACGAATCCCTTTACCCTTATATGGCTCCGGCGGGCGGATTTTTCGAATGTCTGCCGCAACGCGCCCGACGAGCTCTTTGTCGATGCCCTGAATTTTAATCAAGCGGGCGCGCGTATCAACCTCAAACGCGATCCCTTCTGGGGGCGACACGTGGACAGGATGGGAGAAACCTAGGTGAAGCACAAGCGTCTCCCCATCTAAATCAGGGCGGTATCCAACGCCCTCGATCTGCAACGTTTTTTCAAAGCCCTCGCTCACTCCAAGGACCATGTTGTTCAGCAGTGCGCGAGTTAGGCCATGCAAGGCGCGCATCTGAGGCGCATCGGATGGTCGTTCAACGGTGATTACGCCATCTTCCATCTTAATCGCCATCTCGAAACGGAATTCCCGCTTCATCTCCCCTTTCGGTCCTTTAACCTTCACTCGTGATCCCTCGAGTTCGACTTCTACTCCTTCGGGCACGATGATGGGCATGCGTCCAACTCTCGACACAAAAACCTCCTATCGCTGTCGGCTGCCGAGAACGACTAGTCTCGGGTCAATCCGGCGATTTTCCTGTTCTCGGACCCCTGTAATGAGAGCCTGAGCGCAATAAGGGGCCACAACTGCAATCGAATCGCTCCTTGAAATCTTTACCAAACCTCACAGAGCACTTCACCACCGATACCCATCTTGCGTGCACGCGTACCTGTCATCAGTCCCTTCGGTGTAGAGAGAATTGAGATGCCAATCCCGGATTGCACCCAGGGGATCTCGCTCTTACCGACGTAAACCCGGCGACCTGGGCGACTGATGCGTCGCAAACCGGATATCACAGGTTTCCGATCTCGTCGCTCTCCGACGTACTTCAGATGGATGCGAATCGTATCGTGGCTTTTACCATTCGTCTGACCTTCTTCGAATCCTTCGATGAAACCCTCCGCTTTGAGGATTTCTGCAATCGCAAGCTTGATTTTTGCTTTGGGTACAGAGACCGTAGTCTGACCGGCCATGACGGCGTTGCGAATGCGAGTCAACATATCAGCTATCGGATCAGATATCGTCATCGATAACGCTCCGCTTCTTGAGCTACCAGGAGGATTTCACCAGGCCTGGGATCTTGCCTTCGAGAGCGTTCTCCCGCAGACAAATTCGGCATAAATCAAATCGGCGATAGTAGCCACGTGGCCTACCGCAAACGCGGCAGCGATTACGTACCCTGACCGCATACTTCCTACGTTCTTCCCGGATCGGCATACACTTCTTAGCCATACTGTTCTCTTCTCCCGAAGGGCATACCAAGCAACTGCAAAAGACGACGCCCTTGCTCATCATTCGGCGCGGAAGTGACGATTGTCACCTCGAAACCGCGTATTTTGTCGATTTTGTCGTAATCGATCTCCGGGAAGATAAGTTGTTCCCGTATTCCCAGAGTGTAGTTGCCGCGACCGTCAAAACTGTCGGGTGAAACACCGCGAAAGTCCCGCATACGCGGTAAGGCCACATTCACCAGCCGGTCAAAGAACGACCACATGCGTTCTCCTCGCAACGTGACCTTGACACCAATCGAACGGCCCTCTCGCAACTTGAAGTTGGCGATGCTCTTACGCGCCTTGGTGACGATCGGCTGTTGTCCGGTGATGGTAACAATGTCGTTGACGGCCGCATCGAGTGCCTTGGCATTATCGATGGCCTCGCCGACCCCGACGTTGATGACAATCTTCTCGACATAGGGAACCTGCATGCGGTTGGCCAAGTCGAAATCCTTGAGCATCGTGTCGATGATCTCATCGTGATAGCGTTCTTTCAAATGATGTGCCATGCCTTTCGTTCTCCTGCCACTTAACTATCGATCACTGCTTCACACTGTTTACACACACGACGACGCTCACCATCCTCACGAATGACGCTCACACGCACCAGTTCATCACATTTGGGGCAAACCAACATCACATTCGAGACGTGCATCGAAGCCTCGAATTGAATGATGCCCGGGTTCATCTGGCGACCGCCTGCTTGAACCTGACGCTGATGTTTTTTACGCAGGTTCGCTCCTTGAACCACGATACGATCATCTTTAGGTAGCACTCGCAATACTTCCCCGCGATGACCCTTCTCACGACCACCGATGATTTCAACTGTATCCCCTCGTTTGATCTTCACTTCCTTGGCCTCCTAAATCACTTCCGGCGCAAGAGATACGATCTTGGTGAATCCCTTCTCGCGGAGCTCTCGGGCCACCGGCCCGAAGATGCGAGTTCCTCTCGGGTTTCTTCCATCCGTGTCCAAAATAACTGCAGCGTTATCATCGAAGCGGATGTAGGATCCGTCTGGGCGACGATACTCCTTAGACGTGCGCACAATCACAGCCCGAACCACGTCACTCTTCCGTACCGCACCATGAGGGGTGGCGGCTTTCACTGTTGCGACCACAACATCACCCACACGACCATAGCGCCGTTTTGAGCCACCCAAAACACGAATGACGAGCAACTCACGACCGCCCGTGTTGTCGGCGACCTTTATTCGGCTTTCTTGCTGAATCATGCTTCCGGCTCCGGATCTTCGCTAGCTTCTTCAGTCGCTTCCTCAGTCTCTAGTGTCGGGTCATCTGCGAACACTTCAACGCGGCTAGCAATGACCTCCACTTCACTCTTTCGCTTGAGAATCTCCTGCACCACCCACCGCTTGCGCTTGGAAAGCGGGCGGCTTTCGACGATCAGAACCTGATCCTCCAGCTGGCAGCCGATCTCATCGTGCACAAGGTAATCCTTGCTCGTCCGAATGACCTTGCCGTATACCGGGTGGCGATAGCTACGGTTTACCTGTACAGTCACCGTCTTATCCATCTTTGCCTTTGTGACCACGCCTTTCATTCGGCGTCTTTTGTTGCTCATGCTTCACTTCCTTCCAACTCGGCAGCCAGCTCGCGCTCGCGTAGAATGGTCGCCAGGCGAGCGATCTCCTGACGTGCGATTCGGAGTTGCGAATGGTCCGTCAACTGACCCGTGGAGAATTGAAAGCGTAAGCGGAAATAGTTGTCGCGCGCCTCGTCTAAACGAGTTCGCATCTCCTCCGTCGAAAGCGCTCGGATCTCTGCGGGTTTCATAGCCTAACTTCCTCCCGCCACATCCGGACGAGTGGCGAACTTGGTTTTCACAGAAATTTTATGGGATGCCAAACGCATCGCTTCACGTGCGGCTTGTTCGTCCAATCCGGAAATCTCAAACAAGATACGACCTGGTTTTACCACCGCAACCCAATGATCCACCGCACCTTTACCTTTTCCCATACGGGTTTCCGCCGGCTTTTTCGTGACCGGCTTATCAGGGAAGATGCGTATCCAGACTTTACCGCGCCGACGCATGTAGCGTACAAGTGCACGACGAGCCGCCTCGATTTGGCGTGCGGTGACCCACCCGGGCTCCACAGCTTGAATCCCATAGTCGCCAAAGCTGACTTCGGCTCCCCTGCGCGCTTTGCCCTTCATGCGCCCTCGCATCTGCTTGCGATATTTCACTCGCTTCGGAAACAACATCTCAACACCTCACAAGCGATCGTTCGTCCTATTCGCTGACGTAAACGTCCATGGCCTCAGGTGTCTCTTCCGCCTCCGGAAGGATTTCACCCTTGTAGATCCAGACCTTAACGCCAATCTTTCCGTATGTCGTCGTCGCTTCGGCGCGCGCAAAGTCGATGTCCGCGCGGAGTGTTTGTGCCGGTACGCGTCCCTCACGTACCCACTCACTGCGTGCCATCTCCGTACCCATCAAGCGCCCTGCGCACATCACTTTTATCCCCTGTGCTCCTTGACGCATGGCCTGACCCACGGCGCGTTGCATTGCTCGACGATGACTAATCCGCCGCTCAAGCTGGTTGGCAATATTCTCTGCGACCAACTGGGCATCCAGATCGGGATCCTTAATCTCAGCAATGTCGAGCTTGACGTTGGTGCTCGTGAGCTCCTGTAATCGCCGCCGTAGTTCTTTGACGTTTGCGCCCTTCCGACCGATGACGATCCCCGGCTTTGCAGTATGCACGGTGATGTGAACGCTGTTGGGATAGCGTTCGATTTCAATGCGCGAAACACCAGCCCTGGGCGTCATCTCATTGACAAGCGTGCGGATAGCGAAATCTTCATGCAACTGATCGGCATAGGTATCAGGATCTGCAAACCAGCGCGAATCCCACGTCTTGTTGATCTTCAGCCGAAAACCTATTGGATGGACTTTACGGCCCATGCTTGCTCCTTTCGCCCCACTCGGTGACTGGACCGTAGATCAGCACCTCGGGGTTTCTATCCTCGACCTCTATCAAGCCGGCTCCACCTCTCGCTCTCGTAGCACGATGGTGATATGCGAGTAGCGACGTCGAATACGTTTGAAGCGCCCTCGCGCTCCAAAACGTCGCCAGAAACGAATGGGGCCCTTATCGGCGTACAGTTCATGAATGTAGAGATCGTCCCGATTCAAGCCGAAGTTTTCCTCGGCGTTGGCGATCGCAGAGCGCAGAAGCTTGGCTACTTCGTGCGCCGCAGCCTTTTGTGCGAATTTGAGAATATCCAGCGCCTCTACGACGTCAAGTCCTCGGACGAGATCTAAGACCAAACGAATTTTTTGCGGCGACATCGGAACATGACGTGCGCTTGCTTGGATATCGAAACCTTCTGCCATGTGTTATCGCCTCGCTCGGGTGGTCCTATCCCTTGTGATGTGACCACGGTATGTACGCGTTGGTGCGAATTCCCCCAACTTGTGTCCGACCATGTTCTCGGTGATGTAAATTGGAACATGGCGACGGCCATCGTGCACAGCAATTGTGTGGCCAACCATTTGCGGGAAAATTGTGCTCGCCCGGCTCCACGTGCGGATAACCTTCTTCTCCCCACGTTCGTTCATCACCTCAACTTTCTTCAGCAGCTTGGGATCGATGAAGGGTCCCTTTTTCAACGATCGCGACATGAGTTCGCCTCCGTTGCTATTCGCTAGTCTTTACCTGCGGCGTCGCTTCGAGCGATGCCGGATGATGAATTTCTCCGTCCGCTTATTACGGCGTGTCTTCTTTCCTAGTGTCTTCTTACCCCAGGGACTCTTGGGGCTCGGCAGACCGATCGGTTGGCGTCCCTCTCCACCCCCATGTGGGTGATCTCGAGGGCTCATCGCTGAGCCGCGCACAGCCGGCCGAAAACCCAGGTGACGCTTGCGCCCTGCCTTTCCCAACTTGATGTTGCCGTGGTCAGGGTTACCGACCTCTCCAATGGTCGCATAGCACGCCTGGCGTATCCGCCGCACCTCTCCGGAAGGCAACCGTATTGCTGCATATTCACCTTCCTTGCCCAGAAGTTGAGCTGAAGTCCCGGCCGCACGTACGAGCTGTCCACCTCGGCCCTCATACAACTCAATGTTGTGGATCTGAGTGCCGAGCGGGATGTTTGCCAAGGGTAAGCTATTTCCTGGGCGGATTTCCGCTTGCGGACCGGCCATCACAGAATCTCCCACAATGAGGCCTAAGGGCGCGAGAATATAGCGCTTTTCGCCGTCAACGTAATGCAACAAGGCAATCCTGGCCGAACGATTAGGGTCATACTCGATGGAAGCAACCTTGGCGGGAATGCCGTGCTTACCGCGCTTGAAGTCAACCTTACGAATCTGGCGCCGTGCCCCACCGCCGCGATGGCGAACAGTGATTCGGCCCTGATTGTTGCGACCGCCTCGCCGTCGCTTGGGCACTAAGAGTGAGCGCTC
>JABAOH010072039.1_pt2 | contig 19968 bp, 15 predicted proteins | sample 7062181 | NCBI WGS metagenome assembly JABAOH01 (sample SAMN14538630, study PRJNA623070) | marine sediment metagenome | biome: marine biome [ENVO:00000428]; feature: marine pelagic biome [ENVO:01000023]; material: deep marine sediment [ENVO:00002113]; isolation source: pool of 5 deep marine... | reverse complement strand
CGCGGTATGCGCGAACATTGATCTGCTGGTATAGAGGAATGCCGATGGCTTCTTCATACCAGAGTCTCTGCAGTTTTTGATAGATTTTCGCACGCTTTGCCGGATCGACGGTTGCGATACCGGCCTCGCAGAGGTTGTCCACTTCCCCGTTTCTGTAAGCCATGAACCTGCCGTACGCGCCCTGGGAGTGCATGAAGGTGTAAAGGAAGTTGTGGGGATCGGCGTAGTCCGCAACCCAGCCGGTAATGAAGATTGGATACATATAACTCCGGTATTGGACCAGGTAGTCCTTCCATTCGACGTTGCGGACTTCAATCCTAAACCTGGGATTTAAAGATCTGATGTTTTCCGCCAGCATGAGGGCGGCGGCCTCGCGCATCTCATTGCCGGTATTGTATGCAATGACCATTTTGAACCCCTTCTCCCAAACCTTGCCCCCCCACGCTTTTCTCATAAACGCTTTTGATTTTTTGAGATCGAAGGGGTACACCGGAACATCTCTATGATACGGCAGCCCCCGGATATTCGGGCTCGTGGGCATGATCACCAGGTCGTTGAAGACGTCCCTCTTGTAGGTCTCCCGGTCAAAGGCGTGCAGGAAGGCTTTGCGCGCGTTGATATCGGAAAAGAAATCGAGTGGGATGCCCTTGCCGTCGAGCTTACCACTGCCGATATNNCCCTTCATGGATTCAACCTCAGGGACATAGGGGATGTCCACCGTCACACGGTCGGCGTCGCCGTGTTGGAGCATGAGTTTTCGAGTGCTCCACTCCTTGACATATTTGACGATAGCGGTTTTCAGGGCCGGCTTGGGACCCCAGTATCCCTCGAAGCGTTCGAATACAAATTGCTTGGAGGGTTCCCAGAGTTTCATGGTGAATGGGCCTGTACCATTCTCGGTCTTTTGCAAAGGCTCATGACCGGGAGGGGGATTGTTGTACTTTGCGGCGTTCTCGATTTTGCCATCCCAGCAGCCCTTGGAAATCGCCCATTCTCTGTCCAGAATCGATGAGGCAGAATAAGCCAATATGCCCATGAGGGGTGGATACGGCCTGGGCAGGTGGAAAATCACGCGATCGCCGTCGACTTTCAACGCCTTATCGATGGCTTCAAATATGTCTTCGATCATTTCGCCATCACGGTCCCGTGTCGAATGCCTCCCCGTGAGCGCCTCTATCAGCATCCACATGGGACCCCCGTCGGGATCGACAATCATGCCGCGTTTGAATGAATAGGCCACATCATCAGCCGTCAAATCACTGCCGTCATGGAATTTGACGCCCTTCCGTATGCGAAAGGTATAGGTCTTGCCATCGGCTGAAATCCCGCCGTTCTCGATCGTCGGTACTGCTGTGGCCAAGACGGGAATGAATTGGTCCGTTTTGGATCCGTCAAAAAAAACAAGCGTTTCATACATGTTCCAGATCCGCTGAGAGCACGCCGAGTCATAGCAGACGGCGGGATCTAATGTCCGAACCGTACCGTAGGTAGCCAGGACGAATGTGTCCGGGTTCTTAATTCCCGCTTCGGCGCCGAGGAGGCTCATCACCAATAAACCAGAGGAAATGGAGATTATCTTGAACTTTTTCATGATCCCTCCTTCCAGGGACCTCCTGGGCTATCGGTTGAGCGGTTGGACACCCTTCCAGCGGAGTTTTTCGACTTTTTCTGGAACCGGCCCGTCCGTTCATTACCCCCGGCACCGGCCCGTATATGTTTTCAGGTTGACTCCCCTTTTGGGGTATTCAATTGTGATCTGGCACACCGCCCGAGTAAAATCGCTGAAGGTCCATTAAACGAGTCTATCCAGCGGCTCTAGATGAAGCCTTTTCCCCGTGTAGGGGTGTTTGGCTGCAACCTCCTCGTCTAGCTCAACCCCCAGCCCAGGCTTTGTTGGCGGAATGATACAGCCATCTTCCCACTGGATGGGCTCTTTCAGGATCTCAGCGTGAAAGCCGCTCCAGGTCTCTATGCCCTCCTGTATCAAGAAGTTGGGACTGCAGGCATCGATTTGAATGTTAGCAGCGCCTTCAATCGGTCCACAATACAGTTGGGGGGCAATCTGAGCGTAGTGCGCTTCGGCCATACCGGCGATTTTTTTGGCCTCAAGGATCCCACCGACTCTCCCCAGAGCCATTTGCAGAATGGAAGCCGCCTGTTTGTCAAGTAAGCGGGCAAACTCATACTTGGTTGCAAGCCTCTCTCCGGTTGCGATGGGGATTCGGGTCGAACGGGCAACTCTTGCCATTTCGTCGACATTCTCTGGCGGCACCGGCTCCTCGAACCATAATGGGTCAAACTTCTCCAACCGCCTGGCCAAACGAATGGCACTCGAAGTGGTCATCTGACCATGTGTCCCGATAAGCAGGTCGCATTTGTTGCCGACGGCTTCTCGAATGTTCTTCACGTACCTCTCCGCGTTTTCCAGTGCCTCCAGAGAGAGCTGTCTCGGGTCAAAGGTTGAATAGGGCATAACCGGGTCAAACTTGAGGGCGGTGAAACCCTGTTCAACATACTCAGCCGCTCTCTTCGCAGCGAATTCGGGGTCACGATATACGTCTTTTTTGTCTTCTTTCCTCGCATAAATGTACGTATAGGACCTTAACTTCTCGTGAACCTGGCCACCTAGCAGTTCATAAATGGGCTTGTTGAGTTCTTTCCCAATAATGTCCCAGCATGCCATCTCGATTGCGCTCAGCACACCCATCATCGTTAGGTCAGGGTGCTGGCTATAGCCGCTCGAGTAAACGATTCGCCACAGCCTTTCTATTTTGAACGGGTCAGAGCCAACAACACACCGCTCACCCACATCCTCAATCATTTTTGTCACCATGTTCGGGTGAAAGGGGACACCATAGGCCTCACCAAAACCCTCGACCCCATCATCAGCGGTAAGCTTTATGAATACCCAGTAGGGTCCTCCGTAGTGGGGTGGCGGATTCTCCACCACAAATGTCTTCATATCCTTAATTTGCATGAGCGACTTATCCTCCTTCGAGAGACAATACGGGGGCGGCCCCTCCCATCAGACCAGAGCTCTCCCTCAGGATTGCCTCTACTCCTCTCCCGCATCGATAGCATCCAGACAGGGTCGTCTAGGAGCCGACAAGGCACTCCACATCGATGGCGATGGTGTCAGACAGAGCGGACGGGTCCCCTTCCAGTGCTATCATGGGGTTGGGTTACCCTGAAATCTCTGTGATGTCAACCGAATTTTCAAGGGAGTCTGTTGACGGATCAAGTCAGAGGTTGGATATCAGTTCTATGGGGAGAGGGCCCGGTGAAATGGAGGGAAGGGGAATTGACTTCGTCCTTGGATCTGCTAACATGATTTTGAGTGGATTCCGGTCCGATCGGAGGGGTATTTCGGCATCGTTAAAGGCCTATGGGGACCTGAAGCTCATAAAGCCTGCGATCCACACTGTCCAGCCGAGAAAAGAACCTTATCCATATGAGAAGTTTGAAGGGAAGATCATGACAGACAAGACGGCAGACCTTGCCGGGCCTGGAATCGGCGACTACGGAGAGCTGGAGAAAATCCTGCCACGAGAATACCGTTCTCTCTTGACCCCGAAGGAGACACAGCGTGCCATTAATGCTGTGAAAAACCATATCGAGGAGCATCTGTGCCGGGAGCTCAATTTGATGATGGTGACGGTTCCTCTCATGGTCGACGTTGAAAGCGGCGTGAATGACTACCTGGACCGTGATGGCTCACGGACTCCGATTCAGTTTCACATTTCAAACGACTACGACAAGAACCCGATCGATGCCCAAATCGTGCAGGCTGCGACCAAATGGAAGCGTGTGGCGCTCAAGCAGTTTGGGATGGTAGTGGGGGAGGGTCTTTGCACCGACATGCGCGCTGTGCGCAAGGATTATTTCCTCGACCACGATCACAGCGCCTATGTGGACCAGTGGGACTGGGAGCTCGCGATAACGGAAGAAAAGCGGAACCTGCAGTTTCTCACGGGAGTCGTGGAGAAGATCTGGAAGGTGCTCATCGGGGCGGAGGCTCATGTCCACGAACTCTTCCCGCAGTTGAAGACGGATAAGTATCCCAACCTGCCCCAGAACCTTACCTTCTTCCATGCCGAAGACATCCTTGACCGGTATCCTGACTTGCCGCGTAAACAGCGCGAGACAGAGATTCTGAAGGAATACCCGGCAATCTTCATCTATGGGATTGGATGGGTCCTCGAGGACGGCTACCCCCATGAAATGAGAGCGGCAGATTACGATGACTGGGTCACGGAGACGGTGTCCCGGGACGACAGACCGATGCATGGCCTTAATGGGGATATTCTCGTCTGGAACCCGGTCACAAAGCGGCGTCACGAACTCACATCGATGGGTATCCGGGTGAACGCCGAGACGCTCAAGAAGCAGCTGGAGATTACCGGCCAGCTCGATTTCCTCAAGTTGCCATACCACCAGGCCATCATAAACAACGAGCTCCCCCTCAGCATCGGTGGTGGTATTGGTCAGTCTCGCACTTACATGCTTCTGCTGAGGAAGGCACACCTCGGAGAGGTGAGTGTCTCTGTGTGGCCAAAGATACTGAAGGAGATGTGCAGGAAGAAGAACATCCACGTCCTCGAGTGACCCGGTGTCGCGACTCGAGGGATCGTCTCTCCGTATTGACAGGGACTTCCTTGTCTGCTATTTGGTTTTACAGTATTTGACAGCGTTGGATGTTACATCTCGAAAGTCCGATAAGAGGAGATAGCCCATGCGAGTGAGATTGTTGATGAACATGGTGATCCTTTTTGTTGGGGCACTTTTGCTTTTCCACGGCGATGATACATTCGCTCAGTCGTGTGATGATATATACGTCGTCAAACCCCCCAATAATGAGGGCGGAACATTCTTCTTAAGCCTGGAGCGTGATCCGAAAACCAACAGGTTCCCGCGAGGGGGTTATATCCAAACCATGACACCGATCAAAGTCGTCCGAAAGGACGGCAGATTGGCCGAAAAGTGGATCTCGGAAAAGAGACGGGGGCGTCAGTATCTGTACGTCGAGTTCGTTGGTTCCGATGGGTCGTATGGATACATCAAAAGGACGTCGATCACCCCTCTGGTGAGTCTGTTCAAGTCCAAGAATCAGTCTCTGGACTGTAATTCACCCGACAAACTCGTCATTCCGATCAGTCCCATCGAAGATGTGACCCTATTCAATCGTCCAGAGGATAGATCGGTCGTACCGGTCGGAATTGGAGGATTCTCCCGTTCTTTCCCGGATATCGTTTTCACCGATGAAAAACACGATTATTGGGCCAGCGAGGATCCCACCCAAAGGATACCATTCTATCAGGTTCGGTTTTCTCAGGAGAGAGAAGACGGGACTTTCCGGGAGAGGGAGGCCCTCATCAGGGTCGAAAGAGAAAACAAGACGTATCGTTTCTTCCCGATCAATCCCGAGGTATACCAACCCGTGAGAATTCTGGCCGATGTGAATCTCATCGATAAACTCAGGCGTTTCTTTTCACGATTCTTCACTGACATTGACGAAAACCAATTGGCAAGAGGACTGGGTAAATCATGTGACGAAGAATTCAGCATGGAAGTCCGTGGCGAGGTGGGTGCAGAAGCCCCGCTGGATTTCGTTAGAATCGGCGGCGGAGTCGAGGTCAAAACGGTCATTAGGTATCCAATAGGCTTTCGGTATTGCTTGGATTCTTACCAAGGGTTTGTATCCGGTGGAAAGAGCGATGTCTTAAAGACGGTCCGGTGCGAGGAGAGTTCGACGACGGACTGGTATACAGACAGGCTCACGGTGACTGGCATCGGAGAGAAGGAAGAAATATTCGAGATATTCCAGCACCAGCTTGAAGAGCGCCTCGAAGCATACTTTGAGAAGCCGGATACGACGGGTATCTCCGGCATCAAACGTGAGAAAATGGTGGCACTGAGAGAAATAGAAGAGGGCAGCGGAAGGGATTATTTTACGGCGTTTTCAAAACTCGGTGGCTACCTGGATGAAAATTTCTTCGATGACATCGAATTGGGCACCCTTGAGAAGCAGCAATTCAAGAGCTTGATCATGAGACTCATCGTGGACTGCGGCAGGTAGAAGGGAGCCGGGTTCGGAGTTTCGTCGTGGGTTTTTCGCGCATCATTCCCCGCACAAGCTGCCTCCGTGACGATCATTCATTCCTCACTCGATCCTGCGAACATTGGTCGGGCTGTGAACCGGGGTCAGACTCGCGTTTTGAGTTTTTGGAAGGTTTTCTTCCTTAACTGCTTGACAATCTGGGAAATAATAGGTAATCTTAGGTCTGTAAGTGTAAAGAGTTCTGGTTTGGATTGGAATAGAAGCAAGCCGCATAGCTCTCCAAGCTTAGGCGGTTTTTTTGTTGAACCAAGGCTGGGCTCTTGCATCTTATGAGCACAAAAAGGAAGGGGGTGAGAAGAGATGCCCAAGGGTCGAGTCAAATGGTTCAATGAGCGAAAAGGGTTTGGATTTATTTCCCGCGATGATGGCGATGATGTGTTCGTTCATTTCTCGGCGATCAAGCAGGATGGATTCAAGGTTCTTTATGAAGGGGACGAAGTCGAGTTCGAAATTACCGAAGGAAAGAAGGGCCAGCAAGCAGTTGACGTGGTGAAGTGCTAAGCATTCGGAAAGCGGCCATTCAGACCCCGGGAGGATTTGAGAATCCCGGGGTCTCTTATTGCGGCTAGCTGGTGAACTCGCGTTTGCTGCGGACGGGTAGATGACAGCTTTGATGAGGGGGTACAGGTGGCTAGGAAAAGGAGATACCCTCCCCGGAGGGGTTTCAAAAAGCGAGTTTACAAGAAATCCTTTAAGGCCGTCTGTGCCCGCTGTGGAAAAGAGCTGATGATGGAGGTCTCCCCCCCTCCTGAGAAGACACTTATATGCCTGGACTGTTTTACCAAGTAAGGAAGAAAATGAACTCAAGTCAGATCAAGCGCACTGCGGACACCTTCGGATTGTTTGAGGAGGAATTCGGGTTTGATGAGGAGGCGTCTGAATACGAGGCCGAGGAGACGTATCCAGATGTCGTAGATAGCGAGCTCACGGCATCCAGAAACCTCCCCGCCCCACCGTATTCCTCGGCGGAGGCGTATTTCCGAGAGGTGGCGCAAACGCCCCTCCTGAGCAGAAATCAGGAATGCGATCTTTCCAAAAAGATCGAGGAGGGCGAGAAACGGGCGAAGCGCCTCTTGCTCCAGAGCCCAGCCGGCATGGAATGGATTATCCAAACTGCGAATCAGTTGGAGAGGAGCGAAATCCGGGCTGGAGACGTTATGGAAATCCGCTCCCCTTCCAATGGCAGGGAGGAGGGGAGTCATTCTTCTCTCCGAGAGCGATTTATTTCTTCCGCGAGGCAACTTCTCCAATTGTGTTCAGCGGGCGAGCCACCCGGGGAGAAAATCGATCGTACCGAGGGGGAGAAGGGCGTCAATTCGTGGATGGCAGAACGGCTTCGGCATGAGGTGGTTGTTGGCGGGCTCTTCGATCAGATTCCAATCAGAAAAGACATCTTGAATGATCTCTATGTCGGCCTTCGGGACCGGGTCGATCTCCGAGAAAAGGGTGGGGCAGCGTCCTGTTCTGCTGACACTCGACAGAGCCTTGAGAATCTTCTGTCTGCCGTTGAAAAGTCTCGAGAGAAAGTCAAACAGGCAAAGGACGACTTTGTGAGGGCCAACTTGAGATTAGTTATCAAGATTGCCAGATCCTACAGTAACCGAGGGCTCTCTTTGTCTGATCTGATTCAAGAAGGGAACATCGGCCTGATGAAGGCGGTCGATAAATTCGATTACCAGAAGGGGTACAGGTTTTCCACCTACGCCTCTTGGTGGATTCTGCAACGGATCACTCGGGCTATTGCCGAACAGGCGAGAACGATCAGAATGCCGGTCCATGTTCTCGAAAATGAAACGAAGGTGGCGAAAACCTTTCGCAGTCTGCTCAATCAGCTGGGTAGAAAGCCGACATACTCGGAGGTTGCAGAGGCTGCCAATATGCCATTGGAAAAAGTCAAAAAGACCTCTCAGATCCGCATGGAACAGCCCACCTCTCTCGATGCAACTGTGGGCGACAGCGATACGGAATTCGGAGATTTCATTGCCGATGAGGACGCTGTCTCACCCCTTGAGAAGACGATACGCACCAACCTCACCCGGGAAATCAGAGAGGTCATCGCCTCTCTCCCTCCGAGGGAGGCCGAGATTCTGAGAATGCGTTTCGGAATTGATCAGAGTCGGGAATACACCCTGGCAGAGTTGGGTTTTCAGTTTGGCATCAGCCGGGAACGGATCAGACAGATTGAAAATGCAGCTTTGAGAAAACTGAAGGCCCATGGGTCAAAAAAGCGGTTGATAAGCTTCTACGAATAAGACCGGGTTGGTACTCTCTCTCGGGGAGTGTGATTTTGTGGCGAGACCCGAGGAATGTCAAATAGGGGGATTCGCAAATAGGTCCATGTCATTTTATGACTCGGGGCAATGGGCCAGACATTTCATCCTTCTCGCGTTACTCTCCTCACCGTTCTTCCTCCCTTCCTGCATGACCCGATTCCGTCCCATCTTTTTGGCCTGGTAAAGCGCCTCGTCCGCGGCCCTCACGGTATCTTCAGTCGTTGTGTGGACGTGGTTTCGGCCGGCCACACCAATGCTCACGGTGATTTTGACCTCCTCCCTTCCTCCGGTAGGCCGGGCCTTCTCCTTAGGCTTGTGGAGCGGGCGATTCTCTCCCCGGATCGTGAATTTCGAGGCTTCTATGGATTTGCGAAGACTCTCCAGGAGGGGAAGCGCCTGTTGGACTTTGCAGCCGGGCATGAGGACGGCAAACTCCTCACCTCCATACCGGAAGGTCTGGCCGAATGGCAGACCTTGAAGTCGAGAGGCGATGAAGCGAAGCACTTGATCGCCGACTTGATGCCCGTAGCGATCGTTGAAGCGCTTAAAGTGGTCCACATCGATCATCGCCACGACGTACTTTCTCCCCAGCCTCTTGAGGCTTTCCTCAAAAGCCCGACGGGCCGGTATCTCTGTGAGTTCATCCAGGTATGCCCGCCTTAGGGTCACGCCGTATAAGCCGCCCAGGAGGAAGACAGAACTGAAGGAGAGAAAGATGGGCCACGGAGCTGGCGATATAGGCCCGGGCCACATTGGCTCGCCGTGTAGAGACGCAAGCCCGAGTGATATGAGGGATCCTGTCCAGGGCAGGAGCATCGCCCGTGCTTCCGCGGGGGGAAGGGTCCAAAGTGCCAAAAGTGCCAGGAGTGTGGACAGGCTTTTTGCCCCACCGGGGATCTTGGCCAGATAGACTGCGCATAATGAAGCAAACTCATGGTTCGAGGCCCAGATGAAGGCTCCCACCCAGACGGCGACGGTTGCTCCAAGACGTCCCCATCCCCACAAACTCTTGAGACTCGCTTCAGGCCAACTCAGCAGGAGGGGAAAGGCCCAGGGCAGAAAGAGGGCGAGTCCCTCTCTAACACCTTCGGGAGCTGGCCCATCCTGAAAAGGAAACGTGAGCATGAGGTGGGTGCCCATGAGCAGCAAAGCCAGGAGGGTCACCTTATCTTGGCAAACGTGGGATCCCCAAAAAGCGGTAATCGCCAGAACGAATAGGGGAAGGTGGGGAAGCCCACCCACGATTTTGCCCTGAAAGGTCTCGGCCCACCAGCTTTGAAGGGAGTCTGGTACGAGAAGGAGGAGCAGCACCGCGCCAACCAGGCATCCGAGAGATAGCCCCCAAATCACGTATCTTTGCATCTTCTTCCTTGATTCGATTTGCCCACGGAATTTCGAACCAGGCGAATCTTTGACCGATTTTTCATGTCACAAAAAAGACCGGACCTCCGTGGTTGTGCGGAAAGCCCGGCCTTAGACTTTGCTGTTCGATTCCTTCGGCGGCCCGGCTGACCCGTTCGTTGGGTTCCGTGGCTTTCCGTCCCACCCTCACAGATGGTTTGGCTTTATCAAAGGATTTCTCGGTTTTCTCTTGCGAATGTTATGCCAGCAGGAAAAAAGACAGGAAAATGAGTAATATTAATGCCTTATGAAAAATAGCCTTTGTCACAGTTTGACGCTCCTGTGAAACGAATTCATAGTGCTTAACAATTTTTGACACCAATTGATCACGCCGGAGGTGGGTATTTCTCTCGTGACCATGCGCAATCCCCGATGAGGGAGAGGGCTTGGCTTTTTCGCCCCACCAATGACGCTGAGTTTCTGCGGGTCTCGGCCTGGGAAACGTCTCAGGTTTAGATCATAACATCGAATTTCCTTTCGGCGGATATGNNCAGCAATAACTTGCATAATTCACCTGATCCCATGGTGTCCTCAAAAATCGAAATTCTAATTCCGAAAATCGAATATCGGGCGAAGCGTCCCAGCGGGGACCAGTTTGAAACAAATCCGAATATCAAATGACCGAAATTTCAAACACGTTTAAAGAATTGGAGATTTTGAATTTTGAATATTGTTTCGGATTTCGAATTTCGTACTTCGAATTTTAAACCTTGACATCTTGATACGTATGATCGGTTGTGGTCCGGTTTTCACAAATGAGTTTTGAGACGTGGTGGTGAGGAGGATCTTCAGTCCTTACATATGAAAAAAGTCCTGCCGGTTCGCGCCGCCTCTGCCAGACCATCGAGGATCCGCATATTCCGAACACTCTCTTCCGGCGAAAAATCCGGCGTGGTCTTCCCCAAGACCGCGTCGGTAAAATGCTCGACCATGAGCTGATACTCATCGGCAGCAGGGGTAACATATACCTGGCCGACCTCTTGGTCCTTATTACGGGCGGTGAACACGGTGTCCTTTTCCCAGGGGATGAAGGCATCGTGGGGAAGCTCAATGGCTCCCTCGCTGCCGACGATCGTGTATGTCTGTTGTAATGCTGACATGAAACTCGCTTCCAGTGTGGCGAGTCCACTATCTGGAAAACGGAGTAAACCCACAAAGTGAATGTCCACCCCGGCTGAATTGTACACTGCCTCTGCTTGCAGCTGCGTGGGTTCAGTACCCATTAGCCAGCGGGCGATACTCACGCTGTAGCATCCGACATCGAGGAGTGCCCCCCCACCCATTTCTGGCTTGAAGCGGGGATTTTCACCACTTGCCAGGAGATCCTCTCCCATGTTGTAACAGAAGGTAGAGCGCACGATGCGTGGCGTTCCGATGGCACCCTCGGCAACCATGTTTTTGATTCGCTGGTTCCGAGGGTGGAAGCGATACATGAAACCCTCCATTAACAACAAATTGGCCTTCGCTGCGGCATCGCCCATCTCCTTGGCTTCCTGCGCATTGCATGCCATTGGTTTTTCGCACAGAACGTGCTTGCCGGCCTTCAGCGTTCTTAGCGTCCAGGGCTTGTGGAGGTGGTTCGGAAGGGGGATGTAGACGGCATCGATTTCTGGATCGTCGAGCAGGGTCTCATAGGTATCGTAGACATGCTCAATATGATGTTTCGAAGCCACTTGCCTGGCATTCTCGGGCGAACGTGTGGCCAAGGCGTGGACTCTGCCGTTTCGGGATTTCTGAATTGCGGGAATAACGCACACCCGGGCGATATTGGCATTGCCCAGGATACCCCAGGCGATTCGCTCAGCCATCGAGTCGCTCTACCGTGCCCCCATTTGCAGCCGATCTTGCCGCCGCTTCGAGAATCGCCACCACGCGGACCGACTGGTCGAGCGGGGCAGTCAGTGGCTCCCCGGTGAGGAGATGATCGGCGAGATTTCGGTGGAAAAGATGGTGTTGCCGCCTCGGAACCGCCAGTTTCTGGAGAACGATCTGGCCGGAATGGTGGCGGCGATACAGGGTGAGGTCCGGCGGCATCTCCGTGGGTGGAATGTCGTGCTCGTGGAAGTAAAGTACGGGATCGATCTCATAAGCCGTCACATCCCGCCAGTGGCCGACAATTCCGCCCTCTGTACCGAGCAAGTACCATTTTGGCTTGCGAGCGGCGGCAATATCGGAGTGCATGAATTCGGCCTCCTGCCCCCCGGCGAAACGGATGTGTATGCGTTCCTGGTCGGCATTGGTGATGTCTGGCCACACGCGCTTCTGGCGGGTAGAAACAACCGCCTGCACCGAATCCGGTATGAGGCCCACGATCCAATCTACGTAGTGACCGCCCCAGTCATACGCGGTACCTCCAGAGATTACATCATGCGAGTGCCAGTAACCACAAGGGTGTTGAAAACTCCCCACGAAAGTCTCCATATAGAACAGATCCCCTATCAACCTATCATCGAGCGCCTGCTTAATCGCCAAGTAGTCGATGTCCCAGCGCCGGTTTTGGTGGCAACTTAAATGGACCCCTCGTTTTTCAGACATCTCGACCATGGCGGCTGTTTNNGCATGGTTGTTCGGGGGCGTGGCAATAATGACTAGATCGATCTTTGGATCCTTTGCGAGCGCATCGGCCGAAGCATACGTTTTCACGGTTGGGAAATCCTTCCGGACCTGCCTCAGCCGTCCTGAGTTTACGTCACAAGCAGCTCGAAGGACGAGGCCCGGCGTCGCCTCGACCCCTAAGCCGTGAGCCTGCCCCACGGATGGTGCGTAACCCAAAAGGCCGACCCCCAGAGTCTGATGATTGTTGGCTGGCTGTCCCGCGAGTTGACGTAATAACCGGTAGAGGATTTGCTGGAAGGCTGGATCGCTGTGGGCTTGCAGGGTGGTGCAGGCCACCTGACCGTCGCCGACAGAACGACTGAGGAGAACAGGGCGGTGCTGATAGCGCCAATCAGCGTAGAGGACCACCTCAGTGTCCTCGACAGTCTTGTCGAGCGATTGGTAGCACCCCCTCAGATAGACGGCATCAGGCAGGCGCGTTGCCATGGGATGGTCCTTGCTCTGAAATATGACACGCAATTCGGTGACGGGTCCGACCGGCGTTGGTTTTGCCCCAAAGATGTCTGGTAATGGCCTGTCCGATAGGTGAACCAGTCCCAACCATCCACCGCCGTTAAGAACGAACTGGTTCAGGTGATCACAGTTGTGCGCAAAAGCGGCCGTATTCGCGGTGACGACGACGTCATAGGGGCTCAAGTCGTCGGGAAGTTGGGGTGCCACGGTGAGCTGGGCATGGGAGACCGATTTAAGGTATGAGAACAACGGCCCGAGCGACGCATCGCCGCTTTCAACAACGAAGTGAACAGAGATCGAAGGGTGGCTGATCATGTCGGACGACCTCTTTCAGAGATGCCTCATCCCACAGAGGATGCTTGTTTCAGGATTCCAACTGCCAACGTGGCCCTTTCTCGGTATCCTCCACCGTGATCTTCGCTCGCAGAAGGCTTTGACGTATGGCATCGGCCTCTGCCCACTGTTTGTTCCGCCTGAAGTGTTCCCTCAATTCGAGCACCTCATCGACAAGGGGAGCCAGGCAATCCGCCTCGTTTCTCGGAGAGACTCCAAGTTTCACTCCAAGTGAGACGATGAGCTCGCGCAGGATGTCCCTCGCCTGGGAGATGAACTCCTCATTTTCAAAGTCCTGCTGGGCCTTCCAGATCGTCCGATCAAGCTCAAGCAACGCGTTGGTCGCCTCTTTCGGTTCGTATTTTTCGAGGCCGACACGGAAGGCCGTCTCGAGGTCATGAACTCGATTCCAGAAGGACGAATCGTCTCTTTCCGCAGTTTGTCCCAGATTCGATGCCTCGGGAGTCGCCGCGGTCCGCTGGATTTCGACAGGTTCGCCGCGCAGAAGATCGAGAGAGAATCGGTCTCCTTTCTCGAAACTCATCTCGGCTCCACGGTGGCGGAGGGTCACGTGCCCGATTCCCTTGATCTCAGCCTCACCTTTCTCGAGGTCGATCAGGCAGGCCGTATGTTCGTCGAGACCGAAAATGCGCACGTCTTCCGGCAGCAGGGATTCGAGTTTCCGAAAACGAGGCTCACCCATGTAACAGAACCGGGTGTCGTGAGTCCCCCCTTCGGCATTGTTCCAATGGGGAATCACCACGAGATCAAAACCGAAATGGCCGAGAATATTCATCCCCTCCGCCCAGTGCACGTCGTCGCCCACCTTATAGATCTCATAGACTGGAAGGGTGAAGCACCCGACAGTCAGGGCAGCGGCACTGGCTGCAACGAGGCATCCACCGCTCTCGATCCGCTGCGTAAGGATTTGTGGAATCGACGTTTGGAGCCACTGGCGCACTGCATAGGTTGGGCTTCCGGGTCCAATCAGGATAAAGCCCGCTTCACGTAACGTTTGGAGCGCCTGTTCGGCTTCATATGGCGTGGCCGTCTCGTTTGACCTGAAAGAGGCTACCGACATTGGATGTTTGACACGAGTCGCGAAATACTCGACGGCTCTTTGTGACAACTGATCGACGTTGAGCTGGAATCCCGCCGGTGTATCGAGAAATACGGCTCGGGGGCTAACAGAAAGACCTGCCAGCAGTTCTTTGTGGACCTCCACCATGGTCGCCGTGAGCTCACCAGAACCCATGAGGGCGATGATGCCTTTTTTGGATGACACGTCAGGGTCCTTTCCAAAATCTGACCATTGTTGCGCATATGATGGAAGATGTGACGGCTCAATTCAGGCCCAGTTATAGGTTATATCGTCTGCAGTGTAAGATTCGCGTCATCAACACGTTCGAATTCCGAAATACACCGTCTCAGGTTGTCGGCAACATGGGGGATCTGATCCAGGAGGTTCACGACTGTGAATCTTCCTCGAAATTCCTGGAGTCTCTGGTAATTTTCTACAAACATCAAATAGATCGCCTTCCTGGAGAAAAACTCAATGCCGTTGAAGTCGATCACCAATCTATCCTGGACCCATCGGGTAACCTCTTTGATCCTCTTGATGAGCTCCTCAGCGGCTTTCAGGTCGATGGAACCCTCCAAACGAACGAACAAGGTACCCAACCGCTCATTACGGGTGACATAAACATTCAAGGCGTCGGTGATTCCTCGCAGTGTCTGTTGACCCTTTTGCATGGTCAATTGGCTGAGGGTGGGAATCAACGTCTGTTTCTCTTTTACCGGCAGAGAAGTATTCAATCGACTTATGATCTTGGCACTTATTGAAAGATCGCCCTTCGGCCTGCGCCTGGAGATTTCTCTAAAGGCCAAATTCGTCGCCATTCGGGTGAAGAACCTTTGCTGGGGATGGAACAATCGTTTGACGATCGAACGATAAGAGTAGGTCTCGCGGGAGGCCCAGTTGAAGCCATTCTCCAAGGTTTCCTCGTTCATCAGTCTTGGCCGATACACCACCTCTGCCCCACCGTACCGTGACCAATCCTTGTGTATGATACGACCCTCGGCCTCCATACGGTCGTAAAGGGGGGTCCCCGGAATGGGCGTGAGAATAAACAAACACGGAGCCTCAATCTTTGTCCTTTCACAAAAGCGAACCGTTCGCTCGAAAACCCCCTCATCATCGTGGTCAAATCCGAAAATCAAGCCGGCTAGAACCATGATGCCGTGATCGTGAATCTTTTCGATCGAGTCTTCGTACTCATTGACCTTGTTGAACGATTTGTGGACAGCCCGAAGGTTTTCGGGAGAGAGTGACTCGATGCCGAAAAAGAGGGATACGCATCCGCTTTTGGCAGCCAGAGCGAGGAGTTCATCGTCTTTGGCGAGGGAGATGCTCGACTGGCCGGCCCATTGCTTTTTGAGGGGAATCAGTTTCGTGAAAAGTTCTCTGGCATAGTTTGCGTTTCCCGTGATGTTGTCATCAATAAAGACGATCAAATCGTCCTTCAGCCCTTTGACCTCTTCCACCACTTCTTCCACAGGGCGGCACCGATATGTGCGCCCAAAAAACTGGGTGACGGAACAGAAATCACATCGAAAGGGACATCCCCTGGACGCCTGAATACAACTGGTCGTAAAGTAGGCCTTCCTATTCAGAAGATCCAACCTGGGACGAACCGCTGATTTCATAGAACAGAATCCCTTGGCCCGATAAAAGGGCTTGAGTCGTTCTCTCTCGGCATCGGCAAGAACATCTTTCCATACCCCCTCGGCCTCCCCGATCACGACCGCATCCGCATGGGCCTTGGCCTCCTCGGGCAAAGCCGAGGCATGAGGTCCTCCCATGACCACAGGTATCCCGCGCTGCCGAAAAGACCGGGCGATTTCATAGGCCCTTTGGGCATGAATCGTCATTCCCGTGATACCGACGAGATCAACGTCTTCTTCAAAGTCAATGGGGGTCACGTTTTCATCGGTGATGGCCACGTCGATGCCTTCCGGGGTCAGGGCGGCCAATGTGGTGAGGCTTAGGTGGGCGAACCAGAGCGTCTTCAATTCCCTCTTGGAGTGGCGTAACAGAGATTGCTCGGATGATGGATCAATCAGTCGGATCTTCATATGGAGGGCCCTTTCTTTTCGGCGATCCCTAAATATGCCATAATCTCATGAGAAGTTCCAGGTCTTCCTTTTTTGGGGTGAATAGAGGCCTCATTGGGCAACGTATCTTTGGCCTCGTAAAGCCGATGATGCGCTGATTAGCTGTTGACTGGAGAGAGGGGGAAGATTATCCTCAGGACACGACACTTTTGAAATATAGGCAGTTTCGCCCGGGGGAAAGGGGTCATCGTGGGGCAAAAGGAGTGGCGGTGGTCAGGTCGGATCGTCGGGAAATATGTTCTCGCCCACCTGCCAGGTGTGGTCGTGCTCGCTTTGGTCCTTATCCTGATCCGGCAATGGCTCAATCTGTCGTGGTGGTTTTTTGGGGGGATCGTCGGTCTTTGGGTGGTCAAGGATGTGGTTCTTTTCCCCTTTGTCTGGCGCTCGTACGACGGGACTGAACACCCGAAGAAAAGAGACTCCATGCTCGGTGCTCGAGGAACCGTCGCGGACCCGCTCGCCCCTGAGGGCTATGTCCAAGTGCATGGTGAGTTGTGGCGGGCAGAAGCCATCGAGGGAAGTCCTGCGATCGGAGAGGGGCAGGGCGTGCGGGTCCGAGGGACTCGCGGACTGACGCTCCTCGTCGAGCCTGATCATGAAAATGAGGGCGAAGCGGGTATGCCATCCGGCAACGGAGGTGAATGATGCCGAGTCCAGATCTCTACNNCAGATCTCTACTATATAGAACGTTCGAGTGATTTCTTTCGGGGTGCTTATCGGCCACAAGCCAAGTATTCGTTGAAATTCGCAAGGAGCCTTGAGCCGGACAATGTAGCCAGAAGGACACTCGATTTCGGTGTTGTCGCCTTGCGTTTGTCCACGAAAGGGTGGGGTCGAGGGGATAACAATGGCGTACTGACATGCAATCTGAATCTGGCAAGGTCCATTAAGATCAAAAAGCACGGCCCCGTTGATGAGCAAACGGTGAGGACCCTACACTATACATTTGCGTTCAAAAGGGCCAAACGGGGTGGTTCGGTCGCCGGTATGACCGAAAGGACTGTTTTTCGAGATGTTTCTGCAGCCAGTTACTTGTCGAGAAATGGCAGGGTCGACTTCTCCCTCGAAATCGGTCTGGCGAGATCAGGCGGTGGCAATACGAACACGATCATTGAAGTGGCCACGGAGATCCTCAAAGATCCGACAGTCAGTGCAGGCCTTGCAGCCACCGTCCCATTCGTCGGGATTGCCTCTGCGGTTTTTGAGGCGCTCAGGTCGAACTTCTTCGGGAGTGGACAGGCACAGGTCATTTGGCCTCCGACGCTTTTTCAGTTCAGAGGCACAGCGGGGGTCGGGTATCCGCTGAAGGTCGGACGGTACGTCTTTGTCTCGGCGGAGCTGGATGCCGCTGAGGTCGAAGCACACCATTATTATCGAGGGGGAAGACTTATCGACGATCGAAAGCCAAAGGGAAGGCAGCAGGTGACGAATACAAACCAATTCTATCTAGACATATATGCCTCTTGATTCTTTCACATTCCCAGAGGCCACGAATGGAGTACCTCCCCAATCCCTCCCTCTCTCGTCACTGCCCTCAGATTTGCGAAATTGCCCAAGAAAGACAAATACAGTGCCCGAAGACGCTCTTGAGGAGATTCACAGAGACGTCCCGCGGCGACAAGCGTAGGGGATGATGTGCCTGAAGCGGGGCTGATTGCCTGAACTCCTAGAGTGGTATCGTCGGGTTGTCGTTGCCTCGAAGGCAGTAGCGGATACGGAACTGACATTGCTTGATGATGCATTGGACCTTAGAGACCCGATAGAAGGGCACCAGGATCGCAATCACAATGTAACAGAGAACTGAGACGATCACCGACTCCACGAGCGAGTAATTTCTAAAGACGGGTGCGTAGCAGGTTTCTCCAATATTCTGGCGCATTTCTTTCCCCCCTCCTTGGACAGGATTTGAGACCAGGGATTTTACTGGTATGAAGATCCTATCAGGTATTGTGTTGGATCCTTTATATAGGGGACTTATCGGAATGCATAAGCGATGACTTTAGGCTTCTGTTTGAGAGAGAACCAGATTTCGTATCCAGATCCTGAGAATTGATTCTCTCGCGCATATTTTCCACCCGACCCGGAGCAAAAGCTACCTAAGGCTCGTATTTTCACAAGAGTCACAAATTCCTCTAAAGAATTACTGAAGACCTTCCGATTACCCGGTTGACGTTCCGGACACATCCAATTCGAAGGGATCCTGGGATGTTCGGAGTACTGAGTAAGTGATTCCTGTCGGAACCGATCTGAAGCTAAAAAAAGTCCCCCTGGCCACGGTTTCCCTCATCATGGTCAACTGGGTGATCTTTATTTTTTTCCGGTGGGATTACCACAAGACTTTTTTCTGGGTAAGGCAATATCTTTTCTCGGTTCCTGGTGAGCAATACCCCTGGCAGCTCGTTACCTCCATGTTTCTCCACGGCGGTTTCTTACATATCTTGGGCAACACCTATTTTCTCTGGATCTTTGGAATCTTTGTAGAAGACAAGATTGGCTGGAAGGCTTACCTCTTTCTCTATTTTCTGACTGGGATTTCAGCAAACCTGGTTCATGGCATGATGGTCGGGATGTTCATGAGAGACAACCTTTTCATTCCAACCTTGGGTGCCTCGGGAGCAGTCTCGGGGGTGATGGGAGTCTATCTCTACCGGTGCTACTACTCGAAGATAAAATTTGTGATCAGTCTGTGGCTCCCGATACGGATTCAGATCCCCGCGGTGGTGGTTCTGAGCCTGTGGTTTTTGAAAGACCTCCTTGGGGGAATCGATTCCATCAGAGGCATTTACCAAAACGTCGCTTTTTGGGCCCATGTGGGTGGCTTCGCCGCTGGTCTTGGAGCGTGCAAGTATCTCAGGTATGGGATCGAGGCTCGCAGAGAAAAAGCCGAGTTCCTTGCTGAGACCAAGACGGGTCAACGCACCGGTTACGGTGAAGGGATCAAGGCTTGTGAAAAACTGTTGGAAAAACAACCCGAAAACCCGGAACTGCACCTGAAATTGGCTCGAGCACGAAGCCGGTGGAGACCCTCTCAGGAAGCCGGACGTCACTACGAGACGGCCATCAGAATACTTCTAAAGGCGAATCCGAGAGGGGCTGCAGAGATTTTCAGCGAATACTGGACAAAATATCTCACGGTGATGGAGCCTCGATACCAGGTTTCATTGAGCCGCCTGATTTACAAACACATCGACCGTGACCTTGCGGCGAAGACACTGCAGGCCCTGATTGACAGTAGCCAACCTCTGGATCTGTTCATGGAGCGGGCCCATCTCGATCTGGCAACGATTTACAATCAGCTTGGGCGTGATGACCTAGCCCATTATGTTTATGACAGATTCCTCCAGAAGTTCCCGGCATCGAAGTACAGGCAATTCGCGGAGCAGAAAGTCAGTATGAGAGCACAAATGAACTCCGTCCAGGGGTGAGAAGAATGAGGTTTGTAAGAAGTATTGTAACATCCAGGTTTTCGCATCTCACGATCGGCCTTCTCCTCCTCTATGGCCTATCACTGGCCGTAACACATACGAGCCGTTTTGAGAAGATTTTGGACAGCCTCATGTGGCGTGCCTACGCTGATTACTTTGCCAGAGATGCAAAATC
>JABAOH010002637.1_pt3 | contig 19972 bp, 19 predicted proteins | sample 7062181 | NCBI WGS metagenome assembly JABAOH01 (sample SAMN14538630, study PRJNA623070) | marine sediment metagenome | biome: marine biome [ENVO:00000428]; feature: marine pelagic biome [ENVO:01000023]; material: deep marine sediment [ENVO:00002113]; isolation source: pool of 5 deep marine... | reverse complement strand
AGGTACGACTTTACTTGCTTTGATGCGCCTGTCCACGCCTTCTGGACGGTTATTCAGCTTGTTGCCCCGATAGGTCTGAAATGCCTTTTCAAATCCCTGCTCCATCGTCCAGAACCATCGTTCGATGGCCTTTGCCTGGGGATTACCGGGAATGCAAAAATGGGGCTCGATGCCCAGGAGCTTGTAAATCCCGGCCGTTTCATCCTCATCCATCTTGAATCGAAAGCGTTTAGTAACTCCTCCGCTAAAATGCTTTGCCGCGAAATCCTTACCATTGTCGATCACTGCATGTTCGGCGGCCCCATACGGTTCTATGGAACGCTTCAATGAGAGATTAATGGTATTCGCCGAGGGGATATCTGCCAGGGTCCAGCCCAGGATCTTCCTTGATCTCATGTCCATCCAACCCGTGAACCAAGGGAAAATCGTCCGGCCCGATGGATGCTTAACGGCCACGTTGATTTGAACATGGTCCGCCACATAGACTTCTCCAGGCTCCATTTCCTCATAGTCGCGCAGGACCGATGGAATGTAGTGCTCGCGCCAGTATTTCTGACCTTTCCGATGATAGTCCCGTGTCTCCTTAGGAATGCGCTCAAGATAGCGACGCATGGTCCGATCTGGCGGTAAATTCCAGCTCCGTTTTTTCCCTTCAATTCTAGTCTGCTTTATTGCCCAGGATGCCGTGGGCTGATTGATATTACAATAACGCTGAAAAAGGTATGCCTTGGCCTCTTCCGGCCATTCTCTAGACTTATGAGCCCCACCGCGCTTATCAATTAGTCCAGAATAGTTCCCCGTCCGGTAAAATTTAAGCTTCCTCTCAAGCGTTCGGTGACTGAAACCTGGCTCCTCAGGGTGAGTAATCATATAATTTCGGACAAAATCCTCTAACATCTCATGCTGGGTCCGCCCATTATGGTTCTTTTCATATACCTCCAAATCCTTGCAAACGCGCACCCAGCGAAATATTTGCTCTTTTTTTCGGACAGGCAGTTTATCGAATTTCTCTATTTGCATCTTCCGATTTCTCTTTATTTTCATCCGGCCACAGGTAAGATTCCGGCTTATCGAGAATCACGCAAANNTATGCTTATTGAGCCGGTTGCCAAGGTCTTTCACTTGCAGATCCTTTTCGGCTAAAGCTATTCTCTGATTCTTATTCATGGCACTCCTGAAACAAGTTGATTATTAACTCTAAAATGTTATAGGTTATTGTATAGTACGGTCTATCGGCCGTGTCAAGAAAAAAAAGATATCCATTCGGCCACATATGAAAAAATCAGATTTCCCCCACAAATCAATAGGTCACAGGCTCAAGTTAATAAGGGGTCGAAAATCTCAACAAGATTTCTCAAGGATGATAGGAATTCATCTCCGGACCTACCAGAGATATGAATCAGGAGAGCGTTTACCGCCTTTTGATATCGTGTCCAAAATTTCGAAGATTTGTCATGGAAACTTAACCTGGATAATAACAGGCGGGGAGGATAAGGAGCAACAATTTAAGACGGATGATCTTGGCCAAGTTATTAATAAACTTGATTATATTTTTCAATATGGCTCTCATCCTTTTATAGATTTCATTAACCAAGTCTTGGATATCGCTCTAATTTCCATTCGCGGCAATCTGGAGATTGATTTTCCATTTCACAAAGACCCTCCTGATGATTTGCCCGCATTCTTAATATCTCTCATTGGGATCAGTGGGAAAGCTCTCCAAGATATTCTTATAAGCGAAGGTAAAACCGTAACAGCTCAAATACGGGTATCAAAAATCAAGAAATCCAAAGAGCATTCCAAAACATAACATCATCCCTAGCCGACTAATTTCTTAAACGTATTTATCTAATTATTTTAATCATTTAAACATCAAGTCCTTCTATTCCATCCACGTTTTTGCCATTCAAAATGACGCAAAATGCCCTTAGCCGTGGCTGCTCTCTAACTCATTAATTTTATTCATCTTTCGCTCTTTTCTCCAAAATTCTATTTCCACCATAATTTTGCCATTCAAAATGACGCACGATTTTTACCGGCATTACATAAGTATCAAAAATATTTCATATAATCGCTCAACCATGCACTTTGGCCGCCGCGCCAACCCCCCCGTCAATTCACACATGTATTCAGATTCGCTGCNNACAAAAGAGTAAATCTTACATTAGATTGGTAAGGTTAAATGGAGGTGCAAGGGGGTATTCTCCATTTGGGTAATGAGACAAAAAAAGGAAAAAAAACGGGGGTAAAGCACCGAAAGAAGAGCGTCCTGAGGGAATACACTGAGGCGGCTCTCATAGCCGTTTTTCTAGCTCTCTTTATCAGGACATTTGTGATACAGGCCTACAAGATCCCCTCAGGATCTATGGAGCCGACGCTTCTTGTGGGCGATCATATCTTGGTCAATAAGTTCATCTATGGTATAAAGGTACCATTCATCAGTAAGACCCTTATCCCCCTTGGTAGACCGAAAAGAGGTGATATCATTGTCTTTAAGTATCCCCTGGACAAGAAAAAGGACTATATAAAGAGGGTAATAGGTCTTCCTGGAGATGAAATTAGGATTATGGACAAAGAGGTCTTTATCAATGGGAAACCATTTGATGGTCGTTTTGGCGTATATGATAAGAGTTCGGGAAGGGACACCAACTTAGGCCCTATTGTTGTGTCTCAGAATGGCCTCTTTGTTATGGGAGACAACAGGGATCATAGTTACGATAGTCGGTACTGGGGGTTTGTCCCCTTGGATCTGGTTAAGGGAAAGGCTATCATTATTTATTGGTCGTGGCCTCACTGGAGTAGGTTTGGACGTTTGATTCGGTGAAGTTAAGGCCAAGGACTTTCACGCCGATCAGCCAGTGTCATCCTCTTTACATCCCGGAAGGTAGCCTTTATATCCAGGGAGCAATTTGATCTTCTTATTCAGACGAAATCCGATCGTGCATATGGCTTTACGTCATCTGTGTATCTATCTATCGTTGGGCATATTCTCAGGCCTAATACCCTTCACCTAAAGGTAAGGAAGGGGTTTTAAGGACAAATCCCATAATCACAGCCCACTATTGTCTATTAATTGACGATCACGAGAGGGCATGAGCTTCGGCTACGACATAAATGAGGATCAGCTAAGATGGTATGCGCTTCATGCAAGGAGCCGGCATGAGGATGTCGTGTTTCAGGGCCTGAGGAAGAAATCAGTCGAGGCCTTTCTGCCCAAGATCCAGGTTATGAGCCGGCGAAGGGACCGGAGAAAAAGGATATTCGTCCCCCTTCTGCCAGGGTATGTCTTCGTACATACAGACCTGAACCCACATCAGTACTGGGATATCATTAAAACGTATGGTGTTGTCAGGATAATCGGTGTCAAAGGTAAACCAGTGCCGGTCAAGGAGGAAGAGATAGCATCCCTCCAGATATTGCACGGTACCGACAGGACTGTCAGGAACCAGGCCTATATGAAAACAGGGGACATGGTTATGATTATGGAGGGACCTCTAAAGGGTCTGACAGGATTCTATCTCAGACACAGGGGTAAATCCGGCAAGGTGGTCGTTTCCATAGAGCTCCTTCAGAGATCCTTGGCAGTGGAGATCGAACACTGGATTGTAGAGAAGATTGGCTAGGGAAATCATGAGATCGGAGCGTGTTGGTGGGGAAGCCCGTTAGAATAGCCATTGTTGGTACTGGTAATTGGGGAAGGAATCTGGTGAGGAATTTCGCCTCTCTTGACTCACTTGCCGTGATCTGTGACGTGGAGGAGAAAAAACTCGCCTTTGTTAAGAAGCAATACCCGGGGTTGAAGACCACCAATTCCTTCGTGGAGGTACTATCAGATAGCAGTGTTGATGCGGTCGTCATATCGACTCCTGCGGAGCTGCACTATCAGATGGCGAGGGATTCCCTCGTGGCTGATAAGCATGTCCTTGTGGAAAAGCCGTTGGCGTTGAACGTTGCCCAGGGCGAAGAGCTTCTGGGCCTGTCCAATGAGAGGAAGAGGACCCTCATGGTAGGGCACCTCCTCCGCTATCACCCTGCAGTTATCAAGCTTATGGAGCTGGTCAACGAAGGGGAATTAGGGAAGATCCAGTACATTTACTCTAATAGGTTGAATCTCGGTAAGATAAGGAGAGAGGAAAACATCCTCTGGAGCTTCGCGCCTCATGACATATCGGTCATCTTGGCCCTGACAGGAGAGATGCCAGGGGAGGCATCCTCCTTCGGGGCGAATTATCTCCATGAAAGGATTGCAGATGTCACACTGAGTCATCTCTCCTTTCCCTCGGGAATAAAGGCCCACATATTCGTAAGCTGGCTCCACCCATATAAGGAACAGAAGCTCGTGGTCGTTGGAGATAGAAAGATGGCCTTGTTCAACGACCTCAACTCGGAGGACAAACTGATTGTCTATCCCCATACCATAGAATGGAAGGATCATCTTCCCACGCCGAACAAAAAGGAAGGGCAGATAGTGCCTGTTGATCTACTTGAGCCATTAAAAGAGGAATGTCGGCATTTTGTGGAATGTATCATCGACAATCGCCGGCCCGCGACAGATGGGATTGAGGGACTAAAGGTCCTCACAGTCCTTCAGGCATGTCAGGAGTCCCTGGAGAATAACGGGAGGGTCATCCCAGTGTCTCAGTTGTCCGATTGGAGGGAAAGAGGGGATGGCATTTACTATGTCGATAAGACAAGCGTCGTGGATGAGGGGTGCGCCATAGGCAGGGGAACAAAGATCTGGCATTTCTCCCATATCATTAAGGGAAGTGTCGTTGGCAATGAGTGTACCATAGGCCAGAACGTAATGATTGGCCCCGATGTAAGAATTGGCAGTAAGGTAAAGATACAGAATAACGTCTCTATCTACCCCGGGGTGACCATTGAGGATGGGGTATTCTGCGGCCCTTCCATGGTCTTTACCAATGTCTATAACCCGAGGAGTTACATACCTCGCAAGAATGAGATCAGGCCCACACTGGTTAAAGAGGGGGCCACCCTGGGGGCTAATGCAACTATTGTGTGCGGGCATACGATAGGGAGGTTTGCCTTTGTGGCCGCTGGATCAGTCGTCCTTGATGACATACCGGATTTTGCACTGGTGGCCGGAAACCCAGCTGTGATAAAGGGGTGGATTTGCAGGTGCGGTGTGAGGCTTTACTTTGAAGATGGGATGGCAACCTGCGATGCCTGTGGCTTTCGCTATGAAAAAGAGAAGGATAAGGTCACGCTCATATCCTAACTCTCCCCTCCACCTTCGTATCCTACCCCCATAGCCCTTTCAAGCCTCGCCCAGGCGATATTGTGCTCACTCAGGGCGTTGAAATAGTTTGTCCGTGCCTGGGTGAGCAGGGTCTGGGCATCCAGGACATCGGTCGAGGTAGCCACCTGTTGTTTATATCGTTCTTCATTCATCCTGAAGTTTTCCTGAGCCTGAACCACTGCTGTTCTGGCCACGAGGATATTCTTCTCCGCCTCCCTCAAATTCAAATAGGCGTCCTTCACCTCCAGCTGAATATTATCCTTGAGCTCCTCCAAGACATATTTGGTCTTTGCCAGTTCGGCCTTGGCTGATGCAACCTCATGGCGGGTCTTTCCCCATTCCCAGAAGGTCCACTCCGCCCTCAAGGTTATGGTCCAGATATCCGGATCTAATTTCTCTAAAAATACCCTGGTAGCGGTCTTTCTCTCATAATTTCCTATTAAGTTCACCGTTGGATAGTAGCTACTCTTGCTCAATCCCACGTTTTTCTCAGCAGATGCTACGTTTAATGATACCTCCTTTATCTCGGGTCTATTCAGTTCCGCCCGTTCCATGCATTCATCAAGGGTGAGGCCTACAGGATGATAGTCGAGTATGTCCTTAATCCTCACCTTCTCGCCCAGCCCCCTCCTGAGCAACTTGTTAAACAGAGACACCGCAATCTCTACCCGGTTCGTTGTTCTGATCAAGTCCTGCGTCGCCTGGGCCATCTGGACCTCTGTCTGTAGCAGCTCGTTCTTGGCGATAAGTCCTTCCTCATAAAAGGCCTGAGCTACCCTTAAATGTGCCTTCAGTTGCTCAACAGCCTGCCTTGCCACCTTTTCGAGCTTCTTCGCCTTCAGGATCCCAAAATAGGCCTCCTTAACGTCCACTATCAGATCTTGGATAGCGGTCTCCTTCTGGACCTTCGCTAGGTCTACACCTAATGAGGCTAATTCCCGTGTAATGGTAAGGGCCCATCCTGTGAATATAGGTTGAGTGCCTGTTACATTAATTTCGTAGGTACCGGCCTCCAGCGGGGAAACCTCCGTTGAATTAACCATGTATTTGGCATCATTAACAGTGTCGTCGTCAATACGGATATATGAGTAATCCGTACTGAATTTCGGGAAAAAATCGGCCTTTGCGGAGCGCTCCGCAAACTCCTTTGCCCTTATCTCCTGTCTTGCTGAGTAGATGGATAAGCTCCTTTCTAAGGCAATCTCGATGCTCTCTTCCAAGGTAAGTATCTCAGAGGCCATAATTGGTGAAGATACTAACACTAAGGAAAATACGACCCCGACGAAAATAGATACCGTTCTCATGATTCTCCTTTCCCCTACCTTTCTGCTTGACTTACAAGTGCGTCTCTAGTCTTTGCCAAAACATAGGGCTCCAGAATACGGGCGAATATTCATACATAGTCGATGAGTTATCTATGTCAAGAAAAAACGGCGGACGGTATGAGTGAATTATCCCTCATTAGAATATTAGTGCTTATCACAGGGGCGAGATAGGGATATACTCCTCACAAATGTGACGCGGGGTCTTAAATAATCTCAGGGGGTGGGCATTGGCAGAAGATGGAGTCAATCTACGGGCTGCGTGCAGGCTAAGGGAGGAGGGATTTGCGTCGGGAAGCTGCATGGTGGGCTCTGAAGGTGGGAAGATCGATAGGGCCTGCAGGGTTACCCTTAGATGGGAAGGGAACGTGCCTTTGAGACTTATAAAGTCTGCCCATCTATCAAGGCCTGAGCATTACTTCTCTATTTATCAATCGGGATGTAACTTCACGTGCAGGAAGTGCCACTCGTGGTATTTTACCCAGTATGCCTCCGGACAGTGGATGTCCCCGAAGGATATCGGGGCACTGGCACGTGATTATGCCAAGGAGATCACTTATTTGGAGCCGAGGGAGAGGGCGACGAGTTTTCACGCGCATGACCTCTGTCTTTGCTGTGGCCTCTGTGTTACCGAGAAAAACAGATCTCCGTATTGCCCAGGAGTATTGGGGCCTGATCAGGTAGTCCTCTCACCACAGGGATGGGGTCCAGCAAGAAACATAGTGGGCTTTACAGGGGGTGATCTTGCCTGCCAGCCGGAATTCTACTGCTTGGCCTCACAGGAAATTAAGGGACAGAGAGAGGATCTCTGGATCCTCCTTGAGACCAATGGCTATGGGCTTACTCCGAAGAACCTGGACAGGTTTAAGGCCTCTGGAATTGACGCCTTCTGGCTGGATATCAAGGCCTATGATGATGGTATCCATCGGAAACTGACCGGTTGCTCCAATGAGCGTATCTTAAAGCTTCCCTACGAGCTGAGGAAAAGGGGCTTTGTCCTTGAGGTGCTCTCCCTTTTTATACCGGGCTGGGTAGAGGTGGATCAAATAGGAGGGATAGCCGGGATTATCTCAGAGGTGGATCCCCTGATACCATTTACAATTCTCGCCTTTTTCCCGGAATATCAAATAAGGGATGTTTCCCCTCCCAATCTCGGGCAGATGCTGGAGGCTTACAAGAGGGCAAAGGACTTTGGACTTGAGGACGTGAGATTGGGAAACATCGGCGTATTTGTAAGCACGGAGGAGGAGCTGGAATTACTGAGAAATCTACCGTGATCCTCACCAACCGCCCTCCTTTGCGTCGTGGGCGATGGTCGAAGGGGGAAATAGGCTAAGGGAGGACGTCACAGGAAGGTGAAAAGGCAGTCATCGATACAGGTCGATGGGAAAAGACTGAGAGTGCCGGATGGGATAACGGTCAAGAGGGCCCTGGAGATGACCGGCCACGAGGTGACAAAGTATCCAGAGAAGGGCTCTCTATTTGCACCCTGTGAGGTTGGTGGCTGTTGGAGCTGTGCAGTTGAAATAGATGAGGAGATCAGGCCCGCCTGCGTCACTCCCGTAAGGGATGGGCTTAGAATCAGAACGCATCTTGCAAAGGACTATATACCCAAGAGAATAGTCCACGGCTTCACCCCGCATACTGTTGGCGGGGTGGGAACACCGTGGTGGCTGAAGGATGGCCATGGGTATATAGAGGCTGCCTGCTTTGCAGCTGGATGCAACCTTCGCTGCCCCCAATGCCAGAACTGGGAGACAACCTATAAAGGGAAGGGTACGGCATTGACCCCTCATGAGGCAGCGGAGATCATGACAAGCACAAGAAAAAGAGCTGGAGTGGACAGGATGGCGATTTCCGGCGGCGAGAGCACCCTAAACAGAAGGTGGCTAGTGGAATATGTAAGGGAGCTGAAAAGGCTCAACTTCGACCCAAATGCAAGGATTCACGTTGACACGAATGCCTCTATCCTCACAAGGGATTATATCGATGAGCTGGTGGAGGCGGGGATGACGGATATAGGCCCGGACCTGAAAGGGTATTATCCGGAGACATTTATGCGGATAACCGGGATTGAGGATAGGGGCCTGGCTGAGAGGTATTTGAATACGGCATGGGATGCAGCTCGATATCTGATTGCGAGATACAGCGAGGGGGTTTTCACGGGCATAGGGATTCCCTATAATGGAGAATTAATATCGGCTAAAGAGATAGGGCTGATAGGAGAGAGGTTATATGAGATAGACCCAGAGGTCCAGGTCTGCGTCTTGGACTACAGACCGGAATTTAAGAGGCCTGATCTCGTCAAGCCGAACTATGATGAAATGCTGAACATCCACAAAATCCTTAAGGGAAAGGGGCTAAAGACCGTACTCTGTCAAACCGAGTACGGGCATGTCGGACCGTAACTATGGGGACCGCGATTATAAGGCTTTCAGAGCAGAGGGAAAAGGCCTTGGTGAAAAAGGTGGATGCCCTTATCCAGTATGGCGCTTACGAAAGGGCAATCCGGTGCTGTGAGGAGTTTATAGAGGCCAACCCCAAGAGCCTCAGTGCTCACTTTGTTAAGCACGAGGTTCATATTGCCATGGGAAGATATGAGGACTCCCTTCAGGATGCCAATGACCTGCTGCGCAGTAGAGAATATGAGAGAGAGGGTTTATTCCTGAAGTTGCTTTCACTTATTGCGCTCCTCGAACGACCGACACGCCGCCTGATAAGGCCACGCTCTGGTCAAAGACGGAAACACCACACACAGCAGTTTGAAGAAATCGCTCAAAAGGCACTAACCAATTACAAGGGGGATACCCAGATAGCTTACATGATTGCAGAAGGATACCAACTCATGGGAATGAAACATAAGGCCGCTGAGCTATTGGAGGAGCATTTAAAGACGAGACCGTGGGACGTGCATTGCCTCTATCAACTTGGCCTTATCTATCAGGGCCGCGGGGAATATGAAAAGGCCGTGCGTTGTTATGACCGAGGCCTTAAGAGCATTGAAGAATACTCCGAGTCATTCAAGGAGAATTTTTTCAGGCTGATTTCAGACTCCAGGCACGAGGTCTTGGAAAAGCTGGGGATAAATCAAATACAAGGAATGTAATAGCCAGGGCCTACTCCGGGCCTTGGTGTCAGGCGTAGTCTAATTTTAAGCTCATAGGTATTGTTCTAGACGTAGACATCAATTTGTTCCCGAGGCTATAATCCGGTGTTGCTTCAACTTACCATACCTTGCATGGAGGGAATCTCTTGGGCATTTGCAGGTCTAAGTGCTTCGGGATCTCTTCGCTAAGGGAAGGGCCACCCCCTACTCCTGCATGCTTATTGTTATCCCTTTATAATGGGCTACAGCCGTGGAATCAGTATTATCCGAATCAGACATAAGTCCGATAGCCTGTACCAGTTTTGGCTCACGCCCAAAAAGCCTCTTATAATCAGCATACACGTCCACTCTTTCAGATACCCACCCGCCAATGGGAGAGTCCTGGTTCCGAAGCACTACAATCTTTGTCTTACTGCTGTAGGGGCTTTCAGTTGTGGTCCCGATGGGCAGGGATGGGCTCCACACATATTTTATATTGTCAGGCCTGAGACGACCCTCAAAGATCACATAGACTGCAGCGGCACTGTCCCCGGTCTTCTTGTACCGTTCATCACCACCCTCAGGAAGTTCGAGCACCCGCCACTGCCACAGCAGAAGGGGGTATTTCTTGAGATCATACTCAAACTCCTTGGCTATGGTAACTGCGGTACCTTTAGCCTGTGCTTCAAGATACGTCTCTCCGTTAGACCTCACCCTGTAGACTTCACTGCCTTCTCCACCCCGGGATTTCCAGCCTTCAGGAAACGCCCCAGGCTGAAAGGCAGAAAAATCCTCAACCCTTCTTGTCGCCTCAGCCTCATCACCTGAAGGATCTGTGACCTGCACAATTCCCGAGGCTAAGAAAGATATGAGAACAATCCCTGCAAACCTTTTATAGAGCATCTTTACCTCCATTATTAACCTGACTCATGCACATAAACCTAAACATCATTTATGATCTCTATCTTTACGCTCATGAAACTCTTAGCCAGATAAGCAACAATCATCATTGAACTTTTTTCTCCTCTATTGTTACCATCATCTTCTCCACAATTTCCTTGCCGTTCTGCCTTACAAACAGAACGATACCATTTTCACCGTCTGGCAATATGCCAGGATGGATACCTGGTTCGCTTACACTCCGGTCTCTAAGGGGGGCGCGCGCCAATAATCTGTAAGGTGAAATCACTTTTGAGAAAGATCCCCTTGGAGGGATTATATCCGGTGGTACGGCGGAGTATTTAATGTCTTCAGGCTTAATGCCCTTAAACACAAAAACGCCGTGGGTCTTACTATTGTGAATATAACGTGTGCTATTCCAATCAACCTCCAGATTTTTGTCGGTCTTATTAGTGATCCAGAAGTTAAAGGAGGTGTAAAAACTATATTCCTCCTTCACTGGTTCAATCTTGGCCTCATAATAACTATTAGCTTTGGTTTGAACTGCAGGATTACTTATCCATAGCGTTTTTGACGGGGCACACCCGGCTCCCACCGTAAGGGCGCAACCGACCATTACAATTAAGATAATTTTCATATCAGTGTTCATGGCCTCCTCCTTTTGGATTACCCAGTCGCCATCTGAGTATCTAGCGGCAATAGGGTATAGTCCCGTCTTTAAGAGCTGAGACTACGTGCATAAATTTGCATCTTTCTATTTTCATAGGCTTTTCATTCAAGAAACTCAATACTTTTAATAAAAGCGGCAGCCCTGCCCCCATCCCCTGAAGCGCTGGTATCAACTCCCAGACTTATACCGGATATGATGGGGACTTCATCTTTTTCGTAGAAGGCCTTGAAGTGATGAATCAAATCGAATTCCGTAATCACGGTTTCGCTGGATTTTGGGTTTCCTACGCACACAAACCGTCCACCCTTGTGGTAGAATCTTCCTAAATAGGGCTTGTTAACCTCATCATCCTTTCCCAAAAAGAGAGCAATAAAGTAAGGGCTGTTGGGAAGGGCGAAATGGCCGCTTGAGATCTTATCATATCCAAAAAATATATAAAGCATGAGCGCTTCGTTGTTCACCTTCTTCTCATAGGAGGCGTCTACTGGATACTTGATGATTCCCCACTCGATCCTGACCGAGGAGAATTCCTCCAGTTCCACATTCTCGTTGAATAGAAACTCCCTCGTTCGTGTCTTGGTCTCTAGCACTAGTCCATTTTCGCCGACATCCAGATCAATCTTCTTGCGATCCTTTGCGCCTCCTTCAAAAACAAACCCTTTCGATTGCAGCCACTGCTCGACTGAACCCCCTTCATAATCGGAAAAATCGATGAAGAAGTTAACCTTTTGAAATGTGGCGTTTTCTTGGCTTTTGGGCCTCCCCTCCTCAGCAAATGAAAAGTATCCATTACTTAATGAAAAGACTAGAGTGAAAAAGACTGTTGCTTTAACAAGGTTTTTCATTTGCCACCCCCTTGTTTTTCAATCCTATGCTTAACCTAACGCGCGGACGGGGGATAATCCTCCCGTCTCCTCCGGGGCTTGAGGACCGGCTCGCGAGATCTTCAGGACTGAGCCTGTGCTGCAAAGTTTTCGCATTCCGCTCCGTACTTCCGCCCAAATCTATTGCCACACAATAGACCAAAAGACACTGCATACAAAAGGAGCTGTGCATAGTTTGGCTTTACCCATGTCAGATCAGTGAACGAAAGTCCTATTTCATCTGTTCTTGGGGGACAATTCTTTCCTAAACTGCTCGCCTCCTGGGGGAAAATCCCAGTCAAAGCATTGAACCTCTGAATACGGAGTCGGCTCATGTGAAACCAGGAAGACAGCTGAATCAAGGACATCCCACATAAGCTAGCTTCTTGCCTCGTCAACGTCGGTATCGATCTTATGCGTCATGAGATACCACGTCTTAGAAGTGATACGGACACCAACTATTACGGCTCATCTGGGCGATCCAGAGAGGTTTTCCCTCAAAGCGCATCGAGGTTAAACAAATCCGAAGATGGTTACTCTTGTGGATCGTCTCCCGGGGCTTTCTGGAACGCTGCATGTTGGGGCCTATCGCACAGGTAGAGGGGACTGATAGGCGAGAACCTGTATCTTTTGCCAAGAAATAAACAGGGCCAAAGCAGGGGAGTTCCCGCTTGAGTTCCTCGTCATTTACGTCCCACCAATGGACGACAGGGCCGGTGTCGTAACCGTACCCGGTCGTTTGCACACGTATGTTAGCCTTTCAACGCGCTTACCTATGAATCCGTCCCGGTGCATCCAACCTCCCGCATGACCTGGGCCTGAAAGGGGTCTTTCACCAGCCTGCTAGAAATAGATCTTTGCGTAAAGCTGGAGCCCGCCATAGGTGAATTCAATATTTCCCGTGAGGTCGATTTCGGGAAAATCTTCGCCCTCTGCTTCGATATCCAGACGCATGGTATTATACCCAAGCCCAAGCCCCACACGCTCCCAAACATTGTATTCGACTGCGAGGTTGATATCCGTCAAGAGCCCCCTAAAAGTATCTATTTCTAGATAAAAGAATTCGATACTCTGTTTGAGAAAGAGCCTGGGCGTAAGCGCGAACGTACCCCGCAAACCAAGTACGGGAAGCGGCGCGGTAATTGCCTCCTCCTCGGCGGTTCCTGAAGCAGAAATGGTGAGCTTGAGACCTATGTCCGTTATATGGAATCCGAATGATGCCCCAAGGTCGAAGCGATCATCCTGGAAAAACGAGTACGTGTACGCCAGGTTATAGAAAACCAGGTCGAATTCACTATCCACGGTGGTCCCGGCTGTAAACTGCTTTTCACCAAAGTCGATATCTGCTACCAGGGTTTTCGTGCTATCACGGGAGAGATCGAAATAGGTGAAATTAATTCTGTGACGTCGGCTTTTGCCGAATCGATAGAGTGCGTCAGATCTGAACACCAGGGTCGAGCTTTCCAATCCCAGAGCATCTTCCACATCGATATCGGTACCCACGCCCAGCGTTTTGGAGCCAATTCTTACGTCGCTGCTCAAGTCTGAAAAAAAGCCACCAAGGGTAAAACTGAAACGCTCCCACGGTCTACTGGCCTTCTCCTGCTCCCCTTGATCAGCCAGAACAGGCTGAGAAGGCAGGGAAGCAACTAATAATACGAATGAAACCCAAACCACCTTTTTCATCGCGATCCTCCTCTAAAATTGAAGGTCTAAAGTCCCGCGGCAACATCCTCACTGTAAGATTTCTTGAAGTAGTTGTTAGTAGCGGTTAATCTCCCCTGCAAAGCCTTAGCTCTACCTTTCTTCTCCTCGGGTTCGGTGGGTTTAACTCCTCTCATTTTATATGAATACATTTGTCCTGTTCAATTGCATTTTCCGCAAATAAGCATGCTTCCACGTCCTTAATGATGCCCGCAGCTGCGAAGGAAGTCTTAGATGCACCTCTCGCTGTTCGCCGGCTTTCAAGTTTGTGGCCGGATAACCTCCAAGACATCCTCTTTTGCTCTTATCTGGATATTCACCGATGCGGTCTAGCTCCTTGCCTTAGTAGAATCGAGACCCCCGTTAAGACCGGATTGGCGTCAGTCACTTACTTGAGCTAAGGTACAGCAGACCGAGCGCTTAAAACACCTGTTTTGAATAACGGCTGTTCAGAGACGCTCAGTTGGCAAAAAAGTCACTGACTTGGACGTAAAACTCGATACCATCGCCGCCGCCGGCCAGATCGACGCCGATGCTGATCCCTGATTCTGGGTCGATCATGTAGCGAAAACCGGCACCGCCCGCGAACTGAGTCGGGCTGCTGCCGAGATGGCCGATCTCTTCGGCCACGCGACCCCCTCCCCCGAAAAACAATAGGGTCCATCGACTGGATACATCCCAGCGGACTTGCCTCTGCAGGGTTACCGCATGGTCGTCCGCGCTGGCCGGAACGAAACGGCCTTTCTCTTCCACCGGGTAGCGGATCGCCTGTCCGGCCCAAACGCCCTTCTGAAATTTGGAGTCCTTCACCACCAGCTTGCCGTTGACGATGACGTAGGGAATGCCCGTTGTGGGCAAGCCCTGCTTGCCGGCCTTGTAGGTCGCTTTGTCCTTGACCTTCTCCGCATCGAAGATGGTGATGTCTGCGGCCATGCCGACCTGCAGGCGGCGGCGCACCATCATGGCCTCGAGGCCGGCATTGCCCAAATGTTTGGCCGGCCAGTATCTCATCTGGGCCAGCGTGAACATCAGCGGCACGTTGTGCTCGCGACCAAGCACGACCACTTTGCCGTGTGTGCCTGCCGTCCGCGGGTGCCCCTTGAAGCTCTCGAGCGGATCGTCGAAGGACAAAACGGAATATATGGCATCTGAAGCGACCGTCATTTGGGGCATCTTGAGCCAATACGGCAGCCACTTCTTCCGTGCAGGATTGAAGCCGATGAGTGTCAGGATTCGTTTTGACACCACTGGTCAGAACCCCTCCTTTCACAGGGCTTCATACTGAGAATCGACAGCACGGTTAAGGCGTAAGTGGCCGCGACATGAAGAGGTCCCGGTTTCCTGGAAGACCGAGCTCAGAGGTCTATTGACTCATAAAGTCAGCTGCTCTTTTTCTTCTTTTCGGCACTGGCCACCGTCTTGCGCAGTTCGGCTGAGCCGGGGTTGCGGACAGAGCGCTTCACAAGGATGTCCACCGGTCTCACCACCTTTCCATAGTAGGCCTGATTCCACTTGTCCCGCGTCTTTATGACAGCGCCCTCGAGAGATACACCAGCGTAGGCTCCCTTGGATCGCGCAAAGGAAACTATGTCAGTCATGATATCCGATTTGGCACCGCCACCCACCGGCCCGGCAGCGATGGATACATCTCCCCCGAGCTTGAAAGACGATGCGTACAGGGTATCGAGGGCCTTTCGGGTCCTCAGCATCATGATTACCTCCGCGGCCTCACCGCCGATCTGAAACCCGAACGTCACAGAGCCAATGGTGTAAAACGCCGGCTGGCTCCATTCCCTTGTCTTCTCGTCCCTGGCAATGAGGACGGCGCTGCCCCCAGAGCCTCCGAGGACAAAGCCGCCCTTGAGCAAACTCGGGATGATCAGCAGGCCTTTGGCCTGAGGCAGGTTTTCCTGGAGCCAGGCCATGTTCTTGTCCCTCATGAAGACCTGAAACGTAATACGGGCCTTGTCCACGAGAGTCTGCTGCTCCACGGGCTCCGCCGCAGCCACCGGTGTGGATACCCCTCCAAGCAGAACACCGACAAGAACTACTGCTAGGACACTTGACAATGTAATGTTCATTTTGCTCATTTTCTTGACCTCCTTTCTTCTTTTAAGAACTGCTCATTAACGCATGTATCATTTACTGAAAACGCCAGAATGTCCCCTTAGGTAAACAGAAAACTTAAGTTTGAAATAAGGTGTGCCCGCCATAAAAGGCGGGCACATTATTGATTCAATTTACCTAATTACGGGTTCTTCAATTTGATGGAGCCGCCCTTATACCGGCGGCTCCTTAGTAGTTTCTATTAATATTTGTCAACGTACTTCACGATCACTTCGACCCACCTGCCGACTCCAGCGTCTCCATAACCTTATCAAGGCTGAAGCTTGCTGCTTTCTGACGGGGAGGATACTCCCTGAACGTTTCCAAGAATTTCCCAACATACGCTTGCGCAGGTACCAGCAGGTAAGCTCGATCGAGTAACCAGTCATAATAGGTGTTGGAGGTAAGCTGGGCCCGCTCATAGGGATCACGCCGCAGGTTAAAGATCAACGGCACGCGCAAGGGCACGAAAGGCTCTTGCCAGGCCTGGAAAGTGGCTTCCACTCGCTGCTCCATAAAGATGAGCTTCCAGTCCTGGTAGCGTAACGCCGTTAGATCACCATCATCGGAGAAGTAGAAGATTTCGTTACGGGGTCCCTTCTCCTCCTTACCCGTCAAATGCGGGAGAAAGTTATAACCATCAAGATGGACCTTATATGTCTTACTGCCAGCCTTATGCCCTTTCAAAAGTTTTTCTGTAATGTCAGCATCGCCTGCGGCGGCCAAAAAGGTCGGCAACCACTCCATGTGGTGCATGATCTCGTTGGAAACCTTACCTGGCTTGATCTTGCCGGGCCAGCGCACCATGGCAGGCACACGCCAGCCACCTTCCCAGTTGGTATTCTTCTCACCACGGAAAGGTGTGGACGCCGCGTCAGGCCAGGTATTGTAGTGTGGTCCGTTGTCCGTCGAATAGAACACGATAGTGTTGTCGGCAATGCCGAGTTCATCCAGTTTGGCAAGCAGTTGACCGACGTGGCGGTCATGCTCAACCATACCATCGCTATACTCATCCTGGCCCGATATACCGCGAAGTTCTGCTTTTACATGGGTACGGAAGTGCATCCGTGTGCCGTTCCACCAGACGAAGAAGGGTTTTTTCGCCTTGTGTTGACGCTCTATGAAATCCAGCGCCGCCTCTACCGTCTCATCGTCTATGGTTTCCATGCGCTTCCTGGTCAGTGGTCCTGTATCTTCTATGCGGCCGTCTGCATATGAATGAATCACGCCACGTGGACCAAACTTCTTTCTAAAATTGGGGTATTCGCTTTTCTTGGGATAGTCCTCATGTTCAGGTTCCTCTTCCGCGTTGAGGTGGTAGAGGTTACCCAGGAATTCGTCAAAACCGTGATTTGTCGGCAGGTGCTCGTCCCTGTCCCCGAGATGGTTCTTGCCAAACTGGCCCGTGGCGTAGCCTAATGGTTTCAGCAGTTCGGCAATGGTCGGATCCTCGCTGCTCAGACCCTCTTTCGCTCCTGGCAGCCCGACCTTGCTAAGGCCGGTGCGGAAGACACTCTGGCCAGTAATAAACGACGAACGTCCAGCAGTACAACTCTGCTCGCCGTAGTAGTCGGTGAAGATCATGCCTTCCTTTGCGATACGGTCGATGTTGGGGGTTCTATACCCCATCATGCCCATGCTGTAGGCACTGACATTGGTCTGGCCGATATCATCACCCCAGATGACCAGGATGTTGGGTTTTTCGGTTGCCACTGCCGGATTCACAGCCCAGGCTACCAAAACAAAAATCGCGAAAAATGTGAAAATCCTCGTGCTTATCCGTTTCATTTTCTGTCTCCTCCCTTTCTTCACCTTAATTATTGTCAAATACCAGCTTTTGATGATTCGTTCCCGAGTAAATACATCATCTCCCCCCCGACCGGATTTGCAAACGCGCTCTCCAGCTTGCATTATTTTGGAATATTACTATTCTTCCCAGTTTGGGTCTTCTCGCTGGCCTCCAGTTCTCTCAGTTTTGCCTCCAACCGATACCGGTCCTGTCGGGACAGCCCTTCAGTGCCCAAGGCCTTCTGGTAGAGTGCTTTGGCTTCCTTCACTTTTCCCTGTTCCTCGTGAATGTCGCCGAGCAAGAGGTATGCATCTGCGTACCAAGGCCACTGTTGAACAACCAGTTTAAGCATCTCCGCGGCCCGCTCGGGATCCCGGTTTTTCCGCATGTAGAATGCAATGGTGTAGGCGTACTTTGGATTTGGGTTTAACTGATAGGCCTTCAGCATCAGCTCCATCGCCTCCATGATGCTCTCGTCTGCTAAGAGCACCCCAAGATTATAGGCGGCCTCGTGCATCTTTGGATCGGATTTCAATGCGGCCCGAAGATGATCCTCCGCTTTCGCCTTATGTTTCTGCTCGGCCTTCAGGAGCCCCATGTTAAAGTGTGCGGCTGCATTGGTTGGCTCAAGCTGCAACGCCTTGTTCAGCGCCTTCTCAGCCTCCTCATTTTTTCCCATTCGCGCGTGCGCCATGGAGGTATTGACCAGTGCCATGACCGCCCGCGGCTCCAGCTTCACCGCCGTCTCATAGGCTGCCAAGGCCGTAGGGAGATCCCCATACTGCAGATAGTAGTTCCCGACGTTGTAGTGGGAGGTCCAGTGGTCCGGCCGGGAAAGGAGAAAACTCACGAACTCGTCCGTCGCCTTGTCAAGGTTGGCAGTATCTTGATCCTTCACAAGCATCCGTACCAGCAGCCCTGGATAGCTGGCTAGCGCACCTGCAGCCCGCACCCGCACCAGGCGATACTCATCGCCGGTAGCCTCAATCAAGGCCTGGCCTGTCTGCCTGGAGGGCATCGTACTAAGCGCTTCGGCAGCTGCGCCGCGAACCAGGGCAGATGTGTCCTTCATAGCCTGAAGAATTGCCTGCCACTTGATGGGCTCCGGACAGGCCCGCAGCAGCCGAATCAGGGAGGTGGCATAGACCTCGTCCCGGTCCTTGCTCCTGATGTATATCAATATCTCGGGAAGCCGACTCCAGTCCCGTTTCCGTGCTGCGTCGATCAGGCCGCCCCGATGAAGGATCGTTGCCTGGTAGTCACGATCGCGCCACTTGCGCACCCACTGGTCAGACCACGCCGCATCCTTATCCGTATGGCAGAGGTTGCAGGCGTTGGGTGAGTTGAAGGCGATCGTTGCCGCCGGTGTCGGGGGAAGCATTGAGTGATCACTGCGCCGCATCCGTGCAAACTCGCTCAATGGCATGTGGCATGATATACAATTGTTTCCCGGTGTGTCGGGGGGATGGTGCGTGTGATCAGTCGCGGTTTCGACCCGCTCCTGGTGACAGGGCATGCAGGATTTGTTCGGTTTATCTCTGTGCCGGTAGCGCCCACTGGAAGTATGGCAGTGCAGACAGCTGAGCTGGCCCGACTTGACACATGGGCTCAGAAGCCAGAGCGTATAGGTATAGTTTTCTCCCAGATCCCTGCCATCGGGATAAAAATCGGGGTCCTCCAAGGTCGCCAAGTCATAGTGGTCGAAAAAACGCTCACCGGGCATGAACGACGTGGTCAAGGGTGTCATCTGTGCATGGCACGGGGCACAGGCTGCATTGTTTTGCTCGACCGTGAAGCTCCTGCCACCCCGGATAGTTTTCAGATCTTCAGGGACAGTACCCTTGGGGGCTTCCTTGCACACCTGGATGTGCTCCTCACCAGGCCCATGACAGGTTTCACAGTTGATGCCGGGCTCAGCCCAGGTGGTCTGGTAAGTATCGGTCTTGAGATCATAATTCATGGAGAGCTGGCTCACATGGCAGCGGTAACAGGCCGTGTTGAAGGTGTAGGCCGACTCCTTCCAGTTGACCGGCTCATCTGTCACGTGGCGCATACCGCTGGCAGCCGTATCGAACCACTCTTTCTCGCGCACATCGTAGGCCACAGGCAAAGTCTGCAGGCGCCCGCGCTCCATGGGGGTAAGGAAATAGTAAACATTCTTACCGCCAAGGACGTGCTCTATCGTGTACTTTTTGTCACCGTCAGGTCCTCGCTCCGCAACCCAGCCCTTATCCGGTTCGACCTGGGCACGGAGGGCGATATATAGGTCCGAC
>JABAOH010036626.1_pt1 | contig 19975 bp, 16 predicted proteins | sample 7062181 | NCBI WGS metagenome assembly JABAOH01 (sample SAMN14538630, study PRJNA623070) | marine sediment metagenome | biome: marine biome [ENVO:00000428]; feature: marine pelagic biome [ENVO:01000023]; material: deep marine sediment [ENVO:00002113]; isolation source: pool of 5 deep marine... | reverse complement strand
GCACATTCTGACGAGTTTCCTCGGGTAGATCGTCCCACAGAAGCTCGCACTCTCGAATGACAGCAGGATGTTCTAGCCATACTGCAGGTAAAATGGTATTCATTGAGTGCCATGCAGCGGCCAATACCCGGAGTAGCCCCGGGTGGTTTCCAGATAGTTCCAACAACGATAAAACTTCATCTTTCTTGAACTTCTTTCCATGCCGTTCCTCAAACCGCTTGACCGTCCAACGAGCGTCGGAATCATTGAGAGGTCCCAACCAGATCTGGTTGGCCACAAAAAGATCATTGAATTCCCGAACTTTCTCCCATCCTGCAAGGACATCAAGCGGGCGGCGGGTGGCCAGGAGATAACTCAACATGTACTTGTGCCCATCTCTCAGTGACCGGAGTAAATTGAAGAACTGTCGGTCCACACTGGCCGTTAAGTCGTCAAAACCGTCTATGAGAAAAAGGACCTTGCGGCCAGTCTCCATTGTGACTGAGGAGATGGCGTGGTGAAGTCCATCAAAGCCATCATCCTCGGGAATTTCGCCGTCGATCGATGTACCTTTTACTTGCGACTTCAAGTTGAGATTGGCGAGGTGGAAAAATGCTCCTGAGGTAAATGAGGGAAGGCGGTTGCAGTCAAGAAGGATGCAGAGGACGTCGTCCTCCTTTGGGCAGACCCGGAATGTGATGAATCCCAGGAGATTGGATTTTCCCATTCCGCTGAGACCAATGAGTGAGACACATTCGCCAGCACGCATCGCGGTCATTAAGGCATTGACCTCCTGCTGGCGATAGTTTTTTGGGTGATTGGACCAGGGTGAGATCTCCATGGAGCTATTGTAGCAAATCCGACAGTTTGGGAAAGCTGGCATTCGGATGGGTTGATTTCCGCACTGAATGCTCAACTGGGAGGCATTGTCAGAGCTTTATCATGAGGGAGTCAAGCCATGGTCAAGACAGCACCATGGCTTGGGGATAAGCTGGGTGCAAGTGGCTAAGGTAGGTATGGAAAAAGGAGTTGTGTCATGAATACGAAAAAGTTCTTTCTCACCCTAGTGATTTTCACCGCTGCTGTTCTTATCGCTGGATGCTCTGGATCAGATGCAGATCCGATGAAAATCTTGCCAGTGACCGTAGTTCCTCCGGTTACCTATCCAACCTCGGTTCAGCCCACTGCGATGCCTCTTCCCACTAAAGGGCCAGACTGGGAAGTGGTCCCTACGCCTACACCGTATCACAAGGTGGAACGGGTTCAGCAGGTTCAAGAGGTACGCGCAGGCGAAGTGGATGACAACGTGCGTTGGAAGGAGTACCTGCAGTACAGGAGTATGTATCGCGGTCCATATGTGCATGACGTCGATATTCGAGAGCGTTACATCATCACAGCCCTTGATAAGGCAAGTAATCCGATCCTCGATGCTGAAGTGACGGTATGGGACGGTCAGGACAAACTATGGCAAGCGCGCACATTTGCAACCGGACAGACGTTAGTCTTCCCGCTGGCATTGGGTGCTTCACAGACCTCTGAGTTCCAGGTCTCGGTAAACAAAGATGGGTTGGCCTACACCTTTACAATGCCGCGCTGGACGCAGGAGTCATGGGTTGTGAAGCTAGAGCAATACAGCTCAAGGCAATCACGCATCAACCTCGATGTGCTCTTCTTGTTGGATTCGACAGGAAGTATGGATGATGAGATTGTCGCTCTGCAGTCAAGCATACTCAGCATCGCCGACCAGATCGATCGCATGCGTCCAAGGCTCGACCTCAGGTTCGGGCTGGTCACCTATCGCGACCGGGGCGACAGCTATGTCGTAGCGAAAGTTGATTTCACTGGGAACGTGCGGGCTTTCTCAGATCGACTGGATTCGATCCGGGCCGCCGGTGGAGGTGATTACCCCGAATCGCTGAACGAGGCGCTGCACGTTGCATTGCATGATATGGATTGGCGATCGGATGAAACCGCACGCATGATCTTCTTGGTGGCAGATGCGCCGCCGCACTTAGACTACCCACAGGATTTTGACTATGCCCAGGAGATGGCCATCGCAGCCGCTAATGGTGTCAAGATTTTCCCTATCGCTGCAAGTGGAACGGATGATCAAGCGGAGTACATCTTCCGGCAGATGGCCCAATTCACGCAGGCGCGATTCATCTTCCTAACCTATGACACACCGACGGCAGGTGGAGGCGGTGAGCCTGGTGATGTGAGCACCATGAATGTATCCAGTTACGGTGTACAGGATCTGGATGACTTGGTCATTCGATTGATCCAGGAAGAGCTGGCACATCAAGGACACCAGCAATGAGTATGAGAACCCTTGCGAAGGTTTAAACCTTGCGAAGGTTCAAAAAAGTGAAGAAGTGAATGAGTGGATAAGTCAAGAAGTCGACAAGTCGAAGTGGAGTACCTGTCTACTCTTTGACTTCTTGACGTGTCGACTTTCTTACTTTTTAACTTGTCAACTTATCAGCTTCTATGTAACCCATATGCCCTCTTCATTAGCCCGACGGTACAGTTCCTCGAAAGCGCTGGTCACTGCAGGGTCAAAAAGGAGCGCTTCCCGGTTTAGCGCTCTGCTCATCTCCTCTGTCACACCGTTCTCTTGCCAATTGAGTCCGTTGCTGATGACGTTCTGCGCCATCGCTTGCAAGCGGTCCAAGGCCCGCGCAAATTGCGCTTCAGGTGAATCGCCATGGGTAAACTCGATCCAATATCCAGTCAGAATCTCGGCAAGATCGGAAGGAAGGTCAACGAAGAGTTGCTCAGCTGCAGCCAGTTCATCTTTCTTATCTGTGTAATCCTCAGCGTAAGCGAAGGTATCTCCTGTGATCATCTCTGCCAGATCATGTATGCTAATCATCGCCAATACACGCCCAATATCGATGTCCATATCGAGTTCTTTGTGCAACATCAGCGCGAAGAGTGCCATGTGCCAGGCATGGTCGGAATCGGTTTCATGGCGGCTCTGGTCAGAGAGATACGACGCGCGTTCGATGGATTTGTAAGGATCGATCATCTCCAAGAAGGTAAGAATACGAGCGATTCGTTCTTCCACAGGGACCTCCACATGCTTGCAAGGATGTTGGTACTCAGCCATCATCAGAGTGAGGTACGGCATCGTGCTCCGCGCCCAATGCCGCCTTCAATGAATTGATCTGCGATCTCATTACACCGACTACTTCGAATGGTGGGATGATCATTCGATCACGGCTGTGCCTGAGTTTCATTTCCACTCCGCCCTTCTCCATGGACTTTGGTCCCAAAGTCAGGCGCAGTGGAAGACCAATCAAATCAGCGTCCTTGAACTTCACGCCGGGACGCTCATCACGGTCGTCATAGAGGATCTCAAAGTGGTTGCTGACCAATTCTTCGTAGAGCTGATCCGCCAGTGTCTCCTCACCTTGAAGGCCGATGAGATGAACCTCGAAAGGGGCGACGGAGATGGGCCAGATCAGACCATCTTCATCATGATGTTCTTCGGCGATGCATGCGAGCAAGCGTCCCAGGCCGATGCCATAGGAACCCATCATAACTGGTCTTGCCTTGCCATCCTTATCCAGATAGGTCATGCCCATGTCTTCGCTATACCGAGTTCCCAGTTTGAAGATGTTGCCAATCTCGACAGCGCGTTCGGCCTGCATGGGATTCCAGCATTCGGGACATGGATCCCCATCTTGTGCCAATACGATATCTGCGACGATATCGGCGACATAATCTCGTCCGTAGTTGACATCGATCAAGTGGTAGCCATCTTCGTTGGCACCTGCGACGAGATTGGGAGAATCTGGGATCAAATCGTCAACGACGATGAGTACACCTTCCAATCCGACAGGGGATGCATAGCCCGGGATCGCTCCTGCGACCTCGATTTCTTCTTCAGTCGCAGGTCTAAGTTCGACAGCTTTGAGGGCATTAGCGAGTTTGGTCTCGTTGAGTTCCATGTCCCCACGCAAAACGGCGAACACAAGCTGCTCAGCTGAGATGTCATCATTCATTCGTGTGGCCATCATAAACACAGCCTTGGCAGTCTTCGATTCAGGGATATCGAGAAAAGCAGCAAGTTCGGCAATGGTATGTGCGCCGGGTGTGGCGACCTTCTGAAAGGGCGCAGGTCCCTCCTCAGTGGGTCGTGGTTTGGCGATTTCTGCAATTTGGCGATTTGCCATGTGACCGCACTCTTGGCAGATGAGGATGGTATCTTCGCCGATGGGGGTAAGATACATGAACTCATGGGCACCCGAACCGCCCATCATTCCAACATCTGACTGCACAGCAAGGGCGGGTAGCCCACAGCGATTGAAGATCCTAAAGTAGGCTTGGAGGTGCGCCTGATACTGCAGTTCCAGGCCCTCTTCATCTTCATCCAGGCTGTAGCTGTCAAGCATGGTGAACTCACGGGCCCTGATTAATCCCGCTCTAGGACGTGGATCGTCACGCCACTTGGTCTGGATTTGATACAGAAGGAGTGGGAGTTGTCGGTATGATCGCACCTCGCTTCGGCCCAGATCGGTGACAACCTCCTCATGGGTCATAGCTAGCACCATATCACGTCCTACGCGATCGATAAACCTGCCCATCTCATCCCCTATTTGGTACCATCGTCCTGTTTCCTTCCAGATCTCCGCGGGGTGGACAATGGGCATTCGGATTTCCTGACCGTTGATGGAGTTGATTTCCTCGCGCATGATGGCTTCGATCTTTGTGAGTGCGCGACGGGCCAAGAGCAGCTCGCTGAAAATTCCAGCCGAGAGCTGGCGGATGAAACCGGCTCGGAGGAGATATTGGTGCCCTTTGGATTTCGCCTCGGCGGGGACTTCTCGGAGCGTCTGGCTGAATAGGCTACTCATCCGCATATTATTAGCTCCTCATTGACAGTGGACGCATGTGCGTTTTGGAATTGTAACCTACCCTCGCTTTGAGAGGGTAAGTCTTAAATCACCTGAATCGAATGGAAGCAGTTACTCGGAGAGCGTCTGTAATTGTGGGCTCTTTCTATCCCGATGGCCAAGTAGGCGTAGTGAGTTGAAAACGACGAGGAGGGTTGAACCCTCATGCAGGATGATGGCAAGCGTAATCCCTGCAAGGTTTAGGAGGATCAATGCTGTGAGCCCGAGCATCACACCTAACGCGATGACGAGATTCTCAATGACGATCCAGCGAGTTTTCCTCCCTAGACCGACGGCAAAGGGCAGTCGCGAAAGATCATCCGCCATGAGTACGACATCGGCGGTCTCCAACGCTGCCTCTGTCTTCGCCCCTCCCATAGCGATCCCGACGGTTGCGGCTGCTAAAGCGGGGGCATCGTTGACGCCATCACCGACCATGCCAACCGAACCTTGATCCGCTTCCAGTACTTTCAATGCATAGAGCTTATCCTCTGGGAGTAGTTCAGCCTCGTACTCATCCAGCCCCACCTGATCAGCGATGTAGGCAGCAGCCCGAGAGTTATCACCGGTAAGCATGAGAAGCTGCCGTAACCCAAGATCTCGCATTGACTCGATCGTGCCTCTGGCTTCCGATCTGACCTCATCAGCAATGGCAATCAGGCCGGTGAGGTTGGTTCCGGTGAAAAGTGCGATGATGCTCTTCCCTTGAGCTTCGAGCTCATGGATGGTGTCGTTGAATGATTCTGGAATATGATGCTGACCATTCGGATCTTGGCCAGCTCTACCAACCCACACCTCATGTCCGGCCACGACCGCCTGAATACCGATGCTAGTCTTCGCCTGAACGGAATGGGCGTCGGGTAGATCCAGTTGTCTCGCGTGGGCTTCATTAACAACAGCCTGAGCGAGGGGGTGTGCAGAGTGAAGCTCCACGGAGGCGGCTAACCTGAGCACGTCCTTTTCGTCGCAAGGTGCGACAGGGATGACGTCCGTGACGCTTGGACTGCCTTTGGTTAACGTGCCGGTCTTGTCAAATGCCATCGCTTTAATGAGGCCGAGGTTCTCCAGCTGCGCGCCACCCTTGATCAGAACGCCGCCGCGTGCAGCCCGTGCGAGACCCGCGAGAATGGCGGAGGGCGTTCCAAGTGCAAGAGCACAGGGTGAGGCGGCGACGAGAAGTGCCATTGCCATGAGGAAGGAATCCTCGAAAGGCATGCCGAAGAGCGGAGGGATGATGATAACAAGCAGGACGATGATGAGAATGGCAGGAACGAGGAAGCGCATGATGCGATCGCTTAGGCGCTCAGTAGAGGATTTCTCGGATTGAGCCTGTTCAACGAGTTGGATTACCCTGGCCAATGTGCTGTCCCTGGCTAACCTCGTTGCTCTGACCTCCAGAGCGCCTTCTCCGTTAACAGTGCCGGCAAATACTTGATCGTCCTCCTTAACATCTACAGGAAGAGACTCTCCGGTGATGGAGGAGGTATCGATGGAAGAGGCTCCATGTTCGACGATCCCGTCGACAGGGATCTTGGCGCCTGGTGGTACGAGCACAAGATCGCCAATTTCAACAGTCTCCACGGGCAGGATGATCTCTGATCCAGAACGCCGTACGCGAGCTGTTTTCGGCCTCAAATCTGAGAGCGCGAGGATAGACTGACGTGCTCGGTCCATCGCTCTCCCCTCAAGAGCATGTCCCAGGCTGAAGAGGAATAGCAGAAGAGCTCCCTCCGCCCAATGGCCCAATACAGCAGCTCCCAGTGCAGCGAGCACCATCAACAAGTCAGTATCGAAATATCGCTCTCGAATGATGTGTTGCAACGCGTGTCGAGCGATGGGTAGACCGCCGGTGACATAGGCTAATAGGTAAGAAGCTTGAACTACCGCTGAGGGGAGACCAAGCCATTGCTCACCAACCCAGCCGAGAAGCAAGAAAAACCCTGTGAGCAGGCTTATAAGAAGTTCTGAATTCTCTTTGAACCATCGTCGAAGACCCTGACGCCTGACCCCGTACCCCAGACCCTGGATCCGTCCTTCGATGGCGCGCCGACTGATGATGCGCGAGTCATATTCAACGCTCAATTCGGCTTCCAGGAAGGTGGCTTCGACTCGTAGAATGCCTTCGACCCTCGAAAGGGCGTGCTCCAGAACGACGACACAATCCGAGCAGTCCATTCCTACAATGGGGATAACTGTATGGCGGTAGCGCTTTGTAATTCTGGCGCCTGTCCTCTCGGCCAGTTTTTGAACGTGTGATTCGGAGAGGATGGAAGGATCATAGTGTAGGCAAAGTTCCGAGCTGGAGTCTTTTCTGTTCAGATGTGCGTGCTGGATACCTTCATGATCTCCCAATTGGACCTTCAATCGCTGGATGCAGTCGTCCTGATCGGAATAAATCCCGGGTAGCAATGTCGTGATATCGAGTTCGATTTTCTCTTCATTCATAGTCGAATGTTAAGCTCCGATAGCACTGGTCGGAATAGCTCAATTCTCACTGGTGTTCAACCGTGAAGCACGTGATCGAGCCCGCTTTGATAGAGTTCGGTGATGTGATCATCGTCCAGGCAGTAATAAACCTGGCGTCCTTGTTTCCTGGCGCGCACCAATCTCATTAATCGCAATCCTCGCAGGTGGTGGGATACTGCTGATTCACTAATGCCGACATCCTCTGCCAATCCGCTGACATTTCTTTCGCCATGCATCAGTGAGGAGAGGATCCGCACACGGCTGGGGTCACTTAACGCTTGAAATAGCTCTGCCACCCTTGCTGCGGTCCTTTCGTCAATGGTCACTTCAACCTGGACATCCACGAACATCCCTCCCAGTAATTATTCAATATATGAACAGGTATTCATATATTTAGGATAGTATAGCCCTATTGGAGAAATCATGTCAAGAGGACCCTAACCCCAATCCCTCTCCTTGGAAGGGAGAGGTACAGTAGGTTGGCCTTTTCTTGCTATCGCTTTGCAGTAGAACACGTTGATCATGACCTTGATCCCTCACAAACCAATTAGTGTAGGGGCGAAGCATTCGCAGAATTCAACCTTGCATACTAAATTCGCATTACCGCGAATGCTTCGCCCGTACAAACGACTGTTCGAACTCAGAGCAGCAATGTCATAGAGATGTTGCCCAATGGTGCAGTGTTTTTCCAGTTCGTTGAATGGATCCTTACCACGAGCCCTCTTCCTTTCAGGGAGAGAGATAGACACGCACGGTCGTTGCAACAAGCGACTAAAGTCGCCACTACGGGGATTATGAGAATGTAGTAACGACTTCAGTCGTTGTATTAAGCGACTAAAGTCGCCACTACGCGGATAATGAGAATGTAGTAACGACTTTAGTCGTTCATATTAAGGGGCTGCCCTCTTGGGACAGACCCACTCAAGACTCGTCCCTTTCGATTTATCTGCCGGTTGCGGGGCAGAGCCTCGCGACCAGGAGGTGGTTGACTCAGCGTCTAATTTGAGGATAATTGGATAAATCAAAAAGCTGAGACGGAGGAAAGTAGCTGGGAGAAAATCGTCAGGGAGGCGAGGGCTTAGACTGAAACCTTCGCTCGATGGATACCCAGTGAAGTTCCCTCCCGAGCTGCCCGGGGGAACGCCTTATTGAGCCAGTAGTTCGGGCCGGAGCCTCGCCGTTATCATAGAGGAGCCGATCGCCACATTGAGGTCGTCGGTACAGAGTGGGCCATTCGGCCAAGAAGGGTGGTACCGCGGGAATTCGCTCCCGTCCCTTTATGGGATGGGAGTTTTTCAATAGTTTGTATCCATAAGGTTGGTGAGAAGTCAACCTTGAGGAGGAATGATGTTAGAGAAAGTTGATAAGATCGAAAAAGAGGCTTTAGCGGAACTGGAGACCGTTTCCAGTAATGAAGAGCTTCATGCCTGGAAGGTCAGATACTTGGGACGCTCGGCGGAGTTAGGCGAAGTCATGCAAGGATTGAAGGACTTGGATGCAAAGCAGCGTCCTTTAGTGGGGAAGCGTGTGAACGAGGTTAAAGTTGCCCTCGAAGAGGCCTATGATGAGCGCGTCGAGACGATCCGTCAGAAGGAACTGTCGAGATCACTCAAGGAGGATCGATTGGATGTGACACTTCCTGGTCGTGCTCAGCCGAGAGGACGGCTGCATCCCGCAACGCAGACCCTGCGCCGGATTTACGCCATCTGGGCCGATATGGGTTTCCAGGTTTATCGCTCCAGGGAAGTTGAAACGGATGAATATAACTTCGAACTGCTCAATATGCCCGCATACCATCCGGCCAGGGATATGTGGGACACGTTCTACACATCGAGAGAGGGGATCGTGCTACGCACGCACACTTCTCCGGGTCAAATTCACGTCATGCGTGAAAGAACTCCCGAGCCCATTCGAGTGATCTTGCCTGGAATGTGCTATCGATATGAACAAATCACTGCAAGGGCTGAGATCCAGTTCAACCAAGTGGAAGGATTGGCGGTGGGGAAAACCATTACCTTCGCAGATTTAAAAGGAACGCTGAGGGCATTTGCGCAACGAATGTTCGATCAAGATGTACGCACACGCTTCCGCGCCCAGCACTTTCCATTCACGGAGCCCTCCGCAGAAATGGACATTGAATGCTTCCTGTGTGAGGGGGTGGGTTGTGCAGTATGTAAATATACCGGCTGGTTGGAGATACTCGGTTGCGGGATGGTCCATCCCACAGTCCTGAGGAACGGTGGGTATGACCCCGAAGAGTTTTCAGGATTCGCATTCGGAATGGGGCCTGAGCGAATCGCAATGCTGCGCTATAACATCGGAGACATCCGCATGTTCTGGGGGAATGATTTGAGGTTTTTGGAGCAATTCTGAGAAATAAGTCAAAGGGTTGATGAGTTGAGAAGTGAAAACGTCAGTGGTTCTATAGGCAATGAGACATCTAGATATCTAAGAATTAGTAAGAAATTGTGTAAAGGAATTCGATGAGTAGGAGGCTGGCAATGGGGGAAACAGGACTCGAAAAACTGCATGTATGGCAAATGGCAAAGGAGCTTGTTGTATTCATTTACAAAGATGTCGATGCTATTTTGCCTGACGAAGAAAAATGGGGACTCCCTGCACAAATTCGACGAGCAGTCATTAGTGTTCCAGCCAATATCGCAGAAGGGTACGGTCGATATTACTTTCAAGAGAGTATTCGTTTCTGTTATAACGCTCGGGGATCAATCGACGGGCTTTACACACATAATCATCGCGCGAGACCTGGGTTTTATACCTGATGAAGTTTTCATACTTTCAAAGAAGAAAATCAACTCACTACGCCAAGCCCTTAATGGTTACATCCGATACCTGAAACAACGAAAAGCAGACAGAGCTCATGTAGAAACCTCAAAAGAACTGAAAGAACGAATGGAAGATTATGCGCTTAGTATAGACATTTATGATGAATGCCAAATTCGAAATGGAACCCTTCAAGACGAAGGGATTAAAGATCCACTCGAGTAATTACTCTTTGACTTTTCAACATCTTGACTTATTCACTTAATCGAGTTGACGAGTCAACAAACTTTAGAGGGAAACAAAATGCTAATCCCACTATCCTGGATTAAAGACTATGTCGAAGTTGAACTTCCGCTGGAGGAGCTTGTAGAGCGGTTGACGCTGGCGGGATTGGAGGTGGAGGAACTGCGCTTTGTAGGGCTTCCGCTACCAGACACTGCCGTAGGGGGTCACATTGGCCCTCACACCAAGGTATCCGGAATGGCCTGGGATCCGGACAAGATTGTTGTCGGTGAGATCCTTGAGGTCATGCCGCACCCCAATGCTGACCAGCTTGTGCTGTGTCGGTTAAATGATGGTTATGAGGAGCATACCTTGGTCACAGGTGCGCCCAATCTCTTTCCGTATGTTGGCAAAGGGCAACTATCGGAAGGACTCAAGGTTGCTTATGCCAGAGAAGGCGCAGAAATCTACGATGGTCACAAGCCCGGTTGGGAGATCATGACATTGAAACGTGCCAAGATTCGCGGTATTGAGTCATACTCCATGGCTTGCTCGGAGAAAGAGCTTGGGATATCGGAGGATCATGAGGTCATCATTCTGCTTGACGATGATGCTCCTGTGGGAGTTCCACTCGTCGATTACATGGGAGACGCGGTTTTGGACATCGCCATTACGCCGAACATCGCACGTGATGCCAACGTGCTAGGCGTCGCAAGAGAAATCTCAGCCCTGACCGGAAGTCGGCTGAAAGAGCCTGATTACAAGGTCCCCTGGAGTGGAGATCCATTAGAAGGAAGGGTGGAATTGGAGATCAACGTTCCAGAGTTGAATCCTCGCTTCGTCCTTGGCCTAATCGAGGGGATTACGATCGGTCCAAGCCCATGTTGGGTTCAAAGATGCCTGCGGCTATCCGGAATTCGACCCATCAACAACATTGTCGATGCCACGAATTATGTGATGATCGCGCTGGGTGAACCGTTACATGCTTTCGATTTTGACGTACTGCAGGAGCGAGTAGGTGGGGGAGTACCCAAGATCATCACGCGTCTTGCCGCGCCCGGTGAACGCTTAAGAACACTTGACGATATCGAACGCGATCTTGATGATTTCACTGTCCTTGTGACAGATACCACAGGAGCGCTTTCCATAGCGGGAGTGATGGGAGGCGCTGAATCTGAGGTGAGTAACAGTACCAAGAATGTCTTGCTTGAAGGCGCAGCGTGGAATTTCATTAATATTCGCCGTACCGTGGCCTCCCAGAAGCTCACTTCAGAGGCAGCATACCGTTTCTCGCGCGGTGTTCATCCGGCGATGGCAGAACGAGGGGTTCGATTGTGTCTAAGCATGATGCAGCAACTGGCTGGTGGCACGATCGCCCGCGGTTTGGTGGATGAGTATCCGCTTCCTCCGGAGGACCCAATTGTAGAAATCACGTCGAAAGACGCTGAAAGGTGGTTGGGTGTCGAGCTCGAGGCAGATGAGATGGAGGATATCCTTCAGCGCCTTCAATTCGAGGTCGAGCGGGATGGAGAGATTATCAGGGCGAAAACACCCGATCACCGGCTGGATATATTCACGGGTGTGATTGGAGTGGCAGATCTCATGGAAGAGATTGCACGCATCTACGGTTATGACCGCATCCCTGAAACCCAGATCTCGGATACCATCCCGCCGCAGTACGATAACCAGTCTCTGGAGCATGAAGAAAGGGTGCGAGATTTGCTGGCAAGGTTGGGCCTACAAGAGGTGATCACATACAGGATAACGGCTGAAGATAGGGAGGGTCGACGTTTCCCGATTGAGTCACCGCCTGATGATCATCCTTTCATAAGGCTCTCAAACCCAATCAGTACCGACCGTGTGGTCATGCGTCACAGTCTTCTGGCAAGTGTGCTAGAGATCGTTGAGAAGAACGCTCGCATCCGTGATCGAATCGCCCTTTTCGAAATCGGCCCAGTGTATTGGGTCTCAGAGGGTGATGACCTGCCGGAGGAGAAGCTGCAATTGGTCATCGCACTCACAGGACCACGAGGCTTGATCTCATGGCAACCAACCGATGAAAGTATCATGGACTTTTATGATCTGAAAGGCGTCATCGAGGGATTGTTGGAAGGCCTCAAGCTGAATGAAAGGCGTTATGTCTCTGCAGATCATCCGAGCTTTCATCCGGGGAAGTGCGCCCGTATGGTTTTGGGTGAACGCACTGTGGGCGTTTTTGGGGAAATCCACCCTCTTGTTCACGAACGATATGACTTTTCAGAGGCCCCTGTGCTGGCAGCGGAACTTGACCTGGATGCAATCCTCGATCTCATTCCCGAAGAGATCTCACTTGAAAGCGTCCCAAGTTTCCCACCAATCCTGGAGGATCTCGCCATTGTCGTAGATGAGGATATCAACGCCAAAGATGTTGAAGACCTCATCCGAATGGCAGGTGGTGAGCTTCTCGCAGAGATCAGACTCTTCGACCTTTATCAGGGTGAACAAATTCAAGAAGGGAAGAAAAGTCTCGCATACTCACTTGTTTACCAGGCTCCTGATCGTACACTTACTGACAAGGAAGTGGCGAAGGTGCGGGACCGGATCGTTAGCATGCTAGATAAGAAGCTAGGGGCAAAACTACGTGAGTGAGGTTTTCAAAAGCCTCTTTGACCAATTTATGAACAGCGTTTAATTAGGTTCGCTGAAGTGTTTAATAAATTGGGGTCCTATGGGAGTGCAGGTTCACCATGGGACCCTTTGCCATTCTTGAGTTCCACTTTCGTAGCTCTCACGCGTTTCAACTTACGAACACTTCCAGTCTATACTTACCAGGGCCCATGCAACAGTATCGGTGTTTGGCCGATATGCAGACCCATTGAGGGGGTTACACGATAATCTCAAAATGACTTCGCAAAGAGGAATTCAGCGTCATGAACATCTATTTTTCATGCTCACTTACGGGAGGACGGGAATTTGAAGAGGTGTATGGATTGATCGTCGATCATCTCGTCGCACATGGGCACGATGTCCTCACTGAACATCTAGCGCGCCCTGAGGTCATGGTTGAAGAAAGGATCATCGATCCCAATGAGGTATTCCAACGAGACATTAACTGGATTCACGAATGCGACGTCTTGATTGCCGAGGTGAGCACTCCTTCGCATGGCGTTGGATATGAGATTGCATGTGCGTTGTGGCAGCATAAGCCGGTGCTGTGTTGTTACAAGGAGGGTACAAGAGTATCCAAGATGCTTACGGGTAATGATACGGCGGGTTTCGAAATACGGACTTATAGGGAAGTATCCCAAGTGTTGGATGAAATTGACGGCTTTCTCAGTCTATTCACGTACGAGTGAATGGCCGGATTTCTAGTTACTCAGGAGGCATTCTGATGAGTGAAGAAAGACCTGCATTGATTGACGGATTAAAGTGGATCGGGCACGATAGCTTCCGAATTGATGTACCTTTTGTGATTTACATTGATCCTTGGCGTCTTCCGGTGGACAGCCCGCCTGCGGATCTGATCCTGGTAAGTCATGAGCACCAGGATCATTGCTCGCCGGACGATGTGGCTCGCATACGCACGGAGGATACGATCGTAATCGCGAATCCAACAGCAGCATCAAAGCTAGTGCCAAGCGTTAGGGTTATTAACGCCGGCGACAGCATGGATGTTAATGGTGTTATGGTGGAGGCGATACCTGCATACAACCTTGATAAGCCATTTCATCCAAAGGAAGCAGGTCATGTAGGTTATATCCTCACCATCGGTGGTGAGCGGTTGTATTTCGCTGGCGACACCGACCACATTCCTGAGATGGAACAAGTGCGATGTGATGTTGCACTCCTTCCAGTGAGCGGGGTCTACGTGATGACTGCGGAAGAAGCTGCAGAATCCGCACGAACGATCCAGCCGAAGGTTGCTATCCCCATGCATTACGGTGCAGGTGTTGCCGGTACACTGGAAGATGCACAGCGCTTTAAGGAGTTAAGCCCAGTTCCAGTCATCATTCTTGTAGGAGAAGAGGCGGAGTGAATTGCTGGCCGCGTTCGTGGATTCGATCTCGCAGATCTTTTACCGATTCAGAGGATGAAGCTGAAGTTTAGTGTGATATAGTTTGGGGTCTTGAAATGAGTGACGCCAGCCCCTGAATTCCACACAATTGTGGTTCCCGGCTGGCGTTGCTGCATGTCCAATCTGCTGTTATACCGCTTCGATACGTTCGATCTCTGGGAAAAACTGCCGTACCGCTCCTTCAACCCAGCCGTGAAGCGTTGTCTTGGAGAGACTGCAGCCCTCGCAGGCTCCTCCCATTTCGACTTTGAGAACCTTGCCATCAAAGTCGACCATGCGAACCCACCCACCGTGATATTGTTCAATGTATGAACTGACGACTTCCAAGAGTGAGCGCATGCGTTCCTCGGCGGGAGCGTCCGTGTTGTGGCTGTGTACAATCTGGTCTGACATCGTGCACCTCGCAAGGTTAATTGTACATCAGCGGTTGTTGCCTGAATTAACACCTTGCCAAAGGAGTTCTACGACTTGTTTGTGGGTGTTTCTTAATCGTTCTGCGATGACTGCAGCCAGTCCCTCAAGAATGACGACGCCGATTTCAGGATTTGAAGTGCATAGCTCGTGGAGGTCCTCTCCGCGGATACTAAGCACTTCACTGTCCTTTGTTGTAATTGCGCAGGATGTATACACGTCACGTCCAAGAGCAGCTGACCAGCCGAAGACGTCGCCGTCCTTGATATCGGCTACGTGCAGTGTTTCTCCATCATGCGGTTTGAAACGGATGGATACCCTCCCTGACAACATGACGTACAGTCGCTCCGCATTACCCCCCTGGTGGAAAATGATTGTGTCGTCAGGGATGCTTTCATGTGAAAACTTCTTCATAAGAAGTTTGATATCTTCGGGTTCCAGCCCTTTAAACAAAGAAATGGAATCCGGATCAAAGTTTTTCGCCATGAATCATCACTCGTCCGATATAGACCTAGTCTACTTATGCTGGTGATCATTCCTTAGTGGAATCCTTCCTATTTCTCATGACGTACGTCATGAGGTTGGGCATTAAAGTCAGGTCCTGCTTCATATGATTGTCCAAGATGCCTTCGTTGACCTTACATTCGGCTGACATATGGACTGAAAATCTTGACGTCGAGTGTCTTTGTGGGTATAGTATCGGATACAGGCAGACATCTGGGTGCCCCCCTCACCTAGATGTCTGGCCTGTGTTTTAACGGGTGTTGAGATATCGCTGTGGGGGCAAAATTCATGTAAGAATCTGCTGAAGTGCGTTTTCCAGCCGATGTATTTCCTCAAGAGTGTTGTAGTGTACCAAACCAACCCGTACCATTCCGCCACTACTCTCCAGACCCAGGCGTTCTGTGACCGCGGGCGCATAATAATTGCCGTTCCAGACCTGGATTCCATACTCATCCAACATTTCGGCGATCTCCTTCGGATGGTGTCCCTCGACTGTGAATGATACTGTGGGCACACGCTCTACCAGTCGATCAAGATCTGTGAGGCCCCATATTCGTAGATCGGACAGAGGTGATAACGCTTCGATCAACGCTCGCGTGAGTTCTGTCTCGTAGGATCGAATCTCATTCATAGCGACGGTTAGAAGATCACGGCGGTTAACATGGTCATCGTGGTTGGACACTCCGGAAGTTGGACTTGCGGAACGCCCAAGTTCGGTAAGGTATTCCATCACACCAAGGACACCAGCAATTCCCTCGAAATTTCCTGTTCCGCTCTCGAATTTCCCAGGTGGTCCCTCCGGCGCTGGCCGAACTTTGTACGCGTTCAACCTCTTGAGGTGTTCATGCTTACCATAGAGGACACCGACATGAGGACCAAAGTATTTATAGGCGGACATCACGAGAAAATCACAATCCAATTCTTGAACGTCGATGGGGCCGTGTGGTGCATAGTGTACGGCATCAACGTAGCATAATGCTCCAACACTGTGGGCCATCTGTGCGATCTGCGCGATGGGGTTGATCGTACCAACAGCGTTAGAGGCGTAACCAACTGCAACGAGATAAGTGCGCTCGTTCAGCAAGGATGCCAATTGATCCATTTTGAGTGTGCAGTCTTCGACGTCGAAATCCAGCCAATGCACTTTGCATTCGCGGTCCCGCGCTGCGAGCAGCCATGGCGAAATGTTGGCATCATGGTCAAGCCAGGTGACGATGATTTCATCGTCAGGCTGGAGGTCCAACGCGAGTGACCGGCTCAGGTTGAAAGTCAGGTTGGTCATATTTGGTCCAAACACTACTTCCTCCGGTCGGGGGGCATGGATGAAATCGGCTGTTGCGGAGCGAGCTTTATCTAGGAGCGCGTCGGAGGATTTACTTGTTGAGAAGACTGCATCGGAGTTTGCGTTGGTATTGACCATATACTCTTGCATCCGATCCAGGACGCGAGTTGGAACCTGGGTTCCGCCGGGCCCGTCGAAATAGACTTTACCGGAAGTTAGGGCAGGAAAATGGGAACGGACATCATCAGGATTGATGGGCACTATCAGCCTCCAATGTGGTTCTAGGTTAATGATAAGAGCTGGTAAGGGTCAGATTCACCGTATGAACGATGCATTTGAACTGATCGGCGCTTGATTTTACTCGAGAAACATGGGCGAGAGAATTGGCGATCAACATCAACTTAGGCTCCTCGCACCAATCCATTTGTGCTGAGGGGAGATTGAAAGATGATCTACGTGTCGCGGCCTTGTGAAAGCTTGCGATAGATCTCCTCCGCTCGAAGCAGGTCTTCTGTTGTGTTAATGTTGAAAAAACTTATATGCTCCGGATCGTATCGCGATATCACATCATCTTCAACTGCTTGGACAGTGACATCGGGGAAGAAACTAATCATGCGCCTCCTGCTCTTCTGTATAGCAGCCTGGATTGCTGGTAGACAGGAACGAGCGTAGAGAGCATGAAATGGTTCATATTCGTTACTGCACATTGGGATTACGACATCAGCGGTACTTGGGACTTCGATCATGTGCCGTAAAAGTTGGCGATTGATAAAAGGCATATCACATGCAACGACCAAGGCGCGATCTCCTTGCATGGCGTCAATAGCGCTATGGAGCCCTCTCAATGCTCCTGCTTCTGGGATTGGATCCAGGACCAGTCGAAAACCAAGATAGCGGAGGCGTTCTGGACTATTGGTTGCGATGATTATTTCGTTACCTAACCCATCAACCTGTTTAAGCACGTGCTCGATGAGAGGAATTCCGGCCAGGAGTGTCAGTGCCTTCTCCTCACCCATTCGTCTTGATTGGCCACCCGCCAGGATCGCGATCGATAGCATAACGTCAACCTACCCCTTTCATGGTAATCGAGGTGTTGGGAATTGCATAGCGAATGAAGATATTAAGCTCATCGTGATCATTCGTCAAAGTTGCAGGTCCAATCCCCACAAGAGCGGGTATAATGATTCTAGTACGCCTATGGGATCCTTGGCTGAAGTACTCGATTCAATGACAGTAGAGGGAGAGCTATACGAGCGTCTCCCTGAAGGAGCGGTGCGCTGCCATGCGTGTGGGCACCGCTGTTTTATTCGCAGCACTCGTCGTGGGATATGCAAGGTTCGTTACAACGAAGATGGAATCCTGAAAGTACCATTCGGTTACGTAAGCGGATTGCAGAGTGATCCCATCGAAAAGAAGCCGTTTTTTCATCTCCTTCCGGGAACTGACGCGCTCAGCTTTGGGATGCTGGGTTGCGATTTCCACTGTGCTTACTGCCAAAACTGGGTGAGTTCGCAGGCGATGCGTGATCCTGCGTCGGACTACTCTGGGAATTACCTGCGCCGGATATCGGCTAAGGAGATCGTCAAGTTCGGCACCAGGATGGGGGCTTCCGTCGTCGCCTCAACGTACAATGAACCCTTGATAACCTCAGAGTGGGCAAAAGCCGTCTTCAACGAGGGAACAGAAGCGGGCATGGTCTGCGTGTACGTCTCCAACGGTAATGCGACTCCTGAGGTTCTTGAGTATCTACAACCTCACCTCACTGGCTTTAAGATCGACCTGAAGACGATGCAAGACAAGCAATACCGTAGGCTTGGTGGTGTACTCCAGAATATTCTGGACTCGATCAAACTAGCCCACGAGATGGGCTTGTGGGTTGAGGTTGTCACCCTGGTGGTACCGGGGTTTAACGATAGTAATGAAGAGCTTATGGACGCTGCACGGTACTTGGTTTCAGTGTCTTCGGATATTCCATGGCATGTCACTGCATTCCACAAGAATTACAAAATGACGGAGCCGCCGAACACAACCGTCGACACACTCATACGCGCTGCAGAAATCGGACAGGAGGCAGGGCTGAGGTATGTGTACGCGGGAAATTTACCGGGTCGGGTCGATTCTTATGAGAATACGATCTGCCCCTCATGCGGGAAGGTTCTTATCGAGCGGCTTGGCTATGTGCTTTTAAGTTACCATTTGACCGCAGAGGGAACCTGTCCTAAATGCAACACCAAGATTGCAGGTATCTGGCCCGAGGATCCTACTCTAGTGAAGACTGGCTCATCCCTTGATCTTTTCAGTCGTAGACCAAAGGTGGTTCGTTGAAGCGCTAGGATACCCATTGAAAGATCAACATGGGGAAAATGGCTCAAGATAGGCAAGAAGTAAAACTGTTACTCACTTTCGACCCGATTTCCGAAGGTCGGGAGGAGTACTTTCATTATGTGCTAGGTGAGTTCATTCCAACCCTTGAACATCTAGGCTTGAAATTGTGTGAGGCCTGGCACACAGCTTATGGCCCATACCCGCTGCGTCTGACGGGCTTTCTCGCTCGCGATCGCGCAACGATGGAAGAAATCCTGACCTCGGAGGATTTCCAGGAACTTGAAGCGCGGCTTCAGGACTACGTACATAATTACACTCGACGTGTGGTTCCAGTGCGACGCAATTTCCAATTCTAAAGAGTGCGCATTGCAGAACCTAGCATTATTAGGCTATAGAGCGGTACTATCCAAAAGGATAGGATGTATTTGCCAGTAGACCATCATAATCCTGTCATTTGTCACTGGTTACAGTCAATGCCTTTCATTAGAATTTTCAAGGTCCTGGTCTATCGATCAACTCGGCTATCATATCGGTAGCTTTCAACGAAGCCCGACCAGGGCTATTTTTATTGTCGGGGATCAAAAGATCGGAGATCGGGAATCAGAGGTTTGGCATAACGGGATAACTATCGTTCGTGCAATCTGCAAAGCTATCTTTGAGAATTATGTACAAAAGCAGTGGATGAGGTGCTATAGCTGATTGTCACAGAGGTGTGTGACAGTTGGCACTACGAGATTTGAACCGAAGGAATTACGGTTATTAGAGTAAAGAGGTCGACTCTGGAGGCCAAAGGTGACTCAAACCATGTGGATGTCTGTTAAGAAAGCCCATTGCGAGAGAGTGGGAGAGGTTGTGTTCTTGGAAGCGAGGTTGGTATTTCCTGCGGATATTTTGCCCGATCAACCACCTCGAGTCCTAGGGCACCGATGTAACCGCGGTCTAGAGTGCAATTCCTTTGATAAACCAACTTGTTGCTGGGCTGGTACACAACCCGCATACGACCCATTTGTGTAGATTGATTGAAATACCATCCATGTAGAGGGCCCACTCCAT
>JABAOH010042035.1_pt2 | contig 19978 bp, 12 predicted proteins | sample 7062181 | NCBI WGS metagenome assembly JABAOH01 (sample SAMN14538630, study PRJNA623070) | marine sediment metagenome | biome: marine biome [ENVO:00000428]; feature: marine pelagic biome [ENVO:01000023]; material: deep marine sediment [ENVO:00002113]; isolation source: pool of 5 deep marine... | reverse complement strand
AAAATGAGAGTCGACCTTCTTGCCGGAGGTTCGGGACTTCTCGAGCCCATCGAGCTCGGATTACTTGAAGGAATAAGCCAAGAAGAAGGAACCTTGGTTATCCTAAGCAAGGAAAAAAATCTCTCTCCCCTCAATGACTTGCTCGAAGGGCAGACAAGAATCGGGCTGCAGAGCATAAGTGAAGTTAAAAAAGGAAGAGAGATCTGTATTTTTAACTCTCATAAGGGAGAGGTAAAGTCTATTTCTCAAGTGGATAAAAAAAGCATAGTCCTTTCCTCCCCTTTAAAATATTCCTTCCTAAAGGAAAAAACCCAAGTTCTCCTTCTTAAAAAAATATCTCTCTTTCTTGACAAGGATAAACAAATCCTCAGAAGAAAAGCCAACTCCAGCCCTGCCCAACCTCTTTTAGAAGATACAATCTTATTTACTTTTAGCTATGAAAAAGCCACTAACCTGGCGAGCCTGCATCTTGCGCTCGAGTCAAATAAGGAGAAAAAATATGAAATTTCGGTGTTTCCCAAGAATGCAGCCCTGGCATACAGACGCTGATAGGAGCGCTGGCCTGAACGTTAACCTGTATGCTAATGGGTACGACGACCTGAACACTGGCTGGCAGGCAAACAAGAGCAATAACCTGAACGCTGGCCAGAAACAGGAAGGGCAGCAGTGCATTGACCAAAAGAGAAACACAAGGAAAGGCAGCGTGACTCTGGTCTCTGTATTTCTTTTTTTCATATTTTCAGCTCTGGGGTTGAGCATGCTTTATTTTTCTCAAATTTATCTAAAATTAAGCACTTATAAAAAAAACTCGACTCTCCTTGATTATGCTTCTGAGAACGGAATAAAGCTCGGCTTAGATCATCTTCTCAATTTGCTTTCGCAGACAGTTTCTCCTTCGCTTCTTTCCCAACAAGGATCGAACGAGCTCCGAGAAGATACAGTAAACAAAGGCTATGAAATAGTAGAAAAGCTCCTCGGAGCGCGCCTTCCGCTTAATAATTCGCAGTCATGGGAGAGCGTTGGATGGCAAAGCAGCACAAATTTTTACTTCGAAAGAATAGAGGAAAAAGAGGATTATTTCCATGCTTTCTACAAAGCAGAAATCTCATCAGAAGGAAGAATTAAGAATTTTAAAGAGGCCAGAGAATCCAGCCTCGAGGCGAGGTTGGGAGTTCTCGCCGGTAACCTCCCTCTTTCCTATATTCCTTTGCTCATAGATAAAAAACTTGATGCAGGCCAGAAAAATAATTTTACAAAAAATAATAAAATAGACTTCCTTCCTTCAGAGAAAAACCTCATCTCCCCTCAGATAAGCTTCGCTGAAGGAGATCTGATTCCCAAAGACGCAAATTCCCAGGTGCAAAAGGCCCTGAAAATAAAATTCTTTTACCCGCAGAATCTTTCCAACCGCCGCCTTCGAACCATCCTGGGCCTGGAAGAGACAAACGAGCCCGTGCCTGACGGAGTTTATTTAATTAAGGACGACTTGGGCCTTGGAGGGATTTATGTCCAGGGAGATCTGGAGGAGATGGTCACAGCCATCGAGGAGGACTTCCAGGTAGTAGCATTTCTTACAGAACAGGGCTGCTGGATTCTCAAGTTCAGCCCTCAGAAGAGCAAAACAATTTTTTCCACACCCGTGGAAGTCCTTCATTACGATCTTATCCCTCTGGGCATCATCATCGTCAACGGTAAGATCAATTCACTCGGCGGTGGGGTGATGGACCCATCCGGCCAAGCCTTCCTGGTCACAGAAGAAGAAATCCCCTCAATTATTAACGGCGTGAATTTAACGATTATCTCCTCGGATAAAATCACTATTTCCTCCCATCTCATCCACCAGGGAGTTAAATGGATAGATAAAGTGCCCTATGTGAAGGACAGAAATTCCCAGCTGAATATTTTTGTCACGGGAAACGATTTTCTGGAAAACACAAAGAGAGAGGGAAAAATAATCGTCGACAAAGACTCTCCCCAGGAGATAAAAATTCAAGCATCTCTTACTGCTGCGGATAAGGGATTTTCCGTAGAAGGAAAGGGAAAAACCGTCCACATTCTGGGAAGCCTCCACGCCTCGGATTATTCATCTAATGGAAACAAACTAAACCTCGCATTTGACGAGCGGCTTTTGGAAGAGAGTGACTTAATCCAGAATGCACCGAAGACAGCCAAACCCGTTCTTTGCCTTTCTTTTTTTAAACCTATGGAGTGGAAGGAATTCTGAATGAATGATAAAAAGATATTTTCTTCTGAGATTAACCAAAAAGGGTTTTCACTTGTGGAGGTGCTTATCGCCACTTTCATGATTGCCATCATTCTGGGCCTTGCTTCAACTTCATTCCTGAACCTTGCCCCTAAATATAAGCTTAAAAGCGCTGTTAGGGAAATAAACTCCCGCCTGAATTATGCCAGGTATAAATCCATATTCGAGGGAGTAAAAGTCAGGATCAAATTTGCCCATCATAGCTATGCCATCGAAACCTATGATGAGGAGAAGAAGGAATGGAAGCGAGAGCGAGAATACTTTCTCGATGGTGTGACTCTTCAAGCGAACAACAGTCCGACTTTCCATCCGGTGGGAACAGTGTCCAATTTAGCTTCTATCTACATCTCTAATTCATGGGGAAAATATAAAATAACACTCGCTATCTCGGGAAGGATAAAAATTATCCAGCTTTAAACTTTAGAAAATTACTGGCTTTTGAGGGCAGCTAGTCGCTTCTTGGCATCATCGACTTCGGGAATGCCGGGGTCGGCGTCTTTCCAGAGATTGAGGAATTTCTCGTAATGCTCGATGGCTTTGCCTTTGTTATCTTGCTTTTCGTAAATCTTACCCAGCATATAGAAGCTCTTGACATAGATATCTCCATAGCCTGATCTACCCGTTGTTAGTTTCGTTATTCTTTCGTATTCTGCTCGAGCTTTCTCTAAATCTCCTGCTTTGTAATAAGCCAAGGCTAAGGGATCAACAAAGAATGCGTCCTCATCCCAAGTCTCATATTGGTATGGCAATAAAGATACAGCCTTCTTGATACTTTCTATGGCTTTGGAAAAATTCTCTCTTTTTAGCTCGATCATACCTTCGAGCAAATAATAATACCTGATTGCTTTCTTGTTCAGTCCTTCCTGGATCAGGTCCTTAAGCTCATTTGCTACTTTCCGGGCTTCCTCAATTGATCCTATCTCAAGATAGGTGATTCCCTTCCAGGTTAAAGCGAATCTTTGATTCGGTAGATTCTCTAACTCGATATAAACTTTCATGGCTTTTTCAATTAATTCCAAAGTCTTCTCAGGATTTCCGGTTTTCAGATAAATATAGCCCATGTACGATTGGGTATTCGCTTTCCCTTGTACTGCACCAAGCTCCTCTGCCAGCGATATCGCCTGCCTTAACTGATGCTTTGATTTTTCAAATCTTCCCTGCGATAGATATAATGCTGCTAGCCTGAATCTGAGGCCTAAATGAGTTGATTTATCCCCGGTTTCTATGGACCTGAGGTATTCCTTTTCGGCTCCGAGAAAATCCCCGCTAAGATGGTAAATATCACCTTTCGTACGGAAATTACGAAAATCCGACGGATCAAGTAAAAAAGCCTTATCTGCCTCTTCAAGAGCAAGATCATATTTCCCTTGATAAATGTAATTATAGGCTAAGCCACCGTGGGCTTGAGCAATATCTTTAACATTCTCTATATAATCCTCATAAACCTTCGCGGCTTTCTCATAAAGTCCCATGGCCTCATAAGCCCAGGCTAGATTTCCCCAGTTTAAGATGTCCTTCTGAATTTGAGCAGCTATCTCCAATCTTTTTTTGGCTTTATCAGATTCTTCTAAATATCCGTATATTAATCCCAAGTAGCTATTTGCCCATGCATAATCTGGATAAAGTTCTAATAATTTCTCGAACGCTTCAATGGCTTTATCGTAAGTTTTTTCTGATTGAAAGTAAAAATTTCCTAGGATTTGATAGCGCTCCCTATCCGATACGCGATCATTCAACTCCATAGCCTTCTGGATGTTCTCCTTTTCTTTTAATTGGTATCCTATATTACTATAAGCCGCTGCCATGCCTCTGTAAGCCATGGCAAACTTAGGATCTATCGCCACTGCTTTTTCGTATAATTTTATAGCCTCACGATTATCCCATCCAAGGTGATATTTTCTCGCCTCGCTGTAATACCTGTAGGCCTCAGGAGAGCTTGTGGTAATCTGCCCCACCTCCCTATCAATATCACTGGCTATCTCCTCTGAAGAAAGCTTAAAATTCGCCTTGATTCTTCTCGTCAAATCATCCACCATTGTGTGGAAACTCTCTTCTCCTTTTCCCTCCACCATGTCAGAACCTATAATCTCCAGTGTGCCTGAATCTTGAAGGGTAGCATTGATTCTGAAGTTCTCACCTGCCTTGGTCAGGATTCCTTGCAAGATATGTGAAGCTCCTCCCCTAGTAGCTACTTCTTTCAAATTCTCAGAAGAATATCTTTTCGCATCCAAAAGGTTTAGTTGGTTCAGGATCCCGAATAATCTATCCTTAGGTAATACTCTTATGTATTTCGATTGTGAAAGATCAGAAATCAATAGATCAGAAAGAGCACTTCTCCAAATATTTAAGCTCTCATCCCCAGTATTGTTTTCAAAGTACATGACAGCAAGCGAAGGCTTATCTGAAGGGATTATGGGCACTGCCTCTCTTTTGGGAAGAAGCTGCCAGATGACTACTGCGGCGATTATAAGTGCGATAACGACTAATGCAGGGATGAAAAGCTTTTTAAGGCCGAAAGTTACTGTTATCTCTCTTGAAGTGAGGGGCTTTTTCTTGGGAATCTCTATTTCGGTCGTGGGAATGCCTTTTTCTATCCTGGTGAGCTCTGCTCGAACTTCGCCTGCACTCTGGTATCTTTTTTCCCTATCTTTTTCCAGGCAGCGAAGGATGACGAGTTTGAGATCTTCTGGAAGCTGAGTGTTGAACTCCTTAGGATCTTTCGGTTCCTCGCTCTTGTGCTTCACACCAATAGTAAAAGGAGTATCTCCTTCAAAAGGAACCCTTCCTGTAACCATCTCATAGAGAATGACTCCCAATGAATAAATGTCAGAACGCTGGTCGACCTCCTTCCCCTCTACCTGCTCAGGGGACATGTACTCAGGTGTGCCGATCATCACTCCAGTGGCTGTTATCCCCTTTGTCTTAAGCGAACGGGCTATCCCGAAATCCATGATCCTCGCATTCCCATCTTCATCAACCATCACGTTCTGAGGTTTTAAATCCCGATGCACTACTCCTAACCGGTGAGCCTCTGCCAATCCCTCACAAACCTGCTTGGCTATAAAAATCGTTTTCCCCGAACTTAACTGCCCCATCATCCTGATCATACTCTTCAAATCTTTCCCGTCCACATATTCCATGGTGATGTAGTGCGAACCTTCCTCTTTATTCAGGTCATACATCTGGCAGACATTCTTGTGCCTTATCTTCCGGGCAAATTTCAGCTCGTTCCGGAAGCGTTCGATCGTCTTTTTGTCTGCAGCTATCTCCGGTTTTAGGAGCTTGATGGCTACCTTCTCTTTAAGGTCAGTATCCTGAGCCTTGTAGACTTTGCCCATGCCTCCTTTGCCCAGCTCCTCGATTATCTGGTATCTCCCGGCAAAGGTTGAGCCTGTGGTCAGTTCTTCTTTAGGAGTTTCGAGAGTCTCGGTTGGAGGAGCGGAGATTTCTTCTGAAGGATGGAGCGGTGCAGCGCACTCGCCGCAAAATTTTGTATCGGCGGGATTTTCGAAGTTACATTTAGGACATTTCATTCCCATATCTCCTATTGCTTATGCGGCAAAAGAATATCAATTAAAGAAAAAAGAGTCAATGCCTCAATCGTGAATGGGTTTGATGAATCAAACCCCTACAATAAAACACGTCACCATAAGGAATCATTTACCGGATACAAAATCGGGCTTGATGAATCAAGCCCCTACAAAATATAAACCGAATCAATACAGAGAATCATTTACAAAACAAAAAGGTGGGCTTAATAAATTAAGCCCCTACAATAAGCCTCTACAGGGAATCATTTACCGGATACAAAACCGGGTTTGATGAATCAAGCCCCTGCATAAGCACTATTTTTTTTCGAAGATGATTTTGCCGTCGATGATGGTGTAGACGACTTCTGTTTCCAGGATTTCATCCTCTGGAATTTTAAGTAAATTGCGGTCAAAAACAGTGATGTCGGCAATCTTTCCTGCCTCTAAAGAACCCCGAATATCAGCCTCAAAGGTGGCATAGGCGTTATTAATCGTGTAGGCCTTGAGGGCTTCCTCGACGGATATACGCTGCTCAGGAAACCATCCTCCCTTCGGAGTACCCTTCACTGTTTTCCTCGCCACAGCAGCATATATCAGATATTTAGGATGCATATGGTAGAGAGCTGCGCTTGTTCCAGGCCAATCAGAGCCGAAGCTGAGTATGGCTCCGTTTTCAAGAAGCGACTTAAAGGCATAGGCTCCCTTGCATCGTTCATGCCCGATTCTTTCTTCCATCCAGCGCATATCATCAGAGATATGGTAAGGATTAACCTCAGCGATGACGTTCAGAGCCTCGAACCTTGGAAAATCCTGAGGTCTTATCACCTGGGCATGGATAACCCTGAAGCCTTTTAAATCAATTCCTTCGTTCTTCAGCCTCTCGTAAAGGTCGAGCATCTCAGCAACACCCCTTGTCCCGATAGCATGGACATTGGGAACAAAACCAGCGTCCAAACCAACCTTGATGAGATTGTACATTTTCTCCATGTTTCGAGTCTTGTACTCAGTATCATCCGAGGTATGACGCCTCCAATGCCCGTAATTATCGGGCTGGTCATCGTACGGCTCGAAGAAAAGTGCGCCATGAGTCCCCATGATGCCGTCTATGTAGCCTTTAAGCGCGCCGTACCGCAGCCACGCATCCTTCTTTTTTGTCTTGGGATGAAGACCCATGGTTATACCTTTATCTTTAAGCTCGGCACCTCTCGAAAGGTCAGGTCTCAGCCAAACGCGGCAGGTAAGCTCTCCGTTTTCCTGGAGCTCGATGAAGCGCTCAGTTTGATCCGGCCTTGCGATATCATGAATCTCAACAATCCCCGCTTCCCTCAAAGTCTTGAGAGCAGCCCGGTTCTCATCCAAAAGCCTCTTTTGGGATTTCGGCTTCCTGGCTTTAACCATCCTATCAAAGGCAGGGGAAGGCCGGAAAATTATTCCAGTCGGTTCGTCATCTTCACCTAATTCCATCCCTGCGACAATCTCTTTATCCAGGCCTGCCGCCTTAAGGGCTGCTGTGTTAGCCAGCCACACTTTAAGATCATAGCGGCAGAGAAAACAGGGATTATCAGGCGTCAGATCATCTATCATGCCCCGGTTTGGACGCCATAATACCTTTTTTTCCGATTTTTCTTCTCCGGTATCGGCTAAAGCCCACTTTTCATAGGCGCCCCAGAGTCCCCGGGTAATCCATTCACCGTCATCCAGGATCTCAACAACTCTGCTGACCTCCTTCCTTAGTCCTTCCTCATCAGAAACGGTCATTAAGTTCGCATCGATTATCAGCGCTCCAGCCCCGTTAAAATGGACATGGGCGTCGATAATTCCCGGCGTAACAAATTTTCCCGCTAAATCAATAGACCTGGTCTTGTCCCCGATGTATTTCCCTACATCTTTGTTTTGTTCACAAACAGCCGTAATCTCGTTTCCGGTGATGACCAGAGCGCAGGCTTCAGGATTAGCAGGATTAGCAGTAAATACGACTCCGTTGAATAAAACGAGGTCAGCCGGTGGATAGAACTTTTCAGGAGAGGTCTTTCGAGCGACCGCAGGAATAGTCTTTGGGACAGGCGGAGCAAAGATATCTTTGCAGTCTGAGAATATTAGCAGAAAAGCTATCATAACTAAAACTACTATGGGAAAAGTCACAATAGAAGAAAATTGAGTTTTAAAAGTTCTCATAATTCCTCCTCAAAAATTACTTTAAATCTTAATCCTGAGTTTGCGCGAAAAAAGAATGATTATAATCATCAAAAGCAGGTCTGTCAAAAAAGATGTTAGGATGATTTGAAGCGAAGAGAAGCCGCAGAAATCCTTACTGGACGCCTTGAGTTATAAAGTAATCGGCTACGTTGATATCGTATTCATAGGGGTCCAGAGTTTTTACGATGGACTTTTTAAACTTATCTGTTGCAGGGTCCTTCTCTGTCAAATCGAAAATTTTGCCGTCAATTTTATTACCAATCGAATCAGCAATAATTTTTACTTTGGGCCTTGTCATATATGCCATATCCGGGTTTACTTCGGTCACAATGCCCCACTCAGCGGTGTCGAGGACCACAAGGGAACCAATAGGGTAAACTCCTATCATGTTGGCAAAAACCTTGAGCAGGAGTGAGTCGAATTCTATCCCAGTTTTCTCCAGCAGCCAACTTACCGCCTCTTCTCTGGTTGCGGTCTTCTTTCTGTAGGGCCTTTGGGTTGTTACAGCGTCAAAAAAATCGCAAATTTTTGTAATTCTGCTGAATAAGTCTGTATAGTTCTTTTTCCAGTATTTAGGGTATCCAGCTCCCTCCAGGTTAGACCAGATGTGGTGTTCCATGGCTACATTAATGGCACTCACCGGAAGAATGCTCAACTCTTTGAGGGTAGCAAGTTTCTGAGCACCATGCCACGGATGAGTCTTCATTATTTTAAATTCATCGTCGGTTAATTTACCCGGCTTATCCAAAATTTCTTTTGAAATTGCCAATTTTCCGATATCATGGAAAAAAGCGCTAACTCCTAAATCCACCAATTCTCTTTTTTCAAAACCCAATCTTCTTCCAAAACAAACTGCCAGAACGCAAACATTGGTCGAGTGATTGAGGGTGTATTCATCATAATTCTTTATATTGGTTAAGCCCACCATGAAAGATTCATTCTGGCTTATGAGATTGACTATGGATTGCATCAATCTTCGTGTCGTTTTTAGCTGGACCCTTTTTTTCTGTTTCTCTCTCTCAACGACCTCTTTCAGGTGGGTGATGCTCTTGAAAAAGACTTTTATAGCGGACTGCATGAATTCTTCTTCTTCTTTGCCTCCGACTGTTTCAGATGGATGAACCTTCTCTAAAAATATGTGCTTAATTCCCTTTTCCTTGACTTTCGCCTCAAAGTTTTCATAAGGATTCTCTTCCGCTGCCTCTCCGTCAACAAAAAGAGTAACAAACTCTGTCAGCTCCGTTTGACTCAAGCCGGGTTCGAAGCCAAGCGTTCCTATTTCTTTGTCTTTAAATATATCAGCCAAAAATTTAAAGTTGTGGTAGCTGAGAAAATCGAATTTGACCCTGACCGTGTTAAAAAATAAGGTGTTTGCTCGGAACTGAAAATGAGCTTTCCCTTCATTCTTCAGGATAGTCTGAACCAAGTTGAAGAGAAGATTAACCTGCCTTATGAAGGTAAGGTTATTGGGCTCATAGATCTGAGCGGTTCTCAATGCAGAGGAAAAACGTATGAATAGATCCTCTATTATTTTAGCTAGAGTCTTTTTCTCTGACTCTGTGTAATCTCTTTTCTCTTTTTGTTTTTCTTCTTCCATAGAATTAATCCTCTTTCTCGTCTTTAGCCACTTCTTTAGCTCTCTGCTTTCGGGTTATATTCCTCAGCGCAAGCCTGCAAGCCTTACGGATGGTTCTATTTCGCAGCTTTGCCCCTTCGTTAAGAACATTCACAGCCTCAGGAGTCGCCATTGATTCCAAGGCAGAGATAGCACAGAGCCGAGTCTCATTGTGCTTATATTTTGCGAAAAAGCGCTTTTTTTTCATCGTCGTGCGAAGGAGGATAACAACTTCTTCGGTTTCCGTGCTCGCCAAAAAATTTAGAATCGCTTTTTTCTCCAGCTTGGTTCTATCTCTGAAATCCTTCTCTTGGGCCAATCGCAGGGCGTATTCAAACGGAGCTTTATCTCCAAGATATTTGAGGTTCATGAACGCCCTAGCGCGGACTTCTACATCCTCATCTGAAAGAAACTTCACAAGAATCTTATTGGCAGCTTCATCCTCATATTTTCCCAGAATTTGGATAACCTCAACCCTTATTTCTTTACTTGGATTATTAACAAATTCTTCAAGGTGGGATATATCTTTTTTTTCGCTGGCCGCCACTATAGTTATGATTTCCCTTGCAAGAGACGGTGATTGACCTTTGGCAAGATTGAGAAGCACTTCCGTATCCTTTTTCCCTATTTCTTTTAGATAATTTGAAACCTTTGTGCGGGAAAAAGGAAATTTTGCTTGCTCCCAAATCTTTGCTACAACAGGAAAAGCGCTTGTGCCAAGATGTTCCAGATATTCGAAGAAAGTATCAAAATCTTCCACGTGCCCATCTGAGTATAATTTAATCAAGCGAGTGATGAACATTTGCTCTTTAGCAGAATCGGGAATTCTATCCAACAATTTCGCCAGGTCTTCAGATTTTGGAGAGATAACTTTCTTCAACTCCTGAGCCTGGCTTAAGATAGAAAGTGCAGAGGAAAAGTCGGCTCCATCCAAGACATTTTGATAGCACCTTTCAAGAACATTAACAACATCCGAGAATTCCTGTTTTCTTTCTTCATAAAAGAGGAGCTCGAAAAGCAATGCTATAAGCTCATCCAGAGGAGAAGTTTTTCGACTCTCGATAAGCATGGACTCGATTTCGGGCATTTCTTCCTTTTTTATAGCTTGTACTCTGGTAGCAACAGTCATTTCATCTGCGGATGCTTCCTCCCCTTCAAATTCTCCCTCTCCTTTTTCCTTGCCGTCTTGAATCCCTAAACCAAGGCCTTTCTTATAGTTTTCTTGATCTTCGGGAGTTAACCTTAGCTCTCCCTTCGAAAGCCCCAATTTATCGACAAGGCTTATCTCTTCTGTCGGCTCTCCAATATCTTGGTCAAGAAACTCGTCAATGGAAAAGTACCTTATATGAACAAAATCCTTTTCCCAAATAGAGTTAACGATATCAGCATCTTCGGGGGGAAGGTCGGAGACTTGCCTTATGGTCTCCAAAAAATCTTGAAGCTCTTCTCTATCCAAATCCTTAAGAAAAGATAGCTCCCTCACTCCGTCTCTGTAAAAAAGAAAAGGAAGGCTTTTTCTTTTTTCAATATCTTGGAAAACTGGTTCTCTCTTGTAAGAAAAACTAAATTCACCGATTTCTATCTTTAATTCTTCATACTCGTTAAGAAATTCATCTATTTGGGTAAAGAATAGATCTATAGATTTTTGCGCCGAAGGATTCTCCGGGGGATAGAGTTTTATAAGAGAGAAAGTCTTTTTGAAAAACTGGATAACATTCTTAGCCTTGCTGGCTTCAACAGGATCTACCTTGGGTTCTTCTTCCTCCAGGTCCTCCTCTGCCTCTGCCTTGAGCTTCTCCAGCCCCGTCCTGCGTCTCTCCTGTTCCGGAGCGCGTCTCTCCTGCTCTGGCTTTTCTTCACCAGGCGTGGGTTTCTTTTCCTCTGGACTGGGCTTCTCCTGTTCTGCTTCGGGCTTTTCTGGCACCGCCTTAGGCTTCTCTTCTTCCGTATTTTTTTGGTCTTTGAAATCTTCAGAGTCCATTTCCAGAGCTCTTTAAATAAAGATTATTATTTGCTTTTATTCAAACGAGGTGCTTCATTTAAAGGGAACACTTCCCTTAGCCAAACCTTGCTCCTTTTTCTCATAATTCTTAAATATTCTAAACCATTTTTTAAATTTTGTCACTCTTTATCTCTTAGATATTCATTGAAGGAGCGTTATTTATCAAATACACCTAATCATTTATAAAACCTAAAAGGTGGGTTTGATGAATCAAACCCCTACATAATAAAAATCAAACGCGTTCATATAATAAAACAAAAAGGTGGGCTTGATGAATCAAGCCCCGCCATAAGAAAAACCAAATTCCAGCATAAAAAGAATCATTTAGATATAAAAGGGTGGGTTTGATGAATCAAACCCCTACAAAAAACAGATTTGAAATTGATGAATTAATTAGGTTATATTTAGAAAACCATTGGACAAAAAATCATTTCATAAGAAAGAAAAACAAGTTCTTCGGAGAGAAAAATCATTTTCCCAGGAGGGAAAATCATGAAAAAAACTAATCCAGTATCATTGTTCGTTTTTATCTTTGTTTTTATCCTTTTTTCAAGTCTCTCTCTTTCTGCTCAAGAGCCCTATAAGCTTCCGCCCAAAGAGATAGTGGATATCGTGGATACGCTCCCCTCACCCCGTGTTACCATCAGCCGAACTGGCGATTTAATGCTGCTTGCAGAGTACGGACCCATGGTTTCCATCGCCTACATGGCTCAACCTATGCTCAGGCTGGCCGGAATGAGGATCACACCGTTTTATAACAGCCGCCATCAAACGACTTTTTATGCAGGGTTCATCATAAAATCGGTTAAAGATGGGTCAACAAAGCAGGTGACTGTTCCCAAAGGATCAAGGCTCAGTTATCCCAGATGGTCTGTTGACGGCTCTCGCATAGCTTTCTTGCGCTACACAGATGAAGGTGCTGAACTCTGGGTGGGTGATACAAAAACCGGAAAGGCAAAAGCTCTGACCGGACCTATAGTCAATTCAACCGTAAGCTCTGGCTTTTCATGGCTCCAGGATAGCCGCCATCTCCTCATCTTCGCCATACTTGAAAACCGCGGAAATCCCCCTCGAGAGCCAGAGGTCCCGGTCGGCCCCAATATCCAGGAGACAGAGAGGAAATTCTCCAAGGTATGGACTTACCAAGACCTTTTGAAAAATCCTTATGATGAGAAGCTTTTCGACTATTACACGACATCTCAAATAATAGAAATTGATGTTATCTCCGGCACGACCAGAGAGATCGGCGGTCCCGGCGTTTACCTTTACGCTGACCAGTCCCCGAACGGAAATCTGCTTCTCGTTTACAGGATAAAAAAACCTTACTCTTACAGCGTCCCTTACTACTATTTCGCCCATACTTTAGAAATATGGGACAGAGACGGTAAGCTAATCCATCTTCTGGCCGACCTTCCCTTGGCCGATGAAGTTCCCATGAGAGGTGTCCCGACAGGACCCAGGTCTGTAGAATGGAGACCACTCAAGCCAGCAACCCTTATTTGGGTCGAGGCCTTGGACGAAGGAAATCCTGAGAAAAAAGTGCCCCACAGGGATAAACTAATGACTCTTTCTTCTCCTTTTAAAGAAAAGCCGAAAGAGGTCCTGAAAATCGAGCATCGTTATCGCGGAATCGAATGGCTAAAACCGGAAGGGACTGCCTTGCTCACAGAACGCGACTGGAGGAGAAGATGGAGAACCACTTATCTTATAAACGTCGACGACCCGAATAAGGCTCCAAAGAAAATATTTGACCTGAGCACCCAGGACCGCTACAACGACCCCGGCGATCCTGTGCACACAACAACAACTGCAGGAGAAAGGATCCTGCTTCAGGACAAGGACGCAATTTATCTCTCCGGAAGCGGCGCCTCCCCCAAAGGAGACATGCCCTTTCTCGACACTCTTGATCTGAAGACGATGGAAAAGAAGAGGCTTTTCCAGTCCAGCGAAGGAAGCTACGAAACCTTTGTCGACTTTGTGGGAAAATCCAGGAACCAGATCATCACCCGCTTCGAATCCGGGACCGAGCCTCCCAATTATTTCCTTTATAGCCTGAGGAGGAAGAAAAGGGATGCCCTTACCGATTTTATAGACCCCGCTCCCCAGCTTGCCGGAGTGAAGAAGGAGCTCATAAAGTACACAAGGGAAGACGGAGTGGAGCTTTCCGGAACCCTGTACCTGCCACCCGGATACAAGGAAGGAGAGAAGCTGCCAGTCGTGATCTGGGCTTATCCCCGTGAATACAGCAGCCGCAGGGTCGCAGGACAGGTAAGAGGCTCGCCTCACCGGTTTACTTTTTACAGAAACTACTCACAGCTTTTCTTCGTCACTCAGGGCTACGCTCTTCTCGACAACGCTCAGATGCCTGTCGTCGGCGACCCAAAGACCATGAACGACACTTTTGTCGACCAGATAGTCTCGAACCTCAAAGCAGCCATTGACAAGCTGGATTCCATGGGCATTATTGACCGCGAGCGCGTCGGCGTTGGCGGACACAGCTACGGAGCTTTTATGACAGCTAACCTCCTGGCACACTGCGACCTCGCAGCAGCTGGAATTGCCAGAAGCGGCGCCTACAACAGGACCTTGACACCGTTCGGGTTCCAGAACGAACGCAGGACTCTTTGGGAAGACCCGGAAATTTATTTCAAGGTCTCTCCTTTCATGCACGCCCACAAAATAAACGAGCCCATTCTTCTCATCCACGGCGAGGCAGACAATAACTCAGGAACGTTCCCCATCCAATCCCGAAGGTTATATCATGCTATAAAAGGTCACGGGGCAACTGCTCGCCTGGTCATGCTCCCCCACGAAAGCCATGGCTACAGAGGCAGGGAGTCTGTCCTTCATGTGCTCGCCGAGATGTTCGAGTGGATGGATAAATACGTTAAGAAAAAATAAGAGGTAAAAGGAAGGCCTAAATCTCAGAATGGACTCCGTAAAAGCTAAAACTTTTCTGGTTCTTATTTTATTTTTGTTTTTATTAATTTGCTTCGAGCAGCCTCAAGCAGGTAATCAAAAGAATGATGCGGAATATAATTTTAGAGTTAAAAATCATGATCTGTACTTTGAGCTTAATCCCATAAAAAGATTATTTAAATCAAGCCAGACAATAATAATCAAGAACGATTCTCCAAAATCAGTTAAAGAGCTATTCTTTACCATTCATCCTGAATTAATAATAACTAAGCTCACGTTAAAAGGGTCTATTGACAATAAAGCTAATCCTCTATCATGGAAATCCTGCGGATTAAAAAAAGCATTTGGCAGCTTCGAATTTAAAGTTATCAATGTTGAAACCCATAGATTTATTATGCCCGGTGATGAAATCTCACTTTACATTGAATACCAGCTAAACGCTGAAGCAGTAATCGATGAACCAAAGAATATGTATGCCTTAACAATAAGCCCTAAAGCATCCTATTCGATTTATATGGGATGTAATCCATTATTTGGATTGAATATGGCCTATCCATTCCGAATGACCATTAAATATCCGGCAGGTTATTATTCGTGTGTGCCTGGGAATATGATCTCTTCAAAAAAGGAGGATGGATTTATAACAGATATATATGTGTCTTCCACTCCAAACGTACCTACATTCTCCTGTGCGAGGTATAAAAAAATAGTGAAAGAGAATGAAAACATCAAGGTTGAATATTATCTCTATCCGGAGGAGGAGTTTAACGACGAGATGGCAAAAAATACTTTTGAAGTGGTAAAGCTATTTTATGACTATTTCGGAGACAACGGAACCAGAGTATATAAATTTGCCACTGTCGGTGAAACAGGATCTCAAAACTTAAGCGGAGAAAACAAAGGCGATACCATGTACTTTACGAGTTATGCCACAAAAAATTTCAATACCGGGGCAGACGGCAGAATGGGTTACCTAAGATTGGTAACTCACGAGGTTTATCATAATTGGAATCTTTTTTATGTTTCCTGGAGCGGCATCTTAACGGAATGGTTTGGCGAAGGTGGAGCGAATTTTATCAGTGCTTGGGCGGTTGAAAAACTTCTTGGGGAAGATGCAGGGAAAAGAATCCGCCGTCTTTATTTGCAGAGGTTTATTAACGAAGTAGGATACAAATCGTCCCAACCTCTTGAAAATGCTCAAAAAATAGGATCACCTGAAAATTCTTTGATATATAACGGTGGAGCTTTGGTTTGGGAACAACTGAGAATGAAGATTGGCGAACAAGACCTTTTCTTGGGCCTGAAGGATTTTTACGAAAAATATGGCTCCAAAAATACCGGCTATAAAGATTTTTTAAATTGCATTCAAGCCAGGACAGAAATCAACGTACAAGAATATCTTGATCAATGGATAAAAATTGTGCCAAAAATTGATCTACTGATAGAAGACGTAAAAACAAAAAAGAATAATAATGCATACGAATCAAAGGTTGATTTAATCGTGAACTCAAACAGGGATTATGAAATATTTACCGACATCGGGTATAAAACCTCTTCAAACGGGAAAATAATAACAAAAAAATTGAAAATCAGCAGAGCCGGAAAAATAACAACTACAATAAAAAGTAAAGAGAAACCGGTATTTATCCAGGTGGACCCCTATTCTAGAGTCCCTCAAGAAAATATTGACAATGACATCTGGAGAATACAATAATGATTAAGAATGCTTGGGAAAATGAGCTTAATATAAAGGTCATTTGAATTTAAGGGAGGTAAATTTGAAAAAAACAACTTCAGTACTGTGTTTGGCGCTATTCCTGATATCCATTGCAGCCTCAGCAGCATTAAATACCCAAGAAGAAGCCAAAAAGAAAGAATTCGTCAAGGTCAAGGAAGTCTCTCCTTTCACCTACTGCTGCATCCCGCATAAGGGTCCTTTCACAGAGATCGAGGGAATTATAGGGCAGTTGACGCATGCCATCCAGGAACAAAAAATTGCACCAGCAGGTCCTATGATCGGCGTCTACTACAACAGCCCGGAAATGGTAAAACCCGAGGAGTTGATGTGGGAGATGGGATTCCCTGTTTCAGCAGAAGTAGAGGTCAAAGCGCCCCTGGAAAAGAAGGAGTGGAAATCCAAGTTTGTATGCTCTGCTATCCATAAAGGCCCGTATGAAGAGACCGAAAAGACGATAACCAAGATGTTTGAATGGATGGAGGCTAACAAATTAATGCCGGCAGGGCCGGTTATGGAGCGCTACTTGACCATGCCCGGACCGCAAACTAAGCCTGAAGACCTGAAGTCAGAAATATGGATTCCCTGTCAGAAGAAGGAGAAATAGCTCACAGTTAATTATCCGAAATTTCGTCAGCGTTCAGCCAAAACCGAGCCCTCACTAAGCTAAGGCTACATCTTTATTTCGCCAAGATCGAATCATTAATAGTTCCGATAAGTCCTTCTCTTTAATTAGGCAAAATTCGACTAATCACGACGGGTGAATAGGCGCTACCGAGGGGGGTGTAAAAAAAGAACCAAAACTCCCCCTAATATCACCTCTTAAGGCGATTTACATGTTTTTCTCTATGGATTATTCTCCCTAAAGGAAGAGAAACTTTAGTCTTTTTAAGAGAGGTTATATTGGCCACTCAAAAAGAAATTCACGCCCCGCCTGAATCAAAAATAAAGTCGAGGTTCAAGTCTATCTTTTATAATGCGGCGAATATCGCCGTTCAGGGATACAACATAAAGGGCGAGGTGGTCTACTGGAACCGTTTCTCAGAAAAATTATTCGGATACACCGAGAAAGAGGTATTAGGGAAAACTCTTAAAGGCCTGTTTGTCTCGGAGGCTGATGAAAAAGAGTTTAAAAAATACCTAAAAACCGCCATCCGCCAGAATAAGCCTTCCCCCAAGAGGGAATGGGCGATAACCACAAGAACGGGAGAGGTTCGGCATGTTTTATGCCACATCTTTCCCGCAGTCCTCACCACTCTGCCCGAAGAAGAATCCATAGCAATAGCTATGAATATCGACATAACAGACAGCAAGAGCGCCAAAGATAGAACAAAAGAAATACTCAGCCAGATGGAGAGATTCTCAGAGATTTCTGCCGCTATATTATCCATTAAAGACGAAGAGAAGCTTTTCAACCAGGTGTCTCAAGCTGTCGTCGATATCTCGGACTTCGGGAGAGTGCTGATATCTTATTTCACGGATATCCCTCCCTACAGAGAAATTATCGGGCACAAAGGAATCAGGAAAGCTGACATAGAGAGATTAAAGAAAGCAAAGATGCCCAGGGAAAAATACCTGAAATACTTTGAAAAATCCATAAAAATCGGGAACCAGTCCTGCTACATCCCGTACTCCTTAAAGGACATCCTGGATAAAGATGCGGTTGCCCCGGTAGAAAAAACATACCCAAAAAAAGAAGGGCGCTGGAACAAAGAGGATAATCTTCTCGTAGCCATGAAAGATGCCAGGGACCAGATGATAGGAATTATCTCTCTTAACGACTCCAAAAGCGGATTGATCCCGACCGAGGAGACGGTAAGACCCTTGGAGATTTTTGCAAACTTGATTTCGGAAATAATCCAGAGACACAAGCTTGACAAAATAATCTCCGAATCTGAAGAGAAGTATCGAGAACTGGTTAACAACATTAAAATAGGAATTTTCAGGGCAACACCAGCCGGGAAACTTCTTGAAGTCAATCCCTCTGCTGTGGAAATGTTTGGTTTCACGAGTGAGAAGATGTTCCTAAAAGTTAAAACACCTTATTTATACGAAAATCCAGATGACGAACTAAAACTGATTAAGGAGTTGGAAGAAAATGACCTTGCCAAGAATGAAGAGTTCATTCTGAAAAAAAAGGATGGAACATCTTTTTGGGCATCTTTAACTTCAACCGCGGTCAGGGATGACTCTGGAAGAATCATATATTACGATACAGTGTTCGAAGACATCTCAGAGAGAAAAGATTTAGAAGAAGAAGTCAAGCGCCTTTCCATTACTGATGAGCTAACAGGAGTATACAACAGAAGATATTTCAACCAGAATTTACCCGATGAAATCAAAACAGCGGAAAGATGGAGAAGCGCTCTGTCCCTTATCATGATCGATATTGATGATTTTAAACAATACAATGATAAGTACCTTCACCTCGAAGGAGATGAGGTTTTAAAACAGACCGCCAACGTCATATGCCATGTCATCCGCAAAGAGATGGACTGGGCTTCAAGGTTCGGGGGAGACGAATTTGTCATTATACTGCCCGGACTCACCACTGCTCAAGCGGCCAAAGTCGGAGAGAGGATAAGGAAAATTTTCCAACAAATAAGATTCATGCCCAAAGATGAAGTAGTCCAAAAAACCTTGAGCATGGGAGTTGCCTGTGCTCATTACTCTGAAGTAAGGCCCAAGAGAGGTGACAAAAGCAAAGGAAATCAGACAAATTATGAACAAGCCGCCACAGAACTGACTATCCTTGCCGATAAAGCCTTATTCAAGGCAAAAAAAGCAGGAAGAAATCAGCTCGTTATCTCTAAGGATTCCATAGAGCTCAGCCGGTTTACCAAATAGGTCTGCCCCCCTCAAAAATCATCCCCTGAAAGATTGACATAAGATCTTTTATACTGTATCTTCACAGATAAAATTCAGCATGGGGAGGGATAAATGAATCCCCCAGGTAAAAAATTCATATCGTTGTTTCTTATCTTCTCTTTAATGATGCTTTCTGTAAATCTGCATGCTAAAGAAAGGCGGGGAGCTAAGCTCATAATCACAAGAACAGACGGACAACTGATTGAAGGTGAACTCATTACAGTAAAACCGAAATCGCTCCTTCTACTGGATGCTGAAGGAAAAGACGTATCTATTAATATTGAGGATATTGAGGTTATTAGAATCGTGAAGAAATCAAAGTTTTTGTTAGGGGTTGGTTCAGGAGCCGTAGCAGGACTAATAATAGGGTCTGTTTCTTATAAGGAACCAAGGGTGGCTTTAATTGATTATGGACCACTTTTTGCACTCATTGGTGTAGCTCTTGGTGGGCTGATTGGATTAGTAATTGGAGCTGCAGTAGGAACGGATAAAACAATCCAAATAGAAGGAATGACTGATTCAGAAATCCAAGAGGCTCTGAAAAAATTACGCAAGAAAGCTCGTATTCGAGACTATAAGTGATGTTTCAGAATATAAAGAGAGCGGAATAGAGCCCAGATCCTCTTATACGCCGGTCTCCAAAAAATCCGAAACTCTCCCCTTTACAGGAACTCATTTTTACGATGAGCTCAATTTTTGATCCCGCTTAAAACCAGAGCAAGCCTTGACACAGACTCCACAGATATGCTGGCCGACAATCCCCGACTTCTTGAATTCTTTTAGCTTCTCATAGCATGCCTTGTGGTCAAACTCTTCTTTCTTCTCTACAATAGCCTGAGCGGGACAGGGC